>Ga0081539_10000020_pt1 | contig 366549 bp, 374 predicted proteins | sample TabmetS4T2R2_FD_71023 | JGI IMG/M metagenome (GOLD analysis project Ga0081539, IMG submission 71023) | Tabebuia heterophylla rhizosphere microbial communities from the University of Puerto Rico - S4T2R2 | ecosystem: Host-associated > Plants > Roots > Rhizosphere ...
GATGTGGCGGGCAATCGGCTCGAAGCCGGCGCGGAAGTGCTGGCGCGACTTGATCAGCACATAGCGCTTGCGGCGCGGGTCGATGCCCGCGTGGGTGAACACGCCCAGATCGGACGGTTCGGCGCGCCGCTCGGAGACCACGATCTGCATGGCGCCGGTGTCGAGCACCGCCGTCCGCCCCATTCGTACGCGCATGCCCGTCGCCATCGGGCCCGTGATGGTGAACTCGCCGTCGGTGATCCGGGTGATCTTTGCGGTGACGGTGAGCGGCGCGCCCTTGAGATTGAGCTGCGGCATGTCGATGCGGCCACCGAGATCCAAGGTGACGCTGGCCACGGTGCCGGCCGACACGATGCGCGCCACGGCCGTCGGGTCACAGATCGGTCCGACGAGCACGTCGGACAGTCCCTGACGCATCACCTCCGCCACGACGCTCATCACGTCTTGCGTCCCGCCGGACGCGGTGTTGTCGCCGTGGTCGACGAGGATGACGGGCCCCTCGGTCAGCGTGCGGGCGTGCGCGATCTGCGAGGCGAGCGGCGCGCCCTTGTAGAGAAACTCCGCGCGCCGCTGCCATGCGAGATCGAGCATGCGGTCGAGCAACATCCGCCCGCGCGTGGTGTCGCCGTCGCACACGACAATCGCCGAACACGACAGATGCGGGATGTCGGACTGTGGGAAGCCGCCGAGCACCGACGCGTTCAGGACGATCCCGCGGCGCTCGGCGTCGATCGCCATGTCCATGACGTCCTTCATGGGCTGACGCGCCGGCGTGTGCTCGAGCGTGCTGGTGAGCATCGGCCGGATGCCCCAGAGCATGACCGGCCGCACCTCCCCGTCCAGCGCGCGCACGAGCGTCTTCGCCGCGCGCTGCGCCGTCTCCGCCATGTCGACGTGGGGATAGGTCCGGTAGCCGGTGATCACGGTGGCGTTGTCGACCATCGCCGCCGTGAGCTGCGTGTGGAAATCGAGTCCGACGGCGATGGGCACGTGGGGCGCCACCGCGCGGATCCGCCGCAGCAGCTCGCCCTCGCCGTCGTCCACGTGCTCGGCCACCATCGCGCCGTGCAGCGCCAGGAACGCGGCATCGCAGCCGCCGCGGATGCCGCCCACGATCGCGTCGCACATGTCCTCGTACGCGCGGCGCTCGACGTGGCCGGAGGGGTGCGCGTTGGCCGCGAGCGGCACCACGATCTCGGCGTCCATCCGGCGCGCGACGTCGAGGAAGCCACCCAGCTGCGTGTTCGTGTGCTCGAACTCCGCGATGGCCGCCTCACCGCTCAGCGGTCGGAACGACTCGAGTGGCGTGGCCACGGGCGAGAACGTGTTGGTCTCGTGCATCATCGAGGCGATCACGAGCTTGCGGCGCGGCATCAGACGACGCCCTTGGCGCGCAGCGCGTCGATCTGCGCCGCCGAGTATCCGAGCTCGCCCAGGATCGCGTTGGTATGCTCGCCCAGCAGCGGCGCACGGTGGCGGAACCGGCCGGGCGTGTCCGAGAGATCGACCGGTGTCGGCGCGAGCGGAACGCGCCGCGCGACGCCGGGATAGTCGGTGTCGGCGAGCAGGCCGGCCTGACGGATGTGAGCGTCGTCGAGGGCCTGCTGCGGCGTGTAGAGCGGTCCGGCGGGAATCTTGGCGGCCTCGAGCTCGGCCAGCGCCTGCGCGGTGGTGCGCTCTCGGGTCCAGTCACTCATGCGCTTGCTGATGTCCTCGGCGTGGTTGCCGCGCGCCTCGTCGTCCTTGAAGCGCGGATCCGTGAGCCATCCGTCCTCGCCCATCAGCTTCGCCCAGCGCGCGAACATCGGATTGCCGATCGCGTATGCGATGATCCAGCCGTCCTTGGTGCGAAACAGATCCGACGGCGCGGAGGTCTGGCCGCGGTTCTCCGTCGGCACGCGATTGACCTGGATCGCCTGCTGCTCGACGAGGGTCGGGTTGTTGAACGCGATCGCCGTACGCAGCAGCGCGCCTTCGACCTTTTGCCCGCGTCCGCTCTTGCCGCGCTCGATCAGCGCCGCGAGCGTGCCGAAGGCGGCCAGTGACGCGGTGCCGCAGTCCACCCAGGCCACGGAGGCGCGATAGGGCTGCTCGAGCGTACCCGTCATGTACGCGGCGCCGCTCATGACCTGCCCGATGCCGTCGAAGCCGTGCTTGTGGCTCCACGGCCCTCCGGCGCCGAACGCCGTGACGGTCGTGAGGATGATGTCCGGCTTCACCTGCCGCAGGCTCTCGAGATCGAGCGCGAGCGAGCGCAAGACTTCCGGCGGAAGGTTCGCGACGACCACGTCCGCCGTGGCCACGAGCTTTCGGACGACGTCGCGGCCCTCGGCCGACGACGGGTCGAGGGTCATGCCGCGCTTGTTGCGGTTCATGACCACGTACATCGCGCCGATGCCGTCGTCGTTGATCGGCGCCACCCACCGGTCCTCGCCGCCGCCGATGCGCTCGACCCGGATCACGTCGGCACCGAGGTCGGCCAGCAGCGCCGCGCAATACGGACCCGCGATGTAGCGTCCGAAGTCGAGGACCCGGATGCCGTCGAGGACGGTCGTCATGGCGGCGGCAGTGTACCGCACCGCGCGGTCGTCACCGTCGGCGCGAGCCGCCGAGGATGCCGCCGAGTACGCCGCGAAGGATCTGCCGGCCGATCTCGCTCCCGACCGTGCGCGCCGCCTGCTTGGCCATCGCCTCCGCCATGCCCTGCCGGCGCTTCGTCCCCCAGATGATGTCGCTGAGTCCGCCGCCACCTTCGCGCTCCGCCGACGGCTCGGCGCGCGTGCCGCGTGAACGCGGCGCCTCGGGCGCAGGGGCCGCCGTTTCGCCGCGCCGCGCGGGCTCGGCCGGCGCCTCGCGCGACGGCGGCGCCGCGGTGGCCGCGCGTCCGCTGAGCTTTTCGTACGCCGACTCGCGATTGACCCGCGCGTCGTACTTGGCGCCGACCGGGCTGCGCCCGCGCACGGCCGCGCGCTCCTCGGCGGTGATCGCGCCCATCCGGCAGCGCGGCGGCGCGATCAGCGTGCGCTCCACCGGCGAGGGCACGCCCTTGTCCTGGAGCGTGGAGACGAGCGCCTCGCCGACCCCGAGCTGGCCGATGACCGCGGCCACGTCGAGCGCGGGATTGGGCACGAACGTCTCGGCCGCCGTCCGCACGGCTTTCTGGTCACGCGGCGTGTAGGCGCGCAGGGCGTGCTGGACGCGATTGCCGAGCTGGCCGAGGATCTCGTTCGGAACGTCGTCCGGAAACTGCGAGCAGAAATACACGCCGACGCCTTTCGAGCGGATGATGCGCACCACCTGCTCCACGCGCTGGCGCAGCGCCGGCGGCGAGTCGTTGAAGAGCAGATGCGCCTCGTCGAAGCAGAACACGAGCTTGGGGCGATCGAGATCGCCGACTTCGGGCAGATTCTCGAACAGCTCCGACAGCAGCCAGAGCAAAAAGCTCGAGTAGAGCCGCGGCTTCAGGATGAGCTGATCCGCGGCCAGAATGCTCACGACGCCGCGCCCGCTCACATCCGTGCGCATCAGATCGGCGAGCTCGAGCGCCGGCTCGCCGAACATCGCGTCGCCGCCCTCCCGCTCGAGGGTGAGCAGCCCGCGCTGGATGGCCGCAATGGAGGCGGCGCTCACCAGACCATAGGAGGTGGAAATCTCCTTGCGGTTGTCGGCCACGAAGCCGAGCACCGCGCGCAGGTCATCGAGATCGAGCAGCAGGAGGCCGCGGTCGTCGGCGAGCTTGAAGGCGATCTCGAGCACGCCCGTCTGCGTGTCGTTGAGCTCGAGAATTCGTGAGAGGAGCGTCGGGCCCATTTCGCTCACGGTGGTTCGGACGGGATGGCCGGACTTGCCGTAGAGATCCCAGAACACCACCGGACTGCCCTCGTTGACGTATCCCTGGACGCCGGTGTGGGCCACCCGTTCCTTCACCGTGTCGTTCGTCACCCCGGGCATGGCCAGCCCGGCCACGTCGCCTTTGACGTCGGCCAGGAACACGGGCACACCAAGGCGCGAGAAGCCTTCGGCCATCACCAGCAGCGACACCGTTTTGCCAGTGCCGGTGGCGCCGGCGACGAGGCCGTGACGGTTGCCGTACTTGGCGAGCAAGTAGACCGGCTGCTGCCCCTTGCCGAGCAGGATGCGGTCGTCGTTCACGCGGCAGCCTCCTCTGCGAGCATCATCGGAACGTGAAGCCGGCGTAGCCGGCGGCGGCAGCTTCGTCGCACTTCTCGCGGTACCTCGGCGCGCCGCCGGCGTAGACGATGAACGTCCGCTTGTCCTTGCCCGCGACGTTGGAGTTGATGCCCATCATCCACGAGTCGACGCGGGTGAACAGCATGCGCCGGCCGGTGTCGTGCACGTGCGCGAGCCACTCGCGCTCGGCCTGTAGCGTCGGCTCGACGCGGGTGTGGCCGCGCTCACGCATGTAGGCGAGGAGCGCCGTCACCCAGTCCACGTTCTGCTCGACGCAGCGCGGGATGTTGCAGAACGTGGCGGCGTTGTGCGGCCCGACCAGCGTGAACAGATTCGGGAAGCCTTCGATCTGAAGGCCCAGGTACGTGCGCGGGCCGTCGGCCCACTTGTCACGCAGCCGCCGCCCGCCCCGCCCGCGGATGTCGATGCGATCGAAGGCGCCGGTGATGGCGTCGAAGCCGGTGGCGTAGATGATCATGTCCGCATCGTATTCCGCGTCGGTCGTCTTCACGCCGCGCGGCGTGATCCGCTCGATCGGCGTCTCGCGAAGGTCGACGAGGCGCACGTTCGGCTGGTTGTACACCTCGTAGTATCCGCTCTCGAGCGGGACGCGCCGGGTCCCGAAGCCGTGGCTCGTGGGGATCAGCTTTTCGGCGACGGCGGGGTCCTTCACGCGCTCGCGGATCTTCTCGCGCATGAACGCGGTGATCGTCGCGTTGGCGTCCTCGTTGACCAGCACGTCGCGGAAGTTGCCCATCCAGATTCCGAACCCGGGCTCGCGATAGAGCTTCTCGAAGAAGGCCTCGCGCTCCTCGGCGCTCACCTCGAGCGCCTTGCGCGGGTCCGCGTCGTGGATGAAGCACCCGAACGACTCGCGACAGCGCGCGAAGATCTCGGGGAACGTGGCCTTGATGCGCGCCTGCGTGGCCGCGTCGATCGGGCTGTTGTGCAGCGGCGCGCACCAGTTGGGCGTGCGCTGGAACACCGTGAGGTGCCCGACCGTCTTCGCGATCTCCGTGATGGCCTGCACCGCGGTCGCCCCGGTGCCGATCACCGCCACGCGCTTGCCGACGAAGCTGACCGGCTCGTGCGGCCACAGGCCGGTGTGATACGCCTCGCCGCGGAAGCTGTCGACGCCCGGAATGGTCGGCATGGTGGGCGCCGACAGCGGCCCGATCGCGGTGATCAAGAACCGGGCGCGCGCGCGGCGGCCGTCTTCGGCCTCGATCTCCCACTCACCCGCAGCCTCGTCGTGAACCGCGGCCGTGATGCGACAGCGGAACTCGATGTCTCGGCGGAGGTCGAGCTTGTCCGCGACGAAATTGCAGTAGCGCAGCGTCTCCGGCTGCGCGGCGAAGTGCTCGCTCCATTCCCATTCGCGCAGGATCTCTTCGGAGAAGGAGTAGCCGTACGTCCACGACTCCGAGTCGAAGCGGGCGCCGGGGTAGCGGTTCCAGTACCACGTGCCGCCGACGCCGTCGCCGGCCTCGAACACGCGCGCGCTGAGGCCCAGCCCGCGAAGGCGGTGGAGCTGGTACATGCCCGAGATGCCGGCCCCGATCACGATGACGTCGTAGCGCACGGCTGGTCAGCCGCCGTTGGCGCTGACACCGACGAACTCGTTGAGCACGTCGGCGTGACGCAGTTCCGCCGGCTGGAGCTCGCGCAGGATCGTGCCCTTCTGGATGAGCAACACGCGCTGCGCCAGCTCGGCGATGAATTCGAGGTTCTGTTCCACGAGAAGGATCGTCAACCCCTGGCGCTGATGCAGCTGCCGAAGCACGGCGACGAGCTCGTCGATGATCGACGGCTGAATGCCCTCCGTCGGCTCGTCGAAGAGGATCATCTTCGGCTTCCCGGCCAGACAGCGCGCGATGGCGAGCAGTTGCTGCTCGCCGCCGCTGAGCGCACCACCGCGGCGATTGAGCAAGGGGGTCAGCCGCGGGAACATTTCGAGGATGCTATCGATCCGTTCGTCGGCGCCGCGGCCCGCCAAGCCCATGCGGAGATTGTCTCGAGCGCTCAGGCCCGCGAAGATCTCACGGCCTTGCGGCACGTAGCCGAGCCCGCGACGAGCGCGCGCGTACGGCGGCTCGCGCGTGACGTCGGCCCCGTCGAAGTCGATGCGACCGCGCTCGGCCGGCACGAAGCCGATGAGCGTGCGGAGCAACGTCGTCTTGCCCATCCCGTTGTGACCCAGCACGCCGACGAACTCGCCGGCCGCCACCTGGAGCTCGATGCCGTTGAGGATGGGGATGCGCCCGTAGCGGGCGCTCAGGCCGGTCGCGGTCATCAGCATGGTTCAGCTCTCGCCGTGCTTGCCGAGATAGATGTCGCGGACGGCACTGTTCTTCAAGATGTGATCCATCGTGTCCTCGACCAGCACCGCCCCCTGGTGCATGACCGTGACGGTGCGGGCGATCATGCGGACGAACTTCATGTCGTGCTCGACGACGATGAGGGCATGGGTGCGGTTGATTTCGCGGACCAGCTCCGCGGTGCGGGCGACTTCATCATGGGTCATGCCCGCGGCCGGCTCGTCGAGCAAGATCAGCTCCGGATCGGCTGCCAGCACGGTGCCGAGCTCCACCCACTGGCGCAGCCCATGGGCAAGGCGACCGACCAGCCGGTCGGCGAGCGCGCGAAGTCCGACGCGCTCGAGGATCGCGTCGGTGATCGCGTCGGCGCGCTGGCGGGAGTTCGTGCGACGCGCCGCGAGCCAGAGATGCTCGCGCACCGTGAGGCCGTCGAACAGGTTCGGCACCTGCGTTTTGATGCCGATGCCCCGCCGCGCGATGGCGTGGGTGTGATCGCCAGTGATGTCCGCACCATGAAAGAGGATGCGCCCCGTCGTCGGCTGCAGCTGGCCCGTGAGCAGCTTGAACAAGGTGCTCTTGCCCGCGCCGTTCGGCCCGATGAGGCAGCGCAGCTCGCGCTCGCCGAGGCAGAGATTCACACCGCGCACGGCCTCGACGCCGCCGAACCGGATCGACAGCCCCACGGTTTGTAGAATTGGTGCGGTCATGCCGTGCGACGTTCGCGAGCGGCGAAGAGTCGTGCGCGGACAACGCGCAGCGACGGCACGATGCCGCGCGGCACCAGCAGGACGAAGGCCAGGAAGATGATCCCGAAGATCAGGCTCGTGTTGGCCAGCTGCTGCGTCCCCAGCTGGGTGGCGAGGTACTGCATGATCACGCAGCCAATGATGGGTCCGACGAGCGTGCCGAGGCCGCCCACGATGACCCAGATGATGATCTGCGAGGTCGTCGTGAGGCTGAAGACGTTGGGACTCACGAAGGCGCCCCAGTTGGCGAAGAGGCTTCCGGCCAAACCGGCGATCGCGCCACCGATGGTGAAGATGACGAGCTTGTGCAGGCGGACGTCGTATCCAAGGAGCTCGCAGCGGGTCTCGTTCTCGCGGACCGCCACCACGACGCGACCGAAGTGACTGGCCAGGAGCGCATGCAGCCCGACGTAGACGATCAGCAGCAGCGCCATGACGAGGTAGAACGTCTCGGTGGGATCCAGCAGGCGGCCCGGATCCCCCGGTACGTTGAACGTCGGCAGCGACGGCATGCCGTTGAAGCCGTTCAAGCGTGCGGCGCCGATCCGATAGGCGTCGCCGGCGGTGCTGTTCGCCAAATTGAAGAAGATGAGCGTCACGCTGAGCGTGATCACGCCCAGGTAGACGTCGCTCAGCCGTCCGTAAAACATGAAGTACCCGAGCAGCGCGGCAAACACCGCCGGCACCACGATGGACAGAACGATGGCCAGCGTCGACTCGGCAAGATTGACGGCGGTGACGGCATACGTATACGCGCCGAGCCCGAAAAACGCGGACTGCCCGAAGCAGAGAATCCCGCCGTAGCCCCACACCACCCCCAGGCTGAGCGCGAGAATGCACATGCTCGCGAACACCGTCAGCTGCAGCAGCTGGAACTGATCGACGACGAGCGGCGCGCCGACACCGACGGCGACCATCACGGCGGCCGTCAAGGCGATGCCTGGGGTCAGCCAACGCTGCGTCACAGGCTGCTCCGGAAGAGCTTACCCGTGATGCCGTGCGGCAGCACGCGCAAGAGCAAGATGGCGGCCGCCAGGAGCCCGGCCTCGCCGATCACCGGCGTGGTCAGGTACGTCAGCAACTGATTGACCGTGCCGAAGACGGAGGCGGCGCTGGCCGTCCCCGCCATGATGGCCGTGCCGCCGCTGATGACGGTGATGAACGCCTTGGCGACGTACGCGGCGCCGACCGTCGGCAGGACGCCGGAGATCGGCGCGAGAAGGCCTCCGGCCAGGCCGGTCAACGCGGCGCCCACGCCGAACGTGATGGCGTACACACGGGGCGGGCTGACGCCGAGCGCGGCTGCCATGTTGGGATTCTCCATCGTCCCGCGCGCCAGCAGCCCCAGGCGCGTCGTGCGCAGGGCGACGTAGATCGCCACGAGGATCGCCGCGGCGATGCCGACGAGCAGCAGGCGGTAGAGGCTCAGGCTGTAACGTCCCACCGCGAAGCCGCCGAGCGGCGCGCCGATGCCGGCCACCGTGTTGCCGAAGACCGTCGTGACCAGTCCGATGAAGAAGAGGCTCAGCCCCCACGTGGCGAGCAACGTGTCGATCATGCGGCCGTAGAGCACGCGGATGATCAGGCGTTCCGCGATGACTCCGATGATTCCGACGACGACAGGCGCGACGATCAGCATCGCGACCCAGATATTGACGCCGTGGTTCGTGGCCACGATGGCGGCGTACCCGCCGAGCATGAGGAACTCGCCGTGGGCAAGATTGATCACGCGCATCATCCCGAACACGATCGCGAGACCGACGCTGATCAGCACGAGGGTGGCGATGCCGTTCAGGATTTCCAACGAGAGAACGGCGGCGAGATCCATCGCGCGCGCACTATAGACCTCGCCCGCGGAGCAGGCAAGAAGGCGGCCGACGTGCCGTGCGCCTTGACACTGAGAATTGGCGGGGACTAGACTCGGCCCCTCGCAACGCGTGTGAGCTTTTCCAACCACTCGCCCGGAGGGATGTATGCGGGCCGACCGTCGGAGATTTCTCAAGGCAGCGGGCACAGCAGTCGGCGCGGTGTGGCTCACCCCGACGATCGTGCGGGAGGCGATCGCGCAGGCCAACGTCATCAAGGTGGCGAGCATCCACGATCTCTCGGGCGGGCTCGATATCTACGGGCGGCCGATGGTCGACTGCCTGACCTACGCCATCGAAGAGATCAACGGCTCCGGCGGACTGCTGGGCAAGCAACTGAAGCTCTTCAGCTACGACGCCCAGTCGAACATCCAGCTCTACACGCAGTTCGCCACCGAGGCCGCAGCCAAAGAAAAAGTCGCCGTCGTGCACGCCGGAATCACGTCGGCGTCGCGCGAGGCGATCCGCCCCGTGCTGAAGCGATTCAACACGCTCTACTTCTACAACACGCAGTACGAGGGCGGCGTGTGCGATCGCAACTGCTTCTGCACCGGCTCCACGCCGACGCAGAACGTCGACAAGCTCGTGCCGTTCACGCTGAAGAAGTTCGGCAAGAAAGTCTACGTCGTCGCCGCCGACTACAACTACGGCCAGATCACGTCCAAGTGGGTGAAGAAGTTCACGCAGGACCACGGCGGTGAGGTCCTCAACATCGACTACTTCCCGCTCGAGGTCAGCGACTTCGGTCCCGCCATCACGAAGATCCAGGCGGCCAAGCCCAACTTCGTCATGTCGGTGCTCGTCGGTGGCAACCACATCTCGTTCTATCGTCAGTGGGCCGCGGCCGGCATGAACAAGAGCGTTCCGGTCGCGTCGACGACGTTCGGCAACGGGCTCGAGCAGCAGGTGACCACGCCGGAGGAGCACAAGGGGTACATCGCCGCGCAGAGCTACTTCCAGGAAATCGACACGCCGGCGAACAAGGAGTTCCTCAAGAAGTTCCTGCCGAAGTACGGCGCGACGAGCAAGTACGTGACCTCCCTGGCCATCCAGACCTATCACGGCATGCATCTGTGGGCGCTCGGCGTGAAAAAAGCCAATAGCGTCGATCGCATGAAGGTCATCGAGGCGCTGGAGAGCAACATCAGCTTCAGCGGTCCCGCCGGCAAGACCGCGATCGATCCACAGACGCACCACTGCAGCCTCGACGTCTACATCGCGGAGGCGCAGAACCGCACGTTCAAGGTGGTGGAGAGCTGGCCGCAGCAGCCGCCGGCGGACACCGCCGCCGTCTGCAATCTCAAGAAGAACCCGAACGACAACCAGCAGTACGTCATCGACGTCAAATGACGAGCTGCGGCCGAGCAACGTAGCACCCGTCGTATTCCGGAAGGAGGAGTCCCGTGGCCAGCGCAAAGCTTCCCTCTCCCGATGAGCTCAAGGCCGTCGGTCGCCAGCTGGGCCTGAACCTGTCCGACGCCGACGTCGCGTTCTTCCTCGAGACCATGAGCGGCAGCGTCGCCGCGTACCACGCCGTCGAGGCCATGGCCGATCCGATGCCGATCGTGAAGTATCCCCGCACGCCGGGCTATCGTCCCGAGGGCGCGGAGAACAAGTACAACGCTTGGTACTACAAGAGCGAGGTGCAGGGCGCGCCCAGCGGCAAGCTGAAGGGCAAGCGGATCGCGCTCAAAGACAACGTCTGTCTGGCCGGCGTGCCGATGATGAACGGTGCGTCGAGCCTCGAAGGGTATGTCCCCGACGTCGATGCCACGATCGTCACGCGCATGCTCGATGCGGGCGGCACGATCATGGGCAAGGTCCACTGCGAGTATTTCTGCTTCTCGGGCGGCAGCCACACGAGCGCCGCCGGCCCCGTGCACAATCCGCGCAAGATGGGGTACTCTGCGGGCGGCTCCTCGTCGGGAAGCGGTGCCGTCGTCGCTGCCGGCGAGGTCGAGATGGCCATCGGCGGCGATCAAGGTGGCTCCATCCGGATGCCGTCCGCCTACTGCGGCGTCTACGGCCTGAAGCCGACCCACGGGCTCGTCCCCTACACCGGCATCTTCCCCATCGAGAACACGCTCGATCACACGGGTCCGATGACGGCGAACGTCGCCGACAACGCGCTCCTGCTCGAGGTGCTGGCCGGGCCAGACGGGCTGGACCCTCGCCAGATGAACGTCAAGACGGCGCAGTACACGAACGCGCTCACCGGTGACGCGCGCGGCATGAAGATCGCGGTGGTGAAGGAAGGCTTCGGCCATCCGAACTCGGAGACCGACGTCGACGCGCTCGTGCGCAAGGGCGCCGCGCTGTTCCGTCAGCTCGGCGCGCAGGTGGACGAGGTTTCGATTCCGATGCATCTGGCCGGGATGGCCATCTGGACACCGATCGCCGTCGAGGGCGCGACGTGGCAGATGATGAACGGCAACGGCTTCGGCTTCAACTGGAAGGGACTCTACGTGACGAGCCTCATCGACGCGCACTCGGCGTGGCGTCAGCGCTCTGATGAGTTCTCCGACACGCTGAAGACCACGATCCTGTTCGGCCAGTACGCGCTCAACAAGTATCGCGGCCACTACTACGCGAAGGCTCAGAACCTCGGGCGCTCGCTGCGAGCCGCCTATGACGCGGTGCTGAAGGACTACGACCTGCTGGTGATGCCGACGCTACCGCTCAAGGCGACGCCGATTCCCAAGCCCGGCGCGCCGCGCATGGAGATCATCCAGCGCGCGTTCGAGATGCTGCCGAATACCGCGCCCTTCGACGTGACCGGGCACCCGTCGATGAGCGTGCCGTGCGGCATGAGCGACGGCCTGCCGGCAGGCATGATGCTGACCGCGAAGCACTTCGATGAGGTCTCGATCTACCGCGCGGCGTCGGCGTTCGAGAAGGCGGGCGACTGGAAGAGCATTCGTCCCTAGTGCATCACCGGAGCGCATCGGCCGCGCGCCGATGCGCTCCGTGTTCCGACGGCCGTCCTCGCGTTCTCGTCAGCGCCGGTCGCGTGACTCCAGCTCGCCGATGATCTCCTTGGCCGTCGACACCCAGCCGAACTTGTGCGCGAAGTTCTTCAGCACCGCGGCTTGCTGATCCGGCGCGTAGGTCGAGACCGCATCGGCGACCAGCGTCGTCCAGTACCCTCGCTTGAAGCTTTCCCGCGCCGTCTCCTCCACGCAGATCTGCGTCACGGTCCCTGTGATCAGCACGGACTGGACGTGGCGCGCCTTCAAGAGATCGTCGAGGTTCGTGTTGTGGAAGGCGCCGTACCCGAACTTGTCGACGATCGGATCGCCCGGCTCGGGATAGATCTCGTCGATGATGTCCGAGCAGTCCCGTTCCTTGCCGATGTCCTCGTAGAATCGCACAAAGCCTTTCCAGCAGCAGCACACCGGCGGCGCGACCTGGGGTGACCATTCCCACATCGGCGTCCACTCGGGCCCGGCCAGGAACTTGGTGTAGATGATCGGCATCCCGCGCTGACGACACGCAGTGAGGAGCGCCTGGTGCACCGGGATCGTCGGGCGCGCTTCAGGAACTTCCAGTGGCGCGCCGATGCGTACGAAGTCGTTCTGCATATCGACGATCACCAGGGCCGGACGACTGAACCGATCGATCCCCATCGATGACCTCCCTGGTGGCTGTAGACGTCGAGAGGGTTGCGGGATACCCCGCAACCCTCCGGGATGTTGGAGCGGCCGACCGGATTCGAACCGGCGACGTCCAGCTTGGGAAGCTGGCATTCTGCCACTGAATTACGGCCGCCCAGCGCCCCTATATTACTCCGGCGATGCCGAGTCCGCCTGGACGCCAAGGGCGCGCGAGCGTGCGGGCGGCGTCTCCGGCGCGGCGTCCGTCGCGAGACCCGTGTTTCGGGTATCGCGTCGGCTCCGGCGAGGCATCGGTGCACCAAGACAGGCGCATCGCTCTGTCGATTTGCGTGGTCGAGCGATGCACGGCGCCGCCCCGGCCGCCGGGCCCAAGCTACTTCGCGTCCTTGATCGTCATCTCCGTCGCCTTGATGCGCTCATCGCTGCGCGCCTTCCACGTGATGCGCTTGCTCGCGCCATAGAGGTCGAGCTGCTGGTAGAGCGGCGCGGCGGCGGCGTCCTCGATCCACAGCTTGTTGATCTGGTGGTAGAGCGCCAGCCGCTTCTTCTCGTCCATCTCCTTCTGCGCCGCGTCCATCAGGCCGTCCAGATCGGCGTTGAAGTACGTCCCGAGATTGCTGCCGTTGTGGAAGAGCGGGTTGTATACCGTCTCGGCGTCGATCGTCGGCGTGCCCCAGCCGATCAGCCAGACCGGGCCACCCTTGTGCTTGTAGGTCAGGTTGTTGAGGTAGTTCACGAACTCGTAGGTCTTGACGGTGGTCTTGATGCCCGCCTTGTTCAGCTGACCGGCGGCGGCCTCGGCCACTTCCTTGTCGCGGACGTAGCGGCCCTGCGGGCCGTTCAGCGTGATCTCCACGCCGTTCGGATAGCCGGCCTCGGTGAGCAGCTTCTTGACCTTCGCCAGATCCTGCTTGATCGGCTTGAGCGAGGCGTCGTAGCCGAAGTGCAGCGGCGTCAGCATCGTCGCCATGCGCATGGCCTTGCCGTCGAGCACGCCCTTGACGATCTCGTCCACGTCGAGCGCGTACTGAATCGCCTGACGCACGCGCTTGTCCTTGGTCGGGCCGTCGTAGACGCCCGTCGCCATGTGTGTCTTCTCGTCGAAGTTGTGTGTCTGGAACATCAGCTGGATGGTGCGGATCGACGGCGCCGTGGTCAGGAACAGCTTCGGATGATTGGAGATCGGGTTCGCGAGGTGCGGCGGAATGTTCACGGCCACGTCGATCTCGCCGTTCTGCAGCGCCGCGACGCGCACGGCATCGTCCGGGATCGGACGGAACAAGACGGTCTTGATCTTGGGCGCGCCACGCCACCACGCGTCGTTGGCCTCCAGCACGATCTCTTCGTCCTTCGACCACTTCACGAACTTGTAGGGGCCGGTGCCGATCGGCTGACGCGAGATGTCCGCCGGCTGCTTGTCCTTGTAGGCCTTCGGCGGATACATGGCCGCCTGCGCAAAGGTCATCACGGTGAGGAAGGTCGGCCACGGCTTGTTGGTGTGCACGCGGATCGTGTACGGATCCACGATCTCGACCGACTCGATGGGCTTGAAGTTCGACGACGCCCGGAGCTTGGAATCCTTCACGCGCTCGAGGCTGAACTTGGCCGACTCGGCGTTGAAGTCTTCGCCGTTCGTGAACTTCACGCCCTTGCGCAGCTTGACCTCCCACGTGGTGGGCGCCACCAGCTTCGGCATCTCGGTGGCCAGCGCGGGCATGATCTTGAGGCTCGGATCGCGCTCCCAGAGTGTCTCGAAGATGTGTGAGCCGATGATCGATGCGGGCGATTCCTGCTGATTCATGATGTCCAGCGTCGTGGGATCGACGCCCTGGGCGATCACGACCTTGCCCGCCGGCGACGCCGCAGCGGCGAGCGGCGAAAGCAGCACGGCGAGCACGACGACGAACGTGCGCCACTGAATCATCTGGACCCTCCTCGGAGGGATGAATTTGCTTTGTGGTGCCGGTACTTTACGGGCCGGGGTCGAGCGAGTCAAGGAATGCCAGCGCTTCCTCGCGACTGTGCACACGTCCCAGGTCCTGCGCTTCGCGCGCTTGTGAGAGCAACCATCCGACGCGCGGCCCCGGTTCCAGAGAGAATCGCGCCATCACGTCCTCGCCGCGCAGCAGCGCGGGTCGGCGCTCCGCCTGCCGCTGCTCGCGCCAGCCCGCGAACAGCTCGCGGAGGAGGTGTGCGCGGCGCCATGTGGTCAGCGGCGAGGCGCCGGTGACCGCCGCCGCGTCGGCGAGCACGAGCAGCAGCAGGTCGCGCGTGTCTTCGCGCAGGTCGCGATAAAAGCGATAGCGCGCCCGCGGCGTGATGCTTCCGGCGTGCGCGAGGTGCATCGGACGCAGATGGTGGCGGACGATACGCTCGACGACGGCGATCACGCGCTCGGGCAGCCGCAACCGCTCGCCGATCTCGCGGACGCGGCGCGCGCCGATGACGTCGTGCTCGAAGAAGCGCACGCGACCGCCCACGCGCCGCCGCGTCTCCGGCTTGCTCACGTCGTGCAGCAGCGCCGCGAGCTTGAGCGCGGCGCCGCGGCGAGTGCCGCCGCCCAGGGGCTCGGCGACGTGCACGGCGAGCTCCTCACCGTAGGGCGCGAGCGCGGCGAGGCGCCCGAGCAGGCGGTCGCAGCCGCCGACCGCGCGCAGCGAGTGCTCGAGCACGTCGAAGCGGTGCGGCAGCGGCTGCGCCGTCGTCCGCATCGGTTCCACTTCGGGCAGCACCACGCCGAGCAGCCCGAGCGCGTCGGCACGGCGCAGCGCGCGGGCAGTGTCGGCCAGGGCCAGCAGGGCCAGCACCTCGTCGCGGACGCGCTCGGCCGCGATGCGCTGGAGGCCACGGGCCGCGGCCCGCACCTGACGCGTCGCCGCGGGCGTGAGGCGCAGCGCGAGCGTCGCCTCCAGCCGCACCGCGCGCAGCGCGCGCAACGGGTCCTCGTCGAGCACGGCAGGGCCGGCGGGCCGCAGGCGCCGCGCCGTGAGATCGGCGAGCCCACCCGTGGGATCGACGATCGGCGCGCGCCCGCGCGTCACGAGCGGGCCGAGGGCCACGGCGAGCGCGTTGACGGTGAAGTCGCGCGCGGCGAGATCCCCGGCGAGCGTGGGCGCGCGGAAGTCCGTCACGTCGAGCGTGACCCCGGCGCCGGCGACGACGCGCGCCGCGCCGCGCTCGGCGTCGAGCACCACACACGTGGCGCCGAGTCGCTCGGCGCTGCGCTGCGCCAGCGCAATGGCGCCCGACGGCACGGCGATGTCGACGTCCGCGCTGCCCCGTCGAAGGACGGCGTCGCGGACGGCGCCGCCGACGAGCACGGCGTCACGCGCTCCACCGGCCTCGCTGGCCACGCGCAGTACGGCAACCTGCACGGGCGCCAGCTGACGCAGGCGCAGCTCAGCCACGGTCGAGCAATCGCGCGGCGTTGTCGCGAAAGATCTTGCGCCGCACCGCGTCCGGCAGCGCGCGGTCCCACGCCCAGCGGCGCTCTTCATCGTAGTCGTACGGGATCAGCGGAAAGTCGGAGCCGAACAGGATCCGGTCCTGCCAGCGGATCAGCGCGGCGTCGCTGACGGCCGCCGGGTCGGCGCCGACGTAGGGCGTGGCGGCGGCCGCCATGGCCATCGTGGTGTCGACGTAGATGTTCGGATGCGCGTCGAGCAACGCCAGGAACGCGTCGCTCTCGAACGCCCCCATGTGGGCGACGATCGCGGTGAGCCGCGGAAAGCGCGCGAGGACACGGCGAAAGCCGTCGACGCCCGTGAATGTGTCGCGATAGGGCAGCGTGCCGACGTGCAGCACGAAGAGATGGCCGGCGGCCTCGGCGCGCTCGTACACGCCGTAGAGCCGCTCGTCGTCGACCCGGAAGCGCTGTACGGAGTGATGGAACTTGAATCCGCGCAGCCCGAGCGGCCCCGTGGCTTCGGCGGCCACGGCATCGACGTCGGGATCGTCGGGATGCAGCGTGCCGATGCCGATGGCGGCGGGCAGCGTCGCCGCCGTCTGCGCCACCCAGCGGTTGAGCTCACGCGCCATCCCGGGCTTGTGCGCGTACGAGAAGAAGCAGAAGCGCTCGACGCCGCGGTCGGCCAGCGTCGCCGCGACTTTCGACGGCTCGAACGGGTGGCGCGCCACCCACCCCTCGCCGGCGAAATGGCGCAGGATCGCGTCGCCCAGCCGCGGTGGATGCAGGTGGACGTGGACGTCGATGCAGGAGAACGGCGGGCGCCACCGCGTGGCGGTCGCCACGGCTCAGCCGAGCTCGAGCCCGCCGCTCCCGATGCGGTACTCGACGATCTCGTCGCTCATCGCGCTGCCGCGATGTTTGACCACCGAGAGCAGCCGCGCCACGCGCTGTCCCACGCGCTCGCTGCCCATCACGAGGATGGTGTTCGCGGTGGCGCCGATGTCACCGACGGCGACCCTGCGCGCCAGCAGGTCCTCGAGCCGTGTCTCCTCGGTGGTCACCAGCAGCAGCGTGGTCACGGCGGCGTGGTCGTAGCGGTGCGCGTCGATGAACTCGCGATGCTTCCAGACCGGCAGGCAGATCTCCATCCCGAGCGTCTCCGCGTCCCGGTGCACGGTCTTGCGGTACAGCTCGTCGAACATCCAGAACTGGATGGAGTCGGCCGGCTGATCCATCGGCTCGACGCCGTCGACCACGACACGCCGTGTGCCGGCGGCGAAGTGGAAGTAGAAGAAGGGCCGCACGGTGTAGAGCGCGTGGTTGTACGTGGCCTTCCAGTTCCAGTCGAACTCCCAGGCGCCGTCGGACGTCGGCACCTGGAAATCGCGCACACGACCGACCCACTTGAGCGTGTTGCAGTAGAACGCCTCCATCTGGTCGACCGAGGGATACGGCTCCGTCATCGGCGGCACGGTGTGGGTCCACTCCTTCAGCGACCAGTCGAAGAGCCGGGCGGCATACTCGTCGTGCTGCTGGCTGTCGCCGCGCCCGTTCATGTCGAGAATCACGCCACGCGCGCCGGCGGCGGTGCGACCGTGATCGGCGAAGGTGAGCCCGAGGTGCGTCTTGCCGATGCCCGTCGCGCCGTAGACGACCGTCAGCGTGCCCGGCAGCAGCCCGCCGCCGAGCATGGCGTCGAGCTTTGCAATGCCGGTCGAGACGCGCGCGCTCATCCGCTGGATTCTACACCGGGTCCGCGGTGCGCCCTTTCGTCTGGAACTGCCGCTCGTAGAGGTGTCGAAGCTCGGCGAGCGTCGTGGCCTGGCCCGGCGCTTTATCGTCCCGCACGCGAGCGATCCGCGCGAACCTCAGCGCCAGCCCCGAGCGGTACGTCGGGCTCTTCTGGATCTCGTTGTACTCGACCTCCACGACGACCTCGGGGCGCACGCGCACGGTGTAGCCGTCGTCGTCGGTCGCCAGCTTCCACAGCCGATCCGTCATCTCGACGAACTGCGCGTCGGTGAATCCCTTGAAGGTCTTGCCGACGTCCGCGAACGTCTCGCCGTCGCGGACCGCGAGGTGATAGTTGGAGAGCCAGCCGACGCGACGCCCCGAGCCGCGGTCGACGGCGATGATGACGCAGTCGACCGTCTCCGCCGCTTTCACCTTGAACCACCGCTTGCCGCGGCCACCGGGCTCGTACGTGCTGGCGAGATCCTTCGCCATCACGCCCTCGTGGCCGGCCGCGAGCGCGGCGTCGCGGAACGCTGCCGCCTCCGCCTCGCCGGTCACGATGCGTCGCTCCGCGAGATAGCGGCCGCCTGTGATCGCGGTGAGCGCCCGCCAGCGGCGCTCGTACGGCTCGTCGATGAGCGAGCGCGCGTCCGCCATGAGGCAGTCGAAGAAGTGCAGGGCCAGCGGCATCTCGCGCACGAGCGCGTCGACGCCGTGCACGCGGCGGAAGCGACGCATGAGCTCCTGGAATGGCAGCGGACGCCCCGCGGCGTCGAGGGCGACCACCTCGCCGTCCAGGATGAACGGCGCGCCCGTGAGATGGCGCGCGATCTCCACGACGTCGGGAAGGCTGCGCGTGACGTCGGACAGGCGCCGCGTCCACACCTGCACGCGGTCGCCGTCGCGGTGCAGCTGGATGCGCGCGCCGTCGTACTTGTATTCCAGCGCGGTGCGGCCGCCGTGCGCGGTGAGCACCGTCCCGAAGTCGTCGCCAATCTCGGCGAGCATCGGCAACAGCGGAACGAACGGCCGTGGGCTGGCTCCCGCGATGGCCGCCGCGCCGCCGCTCGCGGCCAGCGCTGCCACCGCGGTGAGATCGCCGAGGAAGAGCGCCGCGCGCCGGGCGGCCGTGAGCTGGACGCCCCACGCGACGGCGATCGCCTCGAGCAGCAGCCCGTCCGACACCCCCGTTCGCATCTCACCGCCGATGATCCGGTTGAGGAACTGAGCCTCGTCCGGCGACGCGCGCGCCGCCAGTCGGGCGAGCCGTTCGTCGCGAACGCGTCGCACGCCGGCGCCCGTCGCGGCCGCAACGTCCGCGAACGCGTCGGCGACGTCGCTGATCGACAGGGGCTCCGCCACCGCGGCCTCGGGTATCTGCCCGGGAAGCCCGCGGACCCCCAAGACCCGGGGGTCGGAGACGGGGAACGCGCGACCGGCCAGGAAGGCCACGGCGCTGGGGATCTCGTCCGGGGCCAGGGCCGTGAGAAACCGCGCGACCTCGTCTCGCTTTTCCAGGCGACCCCGCGCGCGCTCGAGGCTGCGACACAAGGCGGCGAAGTCGGCGAACGGGGTCATACCTTGTATTCTAGGCAGGATGCGGAGGCTGGTTCTGCACGAGCCTCATCCGGCCGTGGCCGCCGTCGCGGCGTCGCTGGCCGATGCGTACGACGTGCGGCCGCTGGGCCCGGGGTCGGCGGTTGATGCGGTGGTCCTCGTCACCCCGGGGTCGAGGCTCGGCGCCAGCGACGCGATCCGTCTGCTCGGCCTGGTCCCCTCGGCGGACGCCGGCCCCTGGCCGAGCGCCTGGCACGCCGTGCTGCCCCTGGCCGCGCCGGCCGCGATGCTCGCGCACGCGGTGGCCGCCGCCTTCGCCGACCTCGACGCCGCCGCCGAGCGTGCCCGCCTGGAGCGTGACCTGTCGGAGCTCAACGCCATCGGCATCCGGCTGTCAGGCGAGTCGAACCCGCGCTTCCTGCTCGAGACGATGCTCAGCAAGGCGCGCGAGATCACCAACAGCGATGCCGGTTCGCTCTACATCGTCGAGGAGCGCGGCGAGGCGCCCTATCTGCGATTCGCGCTCGCGCAGAACGACAGCGTGGGCGTCCCGTTCCGTACCGCGACCCTGCCGCTGACCGGGGCCAGCATCGTGGGACACGTGGCGCTCACCGGGCAGGTCATCAACGTCGCGGACGCGTACGCGCCGCCCCCCGACGCGCCGTTCACCATCAACCGCCGCTTCGACGACGAGGCCGGGTATCGCACGAAGTCGATGCTCGTGGTGCCGATGCGGACACCGCAGGGGCAGACGATCGGCGCGCTGCAGCTCATCAACTGCAAGGACGACCGCGACGCACGGCTCACCGAGCCCGGCGACGTCGAGCGGCACGTGCGGCCCTATGGCCCGCGGCACGAAAAGCTCGCCGGCTCCCTCGCCTCCCAGGCGGCGGTGGCGATCTACAACCGCCGCCTGTACCTGTCGATCCGCGAGCTGTTCGAGGGGTTCGTCAAGGCCTCGGTCACGGCGATCGAGGCGCGCGACCCGACGACGTCCGGTCACTCCTTCCGCGTGGCCGACCTCACGGTCGCGCTCGCGGAGGTGGTCGACCGTTGCGAGAGCGGACCGTACCGCGCCGTGAGATTTCGCGATGACGAGGTGATGGAGCTGCGCTACGCCTCGCTGCTGCACGATTTCGGCAAGGTCGGCGTGCGCGAGCACGTGCTCGTAAAGGCGAAGAAGCTCTACCCCGCGGATCTCGATCGCATCCGCCATCGCGTGGAGCTGCTCAAGCGCGGTCTCACGCTACGCGCCGAGCGCGCGAAGCTCGATCGCGCGCTCGAGCGCGCGCCGGATTATGCGGACCATGCGGCACGGGTGGATGGCGACCTGATGGCCGCCCTCGCGGAGCTCGACCGCCATCTCGATCTCGTCTCCGTGGCCAACGAGCCCACGATGCAGACGCAGAATTTCCTGGCCGACATCCTGCGTCTGGCCACGCAGACGTGGCAGGACGCCGATGGCACGTCCCACACCGTGCTGACCCCGGAGGAAGCGCGCGTGCTCGCCATTCCGCGCGGCAGCCTCACCGACACCGAGCGCGTGGCCATCCAACAGCACGTGGTCCACACGTTTCAGTTCCTCACGCAGATTCCGTGGACGAAAGAGCTCCGCCGCGTGCCGGAGATCGCCCGCGCCCACCATGAGAAGCTCGACGGCAGCGGCTATCCCTATGGCGTGCGCGCCGACGAGATTCCCGTGCAGTCACGGATGATGGCCATCGCCGACATCTATGACGCGCTCACCGCGAGCGACCGCCCTTATAAGAAGGCGCTGCGTGCGGAAGAAGCGCTCGCCGTTCTCGACGCGGAGCGCCGCGCAGGCGCGCTCGACACCGCCTTGCTCGATCTCTTCATCGAGGCGCGCGTGTTCGAGCGGACGCCACGCGGCAGCTGACTCACCCCGCGATCACGCCGCGCGTCAGCTGACTCACCCCGCGATCAGCACCAGCGAGACGCACCACGTCCCCAACGCCATGAGTGCGACCACGGCGCGCACGACCTCGACGACGACGTCGCGCCTCCGCACGTGTTGAGTAGTTCGCGTCAAAAAAAGGGCGCGCGAACGGCGGGTGGAGATCAACCGGCGCTGGAGCGCCGGATACGTGAGCACGTGAGCGTTCATGGTTGCCTCCTCAGAAGCCTCGAAGCACTCCGACGACCTTTCCGAGTATCGTCACCGGCGTGCGGCGCGGATCGACGACGATGGGCGCCATCGTCGGGTGCTCGGGCTTGAGCACGACGCGCTCGCCGTCGCGCGTGAAGCGCTTGACGGTGGCCTCGCCCTCGCCTGACTCCGACTCGACGAGCGCGACGACGATGTCGTTCGCTGACGCGCTGTCTTGCCGCCGCACCAGCACCAGATCGCCATCGCAGATGTGCGCCGAAATCATGCTCTCGCCGCGCACGCGCAGGGCGAACAGGTCCTCGCCACGACCTGGGAGCGAGGCGGGCGCGATGTGCAGCTCTCCCTCGCGGTTCTCGCTCGCGAGCAGCGGCTGACCGGCCGCGACGCGACCGAGGATCGGAACCGCGTACGTCGGGCGTGACGGACCGTCCGCCAGCGTGAGCGCGCGTGACGTGCGCCCGGTGCTGACGCGACGCTGCAGCGCTCCCTTGCGCTCGAGGGCTCGCAAATGATCGAACGCGGCGCGCGGCGTGACCTTGAAGCGGTCACCGATCTCGCGCACCGTCGGCGGCACGCCGTGCTTGGCCACGAACGTGCGGATGAAGGCCAGAACCTCGCGCTGCTTGCCCGTGAGCTCGCGCATCGTTCCTCCTCGGGCCGCTAACATACTCAACGGGTGTTGAGGCTGGCAAGTAAAAAAAGAGAGCGCTACGCGGGCTCCCGCGGCTCGCACACCGGGCAGGTCGTCAATCCCTGCTCGCGAGCCTCCACCATCGTCTTCATATAGATGCGCTCGACCTCGGGAATCCGCGCGACCCAGCTGCACTCGCGGCGATGGAACAGACGCGAGCCGCGCTGCGCGCAGTAGGGTTCGCCGTGCTCGATCGGCGGCTCGGTGGCGACCGCGACGGCCACGTCGCTCGTCTCCGGCGCGATCGGCTCGGTCTCCGATGGCAGCGGAGCCGGCGCGACCTCGGCCACAGAAGAGGGGGTGGGCGGCGGATCGGGATCATTGATGTGCAGATTCGTCTCGACGGTGGAGCGGAACTCGTCGCTGGCCCGCCGGAATTCTCGCAACGCGCGGCCCACCATGCGCCCGAGCTCGGGAAGCTTCGACGGCCCGAACACGAGCAGCGCGAGCACGCCGATCACGAGCATTTCCTGGAGGCCGATATCGAACATGGCGCTAGGGTAACACGCGCGCCGCGGACGTCTGCGCGTGCCCGAAGAGGGAAAACAATTGCCCTCGACCGATGCACTGCCGCGTCACTGCCATGCCGTGAACCGCGTACTTGACCCGATCGCGGAGCCGGGGCACGAGAGTTGCTCCCACCGTCGCCCCTGAGGATCGACGGATGCCGCTAGATGCCGGTCAGGACGCGACGACTTCCTTCTGCTTTTCGGGTTCGGTCTCCTGGACCACGAGGCCACACTGCACGATCTTGTAGAGCAGCGCTTTGTAGCTGATCTGCAGGAGGCGCGCGGCCTTCGCACGGTTCCAGTGGACGCGGTCGAGGACTTCTTTGATCGCCACGCGCTCGGCGTCGCGGGCCGCCTGCCGCGCGATATCCTTGAGACTGATCGGCGCATCGGGGCTGGCCACCGTCGTGACGGTCACCGGGGCGCCGGGAGAGCTCACGCGAGGACTGCGACTGATGTTCCCCACGATCTCGGTGTGCACCGGACGCGCCGTGCCCAGCACGACGACGCGCTTGACCGCGTTTTCGAGCTCGCGGATGTTGCCCGGCCAGTGATAATCGACGAGCACGCGCATCGTGTCCTGCGGGATGTCCACCACACGCGCGTACTGCGCGTTGAACTTCTTGAGGAAGAAGTCGACGAGTCCGGGAATCTCTTCGCGGCGCTCACGCAGCGGCGGGATGCGGATCTCGATGACGTTGAGCCGATAGTAGAGATCCTCGCGAAACTGATGCGCGCGCATGCCGGCTTCGAGATCGCGATTGGTAGCGGCGATGAGCCGCACGTCGGTGTCGATGATTTTCTCGCCGCCGACCCGCGAGAACTCGCCGTCCTGCAGCACGTGCAGAAGCTTGGCTTGCAGCCGCAGCGGCATCTCACCGATCTCGTCGAGCAGCAGCGTGCCCTGATGCGCGGCCTCGAACTTCCCGGGCTTCTGCCGATACGCGCCGGTGAAGGCGCCCTTTTCGTGGCCGAACAGCTCGGACTCGAGCAGCTCGCCGGGCAGCGCGGCGCAGTTCACCTTGAGGAACTGCTTGGCAGCACGCGGTGACGCCTTGTGGATGGCTCGGGCGAGGACCTCTTTACCGGTTCCGCTTTCCCCGCGAAGGAGCACGGTGGTATTGGTACCGGCCACCTTCGTGACCAGATCCCGAATCGGCTGCATTTTGCTGCTGGTGCAGAGGGCCATAAGGGGCTCAGTCATCGCCTTGCTCTCTCCTCGGGTGGTATCGGTTGCACAAATCAACGACTGTTTGCATCGAAATGCACTGCATATGCCAAGACTTTACCCACATCGGCTTCTAGCGATTACAAGCACTTGCGGATTCTGTCCCATTTTTTTAGCAACTGTTTTTGTAGAAAGTTCCGGCTATATTGTAGGACTTACACACAGGAGGAGATCTTATGGAGATCATGATCGTGGACGACGAGCCCCAGGTCGCGGAGGTCCTCGCAGCATCACTGAAGCGCCAAGGGCACTCGACGACAGTGGTGCATTCGGGACGCGAGGCTCTCGATCGGCTCAAGGCGACGGCGTTCGACGCGATGTTCCTCGACGTGTCGATGCCGGGTATGAACGGCCTCGACGTGATGGCAGAGGTGCGCCGCATTCGGCCATCGCTCGCCGTCGTCGTGATCACGGGACATGCGACGCCCGAAGAGATCGAGGACGTGAAAAAGCTCGGCGCGGTCGACGTGATCCAGAAGCCATCGGCGCTCACGCACTATCATCAGGCGATCGAGCGGCTGCACGTGGCGGGAGCGAAAAAGCCCTTTCCGCGACTCGGCGACGTGTGATACTCGTGGCGCCGTGATCGTCCGGACCCTCACGCTCGGTGTCGCGCTGGCGGTCTGCCTGTCGAGCCTGCCGGCGGCGGCCCAGCAACTTCCGCTCGCACCACAATTTGGCATCCAGGCTCCGACGGAAGATCTACAGAAGCTGCAGTTGCCGCTGCGCGCGCCGATCACGCTCGTGCCCACGATCACGCTCAGCGAGGAATACAACGACAACATCAACCTGGACAATCGCAATCGCGCCTGGGATCTCGTCACCGGCATCTCGCCCGGCCTGAACTTCCTCTGGCAAAGTCGCACGCACCGGCTGATCGCGGCTTACAACTTCACGGCCGAGCTCTACCTCCGCGATCCCGGGCGCGACAACGCGTTCAACACGCAGAACTTCACCCTCGACGGCAGCTGGCGCGCGACCGAGCGGCTCACGCTGACCGTGACCGATGCCTTCAACGCCAGCACGGACACGAACCTCATCGCGCCCCAGGCCGCCTCGGTCGGAGGACGCAACCGTGCCTGGGGCAACACGGTCGGGGCGGGCGCCGCCTATCAGCCCGATGAGCGCACCACGGTGCGAGGCGGCGGCTCCTGGGGCACGCAGCGCTTCGCACGCGACGAGCTCGACGACTCGGACGTCTACCGGGCCAACGCGTTTCTCGACCGCCAGCTGACACGCACGCTGCGCGGCACCGTCGGGTACGACTTCGGGTACTTCGACATCGAGCATCAGGACAAGGTCCAAGCGCACACGCCGCGCATCGGTTTCACCTGGCGGGTGACGCCCACGATCACGCTGGCGGCGCTCGGCGGTCCGACATTCGAGCTCCACGACGACGGCTTCTCGCGGATCACGCCGGCCATCAACGCGAGCTACGATCAGCGCCTGTGGTTCGGGTCGCTCGGATTCGGTGTCGACCGCCAGCTCGCCGGCAGCGGCGCCCTCGGCGAGGTCACCGACAACACCTCCGTCTATGGCCGCGTCGACGTGATCACGCTCATGCGGGGTCTGACGGTGTCGTTCATCCCGCGCTACACGTGGATCAAGTCGGCTCGGAACGATCGGATCGATCTCTCGCAGTTCACGGCGCCGCTGTTCGTGACGTATCGGATCACGGCGTGGATGGCGGCCGTCGCGCGCTACCAGTTCTTCCGGCAGCGCACCGACTCGGTCATCTTCGACCGGGGCGGCAACGTGCTCGCGACCGACGCGGACCAGAACCGCCTCTTCGTGGGCATGCAGTTCGGTTACCCGATTACATTCGATCGCCCCTAGACGACTGCAGCCGCTTACTCACGGCGGCTGCAGCCGAATGCAGTAATTCTCCCGCTCTCGCCTCGCTTCCCGCCATCGTGTTGCCGGAAGAATGCAGCGAAACGCAAGGCTCTGCGACCTTTTGCACGGTTTGGCACTGACCTTGCCCCGTGAGCAAGCAGCCGGCCGTGGGGCCGGCGCACCATGTCTGCCGACGAGAGCGACGTCTACGACTTCGACACGCGGCGCGACGCGGGCCAGCGCGTGAGATGGTTCTGCGCGCGGCTCGTGCTCCGCCCCGCATCGCGCCACTTCATCCCGGAACGCTCGTTCGAGGCCGTCACCATCCCTCCCGTTCTGGAAACCTCCGGGATGATTCGCGTCAAACCTTTTCCCCTATCGGGCACCGACACTCCCAGAGTGGAGCCGCGACACGTGACGAGCGATGCGCGCATTTTCAACGTGCGCGCTAAAGCCGCGAAAACCGGCTACGGCATGCCTCTTGCGATGAAAGAGTCGGTCCGATGGAAGAAAAATTCCAGATGAAGCCTGCCAGCTTCGACGCCGCCCTGCCCTACGCCACACCAATCGCCGGCCGCCCGGTTCTCGTCGTGGAAAGCGATCCCGACCAGCGTCGGCGCGTGACCACGCAGCTCGCGAGCTGGGGCTACACGCCGCTCGCGGCCGGCACCGCCGAAGAGGCGCTCGAGTTGCTCGAGCGCGCCGGACGGGTGGCGTTCTCCGTCGTCGCGATTCGCCTGCCCGGCATGTCGGGTCTCGATCTGCTCCGCCGCGCCGAGCTCTCGGCCTCGGGGCCGGTGATCATGGTCGCCGACAACGGCCACAGCTCGCAGATCGTCGAGGCCATCCAGGCCGGCGCCGACGACTTTCTGCGCCGCCCGTATACGGCCGAAGACCTCGAGCACGTCATCCGTGGCATGGCGGGCCGGACGCGGCGCGAGGCGACGGCCGCCGCCGTCCCGGTCCCGGAAGACAGCGGCGACCGCGTGCAGCGCGAGCTCGCCATGCTCACCAGTCCGCAGATGCGCGAGATCCTCTCCGTCATCGAGCAGGCGGCCCGCGCCGACGTGACGGTGCTCGTGTGCGGCGAGACCGGCGTCGGCAAGGAGCTGGTGGCGCGCGCCATCCATACCCATTCGCCGCGTCGGCGCGCGCCGTTCGTGAAGGTCAACTGCGCGGCCATGCCGCGCGAGCTGCTCGAGTCCGAGCTGTTCGGCCACGAGCGCGGCGCGTTCACGGGCGCGCACCAGCGCAAGCCCGGACGCTTCGAGCTGGCCGACGGCGGCACGATCTTCCTCGACGAGATCGGTGAGCTCCATCCCGCGCTGCAGGCCAAGCTGCTGCACGTGCTGCAGGACGGCGAGTTCTCGCGCGTGGGTGGCCGCCACAACATCCGCGTGAACGTTCGCGTCATCTGCGCCACCAATCGCGACCTCGCACGCGAAGTGGCGGGCAACCGTTTCCGCGAGGACCTGTTCTACCGCCTCAACGTCATCAACGTGCTCGTGCCGCCCCTGCGCGAGCGCCGCGAGGAGATCACCGCGCTCGTCGACTACTTCGTGCGGCGCTACTCGCGGCTGTTCAACTTCCCGGAGCGCGAAGTGTCGCCGGATGCGATGCAGGCGTTCATGCAATACGCGTGGCCCGGCAACATCCGTGAGCTGGAGAATTTCATCAAGCGGATGATCGTGCTGCAGGACTTCGCCCTGCCGCGCACGCTCATGGCGCCGACGCCGCTGGCCGCGGCGCCCGCGGCCGCCGCCGCCGAGCCATTCGCGGCCACCAAGGGACTCTCCCTCAAGGAGATCTCTCGCCGTGCCGTGCTCGAGGCCGAGCGCGAGGTGATCTGCCGCGCCCTCGAGCAATGCCGCTGGAATCGTGTGAAGACCGCCAAGATGCTCAAGATCAGCTATCGCGCGCTGCTCTACAAGATCAAAGACATGGGACTGAAGCAGGACTCGGCCGCGAGCTGAGCCGCTTCACCAGGAGGACACCCATGACGCTCAAGTCGTTCGTCGTCGCGTCCGCGCTCGTCGCCGGCCTCGGCGCCTCTCTCGCCTATGCGCAGTCCGGCCCGCAGCCGGGCAAGCCGGCGGCCGCGACGGCGGCGACGTCGACCCCGGCCCCCTCGGCAATGCCCTCGGCCGCCGTGGCGCCCGTCGGCGGGTTCCCGCTGAGCGGCGAGTACATCATCGGCCCCGAAGACATGCTGCAGATCACCGTCTGGAAGAACGACACGCTCTCGCGCGTGCTGCCGGTGCGGCCGGACGGCAAGATCTCGCTGCCGCTCCTGCACGACATCCAGGCGGCTGGTCTGACGCCCATGCAGCTTCGCGACAAGATCGCCAATGCGCTGAGCGAGTTCATGCCGAATCCCGAGGTCGCGGTGACGGTCAGCGACGTGCGCAGCTACCGCGTCTCCGTGCTCGGCGAAGTGCAGAAGCCGGGTCAGCTGCAGCTCAAGGCCGACACGACGGTGCTCGAGGCCATCGCGCTCGCCGGCGGATTCCGCGATTTCGCATCGCCCGGCAAGATCACGATCCTGCGCAAGGACAGCAAGGGGGCCACGCAGAAGATCCCGTTCAACTACAACCGCGTGGTGAAAGATAACCGCAGCCAGGACAACGTCACCCTCAAGTCCGGTGACGTCGTTGTCGTCCCCTAGAGGTGACATCCATGCCGACTCCGCCGACCGTTTACGACGAGACCGCCAAAGGGCCGGGTCTGGCCGGCCTGCTCGAGATCGTGCGCCGCCGCGGGGCGCTCGCCGTATTGCCGTTCCTCTTCGTCCTCACGGCGGCGGTGTCTCTCGCCGTCTTCCTGCCGAGCCTGTGGACGTCGCGCGCGGTGGTCCTGGTCAATCGCCAGGCGATCCCCGAGCGCTACGTCACCTCGACCGTGCAGGCCGACATCGAAGCGCAGCTGCTGACGCTGAGCCGGGAGATCCTCACGCCCGAGCGGCTCACGCAGATCGCCCGGCAGTACGGGCTATATCGCCAGGCGCGCTCGACGGACGACCTGGTGGACCGCATGCGGAAGGACATCCGCATCGAGCTCGTGGACGACATCAAGAGCCGCGCGCGCGAAAGCCGCTCGTTCCTCTTCACCGTGTCCTACACGGCCGCGAACCCCGTGGTGGCCACCAGCGTGGCCAACACGCTCGCCTCGCTCTACAGCGAGGAGAACAGCCGCATGCGCGAGCAGCAGGCGGCGAGCGCCTCGGATTTCCTGGAGGGACAGCTCCGCGAGGTCCGCGAGAAGCTGCAGACGCAGGAGCGCGCCATCACCGGCTACAAGGAGCGCAATCTCGGTGAGCTGCCCGAGCAGAAGGAGGTCAACCTCCGCACGCTCGAGCGCCTGCAGCAGCAGCTGCAGATCGCCCACGAGACCAATCGCCGCGCCACCGAGCGTCGACAGCAGCTCACGAATGCGCTCGGCGAGATCGACACCGCGGTGGCCATGAGCACGCCGAGCGGCGCGGGCGGGACCATCGCCGTGACCCCGACCGACACGGCGGCGGCGCGCGTGAACCTGCTCCGCCAGGAGCTGGCAGTCGCGCAGACGCGCTACAGCGACAGGTACCCCGACGTCGTGCAGCTCAAGGAGCAGATCCGGGTGCTGGAGCAGAAGGTGGAGGCCGACAAGCTGGCCGCCCAACAGGCCGCACAGGCGGCCCAGGCCGCCCTGCCGAAGGCCGTCGCCGCCCCGCCCAAGCGCAACAACGGGCGCGAGCTGCGGACGCCACCCGAGAACGCCTACGTGCAGAGCCTGATGACGCAGCTGGACCAGTCGATCGTTGACGCGAAGACGACCACGGAAGAGATCAACAGCATCAACGGCCAGATCGCGGTTTACACGCGGCGACTCGAGAACACGCCCAAGCGCGAGCAGGAGCTCGCGCTTCTCACGCGTGACTACGACACCACGCGCGATCTGTTCAAGTCGCTGCTCGCCAAGCGCGGCGAGGCCGGCATCGCCTCCGAGCTCGAGCAGCGGCAGAAGGGTGAGCACTTCCGCGTGATCGAGCCGGCGCGGCTGCCCGAGCGGCCGACCGGTCCCAGCCGGTTCCGCCTGCTGCTGGTCGGTCTCGCGCTCGCCATCGGCGCCAGCGGCGCCGCCGTCGTCATCGCCGAGCAGGTCGACACGTCGTTCCGCCGCATCGACGAGGTGCGCGCGACGCTGCCGCTGCCCGTGCTCTCGGCGATCCCGCGCATCACCACCGAGCGCGACCGTCTGCGCAGCCTGCGCCAGCGCCGGCTCGCGACCGCGGCCGTTTGCTTCGGTCTCTTCATCGTGGCCGGCACGTCGTTCGTCATCGCTCACGACAACCAGGGTCTCGTGACGCTCCTCACGTCGTCGACGGCCCAGTCGGCCACGATGGGCGGGAGGTAAATCATGTACCTGAGCTTTTACGGTCTGCGGGAGGCGCCGTTCGCCCCCACGCCGGACCCGAAGTTTCTGTTCCAGTCCGCGCGCCATCGCGAGGCGCTCGCCCAGCTGATCTACGGTGTGCGCGAGCGCAAAGGCTTCATCGTGCTCACCGGCGAGATCGGCACCGGCAAGACCACGCTGCTGCGCACGCTGCTCGAACGGCTCGACGCCGCCACGCCGGTGGCCTACGTGCACAACTCCGCGCTGGGCATCGAGGGGCTGCTCGAATACATCCTGCAGGACTGGGGTGTGAAGTCGACGGCGACCACACACGCCCAGCGCCTGTTCGAGCTCAACGAGTTCCTCATCGATCAGCACCGCAAGGGCACCAGTCCGGTGCTGGTCATCGACGAGGCGCAGAATCTCACGGTGGAGACGCTGGAGGCGGTGCGCCTGCTCTCGAACTTCGAGACGACGAGCCAGAAGCTCATGCAGATCCTGCTCGTCGGCCAACCGGAGCTGCGTGAGAAGCTCAACCTGCCCGAGCTGCGCCAGCTCAAGCAGCGCGTGGGCCTGCGCTGTCACATCGCCGCGCTCAGCCCCGAAGAATCGCGCCAGTACGTCCGGCATCGCCTGCGGATCGCGGGCGCAACCGACGCCGGCATCTTCTCGGACGCCGCCATCCAGGAAATCTTCGAGTACAGCCAGGGCACGCCGCGCGTCATCAACATCGTGTGCGACCACTGCCTGCTGTCCGGCTATGCCGACAGCAAGCGGCGCGTCGACGCCGGCATCGTGAAGGAGGCGATCGAATATCTCGAGGAGGGTGAGCGCCGCGAGTGGAAGCGCCGGCGCCGCATCAGCCTCGTGCCGAGTCGCGGCGCCGTGTGGGCCGCGCGCTCGGGCGTCGCGCTCCTCGTGCTCGTCATCGTCTTTTTGGCCGCATTTGCCGCGAACGCCCTGGGCTGGTTCGCTGCTACCAACCCCTAGGAGGACCAGGCCGTGAGCAAGTTCTTCAAGGCCCTCGAGAAGGTCGAACAGGAGCGCGAGCCGGTGGTCGCCACGGCGGCGCCGGTGGCGGAGCCACCGATCGAGCCGGCGATCGAGCCGCCGCGCGAGGCGCCGCGGCCGGAGTCCCGCAGCGAGCCGCGACGTCCCGAGCCGCGGCGAATGGAGCCGAAGCCCGAGCCGACGCCAGTGCCCATTGAGGCCAAGCCGGTCGCGCCGCACCGCGAGCCGCCGCGGCCGGAGCCGGCGCCGGTGGCCACGGCTCCCGCGCCCGTCTACGGCGCACCGGTCCGCGAAGATGGCGGTGGGTTCGGCCGGCGCGGGTTCGCCTGGCAGATCGACGGCGACAGCAGCGCGGAGCCGGGCCAGCTGGACGACCATCTCGTCAGCCTGCTCGAGCCCACCAGCCATGCCGCCGAGCAGTACCGCGCGGTGCGGCTGGCGATCGAGACGTTCCGTCACGAGCGCGGCACGCGCACGGTGGCGATCACGAGTCCCGGTCGCGGTGACGGCCGCACGATCACCGCGTTGAACCTGGCCGGCGCGCTCGCCCAGGCGCCCGATGCGCGCGTGGTGCTCGTCGAGGCCGACTTGCGTCACCCGGGCGTCGCTCGGGCGCTGGGTCTGCCGACGGCGCGCGGGCTCTCGACGTACCTCCTGGACCCGAGCATGACCGTCGACGCGGTCGTGAGCCGACCGGGTGGCGTCGCCTTCGGCGTCGTCCCCGCCGGCACCGCCTCGTCGATGCCCTACGAGCTGCTGAAGTCGCCGCGTCTGGCGAGCCTGCTCGCAGCGCTGCGCGATCGCTTCGACTATGTCGTGCTCGACACCCCGCCGGCGTTGCCGTACCCCGACGTCGGCATCGTGCGCGACCTCGTCGACGGATTCGTGGTGGTCGTCCGCGCCAACCGCACGCCGCGCGAGATGCTGCGCGACTGCATGAACATGATCGGACGCGAGCGCGGCCTCGGCCTGATCTTCAACGATGACGAGCGGAGCACGGTGACCACCATCGACGAGGACCCGTCGTGGTGGCGGCGTCCGCTCCGGAGTCGGGTTGCCTGAGAGGATCGTCAATGCGCTGACCGTCGCCGTCGAGGAGTCTTCCGCCCTCGGCGCCGACGGCATGCACCGTCTGCCCGGCCACACGGCCGCGCAGACACAGCGAATGCTCGACTTGCTCGACGCCTACGGGGCCCGCGCCACGTTCTTCACGCTGGGAGTGGTGGCGCAGCAGCACCCCCGCCTCGTGCGCGACATCGTCGGCCGTGGCCACGAGGTCGCCTGTCACGGCTGGAATCATGCGCTGGTCTTCCGTCTGGGCCCGGCCGGCTTTCGCGCCGACGTCAGGCGCGCCAAGCACGCGGTGGAGCAGGCCGCCGGCCGGATCATCCGCGGCTACCGCGCGCCGAGCCACTCCATTCGGCGCGACACGCCATGGGCGTTCACGGTCCTCGCCGAGGAGGGCTTCATCTACGACTCCTCGATCCAACCCGTGCGGCACGACCGCGCCGGCTTCGCCAACGCGCCACGCTTTGCGCACGTCGCGCGGAACGTCGACGGCGTCGATTTCTGGGAGGTCCCGATCGGCACGGCTCGCATCGGCGGCGTCAACGTGCCGGTCGGCGGCCGCTGCTTCCGCCTGTTGCCCGCCGCCGTGCTGCGCGCGGCCGTCGCCCGCGTCAACACCCGCGAGCAACGTCCGATCGTCTTCCACGTGCCACCGCCGGAGCGAGAGCGGCCGTGGGGGCGCGCGTCCCTGGTGCGCCGCGTCCGTCACGCCGGCACGCTGACGGCCGCCGAGCACAAGCTCGCCGACATTCTCGGCGCATTTCCGTTCGCCTCGATCGAGTCGGTGTTCGACGAAGTACGCCCCGCCCGTCGAGCTGCGGCGCGGGCCTCCTAGCCCCATGCGCCTGCTCTTCGTCACCCCACGGCTGCCGGCATTGCCCTGCCACGACGCGGCACGTCTGCCGGCGGCGCATCTGGTCGATCGGCTCGCGCGGCGCCACACCGTGGCCGTGGTCACCGCGACCGGCGGCGGCGACACGCCCGCGCAGCACGCGTGGCTGGCCGAGCGCGCCGCGGTCATCGAGACGATGCCGATCGGCCGCTGGCGGCATCCGTGGTCCGGCCGACCGGCCGATGACCTCGCCGCACTGAACGCGATCGTGCGCCGGCTGGCGGCGCGCTTCATGCCCGACGTGATCCATCTCGAGGGCACGCTGCTCGCACCGCTGGCGCGCGGCGCCGGCGCGCCAACCGTCCTCGCCTGCCACGAGGCGGCGGCCCTGCGCGCGCGCGATGTGCGGCGCGCGGGCGACTCGGCGTGGCGAAGGCTGGCGGCCCGCATGGACGAGGCCGTGGAGACGGCCTGGGCACGCGACTGGTTCGGAGCTGCCACCGCCTGCGTGGTCGATTGCGAAGACGACCGGCGTGCGCTGGCGGAGCACGTGCCGGCCGACCGTGTCGACGTCGTTGCCGCGGGCATCGATGAGGTGGCATACGCGTATCGCCGGCGCGGAGCGCCCTGGCGCCTGATCTTCACGGGAGACTTCTCGGCTCCGCGTGACGTGGCCGCGGCCTGTCGGCTGGCGAGGGCCATCCTGCCACGCGTGCGCCGCGAGATTCCGGGTGTGGAGCTGATGCTGGCCGGGACGAACCGCACCGGTGATGCGGTGGGCGCGCTCGGGACGCTGCCGGGTGTGCGCGTGACGGGAACGCTCGCCGACGTCCGCGCCAGCGTGTGGGGCGCGGCGGTGTACGTGAGTCCGCTGCACGCCGGCTTTGGCCGCAAGACCCGGCTGCTGGAGCCGATGGCGCTCGGCACGCCGGTCGTCGCCTCCGGCGCCACATTGATGGCGATGCCCGATGCGGCGCCGGGTCAACACGTGCTGGCGGCGGACAGTGACGAGGAGTTCGCGCGCGCGATCGCGCTGCTCCTGCGCGCGCCGCGGCTCGCGAACACGCTGGCCCGCAGCGCCCGCGATCTCGTCGAGCGGCGGTATACGTGGCGGACGGTGGCCGCGCGATACGAAGCGCTCTATAGCCGGCTGGCGCCCGCCTCGGCCGCGCAGGCGGTCGCATGAGCACGCCCTTCGTCGTCGGTGTCGCGGGCGGCAGCGGAAGCGGCAAGACGGCGCTCTGCCGCGTGCTGGCCGGCGCGCTCGGGCCCGAGCACGTCTCGATGCTGTCGTACGACGCCTACTACCGCGATCGCCGTGAGCTGCCGGCCGCCGAGCGTGCCGCGCTCAACTACAACGTCCCCCAGGCGCTCGACACGCCGCTCTTCCTCGAGCACCTGCAGGCGCTCCGCGCGGGGCGATCCGTGCGCCCGCCACGCTACTGTTTCGTCACGCACCGTCGCATCGGCGATGCGGCGGTCGTCGAGCCGCGGCGGGTCCTGCTCGTGGACGGCATTCTGCTCCTGCACGAGGCCGAGACGCGGCGGCTTCTCGACCTGACGTTCTTCCTCGACGTGCCCGACGAGATGCGTCTGGCCCGCCGCATCGCGCGCGACACGACCGAGCACGGCCGCACGCGCCGCTCGGTGCTGTCGCAGTTCGAGGCGACCGTGGGCGGCGCGCACGCGCAATACGTCGCGCCGACGAAGGCCTTCGCCGATGTCGTGCTGTCGAACGTCGCACGCGTCGATCGCGTGGCCGAGGTGGCGACCGAGGTCATCCGCGCGCGGGTTCGGCGCCGCCGCCTCGCGGAGGCCGCATGACGCGCGGGCGGGCGCGCGCGGCCCGGGTGAGCGTCTAGGGTCGGCGCGCGATGGCGACCGTCGTCACGTCCCGCCGTCGCATCGAGAGCCCGGGCTTCGCCATCCTCGGCGCGGCCCTCACGGTGCTCTACCTGCCGGTGCTGTGGGATCTCGTCATCGTCTGGGCGACCGTGCCCTTCTACACGCACGGTTTCGTGGTGCCGATCTTCAGCGCGTACCTGGCGCGCGACGTGCTCAAGCACGCTGGCCGGGGTGACGAGCGCGCGCGGGCGGCGTCCGCGGAGGCGACCGGCTTGGCCGTCACGGTGGCCGGGCTCGCGATGCTCGCCGTCGGCGTCCTCCTTGCGAGCCTGACGCTTCGGGCGCTCTCCATACCCGTCGTGCTCATGGGGCTGGCTCTGGCGCGCCTCGGTCCGGCATCGGCGCGGCAACTGACGTTTCCGATCGGCTTCCTCGTCTTCATGGCGCCCCTGCCCGATCGCGTTGTCACGGCGATCTCGCCGCCGCTGCAGCACGCGGCCGCCGTCTTCGCCGAGCACGCCCTGCGCACGCTCGGCATCCCGACCGTACGCCAGGAACTGTTCGTCAAGATCCCCAGCGTGACGCTGCACGTGACCGAGGACTGCACCGGCATCCGCTTTCTGCTCGCCATGCTCGTCATCGGCGTCGCGTGCGCAGGCCTGACCCAGCGGCGGCCGGCGCGCCGCGTCGTCATCGTGCTCGCCGCGGCGGGGTTGGCCGTGCTGGCCAACTGGCTGCGGGTGGCGGGAACGGGCGTGATGTCCGAGCTCTGGGGGGCGTGGGCCGCGATCGGCGTGCCCCACATCGTGTGGGGCAAAGTCATCTATGGCGTGATGCTCGTGCCGTTCGCCGGGCTCGTACTGCTCCTGAGGCGCCGCCCGTAGCGCCCCGCGCTACTGCGGCATCGGCCGGCGGCGCTTGAGGGCGCGAAACCCCGGCGGCAGCGGCTCGATCGGGGGAAGCACGCCGCGGGCGAGCGCGTACTTGATGAGGGCCGTGTAATTCTTCAGCCGCAGCTTGCGCATGACGTTGGCGCGATGGGCCTCCGCCGTGCGCACGCTGATCGCCAGCCGCCGCGCGATCCGCGTGCTACTGAAGCCTTCGGCCACGAGCTGCAGCACCTCGCGCTCGCGGCCGGTGAGGGATTCGTACGAATCGCCCGTGAGCCGCTCGGCCTGCAGCAGCCACGACTGCACGTCTTCGGGCGACAGCGGCGAGCTCAGATACCGCCGCCCCTCCGCCACCATCCGCACCGCCCGCGTGAGCTCGTGCGCCTCCGCCTGCTTCACGACATAGCCGGAGGCGCCATTGCGCAGCGCCTCCGTCACATACCACTCGTTCACGTAGCGCGAGAGGACGATGACGGCCGTCTTGGGCGAGCGCTCACGTACCTGCCGCGTGATCTCGAGGCCGTACAGGCCGGGCATGGCCACATCGACGATGAGCACCTCGGGCTTGACGCGATCGACGAGCGGCACGACCGACAGGCCGTCCGCCGTTTCGCCGACGACCTCGAAATCTGGCTCGGTCTGCAGCAGACACTTGATCGCTTCGCGGACCACGTTCTGGTCGTCCGCGAGCACAATCCGGGTCGGGCCCCGGCTGCTCGATCGCTCGGCTTTCTTCACGGTCTCGGTCAGGTCCACGCCGATCCCTCAGGTGGGGCGGGACCGCAGCAGAAATACGCCGGGTCCACGCGCCGCGTCTATTCGTACACCTACGAGTGCAAGGGCCGTACCTTCCGCGGAAGTTGGCCACGTTACGTATAACAGTCGGAAAAAGTTCTCTCAGGCGGCTCGGCACACACACGCGGCCATGCGGACTTACGCGTGGCATGCGACTGGCAGGTTTTCTACCGGCTCATTCGTGCGGAGGGTGCATGGCAATAATTGGGAAGGCGGCTCAACGCCAAACGCTCGACGGATCCGCAGCACGAATCTCTAGCCTTCGTCCCCCGCCGGTTCACATCCTCGTCATCGAAGATCACGACGATACGCGCGACGTCCTCGATATCCTGCTCCGCACCGAGGGCTACGAAGTCACGCTCGCCAGCGATGGCCAGGATGGCGTCGAGAAGTTCCGCGCGCGGCCCGCCGACATCGTGCTCGTGGACATCTTCATGCCCCGGAAGAACGGCATCGATACCATCCGGGAGCTCATCCGCGACTACCCCGACGCCGTATGCGTCGCAATGTCCGCCGACGGGGATCCGCTGCGGCGCAACGCGTTGGAATTCGCGCGGGAGGCGGGCGCGCGGCTGACGCTGCGCAAGCCGATCGAGCCGTGGGTGCTCCTGCGCACGCTCGAAGGTGTCGTGGCGGGCCGCCGCTCGATGGCCCGCCTCAGCGCGACGGGCTGAGCTGCGTCGACGACCGGCGCGCGCTCAGGCCTTGCGCGCGCGCAGCAGCACGAACATCGGCCGCCGGCGCTCGTCGGTGGCCTGCGGATGACTCTCGAGCCATTGCTGGTCCGGCATCGGCTCGACGAGGCGCTCGAGGACGAGCCCCGCATCGAGCACGCCGTTGACCAGCGTCGCGAGCATGCGGTGCACCTTGCGGACACCGGGCACGAACCACGTCTCCTCGCGCGGGCCCTCGTCACCGTATCCGTCGATTCCCCAGGCCACGCGTCGCCCAGTCGAATCGAGCGCCCACCCGTCGCCCTGGAGTCGCGCGGTATAGATCGGATGCTCGGTGGAGTACACGAGGACGCCGCCGGGCGCGAGCCAGCTCGCAATGCGTCGAACGAGACCCGCGTAGTCGACGACGTAGTGGAAAGCGAGCACGCTGACGACGAGATCGAAGCGAGCGTCGGGAAAGGCAAGCGCTTCGATCGAGCTCTGCAGATACGTCACGCGCGGATGGCCGAACTCCGCGCGCGCCAACGCGAGCATCCGGGCCGAGACGTCGACGCCGATGACCTCCGCCGCGTCACGCGTGGCGAGATGCTGTGCCAGCTGCCCCGCCCCGCAGCCGAGATCGAGCACGCGGCGGCGCTGCACATCGGGGAGCAGCGCCAGGAGGTCGGCATGCTCCATGGCGCGCGTCCAGCCGGCGCCGAAGCGCTGGAGGGTGGAATAGCCGGCGAAAAACCGGGGGTCGTCGTAGATGTTCTGCGGGTCCATCGCCCCGCTAGTGTCGCACCCCCGGACTAGCGCTCCACGATCGTGGACGCCCCTGCCCAGCGGCCGAGCGCATCGACCGCGCGCGCGGTGACCGCGTGTCGGCCGCCCGCGAGTCGCTCGCCGCCCGTGTCGTAGCTCGCCTCGACGTCGACCCACGTGTCGACGAGATCACCGTCGACGTACAGGTACAGGCGTGTGGGCGTGCGGGCGCCGCTCACCCGCAGGCGAATCACGCTCGCCATCTCCTCGATCGTGACGGTCATCCGCGCGGGTCGCGGCCCGCGCCCGAATCCGACGCGCGCGCGCTCGCGGTCGAGTGGAACGATCACGCCCATGAGCTGGCCATCCCCGTTGTCCGACGTCGCATGTTCGCCCTCCGCCCTCGCAGCGACTGGTGACGCTTCCGACCGGCGGCAAGGCAAGGTGGAGGCCAGAGGCGGATCCGGGTCATTTATGCGGAAACCCGAGCATTCCAAGTTCTACGTTCTCCACCATGCGGCGGGCATCTGACACGTGGACAGTGCTGACACGACGGCCACCTGACACCTGACACTCGCCGCGAACGCCGCCACTCGCCCACGAACACCGCCATCACCACGAACAATCACGACTCACTACGAACAGCCGCTTGGTATGACGGTGGGCGGCGAGCCGCCCTTCACCGTTGCGCGAACGGGATCAGCACAGCGACGAATAGGCGTGTCGCGGCGCTTGGGCGCGAAGCTACACGACGCCGCGCGGAGGGATCAGTGCGCGACGCCGGCGAGCCGCGCCAGCTCGGCGAACGATCGCACGACGACGTCGGCGGCGCCGGGCGGCGCCCCCGCCGGCGCGTAGAGCACCGTACGCATGCCGACGGCGCGCCCGCCCGCGACGTCGGACGTCTCGCTGTCGCCGACCATGGCGGCCTCCTGCGGCGGGCACTTCAGGCGGGCGAGCGCCATGCGGAGCAGCGGCGGCTCCGGCTTGCCGACGACGATCGGCCGCACGCCGGCGGCCACGCACACGGCCTGCACGATCGCGCCGCAGCCGGGCAGGAAGTCGCCGTCCTCGAGCGGCAGCCGAGGATCGACGTTCGGTGTAATGACCGGGGCGCCGGCGGCGGCCGCGCGCGCCGCGGCGGTCAGGCGCTCGTAGGTGAAGTCGAAGTCGTTACCGATGGCGACCACGGTTGCGTCGCGCCACGCCTCGACGCCCACCACTGCGTGGCCGGCGCCCGCCACCACGGCCACCAGCTCCGGGGCGCCGATCACCAGCACGCGCGAGCGGCCGCACCGCTCGGTAATAACGTCGCCGAGGATCTCGAGCGGGGTCAGCGCGTGCTCGCTCGGCGTGACGCCGAGCCGGCGCAGCTTGGCCGAGACGTCGGCGCCGCGCGCGCGCGAGTTGTTGGTGAGGTACGCGACGCCGCGTCCGGCCTGATCGAGGGCGGCCAGCGTCTCCGCGGCGCCGGGGTTCAGCCGCTCGCCCTGCCAGACGCAGCCGTCGAGATCGAAGACGAACCCGCGCAGCGCATCGAGCACGAGACGTCAGTCGCCCGCGGACTTCTTGAAGTCGGCGATGGCGTCGGCGTAGACACGCTCGGTCCGCTCGGCCACGCTCGACCAGGAGAACTGCGCCTCGACGCGGCGCCGCCCCGCCTGCCCCATGCGCCGGCGAGTCTCAGCATCGTTCAGCAGACGCGTGAGCGCGGCGGCCAGCGCATCGGGCTTCGCGGGCGGCACGAGAAGGCCCGTCTCGCCGTCCACCACGACCTCGAGGATGCCGCCGACCGCGGAGGCCACGACGGCCGTCTCGCACGCCATCGCCTCGAGATTGATGATGCCGAACGGCTCGTAGACCGAGGGGCAGCAGAACACCGCCGCGTGACTGTAGAGCTGCACGACGACGTCGTGCTTTACCATTTCGTTGATCCAGAGCACGTTCGGCATCGTGGCGACGGCGCGGCGCAGGCGCGCCTCGATCTCGGGCGTGTCGGGCGCCGACGCGCACAGCACCACCTGCACGCCGGCGGGCAGGCTGCGCGCGGCTTCGATGAGATGGAAGATGCCCTTCTGATCCGTGATGCGCCCCACGAACAACACGTACGGCGGCTTCACGCCGAGCCGTTCGAGATGGTCGCGCGCCTCCGTACGACGGAAGCGGTCGGGATCGATGCCGTTGTGGATCACGACCACCCGCGCGGGGTCGGCGGCGAAGTGCGCGAGGATGTCGTCGCGCATCTTGTGAGAGACCGCGATGACGCGGTCGGCGGCCTCGACCACCGTCTTCTCGATCCACGACGACAGCAGATAGCCGGAGCCGAGCTGATCGGCCTTCCAGGGCCGCAGCGGCTCCAGGCTGTGGAGGGTCACGACGAGCGGAATGCGGTGCAGCGTGCGAATCCACAGGCCCGCCATGTCCGCGTACCACGTATGGGCGTGCGCCACGTCGGCATCCACCGGATCGCGCGCCATTGCGAGATCGATCGACAGCGTCTCCAGCGCCGGCGCGAAGCGCGGCTCGCCGCCCTTGTCCGCCTTCAGGCGATCCCAGGGCGTGTAGCCGCGCACGACGACGCCGTCCGAGGTCGGCTCGCGTTCGCCGAAGCACCGCACCTCGACCTTCATCCGGCGCTTGAGCGCCTGGGTGAGCTGGTCCACGACGACGCCGGCGCCGCCGTAGATGTGCGGTGGGTACTCGCGGGTCAGCTGCAGGGCTTTCATGGCCTCGGCTCCTCGCCGGCCGGCGGCGGCGGCATTTCTTCAGCGACCCGCTCTTCCTCCCAGCGCTCGAGCTTGCGCGCCACCGTGCGCACGTCGATCCCGAGCAGCTTGGCGGCCAGCGTCTTGTTGCCGCCCGTGGCGGCCAGCGTCGCGTCGAGCAGACGCTGCTCGACCTCCGAGAGCGGTGTGCCGATGCGGACGGACACCACGCCCTCGGGCAGCGGCGTCGCGCCGGCGATCTCGGGCGGCAGGTCGGCGAGATCCATCTGACTGCCGCGCGCCAGCACGACGCCGCGCTCGATCACGTTCTCCAGCTCGCGCACGTTGCCCGGCCATGCGTAGGCCTCGAGCCGCTTGAGGGCATCGTCGGTGAGGCCATCGAGCCGGCGATTGTTCTTCGCCGCGTACACGCGCAGGAAGTGCTCGGCCAGCAGCGGGATGTCCTCCCGGCGCTCGCGCAGCGGCGGAACCTTCACCGTGATGACGTTCAGGCGGTAGAAGAGATCTTCACGAAAGCGGCGCTCCTTGACGAGCTGCGCCAGATCCTGGTTCGACGCGGCGACGAGCCGCACGTCGACCTTGATGCTGCGTGTGCCGCCGAGCCGATCGAACTCGCCCTCCTGCAGCACACGGAGGATCTTGGGCTGCGTCACCGGCGAGAGATCGGCGACCTCGTCGAGGAACAGCGTGCCGCCGTCGGCCAGCTCGAAGCGCCCCTCCTTGCGGCCGGCGGCGCCGGTGAAGGCGCCGCGCTCGTACCCGAACAGCTCCGATTCGAGCAGCGTCTCGGGCAGCGCGGCGCAGTTGACCGCCACGAACGGCTTGGCGGCGCGGCCGGAGCGCTCGTGGATCGCGCGGGCGAACAGCTCCTTGCCGGTGCCGCTCTCGCCCTGGATGAGCACGGTCGCCGAGGACGACGCCACCTGCTCGATCAGCATCATCGTGCGCCGGAACGCGGGACTGCCGCCCACGATGGAGCCCTGGCGCAGCAAATCGTCGAGGCGCTGCTGCAGCACCTTGTTCTTCTCGATCAGCTCGCGGCGCTCGAGCGCCTTGTCGATGAGCTTGAGCAGCTGCTCGCGGCGGAACGGCTTGGTGAGGAAGTCGTAGGCGCCGTCCTTCATCGCCTTCACCGCTTCTTCCACGGTGCCGAAGGCGGTCAACAAGATCACGTCGACGTCGGGCGCGATGGCCTTCGCGGCGCGCAGCAGCTCGAGCCCGGTGAGGCCGGGCATCTTGAGATCGGTGAGGATGAGGTCGACCGCGCCGTCCTGAAGCCGCTCGAGCGCCGCGCGTCCGTCGGAGGCGAGGAGCACGCGATAGCCCTCGCGCGTCAGGGTCCGCTCCAGGCTCTCGCGCAGCCCGGGGTCGTCGTCGGCGATGAGCAGCGTGTGCTCAGGCACGGACCACCTTCACCGGCAAACGAATCGTAAACACCGCGCCACCACCGGGTCGGTTCGCCCACGAGAGCTCGCCCCCGTGCTCCTCGATGATCTGGCGCGAGATCGACAGCCCGAGACCGGTGCCCTGCGGCTTCGTGGTGAAAAACTGCTCGAACAGGCGGCCGCCCACGTCGGGACCGATGCCGGGGCCAGTGTCCGCGACGGAGATCTCCACGGCGTCGCCCAGCGCCTTGCTGGAGATGGTCAGCGCGCCGCCGCGCGACAGCGCTTCGAGCCCATTCTTCACGAGGTTCAGGATCGCCTGGCGCAGCAGCGTCCGATCGACCTCCATCATCGGCACGGCCGGATCGGTCTCGACCTGCATCGTGAGCCCCTGCCGATCGGCGACGGGGCGGACGAACGCCGCCAGCTCTTCGACGAGGTGATTGATCGACTCCTCCTCGAAGTGCGCCTTGGGAAAGCGGGCGAACGCGAGGTACTCCTCGGTGAGCGCGTCGAGCGTGTTGACCTGATCGCGGATGGCGGTCACGAGGCCGCCCGCCTCGTCCATGTCGGCGCCCGTGCGCGCGCGTACGATGTCGCCGAGCAGCTCAGCGTTCAGCTCGATGGCGCTGATGGGATTGCGAACCTCGTGCGCCACTTTGAGTGAGAGCCTGCCCACCGTCGCCATGCGCTCGGACACCACCAGCTTCTGCTGCGCCGTTTGCAGCCGGCTCAGCAGTCCCTCGACCTCGCCCCGCGCGCGGCGCTCGCGGTCGGCCACGATGCCGACGATCACCGCAGGCAGGCCGAACAGCACCACCAGCAGCGAGACGCCGGTCCAGCCGATCCACGGCGGCGCCAGCCACGCCGCGGCGGCCATCAAACCCCCGGCTGCGAGGGCGGTGATGAATGCGATCCAGGGCCCGAAGTAGTACGCGTTGACGGCGACGAGCGGGAAGAACAGAAGGTAGAAGAGACTGCCGCCGCCACCGGTGAGGAGAATCAACACGAACACCAGCAGCAGATCGACGGCCAGCGCGCCGAGAAAGATCGCGCGCGTGGCGCGCGGCTGTACCGTCACCAGCGCGAAGATGCCGAGCTTGTAGAGGGCGAACCACACCACGAGCGAGAACAGGTCGATGCGCTCACGCGGCCGGAGCGGCACGAAGCCGAGCGTGGCGAGGCCGCTCACCATGGCGACCGCGAGCAAGACGGCGAACACGCGCTCGTCGCGCTCGAGGAGATTGAAGATCGCGTGCCAGGGCTTGCGTTCGGCGGGCAGCGTCGCCACTTGCGGACTATAGCACGCCGTCGTCGACGTCCTGGGCGACGGCCCGGCTCCGACGCCACGCGACGATGGCGATCCACGTGGCGAGCGCGAGCAGGGCGAGCAGCGTCAGCCAGCGCTCCACCCGCCGCACGTCCGTGAGAATCGCCTCGAGCTGGTCCGTGAAGAAGTACGCGAGCGCAAACCCGGTGGGCACGCCGATCATCGCCGCCGCGGCGTCGACGAGGAGGAACTTCCAGAAGGGCACGCGAGCGATGCCGGCGGTGAGGAACGCCGCCGCCCGCACGCCCATCACGTGACGCGCGGTGAAGACGGTCTTGGCCGCGTGACGGCGGTACGCCTCCAGCAGCGCGTGCTCGCGCGGCTTCGTCAGGATGCGCCGCACGATCGGCCACTCGAGGATGCGCTCCCCCCAGTGGTGCCCTACCCAATAGAGGACCGAATCGCCGGCCAGGACGCCGAACAGGCAGACGGGCAGCGCGACCCACCAGCGCATGTACCCCTCGTGCGCCAGCGCACCGGCGGCGAGGACCGGCAGCTCCTCGGGAATGGGCACCCCGAGACCTCCGAGGAACAGCACGGTGAAGATCCCGAGGTAGGTGAACTGCTCGATGAAATCGTTGATCACGGCATGTATACTTTACCCGTCTGCTGCGGTCGCCGGTTCGCCGTGAACCCACGCCCGCTGGCTCAGGCCAGGTCCCGGGTCTCCTTCCGAGTCCAGGGATCGCGCGCACAGGTCGGAAGGCCACAAGGAGCGCTCCCCATGGCTGTGAAACTCTTCGTCGGAGGCCTTTCCTTCTCCACATCGACGGATCGTCTTCGGGAGGCGTTTGCCGCATGCGGCAACGTCGAGTCGGCGAGCGTCGTGACGGATCGCGACACGGGCCGGTCGCGCGGCTTCGGCTTCGTCGAGATGGCGACGAACGAGGAAGCCGAGCAGGCGATCAGCAAGCTCAACGGCACGAGCCTCGACGGTCGCACCATCCAGGTCGAGAAGGCCAAGAGCCCGGGCGCTGGCGGTGGCGGCGGCGGGCGGGGCGGCTTCGGTGGCCGGGGCGGCGGCGGGCGGCCGGGCGGCGGCTACGGCGGCGGCGGCCGCGGTGGCGGCGGCGGTCGCTGGTAGCCTGACGCCGTAAACGAAGCGCGGAGACCGACTCGGGCCTTCGCTGGCCTGTTGGAGAAAGTCTCCAGCTGCGTTTGTAATGGAGTCGTGAGCGCGCCCTCCGGCTCCATTGATCCCAAAGTCATCCTGCATACCGAGTCGTCTCTCGGATTCGGTGGGCAGGAGCTTCGCATCCTCGCCGAGTCGCGCTGGCTGGCCGCGCACGGGCGGCCGGCGCTGCTCGCCGCGCAGCCGGGCGCGCGCGTGCTGGCCGAAGCCGAGCGCGCCGGCGTCCCCACCGTCACCGTGCCGATGCGCGGAGCCTGGGATCTCCGCGCCGTGTTGGCGCTGCGCCGACTCATCCGCGCACGCGCGGTCGGGCTCGTCCACACTCACTCGTCCATCGATGCGTGGGTGGCCGGGGTCGCGGCGCGCTCGCTGGGCGTTCCCGTCGTGCGCAGCCGGCACGTCAGCATCGCGATTCCGCGACGCCGGGCGCTCGTCTACCGCCTCGCCGACCGTGTCATCACCAGCGGTGAGGCGGTGGCCGCCATCGTGCGAGGTGCCGGCGTCCCCGCCGACCGCGTCGTCGCCATCGGGCCCGGCCTCGACACGACCCGCTTTCATCCCAACGTCTCGGGCGCCGGCGTGCGGGCCGAGCTGGGCCTGCGCGGCCCCGCCGTCGGCCTCGTCGCGAACATCCGCGGCAGCAAGGGCCACGCGTACTTTCTCGACGCGGCCCGCGTCGTCCTTCGCGAGCGTCCCGACGCCCGCTTTCTGATCGTCGGCGACGGCATCGGCTTCGACGACGTCCGGCGCCGCGTGAACGAGATGGCGCTGGACTCGCGCGTCGTCATGACCGGCTTCCGCCGCGACGTGCCGGAAGTCATGGCGGCGCTCGACGTGCTCGTGCTGCCGTCCATCAAATCCGAGGCCGTCTCGCAAGTGATTCCGCAGGCGCTCGCCGTCGGCACGCCGGTCGTCGGCAGCACGGTCGGCGGCACGCCCGAGCTGATCCGCGACGGCGAGACCGGCCGTCTCGTGCCGCCGGCCGACGCGGGAGCGCTCGCCGCCGCCATTCTGGATCTGCTGCGCGACCCGGCGCACGCGCGCGCGCTGGCGCGCCGGGGCCAGGCGATGGTGCTCAGTCAGCACTCGCTCGACGCGACGATGGCGCGCACGCTGGCAGTGTACGAGGCGGCCTCGGCGGTGCGGCACAAGAATTGAGGTTCGCGAACCGCTCGCGTCAGTGACGCGCGATCAGCCGCGCGCGCCGCTCGATACCGCAGCGGGATCGTACAGGTGGCACGCGACGTCGCGGCCGTCCACGGGCGCGAGCGCGGGCTCGTCCGTCGAGCAGTGCGGCATGACGTGCGGACAGCGCGTGTGGAACCGGCAGCCCGGCGGCGGATTGAGCGGACTCGGCACGTCGCCCGCCAGCACGATCTCGTCGCGCGAGTCGTCGGGATGCGACGGGAGCGCGGCCGCGAACAGCGCCTTCGTGTAGGGATGCCGCGGCTCCGTGGCCACCGTGCGCGCCGCGCCGCTCTCCACCACCCGCCCGAGATACATGACCGCGATGACGTGGCTCATGTGCGCGACGGCGGCCAGGTCGTGCGCGATGAACAGATAGGCCAGACCGAGCTCGCGTTGCAGGTCCTTCAGCAGATTGAGGATCTGCGCGCGAATCGAGACGTCGAGCGCGGAGACGGGCTCGTCCAGCACGATGAGCCGCGGCGACAGCGTGAGCGCGCGCGCGATGGCGATGCGCTGGCGTTGTCCACCCGAGAACTCGTGCGGGAACAGCTCCGCCGCGCGCGCAGGCAGGCCGACCAGGTCGAGTACCTTCTGCAGCCGCGCGGCAACCTCCGCCGACGAGAGCTGCCGCTCGTTCGTCACGAGCGGCTCGGCGATGATCGCACCCACCCGCATCCGCGGATTGAGCGAGGCGTACGGGTCCTGGAAGACCGCCTGCACCGAGTGGCGGTAGCGTCGCAGCCCTTCGGCGTCCAGCGTGGCCAGTGACTCGCCGTCGAAGCGGATCTCGCCCGCGGTCGGCCGCTCCAGCAGCAGCACGAGCTTCGCGGTGGTCGTCTTGCCGCACCCCGACTCGCCGACCAGGCCGAGCGTCGAGCCCGGCTCGATCATGAACGACACGTCGTCCACGGCGCGCACGGCCTTGTCCGAGCCTCCGAACAGACCGCGACGCACGGGGAAGTGCTTGACGAGGTTGCGCGCCTCCAGCAGCGGAGTCATCCGTGCAGCCAGCACGCCGTCCGGTGTCCGGCGCCGACGATGCTGTCGCGCGGCCGCTCGGTGGCGCACTTCTCGAGCCGCGCGGGGCAGCGCGGATGGAACGCGCAACCCTCGGGCAGTGCGGCGGGATCGGGCGGCTGGCCCTCGATGGCGGTGAGCCGACCGTTGGCCTCGCCGAGTCGCGGGATCGACTCGATCAGCGCGCGCGTATAGGGATGCTTGGGCGCGTTGAAGATCTGGCGCACGGGTCCCGACTCGACGATGCGCCCGGCATACATGACCGCGACGGCGTCGCACATGCGCGCGACGATACCGAGGTTGTGCGTGATGAAGATCATGGCCAGGCGCTGCGCGCGCTGGAGGTCGCGCAGCAGCGCCAGGTACTGCGCCTGGATCGTCACGTCGAGGCTCGTCGTCGGCTCGTCCGCGATGAGCAGGCGCGGGCCGCACGAGATCGCGATGGCCCCGACGATCCGCTGGCGCATGCCGCCCGACAGCTCGTGCGGATAGTTGCGCACGCGCATGTCGGGCGCCGAGATACGCACCGCGCCAAGCAGCCCGCGTGCGCGCTCCCACGCGCCGCGGCGGCTCTGCCCTTCGTGCACCCGCAGCGGCTCGGCCACCTGATCGCCGACGGTGAACAACGGGTTCAGCGAGGCCATCGGATCTTGCAGGATCATCGCGATGCGCTTGCCGCGGATCGCACGCATCTCGGACTCGCTCTTCGTGAGCAAATCCTCACCCTCGAAGCGGATGCTGCCGCCCACCGTGCGGGCTGCCGGCGGCATCAGGCGCAACAGCGAAAGCGCGAGCGTGGACTTGCCCGAGCCGGACTCGCCCACGATGCCGAGGGTCTCGCCATCGCGCAGCGTGAACGACACGTCCTGCACCGCGCGCGTGACGCGCGTGCCGCGCGCGCTCACGTAGTGCGTCGTAAGCCCGCGCACGTCGAGAAGCGGTGTGTCCTGATTCATAGGCTCGCCTCAGACGGTGAGGCCCCAGCCCCACGACGTCTTGCGGCCCGCAATGCCGCGCTCACAGCTGCCGCAGCTGCGGATCCAGCTTCACGCGAAGCCAGTCACCGAGCAGGTTCGCCGAGAGCACCATCAGCATGATGCAGACGCCCGGCAGCACGGTCAGCCACCAGTAGCCGGCCATCAGGCCCTTCTTGCCGTCGGCGAGCATGAGCCCCCACGCGGGCTTGGGCGGAGGCACGCCGACGCCGAGGAACGACAGCGCGGCCTCGGTAACGATGACGACGCCGAGCATCAGCGTGGCGAGCACGATCGCGGAGTTCACCACGTTGGGCAGGATGTGGCGCTTCATGATCGTGCGCTTGGAGCAGCCGGCCACGATCGCGAGCCGGACGAAGTCGCGCTCCTTGAGCGAGAGCACCTCGCCGCGCACGACGCGCGCGTACCGTGTCCAGTAGACGGCGCCCAGGATGATGACGATGTTCAGCTCACTCGGCCCCACGATGGCGGCCAGGAAGATGGCGAACGTCAGCGCCGGCAGGGCGAGCCACGCGTCGGTGATCCGCATGATGACCTGGTCGACCCAACCGCCGAGATAGCCGGCGAGGATGCCGAGCATGGTACCGAGCACGCCGGCGAAAATGACGGCCGTGAAGCCGACGACCATCGAGACCCGCGCGCCGAAGATCAGCCGCGAGAGCACGTCACGTCCGACGTGATCGGTGCCGAGCAGGTGCGCGGTGCTGCCGCCCTGCTGCCACGCGGGCGGCCGGAAGCGCTCGCCGAGCAGCCCGACCTGTGGATCGTGCGGCGCGATCACGTCGGCGAAGATGGCGAGCACGGCGAGCACGGTCAGGACGGCGATGGGGAAGATCGGCAGGCCTTCGGTGCGGAAGGCGGCCAGACGCCATGTGGTCGTGAGAGTCGCAGCTCGGCTACCGTTCATAGCGGATCCTCGGATCGATCACGGCGTACATGAGGTCCACCGCGAGATTGACGACCACGATCATCACGCCGCCCAGGATCACCGTCGTCTGCACCACCGGGAAGTCGCGGAAGGCGATGCCCTCGTAGAGCAGCCGCCCCACCCCCGGCCACGCAAAGACGGTCTCGACCACCACGGCGACGTTCACCATGAGCACGAGATTGATCCCCGCCAGCGTCAGCACGGGGATGAGCGCGTTCTTGAACGCATGCTTGCAGATGACCAGCGCCTCGGGCAGCCCTTTGAGGCGCGCCAGCTTGATGTACTCGGAGCCGAGCACCTCGAGCATCGACGAGCGCGTGAGCCGCATGTGCGCGGCCGCGAAGTACCAGCCGAGCGCGAAGGCCGGCATGAGCACGTGCCACGGCGTGCCCGAGCCCGAGGACGGCAGCCAGCCGAGATAGACCGAGAAGAAGAGGATCAGCAGCAGGCCGACCCAGAACGACGGCATCGACAGACCGAGCAGAGCGAAGACCTTGCCCGCCCCGTCCCACCAGCCGTTCACGCGGACGGCGGCGAGAATGCCGCTCGGAATGCCGATGGCGAGCGAGAACGCCATGGCCACGAGCGCCAGCAACAGCGAGTTGGGGAGGCGCTCCAAATAGAGATCGAGCACCGGCGTGCGGTAATAGAACGAGCGGCCGAAGTCGGCGCGCAGCAGGCCCTTCACGAAGAGCCCGTACTGAACCAGCAGAGGACGATCGAGACCGAGATCCGTGCGGATCGCGTCGATATCCGCCTTGCTGGCGCCGGGCTCGACCAGCAGGACAGAGGGATCGCCCGTCAGCCGCACGAAGACGAAGATCGTCGCGGACAAGACGACGAGCGAGAGCAGCGCGTATCCGACGCGGCGAGCCACGAATCGTTTCATGGGCTCGCCCTCCTGCGCGCCGGCTCTCCGCCGACACGCGAAAATCCCGGACAGGCCTCGGGGCCAACGCGTAGATAGGCGGCGACACCAGCGGCGCCGGTACGGTTCATGGATCGACCTCCACTCCGATACCTCAGGGACAGTGGTGGGCGATTATACTCATCCGCGTGCTCGACGGCATCCGCGTTCTCGATCTCTCCCGGGTGATCGCCGGCCCCTATTGCGCCACCCTCATGGCCGATCTCGGGGCGGATGTGGTCAAGCTCGAGCGGCCGGGGCGTGGCGACGACCTGCGCGCGTGGCGGGGCGGCGACGGCATGAGCGCGGCCTTTGCCGCGGTCAACCGCGGCAAGCGCGGGATCGCGGTGGAGCTGCAGCATCCGGAGGGGGCGCGGCTCGCCTTCGAGCTGGCGCGCCGGGCCGACGTCGTGGTGGAGAACTTTTTGCCCGGGGTCGCCGCCCGCCTCGGCCTGGGCTATCAGGCGGTCAGCGCCGTGAACCCCAGCGTGGTATACGCGTCGGTGACCGGCTTCGGCCAGACGGGGCCCTACGCCAAGCGACCCGGCTACAACACGATCGCGCAGGGCATGAGCGGCCTCATGGCCCTGACCGGTATGCCCGGGCACCCGCCGACCCGCGTCGGTGGCTCGGTCTCCGACCTCGCAGCTGCGCTGTGCGCGTTCGGCGCGGTCAATGCCGCGCTCGTGCATCGCTTCCGCACCGGTGCGGGTCAACATCTGGACGTCAATCTCCTGGCCTCGACGCTGAGCCTGCTGCCCGATCCCGTCGCCCAGTACTTCGATACGGGCAAGGCCCCCCGGCGCATGGGCAATCGCAACGCGAACCTCACGCCGGCCGAGGCCTATCCGACGAAGGATGGAATGATCCAGGTCGTGATGATGAATCCCGACCAGTACGAGCGTTTCTGCAAAGCGCTGGGCGACGCGACGCTCGCCGGTGATCCGCGCTTCGCGACGAACGACGCGCGGCTCACGCACTACGACGACTTTCGCGCCCGGGTAGAGGCGGCGCTCGCCGGCGGCACGACAACCGAGTGGCTGGAGCGGTTCGAGCGCGCCTCGATCGCGGCGGGCGCGGTCTACGAGTTCGACGAGGTCTTCGCCGACGCGCAGGTCAAGCACCTCGAGCTCGTCGCCGAGATCGAGCAGCCCGGCTACGGCACGGCGCGCATGCTGACGTTCCCGGTCCGCGCCTCGGCCACGCCGGCGGCGATCCGCCGCCCGGCGCCACGCCTGGGCGAGCACACCGCCGAGGTCCTCGGGGAGCTCGGCGTGACCACCTCCGAGCTTGCGCGCCTGGCGGCGGCCGGTACGATCGCGCTGGCGTCGGCCACGAACGGAGGATAAACGGGCCGAGGCGCGCCTGCGTGGTACGTTGAATGCACGGGACGTCTCTCGTGAACGTTCACGTGCTCGCCTGCGACTACGACGGCACCATCGCCGATGGTGGCCGGTGCTCTCCCGAGATCATCCAGGCGCTGGCCCGCGTGCGCGAGTCGGGTCGCAAAGTTTTGCTCGTCACCGGCCGAATGCTTCCGGATCTGCGCAGCGTCTGCCCCGACGTGGACCGGATGTTCGACGCGGTCGTGGCCGAGAACGGCGCGCTGCTGTACTTCCCGGAGACGCGCGAGGCCCGGGCGCTGGGCGACACCCCCGAGTCGGCCCTCGTGGAAGAGCTGCGGCGCCGCGGGGTGCCGTTCGATGTCGGGTCGTCGATCATCGCCACCACCGAGGCCTATGCCGACGCGGCGCTCGCCGCAATCCGCGAAACCGGGGTGGAGCGCACGCTCGTCTTCAACAAGGGAGCGCTCATGCTCCTGCCCGGTGGCGTGACGAAGGGCACCGGGTTGGACGCGGCGCTGACGGTGCTCGCGCTGTCCGCGCACAACATGGTCGGCATCGGCGATGCGGAGAACGACCACGCGTTCCTGGCCATGTCCGAGTGCGCGGTGGCCGTCGCCGACGCGATTCCCGCGCTGCGCGAGCGCGCCGACTACATCACGCGCGCGCCGGGGCCTCGGGGCGTGGTCGAGTTCGTGCAGGAGCACCTCGTGAATGATCTCGCAGCGCTCATTCCGCGGCTGACGCGTCACCGTCTGCCGATCGGCGAGGCGGGCGACGCCGAGCCGGGGACGATCTCGCCGCACAGCACGCGCATGCTCATCGTCGGGCCGTCGGCGAGCGGCAAGTCGACGCTGACAGGACTCCTCGTCGAGCGGCTTATCGAGAGCGGGCGCTCCGTGCTGCTCGTGGACCCCGAGGGGGACTACCAGGCGTTCGCCGAGCTCGAGCGCGTCGTCGTGCTGGGTGGCAGCACCGAGCGTGCGCTGCCGACGCCGGACGAGCTGCGTCAGCTGCTGCACCAGCCGCGCACCAGTCTCGTCCTGAATCTGTCCGCGATGACGCGCGCGGAGAAAGTCGCGTACGCGGTCAAGGCGCTCGGCGCCGTGGCCTTCGTCCGGTCGACGACGGGGCTGCCGCACTGGCTCATCCTGGACGAAGCGCATCACATCGTGCCGGCCGACGGCTCCCCCGTCGCCGAGATGCTGCGCGCCGGCGCGGAATCGCTCTGCATGAGCACGCTCGACGTGAGCGATCTCTCGCCCGACGTGCGCGGGCTCCCGAACGTCGTTGCGGCCACCGAGCTCACCGCGTTCGCCGCCGCGCTCCGCGCCGCGGCGCCGGGCCGCGCGCCCTCGCTCGCCGGACCGCCGCTCGGCCAGGGCGAGGCGGCCATCGCGTGGCTCGGCGGCGAGTCCCGCGCTCAGCGCTTCCGCGTCGGCAAGCGGCGCGTGCAGCATCGGCGGCACGTGCGCAAGTACACCGAGGGCGAGCTGCCGCCCGATCGCTCCTTCTACTTCCGCGGACCCGCGGGCGCGCTCAACCTGCGCGCGGCCAATCTCGTGCGCTTCGTCGAGCTGGCGGAGGGTGTCGACGAGCCCACGTGGGCGTGGCATCTCGGCCAGGGCGACTACTCGACGTGGGCGCGCGAGCAGATCAAGGACGACGACCTCGCCGGCGCGCTCGCCACCGTGGAGACGGCCGGCCTGCCGCCCGCCGAGTCGCGCCGCCGCGCGCTCGACGAGATCCGCGCCCGCTATACCGTCTGATTGGGCGACCCCTTCGGGTTCCCCCCAAACCCCCGTCTGATTGGGGGACCCCTGCGGCTTCCCCCAAACCCCCTCGTTACGCGGGGGCGGTCACCCAGCGGACCTCGCTCGCAGGCTTATCGTCGCGCAGCCCGAGAAAGACCGGATGGCGCAGCCGACCATCCCCCGTTTTCTCCATGAAGCCGATCTGGCCCACGAGCGCGGGTTCCAGCCACGTGGCGTCGCGCATGCGCGGGGCATCGACGAACGGCGAGGTCGCGCGACGCAGCCGCGCGAACCGCTGCGCGAGATCCGCGAGCGTCTTGCCCGTGAACCCCGTGCCGACCTTGCCCGCGTAGCGGAGCGCGCCGTCGTCGAAGGCGCCAATGAGGATCGCGCCGAAATGCGCACGCGCCCCCTCCGGCGCGGTATACCCGCCGATCACGAACTCTTCCTCGGCGCGCACCTTCACCTTGCGCCACGCCATCGAGCGTTTGCCGATTTCGTAGACGGACCCCGCGTCCTTGGCGACGATGCCCTCCAGACCGCGCGCTTGCGCCGCCTCGAACGCCTTCAAGCCATCTGCGGCCAGACGCCGCGCCAGGCGCAGCACACCGCCTGCGCGCACCTCCTTTTCGAGCACGGCGCGCCGCTCCGCCAGCGGCAGCGCGGTGAGCGATCGTCCGCGCGAGAACAGGCAGTCGAAGACGACGTACACGGGGCGGCGCCGCGTGTCGGCGCCGAAGAGCTGAAAGCGCGAGATGCCCTTGGGGTCGAACACAACTACCTCACCGTCGAGCAGCAGCGTCGGCGCCGGCAGCTTCGCGATGGCTGCAGCGATCTCTGGAAAATCGGCGGTGCGATCGATGAGATTGCGCGTGATCATGCGCACCCGCGAGCCATCCTTCTCGGCGACGATGCGGATGCCGTCGTATTTCTCCTCGTAGACCCAGCCCGGGATGTGGAACGGATCGTCGACGAGCGTCGCCAGCATCGGCTTGACGTTGCTCGGCGGCGACGCGGTCGCGCGGCGGCCAGAGCCTCGCGCGACGGTCACGCGGGCTTCGCGGTCGAGCGTGGCGGGTCGGCGCCGGCGGCCTGCTCGAGCTGCCGCGGGCTCGCGCCGGCCGCGCGGGCGATGCCCACCATGCTGCGGCGCGAGACGACGGACTTCGGCCGGGACAACGTCAAATCGTCGGTTGCCGATGCGTGGGCGTCGCGATGCTTGATCAAGAGCCACTGCCGATCGCGCATCCGGACCAGCACCCAGGAGCCCTTCAGCTTCTTGCCGTTCAGGCGCATCTTGAGATCGCCCTTCGCGAGTGCCTTGTCGACGTCGGGACTCTCGGGCTCCCACGTGCCGCGGTCCCAGATCATCACCGTCCCGCCGCCGTACTCGCCCTCGGGGATGACGCCCTCGAAGTCGTTGTAGTCCATCGGATGCGGCTCGGTCATCATGGCGAGCCGCCGTACGCTCGGATCGGGCGATGGGCCTTTGGCCACCGCCCACGAGAGCATCACGCCCTGGTGCTCGATGCGGAAGTCGTAATGCAGATGGCTCGCGCGGTGCTTCTGGACCACGAACTCGAGGGCGCGCGTGGCCTTCTTTTTTCCTGCGCGTCCCGGCGGCTCCGGCGTGACGTTGAACCGGCGCTTGCGGTTGTATTCCGCGAGTCGGCCGTAGCGGCTCAGATCGTCGGCGGGCGCTCCACGCTTGGCCACCGCTCAGCCCTCCTTCAGCGCGTCGGTCAGGCGCTTGGCGATGTCCGCAGCCGCCGGTGACGCCGGCACGACCTCGACGGTAGCGGGCGCGGCGCCAAGACCCAACGCAAGCGCGCGCGCGAGCTGGTCGGTACGCGCGATCGGTCCCGTGCCCGCGGGTCCCTTCATCCCGTGCTGGCGCAGCAGCGCGATCGCGGCCGCGTCGAGCGCACAGCGATCATCGCTGGCGAGGAACACGCCCGGCGCGACACGCGTGCCCTTCTCCGGGCCACCATCGACGAAGGCCTCGAGCGCGTCCATGACGTTGAGCGCGGGCCGCCACGTCAGATTCGCCTCGGCGATCATCGCGCGCTGGTGCGGCGAGCGATGCAGATCCTGCATGTAGTCGTGGGCGTCGCCCGGCACGCGCTTGGCGATCATCCCGACGGTGTTCTTCAGCGCCAGCGTCACGTGACCGCCGAAGCGATGCGTCTTGCAGCACATCGTCTGCACGGCGCAGGGCGCCTCGGTGAACAGGCGAGCGGCATGCAGACCCTGCGGCCAGTGCTCGGCGCGGAACGATTCCCACGCCGGGCGGCCGACCTCGTCCAGGACGATGACGCGCACGCCCGCGCGCTTTGCGACCTCGGCGGCGCCGGTGTGCTCGAGCACGCGGCGGGTGTCGCCCATGCCCGAGCGTTCGGCCAACGTGATCGCGCTCGCCCGGCGCGCGTGCAGCGCGCTGAACAGCGCGGCCAGCGTCTCAGGATGCGTCGACGCCGGAAACGCGTCGTCGCTGTTGAAGTTCGCCTTCAGCGCGACGCCGCGCCCGCTGCAGGCGTTGAACTCGAGCGTTTCCAGGCAGGCGGCGACGGCCTTCGCGCGGTCCGTCTCACGCGCGACCACGACGCGGCCGCGCTCGGGAGCGGACCATGCGCCGAGCGGCGTGGCGAGCACGGCCGCGGTCGCCGCGGCGCCCTGCAAGAGGTCACGTCGAGTGATCGGGCCCACGCTCAGATTGTACCGGGCCGCCGAAGCGCGGCGCGGGTTCAGCCGGGGCGCGCGACGAAGCGTCGCATGTCGCCGCGCGCGCGCCGGGTGGCCGGGTCGATGTGGAAGCCCGCTGCCTCGACCGTTTGCTCCGTCTGCCGATTCCAATGACAGCCGCCGCTCAGGCGCGTCCACAGCGGCTGCCAGCGATCTTGCAGGCGGGCCTTGAGCGCGCCCGTTGCGCGCACGTGCTCGAGCATGCGGAGCGTGCCGCCGGGCCCGAGCACCCGCCGGACCTCCGCCAGCCCGCGCGCAGGATCGGGCACGCTGCAGAACACGAGCCCGCTGAGCACCGTGTCGAAGGCGCCGTCGCGAAACGGCAGCGCCTGGGCGTCGCCCTGCACGAGCGGCACGTACGGCGCGCGGCGCCGTGCGGCCAGCAGTGAGTCGCGCGTGGGATCGAGCCCGATCACTCGCGCACGCGCATCGACGAGCGGCAAATTGCGGCCAGTGCCGCAGCCGACGTCGAGCGTCCGCCCGACGGCGCCGCCGGCGAGCCAGCGACGCCAGCGCCCGAGGCCGCATCGCTCCATGACCGCGCAGCACGCGTCGTAGAGCCAGGGAATCTGCTCGACCCCGCGCACGGGCGCCGCTCAGCCCACGTGGTAGAGAAGCACGTAGACGAGCACACCCGTCACCGACACGTAGAGCCAGACCGGCAGTGTCCGGCGGGCGATCGGCACATGGCGATCGAACCGTCCCGACAGCGCTCGATACACGGTCGTGAGCACGAACGGCACCATGGCGGCAGCGAGGACCACGTGGGAGATGAGGATCGGGAAGTACACCGCGCGGATCCAGCCCTGGCCCGCGAATGGCCGCGAGCCCGCAAGCGCGTGATAGACGACGTAGGAGCACAGGAACAGCGCGGAGGCCACGCATGCGGCGAGCATGCACGCGCGATGCAACGCAACCCGCCGGCGCCGGATCGCGAGCCAGCCGGCCACCAACAGCGTCGCGCACGTTGCGTTCAGCGCTGCGTTGAGCGCCGGCAGCGCGGCGACCTCGGCGCCGAGCCCGCGCCCCGGATCGTGAGCGAGCAAGAGGGCGCCGACCACGCCGACGATGGCCAGCGAGAGCACGCCGATGATCGACAGCGCGACCCGGTCACCCATGGGCCGATGATACGGCCGGGTGCCGCATCCTTATATATGGGATCCATGGGCCCCAGGGAGCCGAGAGGAGAGAACGGATGAAAACGTACGCGCTGGTGTTCGCGAGCGTGTTCCTGGCCGAGCTCGGCGACAAGACGCAGCTGGCGACGCTGAGCTTCGCCGCGGCGCCCGGTGTCAGCCGGCTCGGCGTGTTCCTCGCGGCGGCGGCCGCGCTGGCCACGTCGACGCTGGTGGCGGTGCTCGTGGGGGAGCGGCTCGGTCAGTGGATCGCGCCGCGCCACCTCACGCGCGCGGCGGCCCTTCTCTTCATCGCCATTGGCGTCTGGATGCTGGTGGCGCGCGCGTAGCGCCGCGTCAGCCGCGCCACAGCAGCGGCGCGAGCAGCACGACGACGGCGGCGCACACGAGGGTGAGCGGTGCGCCCACGCGGACGAAGTCACCGAAGCGATAGCCGCCCGGTCCATAGATCAGCAGGTTACCGTGGTGACCAATGGGTGTCAGGAACGCGACCACGGCCGCCATCGCCACCGTGACCACATACGGCTCGGGTGCGTGGCCGAGCGCCTCGGCGAGCGCGACGGCCACGGGCGCGAACAGCGCGGTGGTCGCGCTGTCCGACATGAGCTGCGTGACGGCGCCGACGACCGCGAACAGCGCGAAGAGCACCGCCGTCTGGCTCCAGTCCGCCACCGCACTCTGCAGCCAGCCCGCGAGCGTCTGCGCGGCGCCGGTCGATTTCATCGCCGCGCCGAGCGGAATGGCGCCGGCGATGAAGACGTAGATGCGGGCGTCGATCGCGCGGTAGGCCTGGCCGCCGGTGAGGCAGCCGGTCAGCACCATCGCCACCGCACCCGCGAGCCCGGCGATCTCGATCGACAGCACGTTGAACGCCGCGAGCAGCACGGTGGCCACCATGATCGCCGCCGCCAGTGGCGCCTTGCGGCGCGGCTGCGGCTCGCCGTGGAACGGCACGATCATGAGGATCCCCGGGTCGTTGGCAACGCGCTCCAGGGCTTCGTCGTCGCCCTGCAGCACGAGCACGTCGCCCGCGCGCAGCGGCGTCTGCGCGATCTCCTGCTCGAGCCAGCCGTCGCGGCGCCACAGCCCGAGCACGATCACGCCGTAACGGCGTCGGAAGTCGAGCACGCCGATCGTGCGCCCAGCCAGCTCCGAGCGCGGGGCGATCACCGCCTGCACGAGCCGCTCGTGCGCGTCGTCGTCACGCTTCGTCGCGTCGCGCGACTCGTACTGCGCCACCGGATGGAGCTCCACGCCGGCCTCGCTGCGAATGGCCGCGATGTCTTCCGGCGTCGTGCGCACCAGCAGCACGTCGCCGGCCTCGAGCGGCTGGGCGTCCACCGATCCGCGCGCGCGCCGGCCATTGCGGAGCAGCCCGACGATGTTCAGCCGATACGGCGCGTCGCGTCCCACCTCCCGCACCGTCTTGCCACGGAAGGGCGAGTCCTCGAGCACCGTGATCTCCGTGAAGTACTGGTCGAGCCGAAAGGGACTCGCGGCCGTCGCGGCGCCCCGCCGCTCGGGCAGCAGCCAGCGTCCCACGAGCAGCATGAAGATGGTGCCCGCCGCCGACAGCGCCAGGCCGATCGGCGCGATCGAGAAGATGCCGAGTCCCGGACGCCCGGCCTCGCGCAGCGCCTGCGACGCGATCAGGAACGCGGGAGCGCCGATGATCGTGATCGTGGTGCCGAGCGACGCGGCGAACGACATCGGCATCAGGAGACGCGACGCCGGAATGTTGCGCTCACGCGAGAGCTCGAGGGTGACCGGCAGCATGATGGCCGTCGTCGTGACGTGGTGCGTGAACGCCGACAGCACCGCCACCGACGGCATGATGACGGCCAGCGCCCGCGCCAGGCCGGCGCCGGCGAGCCGGCCGATGAAGCGCCCCAGCGTGTCGGACACGCCCGTTCGGTGCAGTCCCGCGCTCAGCACGAAGATCGCGCCGACCACGATGGCAGGCTCGCTGCCGAAGCCCGCCAAGGCTCGCTCGGGCTTCAGCAGTCCAGTGACGGCCAGCGCAAGCACGATCAGCATCGCGACAACGTCGTTGCGCAGGCGCTCGGTCAGCAACAAGAAGAACGCAACGGCGAGGATCGCGAAGAAGACGAGCTGCGGCGTATCGAGGCCGGCCACACACTGAGCGGAAGCACGCCGCGTGCCAGTCAAGGTTTGACACCTCGACGCGCGGCCGCCTAGAATCGTTTTGTCGTTTGCTTATGCACGTCAACCTCGACGCCTTCACCCGCCAGCTGGCCGATCTGATCGGTCGCTTCGCCGACCAGGGCGCAAAGCTCGGCGAAGCCGCCCGTGAGCTGCAGGACGGCGGCGCACCGCCCGCCGACGGGCTGGTGGAAGCCCTCGCAGCGGCACGTCTGGAGTTCGTGGAGCTGCGGGCCGAGATCGTCCTCACCGCTGAAACCCTGGGCGTCGCCGTGCCCGACGTGGTGGAGTGCGCCACGAGTCTCGAGCCGGTGCTGACCGCGATGGCGAGCGCGCTCGAGGCACAGCAGCGCCGGGCCGCGTTCGAAGAAACACGCGACGGTGTGGTGGCGCTGCTCGATCGCATCGCTGCTCTGGGCCACCAGGACGACGAGAACTTCGGACCCCTCGTGACCGTCAAGCTGAGGGCCGCGGAGCTCAAGACCGCCGCGCTAGCGGCCACGACCACCGAGCAGGCGCGGTCCGTGGCGGCGACCGCGCAGCCGTTCGCCGATCTGCTGATGATGCTCGACACCACGGCAGGACTCGACGACCAGCGGTTCGCCGCGCTCGAGGAGAGCGTGGCGGGCGCCTTCGGCCGTCAGATCACGGTGGCCGTGGCACGTGGGCGCCTGCTGCTGCCCGGCCAGACGCCGCGGCCGGCCAGAGCGGAGCGATCGGCACCGGCACCCGAGCCGGCGGCTCCCGAGCCGGTGCGTCTGGCCGACGCGATGCGCGTTCCCGATCCGGTTCGCGTCGCGCCCGCGGAGCCAATCATCGCGGCCGCGCCCGACGCATCGCAGACGCTCGAGGACGTTGAGACCGTCGCACCACCCGACGAGCCGCAGCCGACGGAGGAGCCGGCGCCGACCTACGAACCGCCGCCGGTCGAGCCGATGCCGAGCTACGAGCCGCCGCTCGTTGAGCCGGCGCCGAGCGACGAGCCACCCGCGCCTGAGCCGAGCTACGAGCCGCCGCCCGAGCCCTCGTACGAGCCGGAGCCGGTCGTCGCGTCAGCGCCGCCGGCGCCCACGCAGCAGCCCGTCGCTTCGCGCAGCGAGACGTCCGGCACCGACGAGACGGCACAGTGGTGGCTTGCGGCGTGGGCCCGCTGGTCGGGATGGAAGAGCACGCTGGGCTTTCCCGAAGCGACGCGTGAGGAGCTGGGCAAGTATCCCTACCTGCTGTCGGTACCGATCCAGCAGAGCCACGAGTACGAGGACGGCCTGCTCGCGTACGGTTATTCGATCATCCTGCAGCACGTCGAGAAGCAGAGCCCCGGCGCTGTCGGCAATGCCCTCGACAATCTCAAGACCGGACAGATGAAGCCGGTCGGCACACAGCTCTACGAGTATCTCGTCGCCCAGGGGCGCCTCACCGAGACCTACCCCGACTTCCTCAAAAACGTCCTGAAGGCCGCCATTCCGGAGCCCGGCGCCTGGGTCCAGGCACGCATCATTCACTCGAAGGACGACACGCGCGTGTTTCAACGGCCCACGGACCGCGTCGGCGAAACAGAGCAGACCGCGCGCCGTTTTCTCGCCGACAACCAGCGGTTCAAGGAGCACGCGTTCGGCGCGACGCTGCCGCCGTTCACGACGCGCTTCTTTCTCATCCAGGCCGAGCTCAGAGACGCGCACGGCGTCGAGGCCAAGCTCACGGTCGATGGGGCGCCGTCCGACGCGGGGCTCGTCGCCACGGTGCCGGCGGCTGGCAAGGCAAACAAGATGGAGATTCGCCGCTTCACGGCGGAGGGCACGCCGGTGCCCGGCGTGGGCCGCGACTACGCGGCAATCTGGTTCGCGGTGTTCAATGCCGATCCCCTGCGCCAGAGCGAATTCCAGCTCGTGCTCACGCTGCGCAAGGACACGCGGGGAATGCGGAAGTAGCTACGGCGCCGGCGAGGTCGGCGCGGCGGGCTCCTTGGGTGTGCGCGCGAACGGGCTCTTGGTCACACCCAGCTTCTGCGCGATCTGATTCGTCGACTGCACGGTCTCGAGCAGCTTCGCGAACGCCTGCGCGGCTTCGTCCTTCTCGCTCTTGAGCTGCTCGTTGGCTCGGCGCAGCTCGTCCACCTGCTTGCGGAAGTCGTCCAGCTGCTTGTCGTGGGCGTTGTGCTGGGCGCGATCCTTGGCCTCGGACAGCTCCTTACGCAGCTCCATGAGCTCACGGCGCAGCCGCTCGGCATCGCGCTCGGCGTGCTCGAGCTTCGCGGCGGCCTTGTGGCCGGAGTCGAGCTGCTCCCCCAGCGCCGCGAGGATGTCGCGGCCGTCTTCGAGCCAGCGGGCCAGCCGCTCGCGCGCCTGCGCCGCTGCGGCACCATCCATGGGGGTCTCCTGTTCGTCGGGCCTGGACCGCCTAAACCGGCGGCTAGTTGCGTCGAATCTAGCATCGGGGCGGCCCGAATGGCAACGATGATACGGTAGGCGCCGAGCGCGATGGCCCTTCCACTGGTCACGAATCTCGGCTCGCGAGGGCGCCGGCGCCGCTACCTCATGGGGGCAGCGGGACTGGTGCTCACGGTCCTGCTGGCTGCGGGCTTCGCCGTCTTCGGGGTGCCGCGCGGCGCTCGGCTGGTGCTCTTCCTACCCCTCTTCGCCGCCGGCCTGGGCTTCATGCAGGCGCGCAGCGGCACGTGAGCGGGGCTGGCCTCGCGCGGGCTGCGCGAGACGGCGACCGGTGTCGAGCCCGTCAGCGACTCGTGGGCGGCGCGCGAGCTCAAGCGGCAGGGGCATGAGATCGTCGCGGAGGCGGCGTTGCTGGCGCTCGCGCTGACCGCGGTCGCGCTGCTGCTGCCCGCTTCCGGCGCTTGACGCCGGCGCGCGAGAGCGCCAGGCGGGTGGACTCCGTGAGGTCGGCATCGAACAGCCGCGCCATCTCGTCGAGCGCGCGGCGGTTGTGAGCGGCATCGAGCGACGCAACGCAGTCCTTGGGCACCCAGAGGCGGAAGTCGCGCATGAACGCGTCACTCGCCGTGAACAGCACGCAGCGGTCGGCCGTGAGGCCCGTCAGGATCAACGTCGTCGTCTGCAGATAGCGCAGCAAGAGCTCCAGGGTCGTCGCGTAGAAGCCCGAGTGCTTCGTCTTCAGCACGACGTAATCCGTCGCGCGCGGGCGCAGCCGGCGTGCCAACGGCCGTCCGCGGACGGAGCGCTGAAGGCATCGTTCGAGCAGCATGCGGAAGTCGGAGCGCCAGCGGCCGAAGTTGTCGTTGACGTAGATCACCGGCACGCCGGCGCGCCGGGCGCGAGCCGCGAGCGCGGCCAAGGGCCGGACGATTGGCAGGGCGTGAGGCAGCAGCCGATCGCCGCCCTCGAATTCGAGGTCGTTGATCACGTCCACGAGGACAAGGGCCACGCGCGACGTGTCGGGGGCGTTGCCGTGGAGGTCGGGGTTCCTGGGCGGCATTGCGCGTGCTACTGCGCTGCAATGCGTGTACCCGGGGGATATACTCGGGGGTAATCTCGACCCGGCAGACGAAAGGAGCAGGTCATGTCCGTGAAGCTGTTCGTCGGTGGTCTCTCGTTTTCCACCTCGAGCGAGGGCCTGCGCGGCGCCTTCGCGCGCTTCGGCGAGGTGATGTCGGCCGCCGTGATGACCGACCGGGAGACCGGCCGCTCGAGAGGTTTCGGCTTCGTCGAAATGGCGACCACCGAGGAGGCTGAGAAGGCCATCTCCTCCCTGAACGGTACGTCGCTCGACGGCCGCATGATCCGCGTCGACAAAGCCACGCCGCGCGGCGCCGGCGGGCCCCGACCGCCGCGTCCGGCGGGCGGTCCGCGTCCGTACGGCGATCGGCCTGCCGGCGGCGGCATGGGCGGACCGCGCTTCGGTGCGGGAGGCGGCGGCGGTGGACCGCGGTTCGGTACCGGCGGGCCTCGACCGGGCGGTGGCTTCGGCGATCGGCCCGGAGGCGGTGGCGGCGGGTTCGGCGACAAGCCCGGTCGAGCACAACGGCGCGGTGCCGGCGGCGGCGGCTTCGGCGAGAAGCCGGCGGGCCGCAAGGGCCCGGGCGCCGGTCGGCGCGGACCGAAGCGCGGGCTCGACGGCGGTGGCGGAGGCGGCCGCGGCCGGCCGGGCTCGGATGGCGAGTACCGCTGGGGACGCTAGCGCCACGGGTTTCCCGGGGCGCTGGGGGGCCTTCGAGGTCCCCTTTCCTATTAGGGCAGCCCGCTGTTAGGGCAGCCCGCTGTCGCCGTGCGAGCCGAAGCGCATCAGCAGCTCGACGACCAGCGGATAGAACAGCATGACGATGAAGCCGGCCGTGGCCAGCCAGATGGCCAACCGCGCGAGCTTCATTCGAGCAGCTCCGAGAGCGATCGGATGATCCGATGCGGCTGCGCCTCGGCGTGCGAGGTCGGCAGGCCCGCGCCCTCCCGGTCGATCCAGATGCCTGTGAGCCCGAGCCGCTGCGGCGCGACCACGTCCCACTCGAGGTTGTCGCCCACCATCCACACGCCGTCGATCCCGATGCCGAGCCGGCTGAGCGCCTCGCGGTAGACCCGCTCCTGCGGCTTGCCGCAGCCGAACTCGCCCTCGATCACGATCGCCCCGAAATAGCGCGCGAGGTCGTGACGCTCGATCTTGTCCCGCTGCTGCAGCGCATCGCCATTGGTCACGAGCGCCAGCGGCAGCCCGCGGGCGCACAGCGCCTCGAGCACCGTCCGGCTCTCGGGATAGAGCCGCATTGCCTCGCGCCGCCGCGCGGCATAATCGCGCGCGATGGCAGCGGCCAGCGCTTCGTCGGCGCAGCCGCAGCGCGCCAGCGCCTCCACCGCGATCTTGGTCCACGCGCCCAGCATGTTCACGCGCTCACGCGCGTGACGCTCGGGGTCGCCGCTCCAGAACCACTTGCGCGTCTCGGCGAGCGCGGCCACCAGCGTCGCGGCCTCCATCGGCAGCGCCGCCGCGCCGCACGCTTCGGTCCACGAGTCGTCGACGCCCGCGGAATACGCGAGCAGCGTGTCGTCGAGGTCGAGCAGCAGCGCCTTCACGCGCGCCCCTCGACGGTGAAGGCGCGGGCGTGTCGCGGATCGCGCACGCGCAGGGCGAGCACGAGCGTCGCCGCAATGCCCCCCAGCGCCGTGATCAGAAAGACGACGGCGAATCCCGCGGCGTCGGCGAGGAGCCCCGCCGCGAGCGGCGCCGCGAACGCCATCGGCGCGAGCGAGGTGTGACCGAGCCCCACGTAAGTCGGCTGGGCGTCGCTCGCCGGCGCGAACTCGAGCAGCACCGTGAGACCCGAGATGGTCACCGACGCCGTCTGCACACCCGCCAGGACGAACGCGGCGCCGAATGCGCCTGGCGATGCGGCGGCGAACGCGATCACGTTGGCGCCGACGCTCGCCGCCACGCCGGTCAGCAGCACGACGCGATGGCCCATGTGATCGGCGAGCCAGCCGAGTGCGATCGTGCCGGCGATCGTTCCGCACAGCAGCAGTCCGGTGAACATGCCGGCCGCCGCCGCGGGCAGGCGCCACGCCTGGAGCGCATACACCGTGTAGAACGCGGTCCCCGCCGCGCCGAGCGCGGACAGGGAGCGTGCGACGAGATACCAGGCGAGGTTGCGGTCGTCGCCGAGCAGGCGCGGCATGCGTCGAAGGTACGCGCCCAACGGCTCCGAGGGGCGCGCGGACGTCTCGCCGGCCGGCTCACGTACGAGGGCGAGCGCGACGAACGAGACGATCAGACACGCCATCGCACACACGAAGCAGAGCGCATACGCGGCGGCCGGTCGATACGTCGCCAACAGCTCGGCGGTCAGTGCGCTCGCCCCCAGTCCCGCAACGCTCGCGGCAACGCCCGCGACGGCGAAGAAGCGCCCGCGCATCGTGACCGGAATCACGCGGCCGATCAGATCCATCCACGCCGGCATCAGCAGGCCGCCGACGCCCGTCACGACCAGCAGCATCGCGAGCAGCGCCGCGAGTGCTCCGCCCGCAGCGCGTTCGGCGAGCCAGTACGCGGCCGCGGCCATCACGAGAAACGGCACCCGCTCCCAGATCGTCCAGCGGATCAAAAACGGCAGCTTGCGCGAGAGGCCTTCGGTGTACGGCGCCGCGAACAGGCATGGCAAGAACCAGCCGAGCGTCATGACGGCCGGGATCGCGCCGATGACGACGTTGGGCGCGCCGAGCCAGGCGGCGAAGGCCGGCAGGATCGTGGATGGCGAGACGAACGCCAGCGCGATCATGAACAACGAGTAGTCGGCGCCCAGCGCCAGCACATTGCGGCGGACGTGCGTAGGAGTCACCCGATGATTCTAGCCTGCCGCGCCAGCGGCGATGACCCTCCTCAGACGCTGCGCAGCGTGTCGGCGAGGAAACGGCGGAGGCGGGCGCGCAGCTCGGCGGGCATCTCGACGCCGCCGGCGGCGACACCGAGCGCCCGTGTCTTGCGATAGGTGGCGAGATAGGCCTGGCACGGGTGGCAGCCGGCGAGATGACGCTCGAGCGCTGCGGCGAGCTCGGTCGGCATCACGCCGTCCGTGAAGTCCGCGAGCACCTCGATCGCCTCATGGCAGGTCATGCGCCGGCCCTGAGATGGCGCGTGAGCTGCTCACGCAGCACCATCCGCGCGCGATGCAGGCGCGTCTTGACCGCGGGGACGGTGTCGCCGACGATCTGCGCGACCTCCTCGTTCGACAACTCCTCGACGTCTCTGAGCACGAGCACCGCGCGATAGTGCTCCGGTAAACGATCGATCGCGGCCTCGAGCACGCGGCGTGCCTCGCCGGACAGAAGCGCGCGGTCCGGCATCTCGGACCAATCGGCCACGAGGAACGCGCGCTCACCGGCGCGATGCCCATCGGGCAGGAACGTCGGCAGCAGCTCGTCGAGCGAGGTCTCGAGCTCGCGGCGCTTGCCGCGTCGCTTGTTGAGGCTGAGATTCGTCGTGATCCGATAGATCCAGCTGCTCAGCGCGGCGCGGCCCTCGAACCCGGCGCCCTTGTTGACGATCTGTAAAAAAACGTCTTGCACGACCTCTTCGGCATCCGGCGCGCTCCGCGTGATACCGTACGCCAGCCGATAGACGCGAGTTGAGTACCGTGTCATGAGCGTCTCGAGGGCTTCCACGTCGCCGGTGGCGGCGCGCGCGAGCAGATTACGATCCTCGGTGGTCAACGGTCGCAGTCTACCCCCGAATCTGCAGCGATAGACGCGGTGTCATACACAGAGGAGACGATGATGTCGCTTAAGGACGAGCTGAGAACGCTGCGCGAGCGCGCAGAGACCAAGCGCCCGCCACAGATCGTCGCAACGATGCGCCGCGCCGTGGACGAGCTGCGTGCGTCCGGCGCGCCCCGCCGGGTGCTGAAGGTCGGCGACCGGGCACCTGACTTCGCTCTGCCGAACGCCGACGAGCGCATCGTGGAAAGCGGCGTGCTGCTCGGTCGCGGCCCGCTCGTCGTCACCTTCTACCGCGGGCGTTGGTGACCGTACTGCAACGTAGAGCTGGTAGCTCTACAGAGCGTGCTCGGCGAGATCACCGCGCTCGGCGCGAGCCTCGTCGCCATCTCGCCCCAGCTACCCGAGCACAATCGTGAGCTGATCCGAAGCCGCGATCTCGGCTTCGAGGTCCTCACCGACCGCGGCAACGCGCTGGCGTCCCAGTTCGGTCTCACATTCACGCTGCCGCAGTATCTGCGCGACATCTACGCCTCGTTCCCGCTCGATCTCACCAAATACAACGGCGATGCGTCGTGGACGCTGCCGATGCCCGCGCGGTTCGTCATCGACCGCGGCGGCGTCATCCGATACGTGGACAGCGATCCCGACTACACCACCCGTCCCGAGCCCGAAGACACCCTGACGGCGCTGCGCACGCTGCGCGGCTGAGGAGTCGATACCATGGCCGACGACTTCGAATACATCTCGAAGACCCGCCTGCTCTACAAAAACGGCGCGCGTCATGCCTATCTCGGCGACGTGCCCGAGCCCGTCATCTATGGCGTGCAGGGCGCGCTGCGCCAGTACTACGGCGCGCCGGAGGGGCCGCCGGTCGCCTCCACCCTGGACCACATCGTGGCCGGCGTCGCCGGCTGAATGTTCGGCACCCTGCGTGGCGCCCTGGCAGGGCGCAAGATCGCGTTCGATCGCGACACCTTCACGGCCTCGGTCGAAGGCCGCATCGTCGGCCATGGCAAGACCATCAAGATTCGCTCGATCCACGTGCACTACGAGCTTGCCGTTCCCGCTGACGCGCTGGAGGCGACCGAGCGGGCCTTGGCCGCGCACCCGCTCGGCTGCCCGGCCCACGAGAGCGTGAAGGGCGCCATCGAGGTGACGTGGGATGCGCGCGTGCGCGCCGGGGAGCGGACCGTCGAGCTAAAGGGCTGAGAGCCAGGGCTCCATGTCGAGCTCGCGACACATCACCGTCGCGATGCCGAGCTGCTCCCTCGCCTCATCTGAGCGAGTGGTTCGCTCGAGAAGCCGCGCCAGACCGATGTGACAGATGGCGATGAGCGGACGCATGCCGAGGTCGTCGGCCAGCGTGATGGCTCGCCGATAACACTGCTCGCTTCGGTCGAGCAGCAAGCGTTCCGGGTGTGCCGCGATCTCCGCCCGTAGATACGAGGCGTATGCCTCCGCCGCCGTCGTCGGCGGATCGAGCACACGCTCCACGATTCGTTCCGCGTCATGAAGCTGCCCGACGAGGAGGTAGGTCCGACACAGCCAGAAATAACTCCACGAGTTCCCTGAGATGCGCGCCTGAGTTTTTGAGACGGCCAGAAGCGAATCGGCGTCTCGAGCGCGGGTCAACGCCTCCTCGGTCTTGCCGAGGCGCGCGTGAAGCCACGACGAGAGCGCGATGACATTTGGTAACGTGGTCACCCAGCCGGCTTCACGCAGGGCGTGACTCCCATGCTCGGCTTCCGCCCGTGCCAGGTCCCATCGCCCCATCCAGTTATGCAGGCTGGCTGCCGCATAACTCGCCCAGCCAATCGCATACGGGCTGTGGAGTCTCTCGGCGACCTCTCGGGCCGTCGTGGCGGGCTCGGCTGCCTCCCGGAAGCGCCCCATCTCCGCGAGACTGCGCACGAGCCAGCCGCGATCGCCAGCGTAGACCGGCCGCGGCCCTCCGGTTCCGAAGTGCTCGTCGCTCCCGCCTAGCGCGGCGAGATTTGTATAGGCCAGATCGATCACGCGCTGGTGCTCACCGCGCATGAAATACGTTTGTTCGAGCATCATGGTGGCGACGATTTCGAGGGGCCGCTCTCCGAGTCGCCGGGCGGTGTCCAGCGCGCGCGCTCCCCAGACGAGCGCTTCGTCCAGTCGGCCGGCATGATTGGAGATGTTCTGCTTGTGCCGGTACAGGTAGCCGCAGCGAAGCTCGTCGGCCAGCTCGTGGGCGAGATCCTCGAGCTCCTCGAGATGGCTCTGCATCACGCGGTAGTCACCAAGCGACGCCACGAGAGGCATCCGCCAGAGGCGAATATCGACGGCCTGCTCCAGAGCAGTACGGGTGGGCTCGACGTGTGACAGCGCGCGCAAGGCTTGATCGAGCCACGAGACTGCGTCTCTCAGGGCATGCTGTCCGGCCGCCTTCATGCCCGCCTGTCCCAGATACTGTGTCGCGGATTCCCAGAGCTCGGCCTTGACGCTGTGGTGGGCGAGGCGCTCGACGTGTTCGCTGAGGCGGCCTGCGTACATTCGTTCCATCGTCGCCGCAATCCGCGCGTGGAGCGCCCGGCGGCGCTCCGGCGGCACGGTGCCGTACGCGACCTGGTGGGTGAGCGCGTGCTTGAACCTGTACGCTGCGTCGGCGACCGCCGGCGTCTCATACAGCAATTCCGCCATCTGCAGCCGCCCGAGACGATCGCGGACAACGTCCTCGCTGTCCTCGGCAAGGGCGTGCAGCAGCGCGAACGGGACCTCCCTGCCGATGACCGCCGCCGTCTCCAGCAGCGGCTTGTCGTGAGCCGGCAGACGATCGATGCGCGCGGCGAGAATCGCCTGCACCGTCTGCGGGATCTCGATGGCTTCCACCGACCGGGCGAGCGTGTATGCGCCACGCTGCCCGCGCAAGACTCCCGTCTCGACGAGCGTTCGCACGCTCTCCTCGATGAACAGCGGATTGCCTGCCGTCCTGTCGGCGAGCAGCCCCTTGAGCGGCTGCAGCGAGGCATCATCGCCCAGCAGTGCGAGGAGCAGCTCCTCCGTCGTGCCGACCGGCAGCGGATCGACTCGAAGGAGCGTGTAGTAGCTCTGGCTGGCCCATGCGTCCCGGTACTCGGGCCGGTACGTCACGACGAGCAGCACTCGCATGATCGGCACGCTGGCGACGATCGCGTCCAGCAGCGCCTGGGTCTCAGCGTCGATCCAGTGCAGATCCTCGAAGACCACGAGGATCGGCTGGATCTCGCTCTCGCGGCGCAGCAGCCGCTTCAGCGCATCGAACGTGCGCGTCCTGCGCTGCGAAGGATCGAGGCGTAGCCATGGCGGATCGTCGGCGTGGATGTCCATCAGCGTGAGCATTGCGGGCACGGAGCCCTGCAGCGCGGGGTCGAGCGCGGCGAGCTTGCGCACGACCCTGTCCCGGATCTCATCCTGCGTATCTCGATCCTCGATCCTGAAGTAGCGTCGGAGCAGGTCCGCGACCGGCACATCGCTCGAGCCCGTGCCGTTGGAGACGGAGCTGGCTTGAAGCACGAGAGCTCCGGCAATGTGCGACGAACGGGTAAGCTCGAAGACGAGACGTGACTTGCCGACCCCCGCCTCGCCAACGATCGCCATCACCTGTCCGTGACCATTCGCGCTCGTGCCAAAGCGGGTCTGCAGCGCCGCAAGCTCGTCCTGCCGGCCCACGAACCTCGTCGTCACCCCCCATAGCCCCAGGCCGTGGCGCTCGCGTCCGGTGAGACGGTACACACGCTCGCAATGATCCGCGTCGCGCGCGAACGGTTTGAGCTCGAACCGCCGCTCGAGAAACGGCTCGGCGGCGGCAGTGACAACGGTCTCGTCGGGCTCGCGTTCGCCAATCAACCGTTCGAGCGTGGGCCAGTGGACACGCTTGGCCTCGGCACTGATCTCGATCCGCGGCCCGAGGCGTCCGATCAGCACTGACGCTATGTGCAGGCCGATGGTCATGGCCAACGCCGGGCCACCATGCTCACGAGCGCGCTGCCCGTCTCTGTGGATCGCGAGCGCCGCGCGAGCGGCACACCGCGGCGCGTCGTCGACGCCATCGAGCCCGAAGGCGGCGACCAGGCCGGTCGGGCTCAGCTCTTCCAGGCGGCCACCGAAGCTCTGCACCTTGGCGAGGATCGCCTCGAGCGCGCCGCTCGATTGTGACCACGCATCGACGGTGTCCATGCCGCCGATCGCCACGCGCATCAGAGTGATCGCGCGCTGCTCCCAGCGAAGCTTGGCGTTCGGCGCCGGCGGAGCGGCCGGCTCGTCGCGTCGCGCGGCCGTTCCGGCGCCGTTCGCCGCACCGTCCGGCTTCAATCCGAACTTCTCGAGACGCGCATAGACGGTATTGCGCGAGACGCCCAGACGCGCGGCCGTGTGCGAAATGTTCCAGCCCGTCTTCTCGAGCGCCGCGAGGAGGCGCTGCTGGGCCAACTCGTCGCGACCGGCGGCCACCTCCGCCTTGGCAGTCTCCATGGCCGGCACCCCGAGGGCGTCCGTCGTAATGACGGCGCCGTCGGCGAACAGCGCGGCGCGCTCGATCACATTCGCCAGCTCGCGCACGTTGCCCGGCCAGGAATAGGCGAGCAGGAAGTCTTGCGCGGCCGACGCCAGGCGCTTGATCGGCAGGCGGTACTCCTCGCACGTGCGCGCCAAAAACCGTTCGGCGAGGAGCAGGATGTCGCGGCCGCGGTCGCGCAGCGGTGGCAGATCGATCGTGACCACGGCCAGCCGGTGGTAGAGATCCTCGCGGAATTTACGCTCACGAACGGCAGCCTTGAGGTCCGTGTTGGTCGCGCTGATGAGCCAGGCGTCGACGCGCTCGGATACCGTGCTGCCAAGGCGGCGGACCGCGCGATCCTCGATGGCGCTCAGGAGCTTGGCTTGCAGGATGTCTGGAAGCAGGCCGATCTCATCCAGAAACAGCACGCCTTTGTGGGCCGCCTGGAACAGACCGGGCTTCGCCCGGTGCGCATCGGTGAAGGCGCCGCGCTCGAACCCGAACAATTCGGCTTCCAGCAGCGTCTCCGGAATGGCCGCGCAGTTGACGTCGACGAACGGTCCCCCGGCGCGGCCGCCCTGCCGATGCAGCATGCGCGCGACGAGGCCTTTGCCGCTGCCGGTGTCGCCCTGGATGAGGACCGCCGGGAGTCGCTGACCTTCCCGCTGTCGGTCGACGAGCCGGCGCAGGCTGCGGCGCACCAGGTCGATACCCGGGCTGTTTCCGAGTAGCTCGGCCGGCTGGTCCATGACGGTCGCGCAAGGGTAGCCGACTGTTCAGCGCACTGCTCAGATTTGTGAAGTACCACCGATTGAGCAGCGCGCCCCGCCAGAGATCGCGGGTTTTTTATCGCTTTCGCCGTCTTTAGTTCGGCACGCGAGTTGTAACGAGCGTCGCGACATGCTCCACCATCCGGTCGCGCAAAGGAGACCCTCGTGAAGATAAAGCACAAGGCCGCCGTTTCGATTGCCGCGACGCTCATCGTGCTGCTGACGGCATTCGCCGTGGCACCTCCGAACGCCTGGGGCGAAGACCATGGTATCGACCGGCTGCCGGGTGCCTGGCACGCCGTAACCACGCCGTCAGGCCAGGCCGGGTTCCCGGCGTTGTTGACGTTCACCAGCGACGGAGCGCTGATCGCGTCGGAACCGCCCGGTCCGTTCGAGAGTCCAGCTCACGGCAATTGGATCCGTCGCGGCCGAGACGTCGCCTTCACCTTTTTCGTGCTATTCGGCGGCCCGCAGGGGGCAGGCCAGTATACGGGGAGCGCCAAGATCGTCGGGACGCTGCACTTCGACGCGGATAGCGGTGGCTGGAGCGGTCCGTTCAGAATCCAGGTGTTCACCCCGACCGGCGTCGCCGTCTTTACGAATACGGGGACCGTGCAGCTGACACGGATAGAGGTCGAGTCGCTCTAGGCGGCCAGCACGCGCTCGTCGAGCAGCGCGCGGACCTCGCTCGCGAGGTCGAAGCCCGTCTGCGCGTCGAGCGCGTGGTCGAGCGCGTCCTGCAGCGATCGGCGGGCCGCGAGGGCGGCGCGAAAGGCGAACGCGCCGGCCGGCAGCGTGCGGAAGACGACGTCGTCACCCAGACGGCGGATCTCGAGCCGCGTGCAGCCGGCGTCGAGATCGACGACGCCCTCCGCCCCCGGCTGGTTCGCGCGCCAGATGGCGTCGATCGGCCACGCTGATGCGAGCAGCGTGACCGAGGAATCGAAGTGCGGTGACAGCAGGCCGAGCGCCGCGGGATCGAGCGTGCGCCATGTCGCAGGATCGAGCGGCGACGAGTCCGGCGCATGCTGCGCAACGTTCATCGCCCACTCGAGCCGCGCCACGTCGGCGAGCCACGGCAGGTGCGCGCATGCGGGGAATGCCGCGAGGAATGCCGGGAAGTCGCCGCCATACTCGAACAGGCAGGGGCCGGTCGGCGGATGCGCGCGGATGTAACGATCCGCCGCCCAGCCGAAGAAGCGACGGTCGACGAGCCGGCAGACGACGGGATACGTCGCCTCCAGGGCGGCGGTGAGACTCGTGAAGACGTGGTGACGATAGACGGCCAGGCGCGCGGAGGCGCCGAGTCCCTCGCCGACGATGTCGGCGAGGACACGCGCGTCGGCCGCGTCGAGCAGCGCGGCGCGGAATCCCGCCTGCAGCTCACGCAGCGACGACATCGCCCGCCCTCGCGAGGCGCCCGTGCGCCTTCGCCGCTTCACCGAGTAGCACCTCGAGCGCCGGCACGTCGGTATCCCACTCGATCAGCGTCGGGACCGCACCGAACCGGCGCAGCGCTTGCTCGAACAGACCCCACACGGCATCGGCCACCGCGGAGCCATGGTCGTCGATCAACATCGGTCGCCCGTCGGCGTCGTTCACGGCGTGGCCGGCGAGATGGATCTCCGCCACCGCGCCCGCGTCGAGCGCATTGATCCAGGCCGTCGCCTCGCCGCCGAGATTGGCGCACGTCACGTACACGTTGTTGACGTCGCACAGCAGACCGCAGCCTGTGCGCCGCGCCAGCGCGTTGAGAAACTCGGGCTCGGGGATCGACGAGTCACGAAAGCGCAGATAGCCGGACGGATTCTCGACGAGCAGGCGACGCCCCAGGCGCTCCTGGGCGCGCCCCACATTGGCGCACAGCACGTCCAGCGCGTCCTCGGTGTACGGTAGCGGCAGCAGATGGTTCAGATACGCGCCACCTGTCACGCTCCACGACAGATGCTCAGAGACGAGCGCCGGCTGCAGACGCTCGACCAAGTGTACCAGCCGCTCGAGATGCGCGCCATCGACCCCTTCGGCGCTGCCGAGCGAGAGTCCCACCCCGTGAACGGACAGCGGATAGTCGGCGCGCAGCCACTCGAGCTCCCTCACCGCCGGTCCACCGCCCATGTAGTTCTCGGCGTGGATCTCGAGCCAGCCGATCGCGGGCCGGCGCTCGATGACCTCCGCCACATGGGGCGCGCGCAGGCCGATGCCGCAGCCGCTCGGGTGCATGACGTCCTTTTGGACACGCCAAGTGCGGCCGGCGGTGCGCGACTCGGTCGGCCCTCCGCCGGTGTCTTGACACCGTGCTGAGCTGGGGGCGCGAGGTCACGGGCGACCTGGCCGCCGCCGAGCGGCGGGAATGGCTGTGCGTCAACGGCATCGGCGGCTTCGCCTCCGGGACGATCGCCGGGACCCAGACGCGGCGCTATCACGGCCTGCTGGTGGCGGCGCTCGCGCCGCCGCTGGGCCGCACGCTCATGGGCGCGGCGGTCCACGAGACCGTGCACTATGCCGGCGCCGCGTGGCCGCTCTTCGCGGCCCGCTGGGCGAGCGGCGTGATCGATCCGCACGGCTATCGCCTGCTCGAGCACTTCCGCCTGGACGGCACGACGCCGGTGTGGACGTATGCCTGCGCCGATGCGCTGGTGGAGAAGCGCGTGTGGATGGAGCCCGGCGCCAACACGACGTACGTCCGGTGGCGCCTGCTCCGCGCGGGTGGCCCGCTCACGCTGCACGTCAAGGCGCTGGTGAACTATCGCGATTACCACGCGACGACGCAGGGCGGCGACTGGCACATGGACGTGGCACGCGTGGACGGCGGATTGCGCGTGGTCGCATTCGACGGTGCGCGGCCACTGCTGCTGCTCGCCCCCACCGCGGAAGCCGACGTCGCGCAGACCTGGCACCGGGACTTCGACCTGCCGCGCGAGCGCGAGCGCGGCCTCGACCACGTCGACGACCATCTCCATGCGGGAAACTTCAGAGCGGAGCTCGCCGCGGGCGCGGCGCTGGCGCTGACGCTCTCGGCGGAGCCGACGCCGCCGCCCGATGGCGAAGCCGCCGCCGAGCGGCGCACGCGGCACTACGCGGACGTCCTGGCGCCGTGGGCACGTGCGCACGCTGATGCGGCTGCGGCGCCGGCGTGGATTCGCCGCTTGGTCTTGGCCGCAGACCAATTCATCGTACGACGCCCCCTGCCCGACGATCCCGCCGGCGCCACGGTGATCGCCGGATACCACTGGTTCGGCGACTGGGGTCGCGACACGATGATTGCGCTCCCGGGCCTCACGCTGCCGACGGGCCGTCCGGAGATCGCGCGAAAAATCCTGACGACGTTCGCGCGGTTCGTGGAGGGCGGTCTGCTGCCGAATCGCTTTCCCGACGACGCCGAGGCGCCCGAGTACAACACCGCGGACGCCACGCTCTGGTACGTGGAGGCGATCCGCGCGTATCACGAGGCGACGGGCGACGACGGTCTGCTCAAGGATCTCTATCCGACGCTCGAGGCGATCGTGGCGTGGCACCGCGACGGCACGCGTTACGGCATCCGTCAGGATCCGGCGGACGGTCTCCTCGCGGCCGGCGAGCCGGGCCTGCAGCTCACCTGGATGGACGCGAAGGTCGGCGACTGGGTCGTCACGGCGCGCATCGGCAAGCCCGTCGAGATCAACGCGCTGTGGTACAACGGCCTCGTCGCGATGGCCGGCTTCGCGCGGCGACTCGGACGCCCGAGCCTCGAGATCGACGCGCAAGCCGCACGCGTCGCGGTGAGCTTCGGACGCTTCTGGGATGCGCGCGACGGCTGGTGCTACGACGTGCTCGATGGCCCGGACGGCGACGATGCGACGCTGCGCCCCAACCAGATCTTCGCGGTCTCGCTGCCCGCGAGCCCCCTGGCGCCGGCCCGCCGCCGTACCGTCGTCGACGCGTGCGCGCGTCACCTCGTGACGTCGTACGGGCTGCGCAGCCTGGCGCCGTTCGACTCCCGCTACGTGGGTCACTATCGCGGCGATCAGCGAGCACGCGACGGCGGCTATCACCAGGGGCCCGTGTGGAGCTGGCTGCTGGGACCATTCGCGCTCGCGCACTTCGCGGCCTACAGCGATGCCGGCGCGGCGCGGAGCTATTTGTCGCCGCTCGCCGATCATCTCGCCGATCACGGGCTGGGCTCGATCGCGGAGATCTTCGACGGCGAGCCTCCGTTCGCGCCGAACGGCTGCATCGCCCAGGCCTGGAGCGTCGCCGAAACGCTACGCGCATGGCACGCGCTCGGCGCGCCCGCCGCACCCTCCCGGCCCGCGCGCGTGTCTTAGGGGCAGCTCTCACACAGGAGGTCGTCACCATGAAGACGTCAACGCTGTTCATCGCGTCCGCGGTGGCCGCCGCGCTCACGATGCCCCCCGCGTCACTCACCCACGCCGGCCCGGCGCCGAAACCGAAGTTCGAGGCCGAGAAGTGCTACGGCATCGCCAAAGCCGGCAAGAACGATTGCCAGACGGCAAACTCGTCGTGCGCGGGCACCTCCAAGCGCGACAACCAGGGCGACGCGTGGATCTACATCCCCGCGGGCTCGTGCGACAAGGTCGTGGGCGGCAGCAAGGAACCCAAGAGGGCCTGACATGAGCGCGCATGCCACGACGATGCCGGCTTCGGGGCTGCGGGCGATGGCGGCCCGAGCGCTCGATACGCTCGGCCGCGTCCCGCTCCCGGCGTTGCAGCTGATGTTCAGGCTCGCGGTGGCGAGCGTGTTCTTCAAGGCGGGGCTCACCAAGATCGCGTCGTGGGAGACGACGGTGCAGCTGTTCGCGGACGAGTACAAGGTGCCGGTGCTGTCGCCCGACCTCGCCGCCACGACGGCGGCGACGTTCGAGCTCGGTTGCTCCACGCTGCTCGTCCTCGGCCTCGCCACCCGCCTGGCCGCACTGCCGCTGCTCGGGATGATCGTGGTGATCCAGACCTTCGTGTACCCGCTCGCATATTCCGAGCACCTGACGTGGGCGTCACTCCTGCTCTTCCTGCTCACGCGTGGCGCGGGCCCGTGGTCGCTCGACCGCGCGCTCGGCCTCGAGCCTCCGCCGATCGACGGAGCCTGATAAACGTGACCACGATCCCCACAGGGCCGGCGCTGCGCCCGTGGCAGCGTCTGGCGGTGCGGCTGGCCGCGGTGTTCGTGCTCGTCACGCTCGCGACCGTCGCCGTGGTCGGCGTGCTGGTGCACCAGCGCCAGAGCCGTGAAGTCGAGGACACGGTCGGGACACAGCTATTGAACATCGCCCGCGTCAGCGCGCTGCTGGTAGACCCCGCGGCGCACGCGGAGGCCGCGCGCGCCGGACGCGCCGACGGCCCCGCCTACCGGCGCATCACGAACGCCCTGAAGGCCATCGCCGACGAAACGCTGCTCACCACACCGATGCGTACGCTGACTGCCTATGACCGCGTCACGCGCGGCGCGCGGGTCGTCGTGACGACCGCCGACGACGAGCGCCCCGGCGACACCGTCACCGTGGGTCCCGAGGCCGCCGACGCCGTCGCGTGGACGTTCGAGGACGGCGTGGCGCGCTATACCGGCATTTATCGAACCCGCGCCGGGCTGCGCATCAGCGCCTTCGCGCCGATTCTGGACACGCGCGGCCATACCGCCGCAGTGCTCGAGGTCGACTACCCGGTCGACTTCTACTTCGATCGGCTGCGCGAGCTCGACACCACGATCGCGCTCGGCAGCCTCGCGGCGCTGCTTTTGGCCGTCGTCCTCGCCGTGGTCTTCGCCCGGCACCTCACCCGGCCGATCGCGGCGCTCACGGCCGCCGCCGGCCGTGTCGCCGCGGGTGATCTCTCACAGGCCGTCGCGACGGCCTCCCGCGACGAGGTCGGCCACCTGACCCGCGCGTTCAACACGATGGTCGACGGGCTCCGTCAGCGCGAGGTGATCCGCAACGCGTTCGGGCGGTACGTCTCGCCGGAGGTGGCGCGCGCGGTGCTCGAGTCGCCGGACGGCCTCGCCCTGGGCGGCCGCAAGCGCGAGATCACGGTTCTCATGTCGGACCTGCGCGGCTACACGCGCTTCGCGGAGCACGGCGATCCCGCCGGCGTCATGGCGGTGCTCAACGACTACCTCGGACGAATGGCCGATATCGTCATCGCCCATGGCGGCACCATCAACGAGTTCATCGGCGACGCGATCTTCGCCGTCTACGGCGCGCCGATCGAGCACGCGGATCACGCCGAGCGCGCGGCCGCGACCGCGCTGGCGATGCAGGTCGCGATGGACGCGCTGAACGAGGCCAACGTGGCGCGTGGCCGCCCGCGCTTCGAGATGGGCATCGGCATCAACACGGGAGAGGGGGTCGTGGGCAACATCGGTTCCGAGCAGCGCACGAAGTACGCGGTGGTCGGCGCCGCCGTCAACCTCGCCGCGCGCGTCGAGGGCTGCACCGTCGGCGGCCAAATCTTGCTGACGGAATCGACCGTGCGCTATCTCGGCCCGCTGGCCGACGTGGCTGCGCCCATGCACGTCGAGCTCAAAGGCCTCGACGTGCCGGTGGCGCTCTACGAGCTGCGAGGGCTGCGGGGCGGCCGGTGGGCACAACGGCGCGACGCCACCGAGCTCACCGCGCGCGAGGTGTCGGTGCCGCTCGTCGGCTGGATCGTGGACGACAAGCGGGTGCGAGCCGAGTCATTCTCGGGGCTCGTACGCCGGCTGGCCGGGCGTCAGCTCGACGTCGACGTGGAGACCACGCTGCCGCCGCTCACCAACGTGCGGCTGCGGCTGACGTGGCCCGCGCTCGGCCGTGTGTCCGGCGACCTCTGGGGCAAGGTGACGACCGAAAGCGGCGGACGCGTGCGCATCCACCTCACCGCGGTCGATCCCGCCGATGCGGTCGTGCTCGACGGCATGGGCGGCCGCGACACGGCGTCGGAGGCGTCGTGAAGCGGTGATCGCCACGTGCCGCGAGGCGATCGCGAGGATGTCGGAGTTCCTCGGCCGCGATCTGGGACCGGTCGACGTCGCGCGGATCACGCTGCACCTGGCCACGTGTGCGCCCTGCCGCGCCTATCTCCGGACGCTGCGGCGGACGATCCAGATCGCCGGCCGTGCCGGGGACGTCGAGATGCCGGAAGAGATGAAGCGGCGGCTGCGAGCCGTCCTCAGCGCGCAGACGCGAGGGCGTTAGTAGGCCCCCAATTACAAGACCGCGAGGTCGCGCGCGATAACGCGCAGCGCGGTCTCGATCGCGCGGATCATCAGCGGCAGGTCCATGCTCGGCTGATCGAGGCCGGACGCGGCGACCATTGCCGCGGATTGCGGCAGGTGGATGAAGCCGGCCGGGATCCGCAGGCCGCGTCGCTCGAGCAGGTGGCGCGTGGTGTACATCGTCTGATTGCAGAGATAGGCGCCGGCGGTATTCGACAGGTACGCCGGCACGCCGTCGGCGACGAGCGCGGCCAGGATCGTGGCCAGCGGCAACGTGCTGAAGTAGGCGACCGGCCCGCCCTCCACGCACGGTTCCCCCGTCGCACGATAGCCGGCGTTGTCGGCGATCTCGAAGTCCATCACGTTCACCGCCACACGCTCGAGCGCGATGCGCGCGCGGCCGCCGGCGAGCCCCAGGTGAACGATCGCGCGCGGCGAGGTCTCGTCGATCGATCGCGCCACGGCGCGCGCGGCCTCCGCATGATGAACCGGCAGCACGACGCCTCGGACGCCTTCGGCGCCGATGCCGCGACCGTCGAGGGCCTTGGCGACTTCGCCGGCCGGATTGGACGGGTACGTTCCGAACGGCTCGAAGCCGGTCAACAGGATCACGCGCTACCTGCCTGCGTCAGCTCGCGGGCGAGCACGCGGGCGACGCCGCCCCAGTCACGCCCCTGGACGTCGATGGCGACGTGGCTGCGGTCGTCGTCGGCCTCCACGCGCAAACGCAGCACGCCCCCGACCGCCAGGCGCGCTTCGAGCGTGCCGCCATCGAGATCCAGTCGTGAGATGACGGCGCCGAGGCCGCGCAGCACGAACGAGCCCTGCAGGAGCACGTCCGCCGGGGCGCCGCTCACGTCGAAGCGCCGCGCGCGTCCCGGCCAGGGCAGCAGATCGGCCAGCCGATCGAGCATGCGTCAAGGGTAGCAGGCAGCGCCGCGCATGCGCTATCGTCGACGGCATGACCATGACCCAGAACGAGCCCATCCTCGTCGAGCAAGACGGCCGCGTCGTGACGGTCACCTTCAACCGTCCCGAGGCGCGCAACGCGATGAGTTTCGAGATGTACGAGACGCTGCACGATCTCTGCGAGCGGTTCGACAAGCATCCCGGCGTCCGCGTCATGGTCCTCACGGGCGCCGGCGACAAGGCGTTCGTCAGCGGCACCGACATCCGCCAGTTCCTGACGTTCACGACGAAAGAAGACGCGCTGGGGTACGAGGCGCGGATCACCCGCGTGCTCAGTCGGCTGGCGAACATGACCAAGCCGACCATCGCCATGGTGGGCGGCGACGCCGTCGGCGGCGGCATGTTCATGTCGCTCGCGTGCGACCTGCGCATCGTCGCCGAGCACGCCCGCTTCGGCGCGCCGGTCGCGCGAACACTGGGAAACTTCGCCGCGCCATTCAGCCTGGGTCTGCTGGCGGCGACGGTCGGCGCGGTGCGCGCACGCGAGATCGTGCTGACCGCGCGCCTGGTGGGCGCGGCGGACGCCAAGGCGATCGGCCTCGTCGACGAGGTCCATCCCGCGACCGCGCTGCGCGGCCGCGTGAAAGAGCTCGCCGCTCAGATCGCCGAGCTCGCGCCGCTGACGCTCGCGGCCACCAAAGAAGCGGTGCGGCGCATGATCGCCTCGACCTCGCCCGGCAGTCTGGAGGACCTGCTGCTTTCCTGCTACATGAGCGAAGACTTCAAGGAAGGCGCCCGCGCCTTCGTCGAGAAGCGCAAGGCCAACTGGCAGGGCCGTTAGGCGGCCTTTCGTCCCCTCGCCTGGCGAAACCGCTCGATCGCCGCGAGCGCGCCGGCCACCTGCAGCGCGCGCTCGGCCGTGTACCCCGCGCGCTCGGCCATGCGGGCGACGGGCCGCTTGCGGAGCATGAGGCCGGCCACCACGACGGCGGCGACCGGAATCCACGGCAGCCAGCCGCGCCGACGCGCGGTCTCCAGGGCGTCCAACACCAGACGGCCCGCGAGCGCTACGTCGTCCCGGACTTCAGTCGCCGTTCGGCCCATTGCCAGGTCTCCTTGATGGAAGCGAGGGTGTGGCGCAGCACGCCGACGTGCCGCACGCGATAGATCGACCACGCGAGCGCCGCGGCGGCGAGCAGCGCGCCGCCGCCGCCCGCGCTCAACAGCGGACGCCAGTCCGCACCGAACGCGGGCGCGATCGCGGCCGCGAGCGTCACCGTCAATCCGATCATGAGAATGACGGCGGCGACGACGGCGACGCCGAATGCCAGACCGAGACCGACCGCGGCGCGGCGCGTTTCGCTGACCGCCAGCTCCACCTCGAGCCGCGCGAGACGCGCGACACCTTCGGTGACGGAGGCCGCCGTGCGCGCGTCGCGACGGACCGGCAGCGGCAAGCGCAAGACATTCGACGGTAGCGCGGGGTCGGGCGCCGCCCCCGGCGCCGCCTCGCCCTCGGCCTTGGCGTCGGCGGCGCCGCGCGCGGCCGCGGCGTGCTCGATCTCCGCGTTCACCTCGGCGCCCACGAGCAGCGTCACGCCGCTCAGGTAGAGCCAGAGCATCAGTAAGATCGCGCCGCCGAGCGAGCCGTAGGTCGCGTTGTAGTTCGCGAAGTGGGTGACGTACCAGCGCAGCCCGGCCGACATCGCCAGCCACAGCGCGACCGCGAGCGCGGAGCCCGGCGTCACCCAGCGAAACGTCTGCTCGACCGCGGGCGCCAGATAGTACACGAGGGCCACGCCGACGCTCACGAGCACGATGACGATCGGGATGCTCACGACGTTCCACACGAGCGTGAACAGCGCGCCGAGGCCCACCCAGCTCGCCACGGTCTCGCCGATCTTCGGCCCGAAGACCATCAGCACGAGCGCCGTCAGGATGAACACCGAGAAGAGCAGCGTGAGCCCGATGGCGATCGCCTTGGTCTTCCAGAATGGCCGCGTCTCCTTCACGTCATATGCGGCATTGAGCGCGTTGATGATCGAGGCCATGCCGTTGGAGGCGGCCCAGAGCGCGCCGAGGATCCCGAGCGACAGCAGGCCGCCGTGCGCCCCGCGGACGATCTCGCGCAGCGTCTTCGCGGTGACCGACGCCGCATCAGGCGGCAGCGCGCGCGAGACGTATTCCATGAGCCGATCCATGAGATTGGGAATCGGCAGCAGGCCGAGCAGCGCGGTCAGGAAGAGGAGCGCGGGGAAGAGCGCGAAGAGGAAATAGTAGGCGAGCGCCGCGGCCCGGTCGGTGATCTCGTCATCGCCGATCTCGTTCCAGACGCGGCGCGCGAGCTGCATTACCGTGAGACCGCCGAGCTTCCAGGGTGAGGCCTGGGCGTCCATCAATGGTCTGATCTGCAGCCGTCATGCCGACGACTCCAGCGCGCGGGCCACCGCCAGCTCGATGGGAAACAACGCGTCCGCGAGGAAGTCTTCGAAGCGGTGGCGCGCCGCCCGCCGCCGTCCGAGCGCCAGCAGCGCCACCGCCTCGACGCCGTGAGTCTCGCGTGCCGGGCGCGCGGCGCGCGAGGCTGCACAGTGTTGCAGCGCGCGCTCGTAGTCGCCCCTCTCGATGTCGATCTCGGCGAGCCGGCGCGTCGCGGCCTCGACGATGGCGACGTCCCCGGCCGGCGCCTTGCTCTCCGTGTGGGCGGCCAGCCAGGTCTCCAGCGTGCCGTACGCGGCATCGCGGTCGCCGAGATCGTTCTCGTGCTCGTAGCGGCGCAGGAGCAGCGCGCGCCGCTCGCGCGGCGCCGCGCGCTCGAGCGCCGCGGACAATGCCGCGATGGCGCCGCGGCGGGCCTGGTCTAGCAGCTCACGCGCGCCCGGCTCCGCCAGCCCGTCCGGCTGCGCGGCCAGATAGTCGGCGGCGTCATCCAGGCGGCCGGCTTCGACGAGCCCGCGTGCTCGCGCGAGCCTGCGGCGACGCCAGCGCGACCGCAACGGCGGCGGCAACGGGATGCCGAACGGCGGGTCGGGCGCGGGCTCGAGCAACGCCAGCGCGGCTTTGCCACCGCCCGTGCCGAGCGCCATCGAAGCCAGACGGAGCAGCAGGCGCGCACGAAACGACTCCGGCAAATGCCGCGCGCGATCGCGCAGCGCGGAGAGCGCGTCGCGATCGCCGTCCTCCCACGCGACGAGCTCGCAATAGCCGCCGACCAGCGGATTGTCGGGCGCCAGGAGCGCCGCTCTCCCGAGCGCCTCACGCGCCGGCGCGCGCTGCTCGCCATCGAGCCGCACGATCGCGAGGTGCAGCGGAAACACGAAGTTGTCGGGAGCGAGCGCGCTCGCCCGCTCGAGGGCCGTCTCCGCGTCGGTCAAGCGGTCCTGCTCGGCGAGGGCGTGCGCCAGATAGAGGTGACTGGGTGCGGACTGAGGATCGGCGGCGACCGCATCGCGCAGCAACGCCTCCGCCGCCACAAAATCACGATGTCCGAGCGCACGCTGCCCTCGCCTGAGGCAGCGTTCGGTGCGATCGAACGGTAGGCGCCACCCCATGCGAGTCGAGATCGATTCTACTGTAGAGTGGCGGCCACAAAGGAGCCTCTCATGAGCGGATTCGGCGAGTACGAGCGCTACGACGCCCTGGGGCTGGCCGCGCTGATCGCCAGGCGCGAGGTGTCCCCCGAGGAGCTGCTGGAGGCGGCCATCGCCCGGGTCGAGGCGCGCAACCCGATGGTCAACGCGGTGACGATGAAGCTGTACGACTACGGCCACAAAGCGATCGCGGCCGGGCTTCCGGACGGCGCCTTCCGCGGCGTGCCATATCTCATGAAAGACCTCACCGCGTCGATTGCCGGCGTGCCGATGACGCGCTCGAGCCGCTACTACGCCGATGCGCCGGCGCCGACCGCAGACAGCGAGCACGTGCGCCGGCTCAAGCGCGCGGGGCTCGTCATCTTCGGCCGCACGAACACGTGCGAGCTCGGGCTCTCCCTCACCTGCGAGCCGCAGATGCACGGCCCCACGCGGAACCCCTGGGACCCGACGCGCATCTCGGGCGGCAGCAGCGGCGGCGCCGCGGCCGCCGTCGGCGCGCGCATGTTGCCGATGGCGCACGCGACCGACGGCTTTGGCAGCATCCGCGCGCCGGCAGCGTGCTGCGGGCTCGTCGGGCTCAAGCCGACGCGGGGCCGCAACACCCAGGCGCCGTATCTCGGCGAGGGGCTCGGCGGCCTCTCCGCGGAGCACGCGGTGACGCTGAGCGTGCGCGACTCGGCGGCGCTGCTCGACGCCACCGCTGGTTCCGGACCCGGCGATCCCTACGTCGCGCCGGCCCTCGTCCGCCCCCTGTCCAAGGAGATCGGCACGGATCCCGGTCGGCTGCGGATCGCCTTCACGAGCATCACACCCAACGGGGCCAAGGTCGAGGCCGAGAGCCTCCGCGTGCTGGCCGAGACCGCGAAGCTCTGCGCCGATCTCGGCCATCACGTCGAGGAGGCCAATCCCGCCGTCGACGGCGCCGCCGTCGTGCCGACGTTCCTCACGCTCGCGGCCGCGAACACCGTCGTGAACCTCGCCGGCAATGCCGCCAAGGGCCGACCCGCCCGTGAAGACGAGGTCGAGAAGGTCACGTGGGCCACGGGCCAGATGGGCGAGCGCGTGAGCGGCGCCGACTACGTGCGAGCCACTCAGACAGCGCACCGGCTCGGCCGCCAGATGGCCGCGTTCCACGAGCGCTGGGACGTCCTTCTCACGCCCGGACTCGCCACGCTGCCACCGAAGCTCGGCTGGATCGACATGATGCTCGATGATGTCGAGGAATACTGGCGGCGCGTGTTTCACTTCTCGCCCTTCACAGTCTGGTTCAACATCACCGGCCAGCCGGCGATGATGCTGCCGCTGGGCGTGGCCGGAGACATGCCCGTCGCAGTTCAGGTCGTCGCACGCTATGGGGACGAGGCGACGCTGTTTCGTCTGGCCGCGCAGCTCGAGACGGCGCGACCCTGGTTCGATCGAAGGCCGGCGATCGCGCGCTGACCGTGAGCCGAGCTCCCATCGTCCTCCTCGCCGTGCTCGCCGCGCTGCTCAGCGGCTGCGCGAGCTACGTGACTCCCTACCCGGTCGGCTGGGCCGCGCTCAACGCTGCCGCGGCCAACTGCCGCGAGGTAGCCGGCACGTACGCCCAGCTCGGTGAGCGCGGCCCGGGCGGGCGCTCGGGCGAGGACCCTCGCCTGACGTGGCTGGCCACGGGCAAGGAGCTTGCGGGCCCCGCCGGCAGCGTGGCGAGCGTGTCGTCTCCCGAGAGCGACGTGTTCGAGATCAACGGGGGCGACGCGCAACGGTGGCGATTCAGCGAGGGTCGCGTGAGCTGTCGCGGCAGCCGCGTGGAATTGCGGCGCAGTGGCCTGGGCAAGAGCTGGCTTGGCCCCACGTGGCATTTCGAGACGGTCTCGCTGGGGAGATCCGTCGACGGATGGCTCATCGCCGAGCACGAGGAGATCACGTGGGCGTTGCTGCTGCTCATTCCCGGTCGCGAGCGCGCCGTGGACTGGTATCGCTATCCGCCGGCCGGCGCGCCATGGACGGCAATTCACACGCGCGGTGAGCTTGACACACTCTGGGACGCGTGAGATGCAGGGGGCCCTGATGACGCGCACTGCCCGACGATTGCTCACGCTGGCGCTCGTCGTGATCCTGCTCGCGCTGCCCGTCGCGGGCCTGGCGCAAAAGCCGCTGCGGCCCTACACGCTGATCCTCGACTTCGTTCCGACCGGTGAGTACGTGCCGCACTACACGGCGCTCGAAAGGGGCTGGTACCGCGACGAGGGCCTCGACGTGAAGATTGTCCGCGGTCAGGGCTCGGCCGACACGGTCAAGCGCATCGCCGCCGGCCAGGGCGACGTCGGCATCTCGGACATCTCGGCGGTGATCGCGGCGCGTGCGAATACCGACGTGAAGGTCAAGGCCATCGCACTCTGGTACCGGCGGCCGCCGCACGGGATCTTCGTACGCGCCGATTCGCCGATCAAGACGCCGAAGGAGCTCGAGGGTAAGAAGCTCGCGATCTCGCCGGGCAACAGCCATCAGATCCTCTGGCCGGTGTTCGAGCGGCTGTCGGGGCTGAAGCCGAACTCGGTGACGTGGGTGACGATGGACGCGGCCTCGATGCCGCCCTCGCTGATCAAAGGCGCGACCGATGCGGTGCCGTTCTTCGTGGTGCACGAGGCGAGGATCCGAAAGGTCGCCAAACAGCAGAACGCCGACATCCGCGTGCTGACCGCGTGGGCGGACCTCGGCCTGGACCTGTCCTCGACCTCGCTCGTCGCGCGCGAGGAGACGATCGCCAAGGATCCGGAGGGCCTCAAGGCATTTCTGAAGGCGACCCTCAAGGGTGCCGATTATGCGTTCCGACAGAAGCACTTCGACGAGGGCGTCGGTTACGTCCTCAAGCACCACCCCGAGGTCGATCCCGACGGCGCGCTCGGCGCCGCGCAGGTGGCGGCGCGCTTCGTATACACCGAGGAGGTCACCAGCGGCAAGGTCGCGCTCGGCCAGTTCGAGCCATCGCGCCTGGAAAAGACACGGGACACTTACACGCAATACCTCGAGCTCAAGCGCAAGGTGCCGCTCGAAGAGATCTACACGAACGACCTGCTGCCGGAGAAAAAGTGATGGCTCTCGTCATTCGTGGCGCCCAGGTTCTCGCTGGCTCGCCCCCCTCGCTGACACGTGCGGACATTTTCGTGGACGACGACCGCATCGCCGCCGTGGGACCGGCGCTCGCAACGCCGACCGATGCCCGCGTCATCGACGCCGCCGGACGCATCGTCCTGCCCGGCCTCGGCAACGCTCACACCCACGCGGCGAGCCATCTCGCCCGCGGCCGGGCCGGCAGCTGGACGCTCGAGGATCTCCTGACGAACGCGCCCGCAAACTATGGATTTCGCACACCCGAGGACGACTATCTCTCGGCCGCCATCGGCGCGATCGAGATGCTCAAGACCGGGTGCACGTCGGCCTACGATCTGTACATGGCCGTGCCCGCCATCACCGACGAAGCCTTCGAGGCGACGGTGCGCGCGTACACGGACGTCGGCGTGCGGGTGGTGCTGGCGCCGGCGGTGGCCGACGTGGTGTTCTTCCAGACAGTACCCGGGCTCGTCGACCTGCTGCCCGCAGAGCTGCGCGCGAGCGTCGAGTCGATGCGGACGGCGCCGACCAAGGGACTGCTCGAGCTGACCGAGCGCGCCATTCGCCGCTTCAATGGGGCCGCCGAGGGCCGCGTGCGCGTGGCCGTCGCCCCGACCATTCCCAACCAGGCGACCGACGAATTTCTCGACGGCTGTGCGCGCCTCGTCCGCGAGTACGGCGTGGGAGTGCACACGCATCTGGCCGAGTCCAAGGTGCAGGTCATCGAAAGCCGCCGACGGTGGGGCACGACGATCGTCGGCCGGCTGGCCGCGCATGGCCTGCTCGGCCCCGGCTTCGTCGGAGCTCACGGCGTCTGGCTCGCAGACGACGACATGAAGATGCTCGCCGATGCCGGCGGCGCAATCGCGCACAACCCCGGCAGCAACCTGCGCCTGGGCTGTGGCATTGCGCCGGTGCGCGAGCTGCTCGACCGCGGCGTCGCCGTCGGGCTCGGCACCGATGGCTCGGTGTGCGCCGACAACCAGAACCTGTTCGAGGCGCTGCGCATCGCCTCCGTGGTGAGCACGGTCCGCTTCCCTCACGAGACCGCGCGCTGGCTCGACGCCGCCACCGTGTGGCAGCTCGCGACGAGCGGCAGCGCGCGGGTGCTCGGCCAGGCGGCCGATCTCGGCGCCATCGCGCCCGGCCGCAAGGCCGACCTCGTGCTGCTGCGCGCGGACTCGGTGTTCTTGCGCCCGCTCGCCGATCCCGTCAACGCCCTGGTGTATGCCGAGACCGGCGCCTCCGTGGACACCGTGCTCGTGGGCGGCCGTGTCGTGGTCGACGGTGGCCGCGTGACCACGGTCGACGAGGCACGCATCTACGCGCGCGCCCAGGAGGCGGCCGACCGTCAGCATCGCGCCTCCGGCGAGGCGCGCGCGCTCGCCGCTCGCCTGGCCCCATTCGTCGCCGCGGCCTGCCGCGCCGCCGTGGCCACTCCGCTGCCCTTCGACAGGTACGCCGCGCCCGCGCGTTCGTGATCCGGCTCGACGGAGTTGGCAAGACATACCGCACGCGGCGTGGGGACGTCGTGCGGGCCGTCGAGGATGTCACGTTGCACGTGGAGGCCAACGAGTTCGTCACGCTGGTTGGGCCGAGCGGCTGCGGCAAGAGCACGCTGCTGAAGCTGGTCGCCGGGCTCACGCCGGCGACGTCGGGCGCGATCCACATTCGTGAGCAGCCCGTGCGCGAGCCGTTCGCCGACGCCGGCTTCGTCTTCCAGCAGCCGGTGCTGCTGCCGTGGCGGTCGGTGCTCGATAACGTCCTGTTCTCCGCCGAGATGCTCGGGCTGGATTCGCGACTGTACCGTAAGCTCGCGCTCGACCTCCTGGAGCTGACGGGGCTGGGCGGCTTCGAGACGAAGTATCCGCGCGAGCTCTCCGGCGGCATGCAGCAGCGCGTGGCCATCTGCCGCGCGCTGCTGCCCGATCCGAGCCTGCTGCTCATGGACGAGCCGTTCGGCGCGCTCGACGCGATGACACGCGAGGAGATGAGCCTCGAGCTGCTGCGCATCTGGGAGGAGCGGCGCAAGACCATTCTGTTCGTGACGCACTCCATTCCGGAGGCGATCCTGCTCGCCGACCGCGTGGTGGTCATGACGCCGCGGCCCGGCCGGATCGCGCGCATCCTCGAGGTGGGCCTGCCGCGGCCGCGCACGATGGAGCTGGAGTTCGATCCGCGCTTCAAGGCCGTGAGCGAGGAGGTGCGCGGCCTGATCTTCGCTCGGCGCGGCGTGCCGCGATGATCCAACGGCGCCTCGTGAGCGAGTACCTGGTGCCGGCGGCGACGCTGGTCGGCGCACTGCTCGTGTGGGAGGCCGCCACGCATGCGCTGCGCATCCCGCGCTTCGTGATGCCGGCGCCCTCGGCGATTCTCGCCGAGGGATGGGACTGGCGTTACCGCTTCCTGGGGCACGCCTGGGTGACGCTGTACGAGACGCTCGGCGGCTTCGCACTGTCGATCGCCGTCGGCGTGCCGCTCGCGGTGTTGATCGTGTACTCCCCGGTGCTGCGCAGCGCGATTTATCCGCTGATCGTGCTGGCCCAGTCGGTGCCCAAGATCGCGATCGCGCCGGTGCTGCTGCTGGTGCTCGGCTATGGCGAGATTCCCAAAGTCGTCGTCGCGTTCCTCGTCGCGTTCTTTCCCGTGGTCGTGGACACGGCGACGGGCCTGGCGGCCACGCCGCCGGAGCTGCTCGACCTCAGCCGCTCGTACCGCGCCAGCGCGTTCAAGACGTTCGTGAAGGTGCGCTTGCCGATGGCCATGCCGTTTTTCTTCGCCGGCGCCAAGGTGGCAATCACGCTCGCGGTGATCGGCGCCGTCGTCGGCGAGTTCGTCGGGTCGGACAAGGGCCTCGGCTACGTCATCCTGTCGGCGACGTCCTACTGGAAGACCGAGCTCGCCTTCAGCTCGATGATCCTGCTCTCGCTCATGGCCATCGTGCTGTTCGGCGCAGTGGCGCTCGTCGAGCGGCTCGTCTGCCCGTGGCTGACGCCGGCGGCGGACGAGTAGACCGTCACACGGCGAACGCCGGCGTCACCTCGCGAACGCTCGCCTGATCACGGATCGAGCACCATCGGCGCTTGGCGCGCGTCGTGCTAACCATCCCCACCCATGCGCATGCACGAGAACATCCGTCGCGAGGAGCTTCGTCTCGACGGCCGCCGCGTGTCGTATCTGTGCGCGGGCGGCGATCACGATCGGCCGACGCTGCTGTTCCTTCACGGCTCCGGCATGAGCGCCCGGTACTGGAGCGCTCAGCTGCACGCGCTGTCGAGCGCGGCACGCGTGCTCGCGATCGATTTGCCCGGACACGGCGAGTCCGACGCCCCCGGCGACGCGAGCCTCACAACATATACGGACGTCACGGCGGGCGTGATCGACGCGCTTGGCGCCTGGCCCGCCCTGGTCGTCGGACACTCGCTCGGCGGCGCGGTCGCCATCATGCTGGCCGCGCGCCGCGACGCCGACGTGTGCGGCCTCGTGCTGCTCTCGACGTGTGCGCGACTGCCGGCCGTTTCGACCGCCGCCCAGTGGCTGTGGGCGTCACTCCCGGTGCCGCTGCGCCGCATGATCTTCTTTCTCAGCGCCAAAGAGCTGCTGTTCGCGGCCGGCGCATCACCGGCGGCGATCGCGCTCGGGATGCACGAGCTGCGCACGTGCCGGGCGCACACGCTGGCCGCCGACGTCGCGATCGCGCGCGGGATGAATCTGCAGCCCACCGCCGCTGCGCTCCGCGCGCCAACGCTGATCCTGTGCGGCAGCCGCGACCGCGTCACCACGCCGGACCTGTCGCGATCGCTGAACGAGACGATCGCCGGCTCGCATCTGCAGATCGTCGACGGGGCCGGCCACATGCTCCTCATCGAGGCACCGGACGTCGTGAACCGCGCCATCGCCGGATTCGCGGCCGCCCTGACGCGCCGACCTGCCGGCGGCGCGGCCATTGCCGCATCGCCGCAACCGACGTGGCGCCGCGTCCTGCGATTACTCGCGCTCTTCTTGCGCCGCCGCTGAGCGCGCTGCCCGGCGCGCCGGCATCGGGCGTTTTTCCGCCCGCGTGCTACGCAGCACGCCGGCGCGCGCCGCGCGCGCATGCCGAATGACGCGCACTTCGCGTGTGGCATCGTCCTTGCGAGGGGTCCGCTGCGGAGGTGGGGATGACGACGACTGAGCACGAATGGTGGAGCGAGCTGGACGGCGAAGTCTTGGCGTGCCTGCGAAACGGCCCGCAATCGATGCGCCAGCTCGCGGACCGACTCAATCTCTCGCCGGCCGGCGCAACATCGCTCCTGCTGATGCTCGCGGCGGAAGGCAAGATCCGCGTCACGGCCGTGGAGCTGGCCGAGGCGCCGCACCTCGGCCGCCTGGCGACTAGCTCGTCGGTTTGAAGCGCAGCCCGGCCGGCTCGCGCACGATCACGCCGGGGCGCGGAAAGTGCGCGGCGAGGATGAGCGTGCCGGTATCGGCGTGCCGCTCGACGAACTCGCGGCGCGTGGTGGCCGCCTGCTTGCCGTCGTAACAGAACCGGCTCGACCACTGCGGCTCGGCCACCTGCACCACGCGGTGCATGAGATCCCCGGAGAACACCGCCTCCCCCGCGCTCGTCGTGAGCCGAACCGAGACGTGACCCGGCGTGTGCCCGACCGACGGCTCGAATCTCAGCCACCGGTTCAGACGATAGGTGTCGTCGACGAGCATCGCCTGGCCGGATGCGACGATCGGCAGCACGCTGTCGTCGATGCAGCCGTACTCGTCGCCGCCACGCTCGTTCTCGTGCTTCCAGAACGACCATTCCTCGCCCGGAAAGACATATCGCGCCTTTGGAAACGTCGGCACCCAGGCGCCGTTCACGAGCCGCGTGTTCCAGCCGACGTGGTCGACGTGCATGTGCGTGATCACCACGTAATCGACCTGCTCGGGCGTGACGCCAGCCGCGGCGAGGTCGTCGAGAAAGGTGCCCGCCCGCCGGTGCCAGATCGGGTTGCTCGCGCGCTCCTTGTCGTTGCCGACTCCGGTGTCGATCAGCACGAGGGCCTCGGGCGTGCGCACGATCCAGGTCCCGATGCGCGAGCCGAGATCGTCGGTGGCGTCGTCCCAGAAATCGGGCTTGAGCCACGCGTGATGCCGCGCCACGGCCTGCGCGCTCGACTCCGGCAGCATCGACGTCGTCGGGAACGACGACCGCCCGATCTCGATCACCCGCGTGAGCGTCACATCGCCGAGCGTCAGCGTCGTCATCGCCGCCTCTCCTTCACCAGCCGCGCCACCTCACCGGGCTGGGGCATTCGGCCCGCCTGCTTGTAGGAAAAGACCGGTTGTCCATCGACGCGCACCGTCAGCTCGCCGAGGCCGCCCAGACGGATCGGCGCGGTGATCCCTTCACGGTGGAGCTCCTCGCGGAGGCGCACGGCCTCCCGGCGATGGTCGCCTCAGAAGAGTCAGCGGCGGATTTCGACGTTCACGGGCGACTCGCGCTCAGGGACGCTGCGCGACGGGCAGCATCGCGATGAGCGGCTCGAGGTTCTTGGGGCTCGGTGTGAGCCGGCCCACCGGATGCGCGTGCACCGCGGCGACGATCGCATCGTTGAACGGGGTCGGCACGCCTTTCTTGCGGCCCTCGGCGGAGACGTGGCCGTTCAGGAAATCGACCTCGGTGCGGCGCTGCTTCATGACATCCTGCAGCAGCGAGGGCCGTCCGCCCGTGCGACGCTTGGCCTCGGCCGCGAGATCGGCCTCGACCTCGACGAGCCCGCGGCCCTCCGCGGCGTCGACGACCCGCTGCGCGTCGATGCCGCCGATGAGCGGCTCGATCGTGTGTCCATGTGCGCGCCCCACGCGAACGACCTCGGCGCCGAGCTGGATCGAGACCCGCCGCGGTCCCGGCTCTAGACGTAGCTCGGCGGAGCCCAAGCCCGACAGCCCCGCCAGCGCGTTGCCCATGCAATTGACGGCGAGCTTCGACCAGCGCTGGCCCCAGAGGTTGGTGGTCACCTTCGTCAGCGCGACGCCGCTGAGCAATCGGGCCAGCTCCTGCGCGCGCGGCGTGTCGCGGCCGTCGAGCTCGCCCACGTAGAAGCCGACCTGCCCGGTGTCCGTGCGGATCGCGTGACCCGCCTCGTACATCCCGGCGCTGATCGCGATCACGCAGCCGAGCGTGCGCTCGCGTCCGGCGACCGCCGCGACGCGCTCGTCGTTGATCCCGTTCTGAAAGTCGACGACGACGCCGTCCGGCGTGAGATATTGCGTCGCCAGCTGTGCGGCCCAGTCGGTGTCGTAGCTCTTGACCGCGAGGAAGATCGCGTCAAACGGCGTGTCCACCGATTGCAGCTCGTGCAGCTGCAGCGCGCGCACCGGCACCAGGTGCTCGCCGCAGGTGCCCGAGAGTCGCAAGCCGACCTTCTTCATCGCCGCGATGTGCTCCGGCCACTGATCCACGAGCGTGACGTCGTGACCGGCCTTGGTGAGCAGGCCGCCAACCACGGAGCCGATGGCCCCCGAACCGAGAATCGCGAGCCGTTTGATCATGCGCCGGAGTGTAACACCGGCGCGGGCGCCCGCCGGTTCGGCTACGCCGTCTTGCGGCGCGCCAGACGACGGCCGAGCACGGGACGCGCGGGGGTCTCATCGGATGAGGCTCCCGGCTCGAGCAGACGTTTCGCGAGATAGTACTTCTTGGGACGCCGGCGCTCCTCCCGGCCGCGTGCGCGGTCTCGCTCGACCTGCCGCTCAAGCATGGCAAACCCCTGCTCGAAGGCCAGGCGCAGCGACTGCGCGGTCATGTCCGCGTGGAGTTCGGGGCGGCGTGGCAGATCGACGGTGATGGAGCACCGCACGGTCGGTCCACCCTTGGCGCCAGTTTCATTGGCGAATTGCACGCGCGCTGTGGTCGCCGCGACGTGCAGGCGTCCGAGCGACGCCATGATCTTGCCGTTCACGAGAGTGCGGAGCGCCCGATCCTCGGCGAGGCCTTCGATGATCACACGCATAGCGGCCGAAAGCGTGGCAAGCGGCGTGCCGATGAGTCTCGTGGCACCCCGGTTGCTGCGATCGCCACGCAGGGGGTGCCCCATGATGACATTCGGCATTGCGTGGGCGCAAACATCGACGACGGCGCCGGCCACCAGCGTGGCGCCGGCCGCGGGCGCGACGTCGAGCGGCGGCTCGGCGGCGCTCGGCTTCCTGGTCATTCTCGGGTTGCTCGTGCTCGTCGGGATCGCCGTGAAGCTCTACGATCGAAAGCGCAAGCGCGACGCCGAGGCCGTGCACCTGCAGGCGCAGGTCTCGGATGCGTTGATGCGCGACGCGCGGCTGGGTGGCCTCGTGCTGACGCCGACCGCGCATGTGGCGACCTGGAGCAGTGGTCCGGCGACGATCGAGGTCAGCGGCGAGGTTCCCGATTCCTCGATGCGCGATCTCGTGCTACGGATCGCGCGCGAAGAGGGCGCGCGGCTGCGCTCCGACGTCCAGATCATCGATCGCCTGACCGTGCGTCACGCGATCGCGGCGTAGTCCACCGTTCGCAGAGGGGGCCGACGACCTCGGCCCCCTCCTCGCTCCTCCTCACCTCGCACCGTCCACGTTCGCGCGCTGGCATTTGGTCTGCAGCCGCCGGAACCTCTGGAGGTGAGTATGAAGCGGTTCAGTTTTGTCGTTTTCGCACTCGCGCTGTCGGCGGCCGTCGCCGGCTGCGCCAGCAGCACATCGTATCCATCGGCGTCCTATCCGGCGGCATCGCCGGTGCTCGTCGGGCCGAACACCGATTCGCCGCGCATCGACAACAGCGACGCGGCGGGCGTGCTGAGCGTGCCCGGCTATCACTCGGTGCCGCCAGCCGAGCCGGTGGTGACGCCGGTTCCGACCGTGGTGACGCCGGCGCCGGCCGTCGTCGTTCCCGCGCCGGCGGTCGTCGTTCCGCCGCGGTAGTCCCGGGAGCGGCGCGGGATTCGATGTAGAATCGGGCGACTTCATCCCGGAGGCCCCGATGCCCGAGTCGATTCCCGCGCCGCTCATCATCGACACGCTCAAAGACACGTTCCGCGAAGCGCGCGCCGCGCTCGCCGCGGAGGGCGCGCGCCCGCGCCACGAGCATCTGGGCTGGATCCTCAGCGTGCCCGACACGCACCAGAAGACGGTGCTCGCCGCGCTCGACAAGGAGCGCGCCCTGCGAGTGCTCACGTGCTCGACGGAGGACGAGGCCAACGCCATCGCCGCCGGTCTCTGGATGGGCGGTGAGCCGTTCGCGCTGATGATCCAGCACGCGGGTCTCTACGCCTCGGTCAACACGCTGCGCGGCGTCGCGATGGACGGTCGCGTGCCCATCTTTTACATGATCGGGCTGCTCCAGCGTGAAAAGGACAAAGAGCCGAGCGAGTCGCGGCACTCGATGGTGCGCTACTGTGAGCCCCTGCTCGATCTGTTCGGCGTCCCGCACGCGCGGCTCGAAGGCCCCGACGACGTCCGCTTCATCCCCGAGTATTACCGGATGGCGCAGAAGCGTCGCGGCCCGGCGGCGGTGCTCGTCGGACTGGAGACCGCGTGATGCCGATGAAGCCCGAGGACGCGCTGCGAGTGATCGCCAAGGCGCGCGGCGACGCGATCTGCGTACCGACGATGACGACGGGGCCGGCGTGGCGCACGATCGCGCCCGACGATCTGTCGGTTGGCTGTGTCGGATTCATGGGCGGCGCATCGTCGCTGGGCCTCGGGCTGGCGCTCGCGCGACCCGATCGTCGCGTGCTCGTGTTCGACGGCGACGGCTCGCTGCTCATGCAGCTCGGCTCGCTGGCGACGGTGGCGGGCGCCGCGCCGCGCAACCTCGTTCACTTCCTCTTCAAGAACGGCGTGTACCACACGTCGGGCGCGCAGGAGATTCCAGGCGGTGGCGGCGTGGATTTCGTGCAGATGGCCAAGGGCGCGGGCTACCGCGCGGCGTACGCCATCGACGACGTCGCGCAGCTCGAGCGCCGGCTGCCGTCGCTGCTCCGCGACGAGGGCCCGATCCTCGTGGAGCTGCACACGGGCCTGGCCGACAAGACGCCGATGACCGACCGCGGCGGCGTACCGTTCCCGCAGCAGGTCGAGCAGCTGCGCGGCCGCCTCATCGCCTCCTGAGCGGCGCGCCGAGCTCCGCCAGCACGACCCGCGCGATGAGCCGGGCCCGAAGCGCGAGCGCTCGGCGTCCCGTCGAGGCGCGCGCGGCCGCCGGCCAGCCGAAGTAGCCGCGCCCGCTCGGATCCATCTCGCCGAACGTCTTGCCGGCGGCGAGCGCGCTGCGGACGTCGATCCAGTGCGGGGCAAGCCGTCGCGCCACGCGGGCGCGCACCAGCCGGGGCCGGACGGCGAGCACGACCGACGTCTCCATCTCGCCGGAGTGCCACTCAGCCTGGGGCCTCGGGCTCCTCAGAAGCCGTGTGACGCGGGCGTGCGTCATCGCGCGCTGCGAGTGCCCGGACGGCGCGAAGCCGGCGAACGACACGCGCGCGCGACGGCGGCGCTCGACGCGACGTTTGATCTTGGCCATTGCGGCGAGGTGCTCGGGATCGGCCTGATAGTTCGTGAGCACGAACCGGCGGAAGCCCTGCACGACGAGCGCTTCGAGAATCTCCGACGCGACGGCGACGAGGGTCCGCGACGACAGCGAGATCGTGCCCGCGAATCCGCGCGCGAGCGGGCTCGCCCCGTAGGGCAGGCCGGGCAGCAGGGTCGGCCGCCATCCGGCACGCCCGAGGTGCGGCGCGATGCGACGCGCGAGCTCCTCGGCGCCAAGCCAGTCCACGAGCAGCGGCAGGTGCGGGCCGTGCTGCTCGACGGCGCCGAGCGGCAGCAGCACCACGCTGCGCGGATCGCGCGCGAGACGCGCGGCCGCCGGCCACGTGAGCTCGGCGAGACGGATCATCGGCGCGCCAGGGTACTACAACGATCAGGCGGCGCGGCGGTGTGGCCGCCGTGCGGCGGCGCGGGCGCCGGGGCGGCGCTGGCGGAGGCTCGCTTCGAGCGCGCTCATCAAGCTGCGCACCTTGGCGGGACGCTCGAGCCTCGGCGTGCGGATCTGCTTGCCCGCCGCCTTGCGCTCGATGACGTCCATGAGCACGTCGCGATACGTGTCCCGGTAGCGCCGCGGATTCCAGTCGTCGGCCAGGGTCTCGATGAGGCGCGCCGCCAGCTCGAGCTCGCGACGATCGCGCGAGGTCGTGCGTCCCGGCAGACCGAGGCCGTGCGGCGAGCGAATCTCGTACGCCCAGCGGATCGTCGTGAGCACGAGCGCATCGCCGGCGGGGCCGACGCAGGCCAGGTGCTCACGCTGGCGCATCACGATCGTGCCGACGCCGACGCGACCGCTGCGCTCGAGCGCATCGCGCAGCAGCGCGTACGGCTTCGCGGCCGCAGCGCCGGCTGGCGCGAGGTAGTACGGATGCTCGAAATAGAGCGCATCGATGGCCTGGGCCGGCACGAAGTCGCGGATCTCGAACGTCTGCGTCGCCTTCACGCGCGCCTTCTCAAAGTCGTCCTCAGTGACGACCACGTAGCGGCCCTTGGACAGCTGGTAGCCCTTCACGATCTCGCGCCACGGGACCTCGACACCTTCCTCCTCGCAGACACGCGTGTAGTCGATCGGGCTCTCGTCTTTGGCGTGCAGGAGGCGGAATGACAGCTCGTTCTTGCGCTCGGTAGCTGCGTGCAGCGCGATGGGTACCGTGACGAGACCGAACGTGAGAGCGCCTTTCCACATCGCGCGCGCGGGCTTCGCCATACGGAATCAGTGCAGCAACGGCAATGCCAGCGATGACGCGGGCCTACAGCTCGGGTCGGCGCTCTTCGTCGTCCTCCCGGCGCCACAGCGGCCACTTCCAGTCGGCGATGACCTGCGCTTCCGTCTTCTTCAAGAGCGCCAGAAGGCGCTCGCTCATCTCGGGATCCAAGGGAGAGTCCATGGGCTAGACCTTGATGTCGGCGGACTGGATGCGCTTGACGCCCGCGCCGGTCATGTCGGCCCATGCCTTGCCGAGCGAGCCGCTGGCGTCGATCCCGCGCGTGGCATCTTCGATGACGAGCGCCTCGAAGCCCGCCTTGCGCGCGTCGAGCGCCGACCAGGCGACACAGAAGTCGGTGGCGAGACCGACGAAGAACACGCGCGCGAGGCCGCGCTCCTTCAGATAGCCGGTCAGGCCCGTCTTGGTTTTGCGGTCCGCCTCGAGGAACGCGGAGTACGAGTCCACGTGCTGGCGGTAGCCCTTGCGGATGATGAGCTCGGCGTGCGGGATCTTCAGATCCGCCACCAGATCGGCGTCGGCCGTGCCCTGAATGCAGTGATCCGGCCACAGCACCTGGGTGCCGTATGGCAGCGACGTCGTCTCGAACGGCTTCTTGCCCGGATGACTGGAGGCGAACGACACGTGGCCCTTCGTGTGCCAGTCCTGGGTGATGACCACGTGACGGAACGCCGGCGCGATCCGATTGATGATCGGGATGATCTTGTCGCCCTCCGGCACGGGAAGCGTCCCGCCGGGCACGAAGCAGTTCTGGACGTCGATGACGGCGAGGACGTCGGTCTCTCCGGGAGTGATCATGCCCTGAGCGTAGGCCCCGCGCGGCGCGTGCGCCAGCGCGGCGGCGCCCGCGGCCAGGGCGAGCAAGCGGCGGCGGCTCACAGTCATCATGACGACCTCCTTGGCGGCGCTGACGCTGCGCGAGGAGCCGGGCCGCTACGCTACCGCCGGGCCCGCACGCCACGCAAGCCTCTTCGTCACGGCACGGTCGGTTGACAAGGAGTTCTCCCCCGATAAACTTTCTCCGTGGCTCGCGTCGCCGGCACCCCGCACCGTCTCTCCGAGCGCGTCGATCCGTTCGTCGCGCGCTGCCGGGCCGCCGGGATCGCGGTGACGCCCCAGCGCCTGGCGATCTTCCGGCGGCTCGCGGCGACCGACCTGCACCCGAGCGCGGAGGAGCTGCACGCCGCCGTGCGCCGCGAGATGCCGACGCTGTCGCTGGCCACGGTCTACAAGACGCTCGACACGTTGGCTGCCATCGGCGCCGTCCGGCCGGTGTCCCGGCTCGGCGCGCGCGGCCGGTGGGATGCCAACCTCGCGCCACACCATCACCTCGTGTGCACCGTGTGCGGCACCGTCGCCGACGTGGCCGAGCCACGGCTGGAGGCGGCGGCGCGGCCGGCGGCCGCGGTCGCCGCGCGGCACGGCTTCGAGGCGGCGGGACACTCGGTAGAAATCTTTGGACGCTGCGCCGCGTGCCGCGGCCGGCGACGGACCGGCAGTTCACCTCAGCAGGAAGGGAGAGCGACATGGCCGACACGATGACGGCCGGGCTCAAGCTCGGACACAAGGTGCCCGACTTCGAGCTCGTCACGTTCGAGCCGTCGAAGGGCGACTTCGGGAAATTCAGCCTGCGCGATCAGATCGCGAACAAGCGCTGGACGCTGCTGTTCTTCTACCCCGCCGACTTCACATTCGTCTGAGCGACCGAATTCGCTGCTCTGGCAGAGCAGCATGAGCGGTTCCAGCGGATGGGGTGCGACATCGTCACCGTCAGCACCGACACGCAGTTCACGCACCTGGCGTGGCAGCGCAGTGAAAAGGAGCTCGCCAACGTCAAGTACACGATGGGCGCCGACCCCACGGCGAAGGTCTCGCGACTGTTCGGCGTCTACAACGAGGACAACGGCCTCGACCTGCGCGGCAGCTTCCTCATCGACCCCGAGGGAAAGCTGATGGGCAGCGAGATGAACTTCTACAACCTCGGGCGCAACATCGAGGAGCAGCTGCGGAAGTTCAAAGCCAACATCTACATGGCGAGGAAGGGCGGCAACGAAGTCTGCCCGTCGAAGTGGAAGGACGAAGGAGACAAGACGCTCGTCAATCCGGGCGCCAAGATGGTCGGCAAGGTCCACGAGGCGTTGCAAGGCTCCTGAGCACGTTTGACTGCCCACGCGGGCGGGACTAGGCTCGCCCGCGTGGGTTACGTCGAGCGCCATCTCCTGCCCGACGAACGGGTGCTCTACAAGACCCGGCTGCACTGGATCCTCTATCTCAAGGCGATGGTCGTCACGCTCGTCGGCGTCGTCCTCGCGATTGTCCTCACGCAGATCGCCGACCCGCCCTGGGTCTGGTACGTCGGCGTCGCCCTCGCCGTGGCGGGTGCGCTGTGGTGGATCGTGCGCTGGATCGAGCTGCGGACGTCCGAGTTCGCGGTGACGTCGATGCGGCTCATCTTCAAGGTCGGCCTCGTGGCGCGCTACACGACGGAGCTGCTGCTCGCCAAGGTCGAGTCGATCTCGGTCACGCAGGGGCTGCTCGGCCGCATGCTGAACTACGGCGACCTGATCGTCACCGGCACCGGCGGCGCGCGCGAGGTCTTCGTGCGCGTGCACGATCCCGTCACGTTCCGCAACGAGGTGCAGCGCGCCTCGGCCGGCCGCCCCGGCGCGTGAAAGCCGCCGCGTGAAATTCGACGTCGCCATCCTCGCGACCGAGTCGCTGCCCGACGTCGTGCGCCAGGTGCAGCTCGCTGAGCGCCTGGGCTACGACACCGCCTGGATCACGGACTCGCACCTGGTGTGCCGCGAGCTGTGGGTGACCCTCGCCGCCTGCGCGACGGCGACGTCGCGCATTCGTCTCGGCCCTGGCGTCACGGTGCCGCACTCACGACACGTGTCGGTTACGGCGAGCGCGATCGCAACGCTGCACGATCTGGCACCGGGGCGCGTCGTCATCGGCATCGGCACCGGTGGCTCGAGCGCTCAGACGATGGGGCTGTCGCTCGCTCAGGTCGGCAAGTCCGCGACGCTGGCCCGCACAGCCACCGCGCTGCGCGCGCTTCTCTCCGGCGGCGTCACGCGCTTCGACACCGGCGTCGACGGTCGGCTCGCGTGGCTCGATGGGCCGCGCGCGATTCCGATCTATCTCGCGGGCTCGGGCCCACGCATGCTCGAGACGGCCGGACGTCTCGGCGACGGGGCGATCGTCTACGCGACGGTCTCGCCGGACGTCCTGCGCGTCGCCATCGAGCACGTGGCCGCGGGCGCGCGGGCGGCCGGGCGTGAGCCCGCGCGGCTCGACGTGGCGCTGTGGGCGCCGATGTCGATCGGACGTGACCGCGAGCGCGCGCGTGATCACGCGCGCGGCCGTGTGGCCTCGGCCTGCCGTCACCCGCTGCCGGTACGACTCTCCGACGAGGACGAGACGGCGATCGCTCGCGTGCGCGACGCGTACGACGCCTACGAGCACGCGACGGCGGCGTCTCGACACCGCACCCTCGTCACCGATCGGCTGGTGGACCTCATGGCGCTGGCGGGCACGCCGGCCGACGTTTGCTCGCAGGTCTCTCGGCTCGCCGGCGTGCCCGGTCTCACGCGGGTCATCGCGTTCCCGCAAGCGCCGGGACAGGGATTCGCGGCACGCGAAGAGCTGCTCACGATGTTCGCCAAGGAAGTTGCGAGTCGCTGGCATGCGGCGTGAAGCCACGTGCCGCATGCGACGTCTCGGATCGTTCATCGCCGCCGCGCTCTTGCTGGGCGGCTGCTCCTATGCGTGGATTCGACCCGACGCCACACCGGCGCAGGCGCAGGCCGACGAGCAACGCTGCCGCGTCGAAGCCGCCGCGGCGCTGCGTGACACGTGGCGAGACACTGCGGCCTGGGGCCCGATGTATGGTCCCGGGGGCCCCGCCTGGTACGGCGGACCCGGTTGGTACGGACCAGGCTGGTACGGCGGGCCGGGTTGGTACGGAGCGCCGTGGAACGACCCCGGCGCCGAGCTCGCCGCCGAGCAGCGCGCGGCCGACCGCTGCATGCGCGCCAAAGGCTACGATCTCGTCCGCATCGACCGGAAAACGGGACAGCCGCGCTAGCCCTCCTTGCGGCGCATAATGAGGGCGTGCTGCGACGCCTCGCCCTGATCGCTGCGCTCGCGCTGATGCTCGACGGCTGTGCGTCGGCTTACCGCTGGCACAAGGCTGATGCGACGCCCGAAACCTCGGCGCGCGACGAGGACAGCTGTCGCTCCCAAGCGCACGCCCTGTCCTTCGAATACGCGTACGGCAGCGCCACGGCGCCGTGGAACGTCTCGCCGTTCCGCCGCCCTTACGCGGATCCGACGTGGCAGGCGGCCACCAGCGAGCAGCGCATTTTCGAGCGCTGCATGCAGGGTCGCGGCTACCAGCTCGAGCGCGTCGACAAGGCGCGCTGAGCCTACTCTTACGCCTTGCAGCACCCCGCGAGCCGCTCGACCTCCGCAGCCAGCTCGGCCAGGCGTGGCGGCTTGACGTGAACGGCCTGAAAGCCGGCCTCGAGCGCCCGGGAGACCGCCAGCCCATCACCGGTCACGGCGATCGCCGGCACGTCGCCCCCGGCGGCCGGGGACAGCGCGCGAACGGCGGCGATGAGCCAGAATCCATCTTCGCGGGGCATGCCCAGATCGGAGACGAGCACATCCGGTGGAGCCTGCAGAAAGGTCTCGAACGCCATGCGGGCCGAGCTGGCGGCGACGACGATCGCGCCGCATTCGAAGAGGTATTCGACAAGTGCGTCGCGCACGAGCTCGTCGTCGTCAACGAGCAGCACGCGGACTCCGGCCAACGATGAAGTATGCACAGCCCGTCCTCCTGGACGCCGCGTCCGGAGGAACGGCGCACGCGCCGATCCCCTCGTTCTTCGGCAACCCGGCTACCTGGGACCCATTCCCAGGCCCGTGGCTTTGCGTCCCAGCCTCACAACTGGTTTGCCTTTGTCGGAGCGAGGTCCGCACGACAAGAGAGCAACGGGCGGGCCAGACCCGGTGATCGCCGCGACCGCGCGTAGTTGCGTGCGGTTCCGCGGCGGGACGTGGCGACTTCCTGACCACTGATCCGCTCCAGGCCGACGGGATTCGTCAGCCACCTGATATGCTTCGCGCGCGATGAAAACGCTGCTCGGCCTCGTCCTCGCCGCCACCCTTGCAGGGCTGGTGCCCGTGCCCGCGGATGGGCAGCCGCTGCATCTGGTGCTCACGCCGTCCCAGAAGCCGACCGACCTGCTGGCCGCCGGCGACGAGTTCGGTCAGGCGCTGGGCAAGCTCTACGGCGCGCCGGTGCGCGTGACCGTCGCGTCGGATTACGCCGCCGTGATCGAGGCGCTCCGCAATCGCACGGCCGATCTCGCCTTCGTGCACCCCGTGGGCTACGTGCTCGCCAGCCGCGAGGCGAAGGCGCGCATCGTCGCGCGCAACCTCTGGCACGGCAAGAGCACCTTCACCTCGCGGATCTACGTGCGGAAGGAGAGCGGGATCAAGACGCTCGACGAGCTGCGGGGCAAGACCATGGCGTTCGTGGATCCGAGCTCGTCCTCCGGCTACACCTATCCGATGGTGCTCCTGATCCAGCGCGGGCTGGTGAAGGACCGCGATCCGAAGACGTTCTTCAGAGAGGTCATGTTCGCCGGCGCTCACGATGCGGCCATGCGCGCGTTGCTGAACGGTCACGTCGACGCCATCGCGTCGTTCGACATGGCGCGCGAGCAGTACCTGAGCGATCCCGCCGAGCGCGAGAAAATCGTGTTCGTCGCCGAGACGCCGCCGATCCCCGAGGCGGGCATCGCCGCGCGCGACGGCCTGAGCGCCGACGCCTTCGGGCGCGTTCGCGGAGCACTGCTGCAGATGCGCGGCCCCGCCTACGCGTCGCTGCTCAAGCGCATGTACGACATCGATGGCTTCGAGCCCGCCGAGGATCGCGATTACGATCCGGTGCGCTCCGCCGTCGAGCTGCTCGGCGTCCGACCGCGCTGAGCGCCGCCATCGCCGGCCGGTCCGCGATGATCGAGGTGGCCGGCCTCCGTGTGGTGCTGCCCTCCGCGGTCGCCGCCGTCGACGGCGTCGATCTCACGATCGGGCCCGGCGAGTTCGTCGTGATCCTCGGCCGCTCGGGCGCCGGCAAGACCACGTTTCTGCGCGCGCTCAACCGCCTCGTGGAGCCGACGACGGGCACGGTCCGCATCGGTGGCCGTGCCATCACCGGTGCAGATGCGGCGACATTGCGCGGGCTGCGCCGACAGATCGGCATGGTCTTTCAGCAGTTCAACCTCGTACGACGCGCCTCGGTGCTCGACAACGTGCTCGCCGGACGGCTCGGCTGGACGCGCACGCTGCCGAGCCTCTTCGGACGCTTCGGCGCCGACGATCGGGGCATCGCGCTCCAGTGTCTCGCCCAGGTCGGCCTCGCCGATTTCGCCGCGCGCCGCGCCGACACGCTGTCGGGCGGCGAGCAACAGCGCGTCGCGATCGCGCGCGCACTCGCGCAGGCGCCGTCCGTCATCCTGGCCGACGAGCCGACCGCGAGCCTGGATCCGGCGCTGACCAGCAGCATCATGGATCTGCTCAAGGAGATCAACGTGCGGCGCGGCCTGACGCTGGTCGTGAGCCAGCACCAGCTCGAAACCGCGTTGGCGTACGCGAGCCGCGTCGTCGGATTCCGACGGGGCCGCGTGGTGTTCGACGGTGCGCCGGCGGCGCTCACGCCGGCGGCGGTGGCGGCGATCTACGGAGATGATCGATGAGGCGCGCGTCGATCGTCATCGGGCTGCTCGTGCTCGCGTGGACGGTGTGGGACACCGGCGCCGATCCGGTGCGGCTGGGCCGCGGCATCCCGTGGATCGTCGATTTCCTGCGCCGCATGCTGCCGCCCGATCTCCGCGTGCTGCCGGCGGCGCTGCTCGGCGCGCTCAAGACGCTGGAGATCGCGCTGCTGGGCACCGCGGTGGCCGCGGCGCTCGCGCTGCCGCTCGGCTTTCTGTCCGCGCGCAACGTCGCGGCGCCGCCGGTCTTCCAACCCGCGCGCGCGGCGCTGAACTTCTTCCGCAGCGTCGACACGCTCGTCTACGCCCTGGTGTTCGTCGCCGCCGTCGGGCTGGGGCCGTTTCCCGGCGTGCTCGCCGTCGTCGCGTACACGACGACCTCGCTCGCCAAGCTGTACTCCGAAGCCATCGAGGGCATCGATCGCGGTCCCGTGGACGCCATCACGGCGACCGGCGCCACGCGGCTGCAGATCCTGAAATTCGGCGTGTTGCCGCAGGTGCTGCCTCTGTTCCTGTCCTATGTCTTGTACCGGCTGGAGACCAACATCCGCGCCGCCACGGTGCTCGGCTTCGTCGGGGCGGGAGGCATCGGCTTCTATCTGCAAACCTATCTGCGCATGATCGACTATCCCGCGGCCTCCACCGTCCTCCTCGTCACCGTGGCGATGGTCATGGTCGTGGACGCGGTCTCGTCGCGGCTGCGCGCGCGACTGGTCTGATCGACCAGGGAAAACTTTTTCCAGTCTTGTGGCGAGGCGCGTCGTGTCGTACGTTCAGAGCGTGCCGAATGCGTAGAAATACGCAGTCCTCTCCGCTGGCGCGAACCTTGTACCGAAAACGCCATTTCCCTCGGCGGGGGGCCGCGTGGACAGACGTCACCGACAGAAGACGACGACCTCCTCGGCATTCTCCTGGCCGAACCTGACGGGCATTCACGCGTTCCTGATCGCGGACAACGAGGACACGCGGGCGCTCCTGGCCGAGACGCTCGAGCACTGCGACGCGCTGGTCAACGTCTATTCGAGCGCCGACGCGGCGGTTGCCGACCTGCCCGAATTCCTGCCGACCGTGTTCATCTGCGACCTGTCGATGCCCGGCCTCGACGGCCTGTCGGTCATGCGACGCATGCGTGAGCTGCCGCCCGAGCGCGGCGGCCAGGTGCCCGCCGTCGCGATCACCGCGTACTACGAAGAGTTCGCGTCCGCGACGGCGCTGGAGGCCGGCTTCAACGCGTCCATGGTGAAACCGATCAAGCTCGAGGAGCTGGCCCGGCTCGTCAAGGAGATCTCGAGGGCGGCGGCGTAGTGCCTGCCGTTCTCCCTCGCTCCCCCATGCGGACCCGGCCGCTCAAACGCGCCACCGATGCCAATCTTCTCGGGCGCCGCATCCTGGTCGTCGAAGACCACCGCGATTCGCGTGAGATGCTGGAGACGTCGTTCCGCTTCGTCGGTGCGCGCGTGCTCGGCGTGGGCAACGTCGCGGAAGCACAGCGGGGCATCGATCGCTTCAAGCCGGACCTGGTCGTCTGCGACCTCAAGTTGCCGGACGGCACCGGCCTCGACTTCGTCGTCTGGCTGCGCGCGCGCTCGCGAGCGCACGCGCGCGACGTCCCCTGCATCGCGCTCACCGGCTACGATCGACAGTTTCCGCGGGACCGCGCGGTCGGCTTCGACGCCTACATGCTCAAACCCGTCGATCTCGCCAAGCTCTGCAACATCGCGTCCGGCCTCATCGGGCGCGCGCAGCCGTAGCTCACCGCGTGGCGGACGGTCGGCTAGCCCGCGACGAAGTCGCGGATCATTCGACCCACGACGTCGGGCCGCTCGAGGTGCGGGACGTGGCCGGCGCCGTCGACCGTCTGCACGCGCGCGCTCGCAATGCGCCGGGTGAACTCGTCCGCATACACCGGCGGCACCAGACGGTCCTCTTTCCCCCACACGAGCAGCGTCGGCGCGGTGACGCGATGGATGCGCTTCTTCAGCCCCTTGTCGGGGATTGGCCAGATGAACTTGCCGGTGGCCCCCATGGACCACGCGAGACGCACGCGCGCGGCGGTCGCCGCGTCGGGATCGTCGGTGGTGCCGAACATCCGACGCGCCGCTTCGCTGCCGGGATCGCGGAAGACGTAACCGGGAAGCCGCGCGGGATCGAGCATCATCCAGTTCACCACGCGATCGGCATCGCGCCAGAACCCGAGCGGCGCGATCAGCGCCAGCCGGCCCACGCGCGCGGGATACGCGGCGGCCAGCTCGCACGCGAGCATGCCGCCGAACGAGTGACCGACGAGCGTCGCGCCCGAGACGCCGAGTGCCTGCAGCAGCTCGTCGTAGCAGAGGACCAGGTCCCAGAGGTTGTCGAGCTGATAGACGTCATCGGGCGTGTCGGGCGTCGTCCCCGGATGCTCCGGCGCGTGCACCGTGAAGCTCTTTGCGAGCTCGTCGAGAAACGGATCCCACGCCAAGCCCCACGGCCCGTGCAGGAACAGCAGCGCCGGGCCGCTGCCCTTGGACTGCACGCGAATGCGAACCTTGCCGTCCCAGACCGGGATCGTGCGCTCAGTCACGGCTGACGCGGCTCCGGTCATACGCGGCCTGCTCCGACCGCGGCCGCCGCCGGCGCGGTGGCGCCGCCGCGCAGCCGCTCGGGCCACCAGGAATTCACCCAGCCCTCGTCGTCCCACTCGCCACGCAGCGACGGCAGCACTTCGCGCGCAAAGCGGTCCATGTTCTCGAGGGTGAGCTCGTGCGGCATCGAGCCGATCTGCAGCAGCACCATGAGGTTGCCCACGCGCAGGCCCTTGACGACTTCTTCCTTGATCCGATCGCGCACGGTGGCGGCGCTGCCCGCGATGACGTAGCCCTTCTCCACGAAGTCGCGATAGCGCAGCGCCTTCGTGTCCTCGGCGCGGCGGACGTTGCTCTTCGCGGCGGCCACGAGGCTCTTGTAGTCCTGGTTGCCGGGCGGCGAGAGGTACTGGATCGGCCAGTGCAGGCACTTGTGATAGAAGTACTCGACGTGCCGCGCGTACTTGGCCTCGGCGGCCACGTCGGTCTCGGCCACGGCCACGAGCTGCAAGAAGCCCGCGCGGTACGGATTGGTCTCGCGGCCCTTCTTCGCGACGACGTCCCAGTAACCCTGCATCATCGTCTTCGCCGCTTTCGCCCCCGAGTACGACAGGAAGCAGTAGCAGACGTCGTTGTCGACGGCGAAGTCGAACGTGCTGATGCTCCCGGAGCCGGGCACCCACACCGGTGGATGCGGCTGCTGGATCGGCCGCGGCCACAGATTCACGTTGGCGAGCTGATAGTAGCGGCCGTTCCACGCGAACAGCTCGCGCGACTGCCACGCCTTGAGCGTGAGCGCGAAGGCCTCGCGGTAGCGCTCGCGGTGCTCCATCGGCGTGATGCCGTAGCAGAGGTTGACGTCCATGGCGCTGCCGAGCGGCAGCCCCGCGACCAGCCGGCCGCCGCTGATGCAGTCGAGCATCGCGTATTCTTCCGCCACGCGGATCGGCGGATTCGACGTGGGCAGCGTGGCGCCCATCTGTACGATGGCGACGTTCGTCCCGTTCGTCGCCTTGGCGAGCACGGCGCCCATGATGTTCGGGCTCGGCATGAAGCCGTAGGCGTTCTGGTGATGCTCGTTGGTGCACACGCCGTCGAAGCCGGCGCGCGCGGCGAACATCAGCTCGTCGAGCGTCCAGTTGTAGTACTGCCCGACGCGCTCGGCGTCGGCGAGCTCGTGCCACGGCGGCGTCACCCACACCGACTCGTAGCGCTTCTCGAAGTCGTCCGGCAGCTCGCGATGCGGCATCAAATGGAACGCGCTGATCTTCATCTCAACCCTCTCGCTTGGGCGGCCACTGGAGGCCCATCTGATCGAACCGGCGCAGGCGGTCCTGACCGAGCGCGCGATCCCACACCTCCGCGAGCGCGGACGCCGTCCAGCCGCCGTCGCCCGTCAGCGTGCGCAGCGGCGCAGGATGCGAGAACAGCGTGACCTCGTCACCGCGCACGCCGACCACCTGCCCCGTGATGTGCGCCGCGCGATCGCTCGCCAGGAACGCGACCACGGGCGCGATCGCCTCCGGCGGCGTCGCGGTGGCGAGCGCCCGGCGCTCGCCGGGGAGCCGCTGCGTCATCCGCGTGTCGGCCGTCGGCGAGATGCAGTTGCAGCGCACGCCGTACTTCGCCATGGCCAGCGCGACCGAGCGCGTGAGGCCGACGATGCCCTCTTTCGCCGCGGCGTAGTTCGGCTGGCCGGGGCTGCCCTCGAGCCCCGCCGTCGATGTGAACGTGATCATGCAGCCGGCCTTCTTCTCGCGCATGTGCGCGGAGGCCGGGCGCATGACGCTGAAGTGCCCCTTGAGATGCACGGCGATGACGGCGTCCCACTCGTCTTCCGTCATGTTGAAAATCATCCGCTCGCGCAGGATGCCGGCGCAGCAGACGACGATGTGCAGGTCGCCGAACGACTTCAGCGCGGCGTCGACCATCGCCTTGCCACCGGCCATGGTCGCGACGTTTTCCACGCTCGCCACGGCGCGGCCGCCCGCTTTCTCGATCTCCCGTATCACCGCCTCGGCCGGCGCGCTCGAGGGATCGCGGCCGTCGACGCTGACGCCGTAGTCGCCGACGACGACGGCGGCGCCCTCGGCCGCCAGGCCCAGCGCCACCGCGCGACCGATGCCACTGCCCGCGCCCGTCACCACCGCGACCTTCCGATCCAGCAGGCCCATGCCATGCTCCTCTCTCTATGCTGCGCGCGTGGGCGGATTATAGCCGGGCTAGTACTCGCAGTACCCCACCGCCGGCCGCCAGACTCCCGCGGTGCCCGGTGTGGCGCCGCACGCGGCCGGCGAATTCCACGACGCTGGCGGCGACTGACCCAGCTCGACGGAACACCCGGCGGCGGTCACCACCGCGAGAAGCGCGATCGCGGCGGAACGCAGGATCGGGCGCATAGGATTATTTCCTCACCGGTGGCGGTCGTGGGCGACGCTGATGAGCAACCCGATGCCGGCGAGCGCGACGAGGATGACGCCGACATATCGCATGCCGTCGTAGCGCGCGACGTCGCCGTAGATGAACACCGCGAACCCGGCGATCGTGAGCAGGATGACGGCCGGCGGCAGCAAGAACATCATGGTGCGATCGAAATCATATACCTGGCGTCGTCAATCGCCGGGTGGAATGATCCTTCGATCCACCGTCACGACTTCGATGAGCCAGATCGCCAGCAGCAAGTACGCAAGCCCGATCGTGAGCCCGCCCGCGACGTCCGAGAGCCAGTGACGATCGAGGTACACGCGGCTGAACGCGACGACCGCCACCGTGAGCAAGCAGAGCGCGCTCGCGAGCGCGCGCCAGCGGCGCCGCCGCCGGGACGCGGTGGCCACCAGCCACACCATCAGACCGAAGAACACCACGAGGCTCAGGACGTGGCCGCTCGGAAAGCCCCACGGCGACTCGTCCGGTCGCGCGCGACCGATGGTCCACTTCGCGACCGCCTGCAGCGCGCCCGCGCCCGCCATGAGGGCGGGCAGCGCGATCGCCCAGCGTCGCTGGCGCCGCCAGAGCAGCACCGCGATGCCGACCGCAATGAGCAGCATGAGGCCGAGCGGCCCGCCGAGCTCCGTGACGAGCGTCATCGGCAGATACGGCATCTCCTCGCGCAGGATGCGGATCCACGTGCGCGTGCCATAGTCGATGGCGAAGAACTGCTGGTGCGCCGCGAGGACGGCGAGCGCCACATAGCCGGCGAGCGAGGCAAGCGCGCCGCTCAACAGCCACAGCGGCTTGCGCGCACGCACCAGCCTCCGGTAGCGGGACCCTTCCGGCCTCATGCACGATATGTACCGTGAGATTCGTCAAACCGCTGCTCTTCGTGGCCGGCGCGATCCTGCTCGCTGTCCTCGTGCACCGCGTCGGCGCCGAGCCGATCCTCGCGACGCTGCGGGCGCTGACGTGGTGGCAGTTCATTCTGATCTGCCTGCCGTACAGCGTGATCCTGGCCGTCGACACGCTCGGGTGGCGCTTCGCGTTTGCCCGCGACCGCGCGCCGTTCTGGCGGCTTTACGGCGCCCGCCTGGCTGGCGAAGCGCTCAACGTGGTGACCGCGGTCGGCTCGGTCGGCGGCGAGGCGGTCAAGGCGTGGCTCGTGCGACGCGACGTGTCCTATGCCGAGAGCGTGCCGTCGATCGTCATCGCCAAGACCACGATCGTGATCGCGCAGGCGATCTTCATGGTGATCGGCATCGTGCTGGCGTGGACGGCGCTCGACGTCAGCGGCACGGTGTTGCGCGCGATGCTGTGGCTGCTGGTCGTCGAGGTGCTCGCGGTGGGCGGGTTCTTCGGCGCGCAGGTCGCGGGGCTCGTGCGCCGCGGCGGCCGCCTGCTCGTGTGGGCGGGCGTCACGGCCGACGCGGCGGCCGCCGAGAGTCTGGATGCCTCGCTGCGCCGCTACTATCGCCAGGACTGGCGGCGCTTCGCCGCGTCAACCGGCTTTCACACGCTCGGCTGGCTCGTCGGCGCCGTGCTCGAGGCGACGCTGATGCTGTGGCTGCTCGGCGTGACCAGCTCCGTGACGACCGCGACCGTCATCGAGGCGCTCGGCTCGGGGGTGCGCTTCGCGTCGTTCATGGTGCCCGCCAGCCTCGGCGCCTTCGAGGGCGCCAATGCCGCCGCGTTCGGCGCGCTCGGATTCGGCGCCGCGTCGGGGCTCGCGTTCAGCGCCGTGCGGCGCGCGCGGCAGGCCGTGTGGATCGTGATCGGACTGCTCGTGCTGGTGGCGATGCGACTGCGCGACCGCTAGGACACGCGCTCGGCGGGCGTCTCGACCGGCGCATCGTCGTCCAGCGTGCGGGCGCGCAGCGCCTCGATGGCCCCGGGCGGCACCAGCAGCGGCAGCACGCGTCGCCGTGTCTTGAGCGTCTCGCGCCGCCGCGGCGTGGTGACCGTCACGCTGCGACCACGATAGATGCGCACCCCGTTCCAGCGGCCGCGCGTTCGCAGCAACAGCGACAGCAGCCGCCACGCGAGCCGAAGCTTGCCGACGCGCGGGATCACGAAGACGTCGAACATGCCGTCGATCGGCGACGCCGACGGCGTCAGGCTGAGGAAGCCGCGATACGTCTCGACGTTCGCCACGGTGACCAGCACGGCGTCGTCGACCACGGGTGCGCCGTCGATGTCCACCTGAAAGCCGGCGAGCCGTGCGTTGAACAGGAAGCGGCGGCCCACGCCCCAGTACCAGAGATAGCGCAGCATGCGGTTCTTGGGCTGACGGCGCCCGCGCTCGGCGACCTCCTGAATGTGCTCGAGCAGTCCGTACGAGCGATGCGACAGGAACAGCTCGTCACCCGCGGCGCCGACGTCGACGCGGCGCCGCTCGCCCCGCTCCAGCAGCTCGATCACGGCATCGGCACGCGCGGGGTAGCCGAAGACGCTCGCGAAGATGTTGCCGAAGCCCGCCGGTACCGGGACGAACGCGGCATGGCATCGGATGGCGGCGGTCGCGGCCGCGCTCTGCGTGGCGTCGCCGCCGATGCAGACGAGGTGGGTGAATTCCGCGGGGCATGTGGCCGCCCACTGGCGGAGACTCTCGAGATCGTGGAACGTCTCGACGTCGGACGGCCAGTGGCGCCGCCCCAAGAGCCGGCTGAGACGACGCGCGACCTGTCGCGCCGCGCCCGACCCGGAGCCGGGGGTGACGACGATCTTCACCGCCCGGTTCGGAGCGCCGGACGCCATGCGTTCAGTGTACCGGCGAATGGCGGCGATTTCCGGCGATCGCTCAGGCAATGCGGTTCTTGAAGTACGAGTCCTTCTTGACGATCTTGCCGCCGCGGAACGTGAACACGTCGCAGCCGTTGACCTCGATCTTCTTGCCGTCCGACGTGGTGCCGCTGAACACCCACTCGGACACGCCGCGATCGCCGGCCGTGAAGTGCCGCGCCTGCCCGAAGTGCGCGTCCGGGAACATCTTGAAGACCTTCGCGAACGCCTCGCGGACTCGCTCGCGGCCCTCGTAGCGCGTGCCGCAGACCTCCTTGCCCGCCGTCGTCTCGAACACGCAGTCATCCGCCATGAAGGTCATGATGTAGTCCACGTCGTGCCGGTTCCAGCCGTCGCCGAACGCTTCCAGGTCTTTGATCGTCACGATCTCTCCTCCGTGGTCATAGCTGTCCGGACTCGCCCCAGCGCTCGAGCAGCGCGCGATACGCCGGATCGTCGTAGCGCGCGAGCGTGAAGGCCGCCGCATACGGCGGCAACGGGCGTCCCGTGACGTGGCTGGCCACGAGCTCGCCCGCGACATTGGACGCCATCAAGCCGTAGCCGCCGAGCGCGCCGCAGACGTAGGCGCCTTCGACGGGCAGCGGGCCGGCGAGAAACCGATTCTCGCGCGTCTTCGTGTAATAGCCGCCGTCGACCACGGCGCGCGGCAGCCGATCCGCATAGCGGGCGAACGCCGGCACCATGCGCGCCATGCCGCGAATGACCAGCTCCGCGTACGCGGGATCGAAGCTCATCGGAAACGCGGGCTGCACCGGATCGAGATGATACGGCCACAGCAACAGGACGATGGGGCTCTCGCCCGCACCCTCGGGGCGTCCGTGGACGCCCACGGGCAGCTCCTCGAGCAGGTCGGGACGCGTCGTCGCGAGCTCCGCGCGCTCGTCGTCGGTCCACGCGACGCGGACCGGATCGGTCCAGATCACGAGCGGCGCCTCGCGCGGCATCGCGCGGAGCGTGTCGGCGAACGCGATCTTGGCGTGCTGCTCACAATAGACCGGCAGCTCGACGCCGAGCATGCGACCGACGTCGGCGAGGAACGGCCCCGCCGCGTTCACCACGCGCGGCGTCCCGACGGTCGTGCCGCTGACGGTGACCCCGCTCACGCGTCCGCCGCTGGTCGCGATGGCCTCCACGCGCCCGGACACGAGCCGCACGCCCTTGTCGCGCGCGCGCTCCAGCATGTGCATGCCGAGCTGCTGCCCGCTGAGCCATCCGCAGCGGCGGGCGTGGAAGAGCGCCACCGTGTCGTCGGTGAGGTATGGAAAGTGACGGCGGATCAGCGTCCGGTCGGTGATCACGTCGACGCCCGTGGGCTGATCCTCGAATGCGTCCTCCATCGACGGCCGGTAGTCGCTTGCGCCGTCGGCGTGAATCCGCGCGGGGCCCGAGCCCAGCGTCGCGGCCTCGTGGGCCGACTCGACGAACCGCGCGGCGCGTGCGGGATCAGCGCTGGCGAAGAGATACCCGCGGCGATTCATCCGAAACACGTTGCCGCTCTCGCGCGCCAGCTCTTCCAACAGGTCGATCGAGCGGTTCATCGCGGCCACCATCGCATCGCCGGGGCCGGGCCACAGGTTGCGATAGCACTCCGTGGACTTGTCGCTGGTCAGCGACAGCGGTGGGCGCTCGTCGACGAGCACGATGTCGCCGACGCCCTGGCGGGTCAGATGGAACGCGGTTGCGATGCCGGCGATGCCGGCGCCGCAGATGACCACCTCGGCCGAGCGCGGCGTCATGGCCGTCCACGCTATCATGAACGCCGCCTCATGCACGTGCGTGGGAACGCCCGTCAGCGCCTCCGTGAGATCGCCCGCCGCGCGATGGTCGAGCGCGGCCTCGAGCCCGAGTTCTCGGCGGCCGCGCGCGCCGAAGCGGAGGCCACGCGCGGACAGGCCGCGGGCGGCAATGCGCTGCGCGATCTGCGCGATCTGCTCTGGTGCTCGATCGACAACGACGACTCGCGCGATCTGGATCAGCTCACCGTCATGGTGGACGGATCGGGCGCGCGACGGGTGCTGGTGGCCGTGGCCGACGTCGACGCCGCGGTGGCGAAAGACTCGGCGCTCGACGCCCACGCCCGCGTGAACACGACGTCCGTCTACACCGCCGCGCAGGTGTTCCCGATGCTGCCGGAGCGGTTGTCGACGGACCTGACCTCCCTCAATCCGGATGCCGACCGTCTCGCCCTCGTGGTCGACGTGACGCTCGCCGCCGACGGCGCGGTGGCCGGCGGCGACGTCTATCGCGCGCGCGTCCGCAATCGCGCCAAGCTCGCCTACAACGCGGTCGCGGCGTGGCTCGATGGCCGCGGGCCACTGCCGCCCGCGGCGGCCGCGGTGCGCGGCCTCGACGCCAATCTGAAGGCGCAGGACGCCATCGCGCAGGCGCTGAAGGCCGAGCGCCACCGGCGCGGCTCGCTCGGCCTGCGCACGATGGAGACGCGCGCGGTGTTCGACGGCGACGCGCTCGCCGACCTGCAGCCCGACGAGGAGAATCGCGCGCGGCAGCTCATCGAGGACTTCATGATCGCCGCCAACGGCGTGATCGCGCGGTTCCTCGCCGCGGCGCGCGTCGCCTCGCTGCGGCGTGTGCTGCGCACGCCGGAGCGCTGGGACCGCATCGTCGCCCTCGCCGCCGAGCACGGCGGGCGTCTACCCGCAGCGCCCGACGCCTCCGCGCTCGCGGCGTTCCTCAGCGCCCGGCACGACGCGGATCCGGAGCGATTTCCCGATCTCTCCCTGGCGATCGTCAAGCTGCTCGGCAAGGGCGAGTACGCCGTGCAGCGGCCGGATACCGAGCCGGCCGGCCACTTCGCACTCGCCGTGCGCGACTACACGCATTCCACCGCGCCGAACCGCCGCTTCCCGGATCTGATCACACAGCGCCTGGTCAAGAGCGCGCTCGCCAATCGCGCCCCGGCGTATGGCCCCGACGAGCTCGATGGCCTCGCGCGACACTGCACCGAGCAGGAAGACGATGCCGCAAAGGTGGAGCGTCAGGTGCGCAAGTCGGCCGCGGCGCTCTTGCTCGAGCGCCGCATCGGCGAGCGCTTCGACGCGCTCGTGACCGGTGCCGCCGAGAAGGGTACGTGGGTGCGCATCACCCGCCCGCCCGTCGAAGGCCGTCTCGTGCGCGGCTTCGAAGGGCTGGACGTCGGGGACCACGTCGAGGTCACGCTCAAGTCGACCGACGTCGAGCGTGGCTTCATCGACTTCGAGCGCCGCTGACGAGCCGGCGCTCGGGTGTCGAGGGCATCGATCACGGGGCAGCGCGAGCCTCCGCCTCGCCGGCACCGCGCCACCGTCTTTACGAGCACGCGCTGCATGCGCCGCAGGTCGGCGATCTTTTCATTCACGTCCTCGAGGTGTGCCTCGGCGACGACGCGGACGTGCGAGCATGGTCGCCGCCGCTCATCCGCGAGCGTGAGTAGTGTTCTGACCTCGGCGATCGAAAACCCCAGCGCGCGGGCCCGACGGATGAAGCCCAGAGGCTTGACGTGTGTCGGTGCGTAGCGCCGGTATCCACCCGCGGTACGGGCCGGCGCCGGAAGCAAGCCCACCCGCTCGTAGTACCGAATCGTCTCGACGTTCGTGTTCGTGGAGCTCGACATGTGCCCGATCCTGATCTCGCCCGCGCCACCCATGCGGTCGACCTTCCCCCCAAAATAGTGCTTGAGTCTGAAGTGACTACAGACTTTACCCTCTCTTCGCCGACGAGGAAGGAGGACGACCGTGGCAGACCTCGTGATCCTGACCGCCGAGGAGCTCAAGGCGCGGAGTCCCCTGGAGCGGCAGGCACACCGCAGAGCCGCGAGGAAACGGCCGCTCGTCCGGCAGATACTCCCGATGTTCCTCGAACGTGGAGCGCCCATCCCGATCGAGGACATCGTTGCCGCGTCGACCGGCGGCGCGACACGGGTCGTCCGCGACGCTCTCGCCGCGCTCGATGACGACGATGTGATCCGGATCCGCGAGGATCTCATCGACGTCGCCTACCCGTTCTGCGCCGCGCCGACGCCCTTTCGAGTTCGGCTCTCGGAGGGCCGGGAGCGGTACGCCTGCTGCGCGACGGATGCGCTCGGGATGGCGCCGATGCTCGGAGAGCCGATCGCCATCGTGTCGCAGTGCCATCACTGCGGCGCTCCGATCGGGTTCTCGGTGACCCCGCAAGGACCACGGCGGGACGCCGACGGCGTCATGGTCTGGTTTGGCAAGCGCGGCGATGATCGGTGCAAGGCGATCGAAGGGCTCTGAACGACGCTCACGTTCTTCCGGTCGGAAGAACATCTGAGAGCGTGGCAAGACGCGAATCCAATGACCGAGGGCGCGGGCGCGACGGTCACGGAGGCGTTCAAGGTCGGCGCCTGGATCTTCGGGGGCTTGCTCACGAGGCACTGACGTGACAACTCCACTGGTCGCCGTCTAGAGGATCCGCTGATGAACGACGTCCGCTGTCCGGGCTGTGTTGCGCTGACCGAAGTTCGCGCCGACACGCGGTCGGCGGACCTGCTCGAGTGCGCCAACCGTGCCGGTCAGTCTTTTCGCCTACGTCGCGATCCCCATGGCTGGTCTGCGACACCCGCCTACCGCGTGAGTTGTCCCGCGTGCGGCGAAGTCACGACGCTTCCCGTCGATGCGGAGCCTGGCGACACGGTCCGATGTTGCGGCAGGCCGTATCGGCTGACGTTCGAGTACGGCGCGTTCGCAGAAGAGACGTAGGGCCGCCAGGCGAGACGGGCGCGCCAGTCGCACCGCAGAACACAACGCGTTGTTCCGCGCGCTCGAATCGGACTTGCCCGAGGGACGACGGCTGTTCACGGATCCGTTCGCGCGCGCGTTCCTGACGTGGCCGTTCACGCTCGCCGCCCGGCTGGCCGCCGTTCCCGGTGTTCAGGAGCTCGTCCCTCGGCTCATCGATCACCGGTGGCCGGGCGTCCGTTCCTCCGTGGTGGCGCGCACGCGGCTCATCGACGATGTGATCCTGTCCTCGCTCGGCGAGCCTATCGAGCAGCTCGTCATTCTCGGTGCGGGATTCGACTCCCGCGCCTACCGCATGCCGCGCCTGCGCGACATCACGGTCTTCGAAGTCGACCACCCCGACACCCAGGCCGCCAAACGGCGGGTGCTGATGCGCATCCTGTCGAACCTACCCGCGCACGTCCGGTTCGTCGCCCTCGACTTCAACCATCAGACGCTGGACTCTGTCATGCCCGCGGCCGGCTACCGCGCGTCGGCGCGCACGTTCATCCTCTGGGAAGGCGTGACGAACTACCTGACGGAAGCGGCCGTCGATACGACGCTGCGATGGTGCGCGCGCTCGGCGCCCCGCAGCCTCGTGCTCTTCACCTACATTCACCGCGACGTGCTGACGAATCCCGGCGCCTACGTCGGCACCGAGCGGCTGTTTGCGACGCTGGCCAGGGCGCGCGAGACGCTGACGTTCGGCATCGATCCGACCGAGCTGCCGGCGTTTCTGGCCGAGCGCGGCCTGGCGCTGCACAGCGACGCCGGCGCCGCGGAGTATCGGGAGCGCTACTTCAAGGACGCCGCGCGCACGATGCGCGGCCACGAGTTCTATCGCGTGGCCGTGGCCCGCGTAGGTGCCTGACGGCTCATGCCGCGGTCACGCCGCCATCGACCGGCAGCGCCGCGCCCGTGATGAACGATGCCTCGTCGGAGAGCAGGAACAGCGCGGCGTTGGCGATCTCGTCCGGCTTGCCGGTACGCCCGAGCGGCACCGAGCCGTGGGCGCGCTTCTGCACGAGTTCCTCGGGGTCGAGGCCGGCCGTCGACTTCTGATCGGGCCGCGCGACGAACACGCGCAGCATCGGTGTGTCGATCGGACCGGGACAGATCGCGTTCACCCGGATGTTGTCCTTCGCGAGCCGCAGCGCGAGGCTCTTGACGAATCCGACCACGCCGAACTTGCACATCGAGTAGACGGGGCTGAAGCCGGACCCGACGAGCCCCGACGTGGACGCGGTGAAGAGCAGACTGCCGCCGCCGCGGGCCCGAATTTCGGGAATCGCCGCCTCGGTGGTGATCAGCACCGTCCGCAGATTCAGGTCGATCGCCACGTCGAACATGCCGAGGTCGATGCCCTCGACGGCGGCGGGGCCCGGATGGCCGACGTGATTCCAGACGAAATCGAGCCCCTTGAAGCGGTTGAGCGTCTCCCACACGATCCGGCGCGAGTCGTCGTCCTTCGTGAGATCCGCCACGATGCCATGCGCGGTGCCGCCGGCGCGCGTGATCTCGTCGACGATCCGCTTCACACCGCTGCGATCGATGTCCACCACCGCCACACGCGCGCCTTCGCGCGCGAACCGCAGCGCGCCCGCGCGGCCCATCCCCGAGGCGGCGGCGGTGACGATTCCGATCTTGCCGTCCATGCGCATCGTCGTGACCTCCTGACGTCAGGCTGCGAGAGGCCGAGTGTAGTGTAAAATCAGCCGCCTTTCAGGAGGGCCAGCGCATGCGCACACGCCGCCTCATCGTCGCCGTTCTCGTCGCCGTCGGCCTCGTCACGGCCGCCTCGGCCGCGCCGCCGAAAGACGCCATCGTCATCGGCCTCGTCGCCGAGCCCGTGACCATGGATCCGCCGCAGATCACCGACCTCAACTCGGCGCGCGTGACGAAGCGGATCTTCGAGGGGCTCGTCGCGCAGGAGCTCGGCAGCTACAAGCTCGTTCCGGGGCTGGCGCAATCGTGGGACATCGCGAAGGACGGCCTCACGTACACGTTCAAGCTGCGCCCCAACGTGACGTTCCACGACGGCACGCCGTTCAACGCAGAGGCGGTCAAGTTCGTCTTCGAGCGGCAGCTCAACGACAAGGGCCCGTACTACGCGACGGGCACCTATCCGTACGTGAAGGGCTTCCTCGGCAACGTCGCCGGCGTCGAGGTGCTCGACCCGAGCAGCGTGCAGATCAAGCTCAAGGCGCCGCTCACGCCGTTCTTGCAGTATCTGGCGCACCAGTCGCTGTTCATGTTCAGCCCCGAGTCGCTGAAGAAATGGGGCAAGGACGTGGTCAAGCACCCGGTCGGCACCGGGCCGTTCAAGCTCGAGACGTGGGAGCCCGGGGTGAAAGTCGTGCTCACGCGCAACGACGCGTATTGGGGCGGCGCGCCGAAGATCCGTCAGGCGATCTACGTGCCGATCGTGGAGGCGCAGGCGCGACTGGTCGCGCTCAAGACCGGCGACATCGATCTCACGATGGACGTGCCGCCTGACGCGCTCGACGACTTGCGGCGCGATCCGAACGTGGTCGTGGCAGAGAGCAACTCGTCGGCGGTGTGGTACGTCACGCTCAACACCCGGCATCCCGTGCTGAAGGACAAGCGCGTGCGCCAGGCGCTCAATCACGCCGTGAACAAGGACGCGATCATCCGCGACATCCTGCGCGGCACCGCGATCGTCTCGCGCGGGCCGATGTCGCCCGTCTACGGGCCGTACTACGAGGAGAACACGGCGCGCTATCCGTACGATCTGGACAAGGCCCGCGCGCTGCTGAAAGAGGCCGGCTACGCGAGCGGCTTCGACCTGACGTTCCTCGTGCCGGAATCCGGCTCGGGCATGCAGTCACCGGTCGAGATGGCCACGGTCATCCAGGCCAACCTCGCGCAGGTCGGCGTGCGGGCGAAGATCCAGACGATGGAGTGGGGCGCGTATCTGCGCAAGTATCTCGAGCAGCCCGACATGGCCGAGATGTCGTGGAATCCCTCGATCGGCGACCCCGATCACATGATGTACATGCTGCTGTCCTCCGACCGCTTTCCGCCCGCCTTCAACGCGGGGTACTACCAGAACGATCGCGTCGACGACCTGCTGCGCCGGGGACGCACGACGATCGACGATAAGGCCCGCGTGCCGCTCTACCGTGAGGCGCAAAAGCTCGTGGTCGAGGATGCCCCGTGGATCTTCGTCGATCACGGCAAGCAGGTCATCGTGCACAGAAAGCGCGTGCAGGGCTTCAAGCTGCACCCGAACTTCGACCTCGTGCTGACGCCCGTGTGGCTGCAGTAAACGAAGCCGAGATCCTGTTCGCGCTGATCCGCGAGCGCTACGGCGCGCGCCTCGATGCCGCGCAGCTCGACGAGCTGCGCAAGACAATCGAGGGCCTCGTGCGCGACATCGCCACATTGCGCGCGGCCGAGATTCCCGACGATGCGGAGCCCGCGCAGCCGTTCATCCCGTTCCGGGCCAATTCATGAGCCTGGCCTTCCGCACCATCCGCGAGCTTGCCGCCGACATCCGCACCGGGCGCGTCTCGCCCGTCGCGCTGGCGGAAGAGGCGCTGCAGCGGCTGGACACGATCGGCCGCAAGCTCAACGCCGTCGTCACGCTCACGCGCGAGCGCGCGCTCGGGCAGGCGCGCCGCGCCGAAGACGAGCTGAAAGCCGGGCGCGATCGCGGGCCCCTGCACGGCATCCCCTACGGCGCGAAGGATCTGCTCGCCACGAGCGGCGGAATCCCGACCACGTGGGGCGCGGCGCCGTTCAAGGATCGCTGCTTGGCGTACGACGCGACGGTGATCGAGCGGCTCGAGCAGGCGGGCGCGGTGCTGGTCGCCAAGCTCGCGATGGTCGAGTTCGCCGGCGGCATGGGCTATCGACAGCCGAACGCGTCGTTCACCGGCCCCGGGATCTCGCCGTGGGCGCCCGATGCCTGGAGCGGCGGGTCGTCGAGCGGCTCCGGCTCGGCGGTCGGCGCCGGCTGCGTGCCGTTCGCGATCGGCTCGGAGACGTGGGGATCGATCCTCAGCCCGTCGACCTACTGCAGCATCAGCGGGCTGCGTCCAACGTACGGGCGCGTGAGTCGCCACGGCGCGATGGCGCTCTGCTGGACGCTCGACAAGCTCGGCCCGATGGCGCTGACCGCAGATGATTGTGGGCTCGTGCTCGATGCCATCGCCGGCGTGGACGCGCGCGACGCGACGACGATCGATCGGCCGTATCGTTACGATGCCGGCGCCGACCGCCGTTTCCGTTTCGCCGTCGTGCGTGGGAGCATCGATGCGACCGAGCCCGGCGTGCGCGATGCGGTCGCCGCGGCGCTGGATACGCTCAAAACCTACGGCAGCGTCGAAGAGATCACGCTGCCCGAGCGGCCATACGAGCCGATGGCGCGCGTGATCCTCTGGGCCGAAGCCGCGTCGGCCTCGGAGCGACTGATCGAGAGCGGCGCCATCGCCGGACTCACGGCGCCGGAGGATCGCTTCACGCCATACGCGCGCGACGTGATTCTCGCCAAGGACTACATGAAGGCGCTGCGACTGCGTGGAGTGGTCGCGCGGGAGATCGACGCGGTGCTGAGCGGCTTCGACGCCATCGTCGGGCCGAGCCGCGGCCCCGCGGGCCCGCGGCTCGGCGTCGAGTTCCGCAGCCCCATCCGCGGCGGGTTTCCCGACCCGCTCGGCGCGATCGGCAACGCGGCTGGACTGCCGGCCGTCGGCGTGCCCTGCGGACTGACGTCCGACGGCATGCCGGTGGGCTTGCAGTTCATGGGCCGGGCCTGGGAGGAGAACACGATTCTCGCCGCCGCGCGTGCGTGGCAGGCGCGGACCGACTTCCACCGTCGCCGTCCGCCCCTGGCGTAAGATCGGCCACGATCATGTCCTGGCACTCCGAGATGGACGAGCTGCGGCGTCGCGAGGCGATGGCCGAGGAGCTCGGCGGTCCCGAGCGCGTGAAGCGCCAGCACGCGGGTGGCCGCATGACGATCCGCGAGCGCATCGCGAAGCTCGTCGACCCCGGCACGTTCCACGAGGTCGGCAAGATCGCCGGCAAGGCGACGTACGACGCCGCCAACGATCTCAAGGACTTCACGCCGTCCAACTTCGTCTTCGGTCGCGCCAAGCTCGATGGTCGAGCCGTCGTCATCGGTGGCGACGACTTCACGGTGCGCGGCGGATCGGCCGACGCGACCATCAAGGAAAAGCACCTGCAGTGCGAGACGATGGCGAACGAGCTGCGGCTGCCGCTGATTCGGCTCGTCGAAGGCTCGGGCGGTGGCGGATCGGTGAAAACCATCGAGACCACCGGCCGCGCGAACGTGCCCGGCGTCAGCGGCTGGGAATGGGTGGTGAGCAACATCGGCACCGTCCCGCGCGTGGCGCTGGGGCTCGGCTCCGTCGCCGGACTGGGCGCCGCGCATCTGGCCGCGGCCCACTACTCCGTCATGGTCAAGGAGATCTCCGCGCTCTTCGTCGCGGGCCCGCCGGTGGTCGAGCGTCTCGGGCAGAAGCTCACCAAGAACGAGCTCGGCGGCTGGGAGATCCAGCTGAAGGCCGGAGCCGTCGACGATGCGGTCGACACGGAGGACGAGGCGTTTGCGCGCGCGCGCCGTTTCCTGTCCTACCTGCCCTCGTCGATCGACGAGCTCGCACCGCGCGGCGCGCGTGACGACGACCCGGCTCGTCGCGTGGACTGGCTGATGGACGCGATCCCGCGCGAGATCCGCAAGCCGTACAAGATGCGGCCGATCCTCGAGTCGGTCGTCGACGCGGGCTCGTTCTTCGAGATCGCGCCGCTTTATGGGCGCTCGATCATCACCGGGCTCGCGCGTCTGGACGGCTGGCCGGTCGCGGTCATGGCAAGCGATCCGTTCTTCTACGGCGGCGCGTGGGCCGCCGACACGTGTCAGAAGGTGGAGCGCTTCGTCGACATCGCGCAGACGTTCCACCTGCCGATGGTCTATCTCGTCGACTGCCCCGGCTTTCTGATCGGCCTCGACGCCGAGCGCACCGGCACGATCAAGCAAGGCGTGCGCGCCATGTCGGCCATCTGGCAGACCACGATTCCGTGGTGCTCGGTCATCGTGCGCAACTGCTTCGGCGTCGCGGGCGCCGCCCATCGCAACGGCGGCCGCTACTGCACGCGCTACGCCTGGCCCTCGGGACGGTGGGGCTCGCTGCCGCTGGAAGGCGGCATCGAGGCCGCGTACCGTGCCGAGATCGACGCCGCGCCCGATCCGCAGGCGAAGATGGCGGAGATCGAGGAGCGCCTGACCAAGCTGCGCTCGCCGTTCCGCTCGGCCGAGACGTTCTGGATCGAGGAGATCGTGGATCCGCGCGACACGCGCCGGCTGCTGTGCGAGTGGGCCGAGCTCGCGGCGCCGCGACGGCGCCCCGGCCCATCCGTGCACGCGATGCGGCCGTGAAAGGAGATCAGGTATGACGACGCCGACGCTGATGAAGGAGATCAACGCCGCATTCAACAGCCGCGACGTCGACCGCATCATGACGTTCTTCGCGGACGACGCGACGTTCCTGATGGCGCGCGGGCCGGAGCCCGACGGCCGCCGCGTCCGCGGCAAAGACGCCATCCGCAAGGTGCTCGCCGATCGCTTCAAGGTCATCTCGGACATGCGCTGGGATCACGTCGATGCGTTCATTTGCGGCGAGCGTGCGGTCAGCGTGTGGATGGTGACGGGCACCGGCACGGATGGCGAGAAGCTCAACTACCGCGGCTGCGACATCTACGAATTCCGCGGCGACAAGATCCTCAACAAGGACACGTACTGGAAGCTGGTCGAGGACAAGGCGCGGCTGTAGCGCAGATGCGCGTCGCGCGCCTCGTGTGGCGCGCGACGCACGCTCTCCTCACGCCCCGGCGAACAGCGCCTTCTTGATCACCGCGTGCACGCCCCAGTTGCCGTCCACGACCTGCGTGATGCCGAAGTCCACGCCGATCGACATGAGCGAGATGGCTTCGTCCTCGGTGAGACCGCGCGTGGTCATGAGGAAGTGACGCATCTTGCGGAACGCGTCGCGCAGCGCCAGATCCACCGACGACTTCGAGTAGATATCGCTCTGCGCCTGGGGTCCGAGCTCGGCGAGGTACTTGGGATAGCTGAAGCCGTGCAGCACCCACTCGTCTTGCGTCTCGAGCAGCGGGTACTCGAGCCCGGCGAGCGCGGTGCCCGGCAGCGTGTCCTTCTTTCGCAGAATGAGCTGGAAGGTGCCGGTGAGTGAGCACTCGATGGCGGTGCCGCAGAGCTCGGAGTCGCCCTGCGCGGCGTGCGGATCACCCGCGGACAGGAGCGCGCCGGGCACGGCCACCGGGTAGTACATCGTCGCACCCTTGCCGATCCGCCAGTCATCGATGTTGCCGCCGACCCAATGCGGTGGAATCGAGTCGACGATGTCGGCCTCCGACGGCGCCAGCCCGATAACGCCGAAGTGCGGTCGGATCGGAATGCGCACGTTCTTCAGGATGCCGTGGTTCTCCTTGACCTTCGTGTGGTCGACGGGCACGCCGGGGTAGTCGATGATCTTGTGCACGACGCCGTAGGGATCGGTCTGGGGCGTCCACTGGAAGTTGTAGAGCGCCTTCGCCCAGTTGCGCTCGCCCGCGGTGTCGATCTCGTAGATCGTGATGACCTCGCGCGGCTTGGGATCGGTGATGAGGTCCTTGTAGTGAAAGCCCCACCACGCCGCCGCGTTGCTGCCGAAGGACTTGCCCTTGTGTTGCGCGTTCGCGCACGGCCGCGGCTTGACGTCGATGATGCGTACCTCGAGGATGTCGCCGGGCATCGCGCCCTTGACCGCCACCGGCCCCGTGCAGATGTGCACGCCGAGCCCCTCGCCCGCGCCGCGTCCGAACAGCGTCGGCTGCATCGGGCCCGCGCCGCGCCGATCCACGCCCTTGCGCTGGCGGTCCCAGTAGTACACGGACTCCGCGCCGGGATCGCCCTTCACCATGCGCTCGGCATCGTCGTTGGCGTGATGCGTGAGCGTCTCGATCGTGACGAAGTCGCCCGAGCTGACCTCGATCTGCGGCTTGAGCAGCTTGCTGAAGTAGCCCCAGTGCACGGTCTTGTCGTTGGCGGGAACGTAGAAGTGGTTCTGCGTGCCGGGCACGGGGCCGGGCTGCGCCTGCGCCGACATCGCCGTCAAACCCATCGACGCGGCGGCGCCGCCGGCCACCAGCGCGCCCTTCAGGAAATCGCGTCGCTCGTTCGTCTCCCTCTTTTCGTCCATGCCGCGTCTCCTCCTCACGGATGTGGGTGAACGTCGGCTCGACGCTGAGCGAAGGGCCGCGATGCCCGAAACGGCGCCGATGGTACCATCGCCCCCACATGACCGCCGAGTCCGATTACATCGCGCGCGCGCGGGCGCTGGCGCCCGCGATCGCGGCGAGCGCGGAGCAGGCCGAGGCCCAGCGCCGGCTGCCCCCGACGGTCTCGGACGCGCTGCACGAGGCGGGCCTGTTCCGCATGTTGTTGCCGCGCTCGCTCGGCGGCGCCGAGCTCGGGCCATCGACGTTCGTGCAGGTCATGGAAGAGATCGCGAAGGCCGATGCGAGCACGGCGTGGGTGATCGGCCAGACGGCGGGCTGCTCGATGATCGCCGCGTATCTGCCGGCCGACGCGGCGGCGCGGATCTTCGGACCGCCGCGGGCCGTCCTCGCGTGGGGGGCGGGACCGCAGGGACGCGCCGTGGCCGTGAAGGACGGCTATCGCCTCAGTGGCTCGTGGTCGTTCGCGAGCGGCCTGCACGAGGCAACGTGGCTCGGCGCGCATGCGCCGATCGTGAACGCGGACGGCGCGCCACGCGTGCGGCCCGACGGGACCGGCGCCGTCCGCACGCTGCTGTTCCCGATCGGCGAGGCGACGGTGACCGACACCTGGCACGTGATGGGCTTGCGCGCGACGGCGAGCGACACCTACGCCGTGCACGATCTGTTCGTGCCCCACGCGCACACCGCCGCGCGCGATGAAGCCGCCGAGCGGCGCGAGGCGGGTCCGCTCTATTGCTTCCCGAGCGGCAGCCTCTATGCTTCGGGCTTCGCCTTCGTGTCGCTCGGCATCGCGCGTGCGCTGCTCGACGCGCTGATCGATCTCGCCGCCTCCAAGACCCCGCGCGGCGGCAAGCGGCCGCTCCGCGAAGGCGGCGTCACCCAGTCGATGCTGGCCCAGGCCGACGCGCGGCTGCACGCCGCGCGCGCCTACGTGCTCTCCACGCTCGATGACGTGCTGGCCGAGGCCGGGCGCACCGGGGGGCTCACGCTGGCGCAGCGCGTGCGCATCCGCCAGGCGGCCTCGCACGCGAGCCATGAGGGTCGCGACGTGGGCACGCTCGCCTATCACGCCGCCGGCGCCCACGCGATCTTCACGGGCGGCCCGTGGGAGCGGCGCATGCGCGACCTGCACTCGGTGTCGCAGCAGATCCAGGGCCGCGACGATCACTTCGAGAACGTCGGCCAATTCCTCCTCGGCCTCGAGCCCGACCCCACCTTCCTCTAGGAGAGGCACCATGGATCTCGACGAGGCGCTGCGCACGACGTTCTCCTGCCGCGACTTCACCGCGGAGCCGGTCCCCGACGCCGTGGTGGCCGAGATCCTCGAGCGCGCGCGCTTCGCTCCGAGCGGCGGCAATCGGCAGGGCTGGAAGGTCATCGTGGTGCGCGACGCCGCGACGCGGGCGAAGCTCGCCAAGCTCACCGAGTTCGGCGCCAAGCGCTACATCGCTCAGCAGAAGAACGGCGAGAACCCGTGGAACACGATCGACCCGCCGCGCGTCGACGCGGCCACCATCGAGCGCACGGAGCCGATGCCGCGGCTGATCGAGCCTGTGACAAAAGCTCCGGTCGTCCTGCTGATCTGCGTGGACCTGAAGGTCGTCGCGTCGACCGATCAGGATCTCGATCGCGTCGGCGTCATCAGCGGCGCTTCGATCTATCCGTTCGCGTGGAACGTCCTGCTCGCCGCGCGAGGCCGCGGCTACGCCGGCACCATCACCACGCTCGCCGTTGCCCAGGAGCCGAAGGTCAAGGAGCTGTTCGGGCTGCCGCCGCACGTCGCCGTGGCCGCCGTGATGCCGCTCGGCCGGCCCGTGAAGCAGCTGACGAAGCTCACGCGCAAGCCCGTGGGCGAGTTCGCGATGCGCGAGCGCTGGGGCGGCCCGCCGCTCGGCTAAGCGCGCGGCGCCGGCTCGAGCACGACCGCCGTGCCGTACGCGAGGACTTCGGTGACGCCGGGCGAGATCTCATTGGCGTCGTAACGCATCGCCACGACGGCGTTGGCGCCCGCCTCCGAGGCGTGGCGCAGCATCAGGCTGTAGGCCTCTTCCCGCGCCTGCTCGCACATGTTGGTGTACAGCGTGATGTTGCCCCCGAAGAACGTCTGGATGCTCGCGCCGAAGTTGCCGATCACGCTGCGCGAGCGCACCACGATGCCCCGCACGACGCCGCGGTACTCGGCGATGCGATGGCCGTCGAAACCGTTGGCCGTCGTCACCCAACGCGACTCGACGTCACCGGCGGCCGGCGTCGGCTTTCGCCCGAACGGTGTGCTCATGGCGGCGCGGAGTCTAGCATGGGCGCGACGGCGCGGGGCTGGCGTGCGCGATATCGCGCGTTGTATCGTGCGCTGCCTGACAAGGAGGCCTCCATGCGAACTGCCAGCATCGGAATCGCCCTGACGCTCCTGGTCGCCACGAGCACCCTCGCTCACGCACAGTCGTGGCGCCCGCCGGCCGACAATCAGCGCTGCCCCTCCAAGTGGGGCGCCGCCGACGAGCGCGGCTCCGGCAACCACATGGGCAAGGAGTCGGTCCTGCGCGCCGCGAAGCTCATCAAGACCGGCGAGCACATCGAACTGTCGCACGTTCTATCGGCCGAGATGCCGTTCTTCGGCACGCGGCGCTTCGACGTGCACACCAAGCGCACGTTCTTGAATCCGCCCGCGAACCGGCGCGGCAGCAACGAAGAAGTCCTCATCAGTGAGATCGGCCAGGTGGGCACCCAGCTCGACGGCTTCGCGCATCAAACGATCGGCGACAGCCTCTACAACTGCAACAAGCAGGACGACATCTCCAGCCGCGGCGGGTTCACCAAGCTCGGCATCGAGAAGGTCGGCACCCTCATGACCCGCGGGGTCCTCATCGACGTCGCCGCGCTCAAGGGCGTGGACATCCTCGGCGACACGTATGAGATCACCCCTCAAGATTTGCAGCAGGCGCTGCAGAAGCAGGGCCTCACGCTCCAGAAGGGCGATGCGGTGATCATTCACACCGGCTGGGGCAAGCTCTGGGCGAAGGACAACGCGCGCTACGTGAAGTCATGTCCCGGCATCGGCATCGCGGCCGCGGAGTGGCTGGTGAAGCAGGACCCGATGATCATCGGCTCCGACAACTGGCCGGTCGAGGTCGCGCCGAATCCCGACAAGGAGATTTCGCTGCCCGTCCACCAGATCATGCTGCCCATCAACGGCGTCCACATTCTCGAGAACATGAAGCTGGACGAGCTGGCGGCCAAGCAGGTCTACGAGTTCGCTTTCGTCATGCAGCCGCTGAAGATGAAGGGCTTCTCGGGCTCGACGGTGGCGCCGACGGCGATCCGCTAGAGGGGCGCCCCGGGGTTCCCGGGGCGGCGGAATATCAGGGGGTTTTGGGGGGCCCTTCCAGGCCGCCCAAGACGAAGACGCCCGCGTCGAAGTCGGCCGCGACGCGGGCGTCCTGTTCGAGCAGGGCGTCGCTGTCGACGTCGGCGAACTCGATGGCGCCCATGTCGGCAAAGGCCTTCTGCACCTTCTCGCTCCAGAGCCCGATGTCCTTGACGGTCGGCACGATGCGGCTGAAGAGCCGCTTGCGGAACATCCGCATGTTCTCCGAGGACATCGCGACCTCGATCGCTTCCTTCACAGGCAAGCCGAGGTTCTCCCACAGCTCCTTCTGATTGAAGCGATCCCGCATGTGATAGCAGGCCTGCACGACGAATTCCTCGCGCTCGCCGCGCTCGGCCTCGCTCAGCTGCGGATAGAAGTCACGCAGCGCGAGCCGACCGAACGCCACGTGGCGCGCCTCGTCCTGCATGACGTAGGCGTTCACGGAGGCGGCCAGGCGGTTCTTCGCGAAGTCCCGGATGCGCTGAAAGGCGGCCAGGGCCAGGCCCTCGATGAGGATCTGCATGCCGAGGTACGTCATGTCCCAGCGCCGGTCGGTCAGGACGGTCTCCAGCAGCGCCTTGAGCCCCGGCGTGATCGGATACGCGATACCGAGCTTCTCGTTCAAGAGCCGCGCGTATGCCTCGACGTGACGCGCCTCGTCCATGACCTGCGTGGCGGCGTAGAACTTCGCGTCGAGCTCCGGAACGGTCTGCACGATCCGCGCGGCGGCCATGAGCGCGCCCTGCTCGCCGTGCATGAACTGAGAGAGCGTCTGCGCCTGCTGGTGGTGCCGCAGATGGACCTTCTCCTTGTCCGTCAGCTTGTCCCAAATCGGCGAGCCGAAGATCGGGATCAGGCGGTCGTCGATCTCCTGCGGATTCTCGGGATCGAGGTCCTGCGACCAGTCGATGCGCGTGGCGGCGTCCCACTGCTGCTTCTTGCCCTTGTCGTAGAGCGCCAGCAGCTTGGCGCGCTCGTCCTCGTACTCCCAGGTGAAGGACGTCTGCGTCTCGCCGGACAGCGCCCACCCGGTCTGCTCGACGGGCAATTGATACCGATACATGGTCGCCATGGCAGGGCCTCCTGACCCGGCGGCCAGTCTACGCCATCGCGCATTTCCACGTCGGAATTGACGCTGAGGCGGCAAACGCCCTAACGTGGTTTGGTCGATGCTTCTCCGGTTTGCGTGGCCCCTCCTCGCCTTCATCGTCGTTCCCGGCGTGTTCGCCTGGTGGAGCGGCCGACGCCTCGTTCCCCAGCGCGACGATCCCGCGCTCGCCGAGCGGCTGCTGGCGCGCGCCGAGCACACCCAGCGCGTGACGCTCGTGAGCTGCGTGGCACTGACCCTTGCGGCCGGCCCCTACTACTGGTTCGCCGTGCTCGGGCTCGTCGTCGCACTGTGGGCGGGCGACTATCCCTCGCGCCGCGTGCTGCTCGACGAGCGCTGGGGGCCATTCCGCTATCTGCTGTGGCGGCTGCGCTTCCACGTGGCGTGGCTCGGCTTCTGGTTCGCGTTGCTCGTGGCGCCGACGGTGATCGAGGCCGCGCAGGACTGGCGCTGGCACGTGGCCGTCACGCTGGCCGTGGTGCTCGGCCTGTGGGCGCTGCGCTTCACTTCGATATTTCTCACGTTGGTCGGCGCGCGCCCGCGGCTGTGGCGCCCCGAATGGCAGCCGATCATCGACCGCTCGCGCGCCGCCCGACCGCGGCTGTTCGAGATGCCGGTGCCCGGCGGGCGCTTCGTCAACGCGTTCGCGTTCCCCTCGCCCGAGTCGCCGACCGTGCTCTTCACCGAGCCGGCGCTGCAGCTGCTGAGCGCCCGCGAGCAGGCCGCCGTTTTCGCGCACGAAGTCGCGCATCTCGAGCACTACGATCGCCGTCGCTCACGCATCGCCTCGATCGTCACGTATACGCTCGTGCTCGCGGGGACGCTCGGGGTGACCGTGGCGCTCGATCGGCTGCCGGCGGGACCCATTATCGCCGGCTGGTCGTTGGCCCTGATCATCGGCTTCGCGTGGAAGGCGTCGCGTCACAAAGCCCACGAGACCGAGAGCGACGTGCGCGCGCTCGCGCTGTGTGACGACCCCGAGGCGCTCATCAGCGGGCTGACGAAGCTCACGATCGCCGGCCGCATGCCGCGCCGGTGGAGCGCCGAGCTCGAGCACGGCTCGTCGCATCCAAGCCTCGCGCGCCGGCTGCACGCGATTCGCCGCGTGGCCGCGATCGAGGTGATGCCCTTCGACGGCACTCTGGTCGTCGCCACCACGCGGCCGTCGGCGCTGATCGTCCTCGACCGCGACGGTGTGTCGTGGGTGGAAGCGCGCGATCCGGACGAGCGCAATCCCGAGATCCTGCGCCAGACCGCGCGGTCGCGATGGTCGGTGCCCTACGACGAGCTGGTCGAGCTGCGCGTGCGCGCCTTCTGGTGGGGCGGCGCCTCGCTGGTGGCGCGCGATCGCAGCGGGGCGTCGCGCGCGGCGCAGATCGCGCCCGGGGAGGTGGCCGCGCTCCAGCGCAAGCTCGACGCCGTCGAGCATCGCCTCGCGCACGACACCGTCGTGCCGGAGCCCGCACCGGCGCTGGGCCGCTTCACTGCGATGGCGCTCGGTCTCGTCGCCACGCTGGTCGAAGGCCTGCTCACACTCGGCCTGCTCACCGCGCTCGTCGCGCTGATCCGCCCGAGCCGCGCCGCGCTGGCGGCCGTGGCCGGCGTCGCCGGCGCCTGCTTGCTCGCGTTCGCCGGCGATCTCGGCGTTCGCCATCCGACGGCATTCACGCTCGCCTACGCCATCGCCGCGGGCGCCGTGTGCGTGCTCGCGACCTGGCTCGCCGTGCAGCCGCGCACGTTCGCCGGCCGTCCCGTCGACTACGTGCCCATCACCGCCACCATCGGCATCGTCGCCGCGGTGACGTGGGGACCGCTGCTCGCGTACGTCATCCGCACGAGCAAGCCGGCGGCCGTCGCGGCCCACCTTCTCGTCGGCGCGCCGATTCTCTGGGCTGCGCTGCTCGGTCTGGCGGCCGCGCTGCTGACGACGCCACGCCCCGCCCTGCACCGCGTGGGTGTGGCGCTGCTCGCGGTGGGCATGCTCGCCGGGCCTGGCGTGAAGCTCGTCGAGACGCTGAGGTCGCGTCCCACCGTGGCCGGCGCCACCGAGCGCGGCACGCTCGCCCGCACGACGCAGCTCGACCTGCCCTGGCGGAGCGGCGCGCTGCGCGTGTCGCCAACGGGCACGCGCGCCGCGGTCATGACGCGCGAGGCGCCGCGCGCGCCCGATCACTTCCTCATCCTGGGCCTCGAATCCGGCCGCGCCGACATCGAGGCGCGCGACCTGCGCTTCCTCGACGACAGCAACGCGCTCACGCTCATCGAGTCGTCGAACCGGACAGTGCTGCAGCACATGGAGCTGGCCGAGTCGGCGGCGTCGGAGGCGTGGAGCATCGCGCTGCCACCGCTCAGCACGCCGAGCGTGTCGTCGGTCAAGGGCTCGGCCTGGGCGGTGGTCGGCTACGACGGCGACGCCGAGGAGTTCGTCGGGCTGGCCGGCCGCGTCGGCAGCCCGGGCGTCAATCGCTATCGGTGGCCGGTGGACGACAGCGAACGGGTGGATGCCGAAGTCGTCGAGATCCTGCCTGACGGGCGCGGGATTCGCGCGATCAGCGGCGTGACCCCACTGGCGCGACTGCCCTGGGGGACGTGGATCTACGACCGGGGCGGCCGCCGGCAGACGCGCGTGTGGCGGCTGACCGGCAACACCCAGGAGCTGCTCGCGGTGTGGCCGACGGCCGCGGGCTGTCACCTCGTCGCCCACAGCGCCGCGGAGGTCGTCTGCGTGGGCGACCAGCACGAGCGCACGCTGATCTGGCGCTTCGGCCTCGACGCGGGTCCGACGCGGCCCCTCGCCGTGCCCGAGCTGGCGCGCCGCACGGGCGTGAGCCCCGACGGCCGCTTCGTCGCGCTCTGGGGCAAAGACGCGCTGGTCGTCGTCGACCTCGACCGCGCGCTGGCGATGCGGCGGGCGCTGCCGGCCGAGGCCGGCGTGCCCATGCACGTGGTACCGCTCGCGGATCGGCTCATCGCGATGTTCCGGCGTCCGCGCGCCGCGCCGGTGATCGAGGTCTTCGACACGCGCTGGTGAGCCGGGTGTACACTCGGCGACCATGAAAATCCTCTTCGTCGGCGCAGGCGCGATCGGCAGCTATCTCGGCGCATTCCTCACGCGGGCCGGCCAGGACGTCACGCTCATCGATCCGTGGGCCGAGCAGGTCGAGACCGTCCGCGCGAAGGGCATCTCGGTCACCGGCCCGCACGATCCGTTCGAGGCGCGACCGGCGATCTATCATCTCCACGAGGCCCAGCGGCTGCCGCGCGACTTCGACGTCGCGTTCGTCGCGATGAAGGTCTACGACACCGCGTGGGCGACCCAGCTCGCCTCACGTCACCTGAAGGCCGACGGGTTCGTCGTGGCCGCCGAGAACTGCTGGCCCGATCCGATCGTCGCCTCGGTCGTCGGCAAGGAGCGCGCGGTCGGTCTCATCATGTCCAAGATCGGCGTGGCGTCGTGGAAGGCGGGGCACGTCGAGCGCGGCCACGAGCGTGGCGGCAGCACCGGCCACGACGTCTTCCGCGCCGGCGAGCACGACGGCACGATGACGCCGCGCACGCAGATGATCGCCGACATGCTCAAGGTCGTCGACGGCTCGAAGCCCACCGACAACCTCTGGGGCGAGCGCTGGTCCAAGCTGTGCGCCAACGCGATGGGCAACCCGGTGCAGGCCATGTCGGGCCTCGGCTCGTTCGAGGTGGCCTCGAGCGAGGTCGGCCGCGCCATCACGATTCACCTCGCGTCGGAATCGGCGCGCGTCGGCCTGGCGCTCGGCTACACGATTCCCAAGATCAACGGCACCACCGCCGAGCGGTGGGCCGACGCCGATCGCCGCGAGACGTGGCAGGCGCTCGACGAGATGCTGACGCCGAAGTCGGCCGGCGGTCGCAACTGGAAGGCGTCGATGGCGCAGGATGTCGCCAAGGGCCGCCCGACCGAGATCGACTACATGAACGGTTTCGTCGTCGAGCGCGGCCGCGAGGTCGGCATCCCGACGCCGGTGTCGACGGCGGTCGTCGAGACCGTGCGCGAGATCGACCGCGGCCAGCGCAAGCAGGCCGCCGAGAACATCGGAGTCACGCTCAAGCGCGCGGGGGTGTGACGCGCCCGCGCGCAGCGACGCCGTCGTCGAGGTCGCCGGCCGCGGGGTGGTGATCACCAATCCCGGCAAGACGTTCTTTCCGCGGGCCGGGTACACCAAGCTGGATCTCGTGAAGTACTACGTCGCCGTCGCCGACGGCGCGCTGCGCGGCATCGGCGGCCGGCCCATCGTCCTCAAGCGCTACGTGGACGGCGCCGAGGGCGAGCCGTTCTTCCAGAAGCGCGCCCCCGAGCGCCATCCCGACTGGATCGAGACGGTGGAGCTGCGCTTTCCCTCGGGTCGCACGGCGCGCGAGGTCGTCGTGCGCGACGGCGCGCAGCTCGCCTGGATCGTCAACCTCGGCTGCATCGATCTCAATCCCCACCCGGTGCGCGCCGACGACCTCGACCATCCGGACGAGCTGCGCATCGATCTCGACCCCGGTCCGGGGGTGGGCTGGGACGAGGTGCGGCGCGTGACGCTGCTGGTGCGCGACGTGCTCGACGCGCACGGACTCCGTGGCTGGCCCAAGACGTCGGGCTCGCGCGGCATGCACGTCAACGTGCGCATCGAGCGGCGCTGGACCTTCGACGAGGTGCGCCGCGCCGCGCTCGCCGTCGCGCGCGAGGTCGAGCGCCGCGCACCCGAGGAGGCGACGAGCCGCTGGTGGAAGGAAGAGCGCCGCGGCGTCTTCCTCGACTACAACCAGAACGCCAAGGACCGCACCGTCGCGTCCGCGTGGTCCGTGCGGCCCACGCCCGACGCGCGCGTCTCGATGCCGCTCGAGTGGGACGAGGTCGCCACCTGCGATCCGGCGGCGTTCACGCTGGCCACCGCCCCCGCGCGCTTCGCCGCGCGCGGGGACGCGTCGGCCGGCATCGACGCCGCGGCCGGCTCGCTCGACGGGCTGCTGGCGCTGTCCGCGGCGCAGGCCGCCGCGGGTCTCGGCGACGCCCCGTGGCCGCCGCACTATCGCAAGCGTGGCGACGAACCGCCGCGCGTCGCGCCCTCACGGCGCCGCCGCGACGGCAGCGGCGCGGCGCTGATCACCGTCGCGAAGGCCGCGCACAAGACCGACGCGCTCGCCGGGCTCGAGCGCTGGAAGGCGCGGCATCCCGCGGCCGCCGCGCGCCTGCAGGTGGACGACGTGCTCGTCGATTCCATGCGCGGGCGCTCGACCACCTGGACGCGCATCCGCGTCAACCTACGCCACGTTCCCGAGAGCGAGCGGCCGGCCGACGAGTCCCCCGACCCCGACTACGATCCCTGGCGCGCTCCGAACACCCGCTCGAGCTCGTAGGCCGGCGTCACCTCGAGCTGATCGTAGCGGCAGTCGCGCGGATGCTTGTCGGGCCGCCAGCGCACGAAGTGGGCGGCGTGCCGAAAGCGCGTGCCCTGCATGTGATCGTAGGCGACCTCGCAGACGCGCTCGGGCCGCAACGGCTCCCAGCTCAGGTCCTTGCCGCGATTCCAGCGGCTCGTCGCGCCCGGCATCCGCTGTTCGTTGCCGCCCGCGTCGTCCTGGGCCTCCGCCCAGTCACGCCACGGATGCCCCTCGAGCGCCTTCTCGCGTAGCGGCGCGAGCTCGTCGACGAGCCGCTTGCGCATCTCGTTGGTGAATGCCGCCGTCACGCCCACGTGGTGCAGCGTGCCGTCGTCGTCGTACAGGCCGAGCAGGAGCGAGCCGACCATCGTGCGGCCGCCCTTGCTGTACCAGCGGAAGCCCGCCACGACGCAGTCGGCCGTCCGCGCGTGCTTGACCTTGATCATCGTGCGCTCGCCTGCGCGATACGGCGCGTCGACGCGCTTGGCCATGACGCCGTCGAGTCCCGCACCCTCGAAGCGGCGGAACCAGTCCTCCGCGAGCTTGCGATCGCGCGTGGCCGGCGAGAGGTGCACGGGCGGGACGGCGCGCGCCAGTGCCCGCTCGAGCCGCTCGCGCCGCGTGCCGAGCGGTACGTCGCGCAGGTCATCGTCGTCCAGCGCGAGCAGGTCCCACGCCACGAACGAGGCGGGCGATTGCTCGGCGAGCAGCTTCACCCGCGACGCCGCGGGATGGATGCGCAGCAGCAGCGCCTCGAAGTCGAGCCCACGCTCGCCGACGATGACGACTTCGCCGTCCAGCACACAGCGCTCGGGCAGCGTCCGGGACAGCGGCGCGAGGAGCTCGGGGAAATAGCGGTTCATCGGCTTCTCGTCGCGGCTCTGCAGCAGGAGCTCGTCGCCGTCGCGAAACACGAGCGTGCGAAAGCCGTCCCACTTGGGCTCGAACTGCCAGCCCTCGCCGGAGGGCAACGCGTCGGCGGCGGAGGACAGCATGGGCGCGAGCGGCGGCGAAAACGGCAGGCGCATGGCTCAAAGGATAGAGAAATCCGCGGCCGATGCTAGCGAACGATCAGGACGATCGACAACGCCAGCAGCGCGCCCATGGCGATGTTGAACGCGCGCACGCGGCGCTCGGTGCCGAGCACGCGCTGCACACCCGCGCCGAACGCGAGCCAGAGAAAGCAGCTTGGCAGCGCCGCGACGAAGAACAGGGCGCCGAGCCACGCGGCCTGGGCGACGGGCCCGCCGGCGTCTGACCGCAGGAAGGTTCCTGCGGCGCTCGCGCTCACGAGCCACGACTTCGGGTTCACCCACTGAAAGGCCGCGCCGCCCACGAAGCCGACCGGATCGCGTGAGTCCGTGGGCTCGATGCGTCCCGACGACGTCGCGATCTTCCACGAAAGCCAGAGCAGGAATACCGCGCCGGCCCAGTGCAGCGCCGTCAGCACGAGCGGGTAGCCGAGGACGACGCTGCCGAGTCCCAGCGGGACGAGGAACAGCATGAGCGCCATGCCTGTCGTCACGCCGAGCAGGCACGGCAATCCTCCGAGCACACCGGCGCGGGCGCCGGCGGCGACGAGCATGACGTTGCTCGGCCCCGGCGTGACCGCCGCGACCACGGCGAAAAGAACGAAGGCGGCGGCGTGCTCGGTGGTCGTACCCTTACCTCCATGCTCGAGGGAGCCAGATCGGCCGGCGAAGGTCTTGAACGATCGTGCCGTGAGGGCTGGATCGCGAGCACGCGGCCCGTCGAGGGCGTCGAGCTGTTCAGCGCGTGGTTCGCCGGCGCGCCATACGCGAAGCATCGGCACGACACGTACGCCGTGGGGCTGACCGACTGCGGCATCCAGGTCTTCGATTACCGCGGCTCCGTCCATGCGAGCCGGGCCGGTCAGGTCGTCGTGCTCCATCCCGACGAGGCTCACGACGGGCGCGCGGGTACTGCGGAAGGCTTCGGTTACCGCATCGTCTACGTCGAGCCGGCGCGTGTGGCCGAGGCGGTGCGGGTGCTGCGCGGTCGGCCCGCGCCGCTGCCGTTCGTCCGGCAGGCCGTCTCGGCGAATGCGCGACTCGCCCGGACGGTGGAGCGCGCGTTCGGTGCGCCGCTCGAGCCCCTCGCCGCGGACAGCGTGGTGCTCGAGATCGCGGCGGCCCTGGTGGCGGCGCAGGATGGCGTGGCGTCCGCCGTGTCCCGCCGGATCGACGCGACCGCCATCGAACGGGCCCGGCAATTCCTCGACGCCGAGAAGACGCGCGTCGTCCGCTCGGGCGAGCTCGAATCGATCACCGGGCTGACGCGCTACGATCTCGCGCGGCAGTTCCGGATCGTGCTCGGCACGAGCCCGTACCGGTATCTGTTGATGCGGCGGCTCGAGTTCGCGCGCGAGCGCCTGCACGCCGATCGGCCGCTCGTGGAAGTCGCCTGCGACGCCGGCTTCGCCGACCAGGCGCACTTCACGCGGATGTTCAAGGCGGCCTTCGGGCTCACGCCCGCGCGCTACCGCGCGCTGAGCGCGCGGCGCTAGCCGTACTGAATGCCGATGATCTCGGCCACGAGCGCGGGGCGCTCCTGGCCCTCGATCTCGACCGTCGCCTCCGACGTCACGCGAAAGCCGTTGCCGTCCATCGGCTCGACGCTCTTGAGCTTGAACGAGCGCAGCCGGATGCGTGCGCCCGCGGGCACGGCGTTCGTGAACCGGACCTTGTTGCTGCCGTAGTTCAGGCCGCGCTTGCGCCCGGTCACCTTCACGAGCGTCTGCGCCATGCGCGGCACCAGCGACAGCGTCAGATAGCCGTGGGCGATCGTCTTGCCTCCGGGCATCTCCTTCTTCGCCCGCTCGACGTCCACGTGAATCCACTGGTGATCGCCGGTCGCGTCCGCGAATTTGTCGATGATGGCCTGATCCACGGTCATCCAGTCGGAGGGCCCCAGCTCCCGCCCGACGTGCTGCAGCAGCTCCGCGGGTTTTTCGACCGTCAGCGTCATGCCGAGAGCCGCTCGTACATGTCGTGCACGTCGCTGCCGTGGAACCGCGCGGTGTGGTTCGTGGGCGCCAGCGGCTCGTTGTAGAAGAACGCCGGCAGCTCGTCGTCCCGCTCGGTGAAGCCCGCGCGCCGGTTGAACTCGCGCTCGAGCTTCAGCGTCTCGCGCCCGAGCGTCACGAAGAAGTCCTTGGTGAGCGTGGTGCCGAGCGCGCTGTTGATGGCGTTGGCGATGAACTCGGTGTTGGGCTCGGTCACGCTGCGGCCGAAGATGCAGAGGCCGAGGGAGTCGGTGGCCGCGCAGTTGGTCTGCGCGATCAGGCTCTGCTCGAGCAGCGCGTTCAGGTCCATCTCGCGTGTCTTCAACCGCGGCAGGTTCCCGGCCGTGTGATCGGCGCCCTGCGCCGTCGCCATCATCGAGATGCCGGTGGCCTCCACCACCCGCGGGTCGTACGCGCTGATCGCCTGCTTCTTGATGACCGGCACGCGGCGGACCTTGTAGTGCTCGCCGACGCGCGCCGTGCCCTGCGCCCAGATCTTGCCGTTCGGCGTGCCGCGCATGATCTCCCGCAGGGTGTCGGCCATGAACTTGGCGTCACCGAACTGGCCGAGCCCCGCCTCCATCAGCACGGCGAGCATGGCGCCCGTCTCGATCGTGTCCACGCCCATGTCGTTGCAGATCTCGTTGAGGCCGGCGAGGTCGTCGGGCTCCGTGAGACCGCAGTTGGAGCCGAGCAGCCCGAGCGTCTCGTATTCGACCGGGGACACGATCTCCTTGCCGCTGGCGTCGACGTAGACGTTGCTGCACTGGATCACGCAGCCGGGCATGCAGGCGTGCGTCTGCTCGCCACCGCGGCCGGTGTTGAGCGGCGCGATGAACTGGCCGCCCATCTTGAACGTCTCGCCCTTCGACGCGTCCGCGAGCCGCCCCGCGCTGAAGTTGCGCACGGGCAGGCCGCCCATCTGGTTCTGCACGTCCGCCATGCCCATGGTGCCGAGCGGCTGGTAGAAGTTCGTCACGATCCCGTCGGCGAGCAGCATCTTGCTGTAGTCCTTGATCGAGGCGTTGACCTTTTTGGGATCCGAGAACGGCGGGATCTTGTCCACGTCGAGGACGATCGCCTTCACCTTCTTGCTGCCCATGACGGCGCCGACGCCGCCGCGCGCGGCGAGCCGCGAGGGCCGCGAGTCCTTGTCGGTGAACGCGATGCCCGCGATGAGGCCCTGGTACTCGCCCACGGGGCCGCACAGCGCCGTCGCGACCTTCTTGCCGTACTTGGCGAGCAGCATCCGGTTCGCCTCGAAGTTGCCTTTGCCCAGGTATGGCCGCGCGTCGTCGAAGTCGATCGTCCCGTCCTTCTTGAAGTGCAGGACGACCCAGTCGGGCGAGGCGCCGTGCAGCGTCATGCCGGCGATCTTGAGCTGTCCCATTGCGTAGCCGAACGTTCCGCCGCCGTTGGCCTCCTTGACGCCGCCGGTGAGGGGGCTCTTGCAGCCCACGCTCGTGCGGTTGGCATTGGAGAACGACGACCCGGCAAAGGGGCCCGCAGAGAAGATCAGCGGGTTGGCCGGCGACAACGGGTCGACCGTGGCCGCCCCCTGCTCGAGCAGGGTCTTGGCGATGTGATAGCGGCCGCCGTTGACGAGCTCGTCGCCGCCCATCTCTCGCTTCGTGACCGTTCGGTCGCCCAACCGGATGTCGTAGTAGGTGCGCATTGGCTGTCCTCCGCCCGGAATCCTACCAAATTCTTTACAGGCGGGGTCCGGGCGCAGATACTGAATTCATGCGCGACCTTCGGCTCGACCCGGACGTCGTGGAGCAGATCCTCACCTACGCGCGACGTCTTGCCGCGCGCGGCTACGTGCACAACCAGCTCGGCAACATCGCCGTGCGCGTCGCTCAGGCCGATCATCCGCACGGCGTCATCTACACGAAGCACGCCGGGATCTCGCTCGAGGATGCGAGTGCGGAGCACATCGTCATCACCGACGTGCCCACCGCCGCGCTGCTCTATGGCACGCGGCCCACCAGCATCGGTCATCAGCTCAACCGCGAGATCCTACGATTGCGGCCGGACGTGGGCGCCGTCATCCACGTGCACCACGACGAGACGATCGCGCTGTTCGCGTCGCGCGCGGTGAAAGAGCTGCGCGTGCTGTCGCTGGAGTTCCCGCTGATCATGGGCGCGCCGCCCGTCGTCTTGCCCTCACACATCGACGTCGAGCAGGACGTCGGTCCCGTCGGCGGCTTCATCCAGGGCACGAACGCGATCATCATGGAGAACCACGGCGTGACGACGCTGGGCGCCACGCTCGCCGAAGCCTACTATCGCCTCAATACGCTCGCCGCGGAGGTGCGGCGCGTGGCGCAAGCGGAGACGCTGGCCGCGGCGGCCCGCACGGAAGTCGCCTACCTGTCGACCGACGCGGTCGACTTCATGTACCGCAACGCGCGCGATCTGCAATTTGCCGCGCGCGATCGGCAGGGGATGTAGCGCCAACTTCTCCGCCGTGCTGCGGTATGCTTCGGCGTAATGCGCGCTTCGACCCGGACGTGGATCGTCGTGGTCATCGTCGGCTGCGTCCTGGCGGGCGCGGCGTACGCGTTGACCCGACCCGCGAAGGGGCAGCCGGCCAAGACCAGCGGCGGCGCTTCGGCGGCCGGTGTCCCCCGCGCCACTCCCGTGGTGACGGCCGTCGCCCGGTCGGGCGACCTCCCGGTGTCGATTACCGCGCTGGGCTCGGTCACGGCGCTCAATACGGTCACCGTCCGTAGCCGCGTCGACGGACAGCTCCTGAAGGTGCACTTCGCCGAGGGCCAGCTCGTCCACGCCGGAGACCTGCTCGCCGAGATCGATCCGAGTCCCTTCCAGGCCCAGCTCACCCAGGCCGAAGGCCAGCTCGCGCGGGACATGGCCGCGCTGCAGAACGCGAAGCTCGACCTGGACCGCTACCGCGTGCTCGTCGACAAGGAGATGATCGCGCGCCAGCAGTACGACACGCAGGCCGCGACGGTGCGTCAGGCCGAGGGCGCGGTGAAAGCCGACCAGGGCCAGCTCGACCTGATCAAAGTCCAGATTTCTTACACACGCATCACCGCCCCGCTGAGCGGCCGCGTCGGCCTGCGCCTGGTCGATCCCGGCAACATGGTCAAAGCCAACGACCCCGGCGGCCTGGTCGTCATCGCCCAGATCGAGCCGATCGCCGTCGTGTTCGCCATCCCCGAAGACAGCCTGCAGCCCGTGCTGCGCCAGTACCGCACCGGCAAGGACGTGCCCGTGGACGCCTTCGACCGCGAGGGCAAGAAGAAGCTCGCAACGGGAACGCTGGCCGCGGTCGACAACGCGATCGATCCCGCCACCGGCACGGTGAAGCTCAAGGCGTCGTTTCCCAACCGCGACGGCGCGCTGTTCCCCAACCAGTTCGTGAACGCCCGCGTGCTGCTGGATGTGCTGCCCAACGTGGTGCTGGCGCCGAGCGAGGCGATCCAGCGCGGGCCGCAGGGCGCCTTCGTCTACGTCGTGAGCCCGGATCGCACGGCGCAGATGCGCCGGCTCGAGCTGGGCCCGAGCGACAGCGGTCTGGTGTCGGTCAAGCAGGGGCTGGCCGCCGGTGAGGCGGTCGTGGTGGATGGCGCCGAGAAGCTGCAGGAGGGCGCCAAGGTCGAGCCCCGGGAGCGGGCGCCCGCGCGGACGCGGTCGTGAACCTGTCGCGGCAGTTCATCCTGCGGCCGGTGGCGACCTCGCTGCTGACGGCCGCGATCATTCTCGCCGGCGCCATCGCCTATCGTCAGCTGCCGGTCTCGGCGCTGCCGCAGGTCGACTACCCGACGATCCAGACCGTCACGTTCTATCCCGGCGCCAGTCCCGACGTCATGGCGTCCGCCGTGACGGCACCGCTGGAGCGCCAGTTCGGTCAGCTGCCCGGCCTCAAGCAGATGACGTCGACGAGCTCGGCCGGCTCGAGCGTGATCACGCTGCAGTTCGACCTCGCGCTGCCCCTCGACATCGCCGAGCAGCAGGTGCAGGCGGCGATCAACGCGGCGGCGTCGTTCCTGCCGAGGGATCTGCCGAACCCGCCCGTGTACAGCAAGGTGAATCCCGCGGACGCCCCGGTGCTGACGCTCGCACTCACGTCCGACGCGCTGCCCCTTACCGCCGTGCAGGACCTCGCCGACACGCGGCTCGTGCAGAAGATCGCCCAGCTCCCGGGCGTCGGCCTCGTCACGCTGTCCGGCGGTCAAAAGCCCGCCGTGCGCATCCAGGTCAACCCGGCGCTGCTCGCCGGCTATGGACTGACGCTCGACGACGTCCGCGGCGCGGTGGCCGCGGCGAACGTCAACCAGGCCAAGGGCAGCCTCGACGGGCCGTACCAGGCTTACACGATCGGCGCCAACGACCAGCTCCACCAGAGCGCGCAGTACCGGACGCTCGTGATCGCGTACCGCAACAACGCCCCGGTGCAGCTCGCCGACGTCGCCGAGGTGATCGACGGCGCGGAGAACGTGCGTCAAGCCGCGTGGATGAACAATCGCCCGGCGATCGTGGTGAACATCCAGCGGCAGCCCGGCGCCAACATCATCGAGGTCGTGGATCGCGTGAAGCGGCTCTTGCCGCAGCTGTCGGCGGGGCTGCCCGCGTCCGTCAAGCTGGAGGTGCTCACCGACCGCACGACCACGATCCGCGCGTCCGTGCACGACGTGCAGTTCGAGCTCATGCTCGCCGTCGTCCTCGTCGTGCTCGTGATCTTCGTCTTTTTGAGGTCCGCTGCGGCCACCTTCATTCCCGGCGTGACGGTGCCCGTGTCGATCGTGGGCACGTTCGCGGTCATGTACGGCCTCGGCTACTCGCTCAACAACCTCTCGCTCATGGCGCTCACGATCGCCACCGGCTTCGTCGTCGACGACGCCGTGGTCATGATCGAGAACATCGCGCGCTACATCGAGCATGGTGAGGCGCCGCTGGCCGCCGCCTTCACCGGCTCGGGCCAGATCGGCTTCACGATCCTGTCGCTGACCGTCTCGCTCATCGCCGTGTTGATCCCGCTGCTGTTCATGGGCGACATCGTCGGCCGCCTCTTCCGCGAGTTCGCGATGACGCTGGCGGCCGCGATCCTCGTCTCCGCGGTGGTCTCACTCACGCTCACGCCGATGATGTGCGCCAAGCTGCTCAAGCGGCCGGAGGAGCGCAAGGAAGGCCGCTTCGCGCGGGCGGCCGAGCGCGCGTTCGATCGCCTGGTGCAGGCGTACACCGCCTCGCTTTCGCGCGTCCTCGGGCATCAGCCGCTCGTGCTGGCCGTGGCCGGCCTCACACTCGTGGTCACGGTCGCGCTCTACATCGTGATTCCCAAGGGCCTCTTTCCCGTGCAGGACACGGGCGTGATCCTCGGCATCTCGGAGGCGCCGCAGAACGTCTCGTTCCCGGCCATGGCCGCGCGCCAGCAGGCGCTGGCCCGCGTGATACTTCAAGATAAGGCCGTCGCGGGCCTGTCCTCGTTCATCGGCGTGGACGGCACGAACGTGACGCTGAACAGCGGTCGCGTGCTCATCACGCTCAAGCCTCTGGCCGAGCGCGACGGCGTCACCGAGGTCATCGATCGCCTGCGTCCGGCGCTGGCGCAGGTGTCGGGCATCGCGCTCTACCTGCAGCCGGTGCAGGACCTCACGGTGGAGGACCGCGTCAGTCGCACGCAGTTCCAGTATGGCCTCGAGGACGCCGACGAAAAGGAGCTGCGGACGTGGGCGCCGCGGCTCGTGGCGCGCCTGCGCGAGCAGGCGGTCTTGCGTGACGTGGCGAGCGATCAACAAGATTCGGGGCTCGAGGCGCTCGTGAGCATCGACCGCGCGACGGCGTCGCGGCTCGGCATCACGCCCCAGATGGTGGACGACGCGCTGTACAACGCGTTCGGTCAGCGGCAGATCTCCACGGTGTTCACGCAGCTCAACCAGTACCGCGTGGTGCTCGAGGTCAAGGAAGAGTTCCGCGCGGCGCCCGACGCGCTCGGCCGCATCTACCTGCGCTCCAACCCCGCCGCGTCCGGGACGCCAGGCGGCTCGGCCCAGGTGCCGCTGGCGACGGTGGCCAGCGTCCAGGAGCGCGCGACGCCGCTCGTGATCGCGCACCAGGGCCAGTTTCCAGCGGTGACGATCTCGTTCAATCTGGCACCGGGCGCCTCGCTCGGCGATGCCGTCGACGCCATCAATGGCGCCGCGCGCGAGATCAATCTGCCGCCGGCCATCCAAACCGGCTTCCTGGGTGCGGCGCGCGCGTTTCAGGCCGCGCTCGCCAATCAGCCGATCCTGATCCTCGCGGCCGTGGTCACCGTCTACATCGTGCTCGGCGTGCTGTACGAGAGCTGGGTGCACCCGGTGACGATCCTGTCCACGCTGCCGTCGGCCGGCCTCGGCGCCCTGCTCGCGCTCATGCTCACACGGCTCGAGCTCTCCGTGATCGCGCTGATCGGTATCATTCTGCTGATCGGTATCGTGATGAAGAACGCGATCATGATGATCGACTTCGCCCTCGACATGCAGCGGACCCAGGGACGGCCGGCGCGCGAGGCCATCGAGGAGGCGTGCCGGCTGCGCTTCCGCCCGATCCTCATGACGACGATGGCGGCGCTGCTCGGCGGCGTGCCGCTGGCCTTCGGCGGCGGCGTGGGCGCCGAGCTGCGGCAGCCGCTCGGCATCGCGATCGTCGGCGGCCTGATCGTCAGCCAACTCCTCACGCTGTACACGACGCCGGTCATCTATCTGGCCTTCGACCGGCTGAGCCAGCGCGCCGCGCGCTGGCGTGCGGCGCGCCGCGCCGCCGAGGAAGCCGCGTACCCCCAGGGGGGGCACACGTGAGCATTTCGGCGCCGTTCATCCGGCGGCCCGTCGGCACGACGCTGCTGACGGCAGCGCTCGTGCTGGCGGGCGTGCTGGGCTTCCGGCTGCTGCCGGTGGCGCCGCTGCCGCAGGTCGATTTTCCGACCATCCAGATCGTCGCCGCGCTGCCCGGCGCGAGCCCCGAGACGATGGCGTCGGCCGTCGCCACTCCGCTCGAGCGCCAGTTCGGCCGCATCGCGGGCGTCACCGAGATGACGTCGACGTCGTTCCTCGGCGCCACGACGATCACGCTGCAATTCGACCTGGCGCGCGACATCAACGGCGCCGCGCGCGATGTGCAGGCCGCGATCGCCGCCGCCGCCGGCCAGCTGCCGCCGAACATGCCGTCCAATCCTACCTACCGCAAGGTCAACCCGGCGGACGCGCCGATCCTGATCATCGCGCTCACCTCGGACACCGTAAGCCGCGCGGTGATGTACGACGTGGCGTCCACCGTGCTCCAGCAAAAGCTGGCACAGCTCGACGGCGTGGGTCAGGTCTTCGTGGGCGGCGGCTCCCTGCCCTCCGTGCGCGTCGAGCTCAACCCGACGGCGCTCGCGCACTACAACATCGGCCTCGAAACCGTGCGCGGGATGCTCGCCAGCGCCAACGTCAACCGGCCGAAGGGACAGCTGCACAGCGCCGAGCGGTCGTGGGAGATCCGCAGCACCGATCAGCTGCGCTACGCCGCGGAGTATGCGCCGCTGGTGGTCGCCTGGCGCAACGGCGCGGCCGTGCGCCTGAGCGACGTCGGCTACGTGCGCGACGAGGTCGAGGATCTGCGCGCGCTCGGCCTGTCCAACGGCAAGCCCGCCATCCTGCTCGTGGTGTTCCGCCAGCCCGGGGCCAACGTCATCGACACCGTCGACCGCATCCGCGCCGAGATGCCGGTTCTGCAGGCGAGCGTGCCCGGCGACGTGAACCTCTCGACGGTGCTCGATCAGACCATCACCATCCGCGCCTCGGTGCACGACGTCGAGATGGCGCTGACGATCGCCATCGCGCTCGTGATCCTCGTCGTCTTCCTCTTCCTACGCGACTGGCGCGCCACGCTGATTCCCGGCGTCGTGGTGCCGGTCTCGCTGGTCGGCACCTTCGGCGTCATGTGGTTCATCGGCTACTCGATCGACAATCTCTCGCTGATGGCATTGACGATCGCCACGGGATTCGTGGTGGACGACGCCATCGTCGTGGTCGAGAACGTCATCCGGCACCTCGAGGAGGGGATGCCGGTGGCGCAGGCGGCGCTGCAGGGCGCGCAGGAGATCGGCTTCACGGTACTCTCCATCAGCGTCTCGCTCATCGCGGTGTTCATCCCGATCTTCCTGATGGGCGGGCTGGTGGGACGGCTCTTCCGCGAGTTCGCCGCGGTGATGTCGATCGCCATCGTCATCTCACTGCTGGTGTCGCTGACGACGACGCCGATGATGTGCGCGCTCCTGCTGCGCGGCAAGCGTGTGCGCGAGCACGCGCGGCGCGGCTGGATCGTGCGCTTCTACGACATGACGCTCACGTGGACGCTGCGACACCCCGCCACCGTGATGCTCATCGCAGTCATCACCTTTGCCGTCAACGTCTACCTGTTCGTCTTGATCCCCAAGGGATTCTTCCCCCAGCAGGACAACGGCCGCATCTCCGGCGTCCTCGTGGCCGCGCAGGACGTCTCGTTCCAGGCCATCCGCGACAAGATGGCGCGCTTCGTCGACATCGTGAAGGCCGACCCGGGCGTCGATGCCGCGACGGCGTTCACCGGCGGCGGCGGCGGCCGGGGAACGACCAGCAACACGGGCCGCATGTTCGTGTCGCTGAAGCCGCGCGCCGAGCGCAAGCTCTCAGCGGACGAGGTCATCGCGCGGTTGCGTCCCAAGCTCGCGCAGGTGCCGGGCGCGACGCTCTTCCTGCAGGCAACGCAGGACGTTCGGCTCGGCGGTCGCATCAGCCAGGCGCAGTACCAGTACACGCTCGTCAGCGACAACCTGGAGGAGCTGAACACATGGGCGCCGCGGCTGGTCGCCACCATGCGCAAGATGAACCAGCTGCGCGATGTCTCCAGCGATCAGCAGGACCGCGGCCTCGAGGTGCCGCTGACGATCGACCGCGCGACGGCCGCGCGGCTCGGCGTGACCACGCGGATGATCGACGAGACGCTCTACGACGCCTTCGGCCAGCGTCAGGTGTCGACGATCTACACGACGCTCAACCAGTACCACGTGGTCATGGAGGTGGCGCCGGAATATTGGCAGTCTCCCGATGCGCTCTCACAGCTCTACGTGCGTGGGACCACGGGCGAGATGGTGCCGCTCACCGCGGTCACGAAGTTCGGCACGAGTCGCGCGCCGCTGCAGGTGAATCACCAGGGGCTGTTCCCCGCGGTGACGCTCTTCTTCAATCTCGCCCCGAACGTGGCGCTGGGTGACGCGGTCACGGCGATCCTCGACGAGGCCAACCGCATCGGTCTGCCGGGCGGCATCCGCGGCAGCTTCACCGGCACCGCGCAGGCGTTTCAAGCCGCGCTCGCCAATCAGCCGCTGCTCATCCTGGCCGCGCTCGTCGCCGTGTACATCGTGCTCGGGATCCTGTACGAAAGCTTCGTCCATCCGTTGACGATCCTGTCCACGCTGCCCTCGGCGGGCGTGGGCGCGCTGCTCGCGCTGCTGGCGACGGGGCTCGAGCTGACGATCATCGCGGTGATCGGCATCATCTTGCTGATCGGCATCGTCAAGAAGAACGCGATCATGGTCATCGACGTCGCGCTCGAGCTCGAGCGCCGCGATGGCAAGACGCCGGAGGCGGCCGTGTACGAGGCGTGTCTGCGCCGCTTCCGGCCGATCATGATGACGACGCTGGCCGCCTTGCTCGGCGCGCTGCCGCTGGCCGTCGGCATCGGCACCGGCTCGGAGCTGCGGCGGCCCCTCGGCATCACGATCGTCGGCGGACTGCTGCTGAGCCAGCTGCTGACGCTGTACACAACGCCGGTCGTGTACCTCTACATGGAGCGCTGGCGGCTGGCGACGCTGCGCGCGCGACGTCGCGTGATGGGAGCGTTCAGGCCGGGGCGGCCGGTGCCGCAGGGTGGCGAGTAGACGGTCAGCGGGCCAGGGAGATCGAGCTGACGCGTGTGAACGCCATGTTCGTATACGTGGTCGAGCCGTCGAGCTCGACGATGCGCTGGATGTCGCCGCCGCCCTGCGCCTGGCAGCAGTCGACGGGCGTGGCGTAGAGCCGCAGCACGCGCACGACGTAATCGCGCGTCTCCGGATACGGCGGCACGCCGCGGTAGGTCATCACCGCCCGCTCGCCCGCGTTGTACGCGGCGACCGCGAGATGCAGGTCGTACGGGAAGCGGTCCATCATCGCGCGGAGATGCCGGGTGCCCGCCTGGATGTTCTCGCGCGGATCGAAGATGTTGCGCACACCGAGCACGGCCGCGGTCTTCGGCATCAGCTGCATGAGACCGCGCGCGCCCTTGCGCGACACGGCGCGATGGTCGAATCCCGACTCCACACGGATCACCGCCCAGATCAGCCGCTCCGGCACCGTGTACTGCGCGGACGCTTCGGCGATGACGCGGGAATAGGATTCGCGGGTGTTCGGCGACGACCGTCGTGAGGCCTGCGACAGGACCGGGTCCTTGGTGACCCGCCGCTGTGGGGATTTCGTTTCGGGCGCCGGAATCCACGTTTCGCGGGTCGCCGCCGTGTCCGTCTCGGCCCGCGCGGCGGGCCCGGCCGTCAAGACGGCCGCGACGGCGGCGACTGCGGCGATCAGGGAGCGCGCGCCTGCGCCTTGCATCACCCCGTGTGACGGGCAATTTCGGTACCGAAGTGCAATCGCCGATAAATCAGACGCTTGGAGACCGATGTCTGCAACGCGCTTGGCGGGTCTCTGACCGCCAGATCAGTCCCGAGCCACATCCGGCTGCAGCATCGCTGATCAGGAACTGCGCAGCAGCATCGCGAGCCCGCGGTCGATCGCGGGACCGAAACCCTCGGCCGCGCCGGCCGCCCAGAGCGCGGTGACGACGGCCGCGAACACGTCCGCGGTGTAGTGCGCGCGCAGCACGAGCACGGCGCCGGCCTCGAACAGCACGATCGCGACGCCGAGGAGCACGAACCACACGCCGCCCAGGCGCGCCAATTCGAGCGCGCCATAGACGGCGATGGCCGTGTGGCCCGAAAAGAACAAGTCGGTGGCGGTGCCGTACGTGACGAGCAGCGACGGAAATCCCGGCGAGCGCCAGATCATGCCCTCCGGCGGCGCGAACGCGCAGAGTCCCTGGCAGAGCTGGCGGAGCGCATAGAGCACGAGCAAACCGACGAACGGACGGAACGTCGGACCGAAGATCGCGGCGCCGAGCAGGAACACCCCGAGCAGATCGATGACCGCCGATGAGGCGATGAGCAGCGCATCGGCGGCGCGCGGGTTCGCGCGCAGCCGCCGATTCCACGACGCCGTCCAGTCGTGAACCGCGTCCCCGATGCCGCGCGGCGGAAACGGCCGCTGGCCGATCAATCGCTGCGTCCAGAACCAGAGCGCGAGGCCCGTGGCGACGAGGAGCGCGCGCGCCGCCCAGAGCGCGGCGTCAGCCATGCATCGCTCCGGGCGCGGCGGCCGCGTCCAGCGCGCGCAGGTCGCGCACGAGCGACGCGCGATCGAGCAGCAGGACGATGCCGGCCACGACCAGCAGCGAGCCGGTCACCAGCACGGGCAGCGTCAGTCCGACGACGTCGGAGGCGACGCCGATCAGCCATGGGGAGGCGGCATCCCCGAGCAGATGCATCACGCCGGTGGTCACCGCGAAGCCGCGCGCGCGCAGATCGGCGGGCAGCACGTTCGCCATGGCCGCGTTCAGCGGTCCGATGTTGACGAAGAGCAGCAGCAGCGTGACGAACGTGGCGGGCCAGAAGATCGCGGGCGACGGCGCGAGCACCGCCGGCAGCGTGAAGGCGATCGAGGCGACGAGTGACCAGCCCGACAGCACGAAGTGCGCGCCGGCCACGCGGCGCGCGAGCGCGTCGCTCAGCCGGCCACCGATGAGCGTGCCGAGGAAGCCGGCCGCGACAAGGATCAACCCGAAGGTCGACGCCGCCGTCGCCAGCGGAATGCCGCGCTCGCGGACGAAGTAGGTCGGCATCCAGGTCGCGAGCCCGCCCATCGCGAACGTGTAGATCACCTGCGCGGCGGTGTTCGACACCCACGACCGCCGCGCGGCGAGCGCGCGTAGCGATGCGGACAGCGACAGCGGCGTCGCGGCGGCGGCGGTCGGCGCATCGCGCGCGCCGCGCCGCGGCTCGACGAGCATGAGCAGAACGAATGCGAGCGCGACGCCCGGTGCGCCCGCGACGAAGAACGCCGCGCGCCAGCCGAGGTGCTCGCCGACGAGGCCGCCGACCACGTAGCCCAGCGCGCTGCCCACCGGGATCGCCGCGTAGAAGATGCCGAGCACGCGCGCGCGGCGCGCGGGCGGATAGCAGTCCGACAGCAGCGAAGGCGTGACGACGGCGTACGAGGCCTCGCCGACGCCGACGACGGCCCGCGCGAGCAGCAACGCGGCGTAGGTCGGGGCCAGACCCGAAGCGACCGTGGCCGCGCTCCAGAGAAACACGCCGGCGGCCGCCAGCCGCATGCGCGGGCCGCGGTCGCCGGCCCAGCCGATGAACGGGCACACGATCGCGTACGTGAGGATGAAGGCCGACTGCAGCAGGCCGCCGGCGGCGTCCGAGATCGACAGCGACGCCAGGATGAGCGGCAGCGTCGCGGCGCCGACGTAGCGGTCGAGATAATTGAGCGCGTTCAGTCCGGTGAGCGCGCCGAGGATCGCGGTCGGCGAATCGCGAACGCTCACGTGCGCGCCAGCTCCGCCAGCGTCATCGCCTCCCCGACCAGCGCGCGCCGCTCCGCGAGCAGGTCGGCGTGCAGGCGCCGGTCGACCACGAACCGCACGAACGCCCGGGCTTGCCGGACCACGCGCGCGAGCCGCTCGCGCCACGCCAGCGCGACCAGGCCCGACGGTACCAGGAGCAGCACGAACACGGCGAGCCAGACGCCGCCGGCGACGCGCTCCAGCGCCCACGCCTCCGCGGCCCAGCTGAGCGGATACAGCACGAGGCCCGCCGCCATCTTGTCGGTGGCCTCTTCCTCCTCGGTGCGGCGCATGGCCGCGACGGCGAGCCGCGTGAGCCCGTAGGGCAGCGCATGCGTCGCCATGCCCCAGACCGCGAGCGGCAGCGTGAGCGCGAGCTTCGTCGCGTTCAGCAGCGTCCAGCGCAGCACGATCGTGGCCGTATACGGCCGGCCGAGCTCGGCGTCGGACAGGCCACTCTCCTCGAGCCGCGCGCGATACACCTCGAGCCGCCGGCGAAACTCAGCGACGCGCTCGGGCGCGCGCTCGCCGAGCCGACGGGCCGCGCGCATCACCTCGCGTCGCCACGCCAATGACGCCTCGGCGTCGCTCCGCGCGGCGCCCTGCTCCTCGCGCCACGCGCGCTCGAGCGCAGCCGCGAGCTCGAGGGTGTGCTGGTCCTCGGCCTCGACGATCTGCGCGCGGATGGCCTCGGCCAGCCGCTGTGTCAGCCGGCGCACCGCCGCCTCGGGCTCGGTGGCGTACGCCGCGACGGCGTCGTCGACCGGCACCGGCGAGCCGACGGCGACGAGCGCCGCGGCCACGCGAAAGGTCCCCGGCGTCTCGAACACCAGCCCCACGGGCAAGAGCGTGAGGCCGTGCCGCGCGCCGTCGGCCTCGGCCCCGAGCAGCAGCCGAGCGGTGCCGGTGCGCAGGGGCAGCAGCGTGGGGGCCGGCTGCGTGCGGCCCTCGGGAAAGATCAGGATCGCGCCGCCCGCGCGCAGGTGCGCGGTGGCCGCCGCGAACATCGCCTCGTTCTTGGTGGGATCGTCGCCCGCCTCCGTGCGTCGATTCACCGGCAGCGCGCCGACCGCGCGCAAGAACGGGCCGATGAGCGGATGCCGAAACAGCGGCGCGTTGGCGAGCACGGTGATGGCACGCGGGAACGTGCCGATGATCAGCATGGGATCCACGAGCGAGTTGTGGTGATTGGCGGCGATGATCAGTGGCCCGCGAACCGGGATGTGCTCGGCGCCCACGACGTCCACGCGCCGGTAGAACAACCGCAGCAGCACCCGGATGACGCCTCGCACGAGGCGATAGCCCATGGCGATCGTCAGCATCGTAGCGTAGCCTCGGGTCCGGACACGAACAATGGCCGCGCCCAGGCCGACGCGACAGCAGCTGCTGGAGCAGGACGCGCGCGATCTCGCGCGCCTGGGGTACGCGCAGCAGCTCTTCCGCGAGATGGGCGGCTTCTCCAACTTCGCCATCTCGTTCTCGATCATCTCCGTGCTCACCGGCGCCGTGCTGCTCTACGGCTACGGCCTCAAGCTCGCCGGCCCGATCATCAACACGGTGGGCTGGCCGCTGGTCAGTGCGCTCACGCTGTGCGTGGCGGCCTCGATGGCCGAGCTCGCCTCGGCCTACCCGACCGCGGGCGGGCTCTATTTCTGGGCGTTTCGCCTGGGCGGGCGCGGATGGGCGTGGCTCACGGCCTGGCTGAACATGATCGGCCAGGTCACGATCACCGCCGGCATCAACGTGGCGGCGGCGACGTATCTGATCGGCGCGGCCACGCGCATCGCCGGCCTGCCCGCCGACGTCGCGGTGCCGCTGTTCGGCTCGGCCACGAGCTGGTACTTCCAGCTGGCGGTGATGGTCGTGATCATGGTCCCGCAGGTGCTGATCAACGTCTTCGGCATCCGCCTCACGGCGCGGCTGAGCGATTTCAGCGTGTGGTGGCACGTCGGCGGTGTCCTCGTCATCGTGCTCGCCCTGGCGCTGCTCGGCGCGCATCACAACGACGCCAGGTTCCTCATGCGCCACGTGACGACGACGGGGCCGCTCGAGGCCGCTTCGGCGGACCTCGGCGGCGGCCGCACGGCGCCCGCGCTCGTCATCGCCGACTACAAGCTGCCCTCACCGCTCTTTGCGCTCGTGCCGGGGCTTGCCACGCTGTATGCCGCGGCGCCGCTGGCGCTCGTGTTCGTGCTCGGTCTGCTGCAGGCCCAGTGGACGTACACCGGCTACGACGCCTCCGCGCACGTGGCGGAAGAGACCGTGATGGCGCGCCTCAACTCCGCGTGGGGCGTCTTTCTCTCCGTGGCCATCTCGGCCGTGGTCGGCTACGCGCTGCTGCTCGTGCTGACGTGGTCCATCCCGAACGGCGACGCCGCGGCCACCGCCAACGACGCCTATCCGGTGCTGCAGATCGCCTATGGCAACCTGCCGCGAGCGCTCGGTCACGCCGTCGCCGTGATCATCGGCGTGGCCATGTGGCTCTGCGGGCTGGCCTCGATCACGTCGATGGCGCGGATGTGGTACGCGTTCGCGCGCGACGACGGGATGCCGGGCGCGCGGCTGCTCAAGCGCGTGCATCCCTCGTTGCGGACGCCCGTCTGGTCCATCGTTGTCACCAGCGCGCTCGCGGTGCTGGTCACGGTGTACGCCGCCGCGTGGTCGGTGGTGACGTCGATCAGCACGATCGCGCTCTACCTCGCCTACGTGATCCCAATCTGGCTGAACTGGCGCAACCGTCGTCGCGGCCGCGGCGAGTACGCGACGCGCGCGACCGCACCCTGGAGCCTCGGCCGGCTGGGGCCCGCCGTCAACGCCGTCGCCATCGTGTGGGTGCTCGTGATCAGCGTGGTCTTCGCGCTACCGCCCAACGAGCTGGTGCTGTGGACGATGCTGCTGCTGGGCGCGCTGATCGCGCTCTATTGGATCCTGTCGGCGCGGCGGCGATTCGTCGGCCCGGCGCACGCCCTGGCCGATCGCTGAGCGGCGCGCAGGCTCGCGTGTCGACGCGCGCGCTCACACGTCGCGCTCGAACCGATACTCGCGCGAATCGTTGGGATCGTTCGGCACGGTGCGCTCTCCGAGCCGCGTAAAGCCCATGCGCTCGTACAGCCGATGGCTGTGCGTGAACCGCGTGTCCGACCACAAGACCATGCGCGGCAGCGCCTGGTCACGCGCCCACGCCAGCGCCGTGTCCACGAGCGTGCGCCCGAGGCCGCGCCCGCGCAGGTGCGCGTCGACATAGAGCCGATGGATCTCGGCGGTCCGCTCGTCCACGCGATCGACGCCGACGCAGCCGACCACGCGGCCCGCCTCGTCACGCACCACCCAGAACGCCCCGCGCGGCGACGCATAGTAGTCGTCGAAGGCGAACATGTCGGGAAACTCGATCTCGGGCGCCCACACGAAGTCGTACTCTCGCCAGATGCGCGCGAGCAGCGTGAGGACCTGGGGCGCGTCGGCCGCCGTCGCCGCGATGGGGGCCGTCACGCGCCGGCCCGCCGTGGGAGCACGATGACCGCCAGACCGCACAGCACGAGCGCCATGCCCGCCAGTCGCAGCGGCCCGAAGCGCTCGCCGAAGGCCACGGCGGAGCCCGCGGCCGCGACGAACGGCGCGAGCAGCGCGAACGGCGTGACGACGGCGGCGGGATAGCGTCGCAGCAGATCACCCCACAGTGCGTACGCCAGCACCGTGGCGACGAGGCCCAGGTACAGCACCGCAGCGACGCCGCGCCACGTGAGCGCAGCCGCGGCGTGGGCGATGGCCCCCGGCCCGTCGACGATCAGTGCCAGCACGAGCGCGGGCAGCGGCGGGACGAGGCTGAGCCAGACGATCAGCTCGAGCGTCGGCGTCGGCGGCAGGCGCTTGAGGAGCAGATTGCCGATCGCCCACGAGATCGCGGAGCCGAGGGTCAGGGCGAAGCCGAGTCGCGTCAGGTCCGAGCCGACCGTCAGTGCGATCGCGGTGAGACCGACGAGGCCCAGCGCCAGGCCGAGCGTCTGGCGCAGGGTCGGGCGCTCCCGCAGCACCAGCACGGCGAACAGGATCGTGAACAGCGCCTGCGTCTGGACGACGATCGCGGCGAGACCGGGCGGCATGCCCCGAGCGATGCCGAAGAACTGCAGCAGGAACTGCCCCGCGAACAGCGGCAGCCCCACCGCCACGAGCGCCAGCCACGGCACGCGAGGCCGCGCCAGCGCCACGGCCGGCAGCGCGGCGATCGCGAACCGCGCCGCGGCGAGCTGCGGGGGCGAGAGATCGTCGAGGCCGATCCGAGTCGCGAGGAACGCGAGTCCCCAGATGACGGCGACGAGCAGCGCCAGGCCAACGTCGCGCGGGCTCAACGCCGTCCGGTCAGCCGGCGTCGTAGATCTCGCGAATCAGCGGCGAGCGCTCGAAGCCCGCCGCCAGCTCCGGTCGGCCGACGGTGCGCCGGACCGTCTCGACCATCATGCGTGTCTCGCGCCACGCTTCACGCGCGCCGGCCACGTCGCCGCGCGCGTCGTGGAGCCGCGCGAGCGCGGTCTGCGTGCGCCACCGCTGCGGTGGGTTGCCGATCGCCTGGGCGATCGCGAGCGCCTCGTCGAGCGCTTTGGCCGCCTCGTCCCAACGGCCGAGGGTCTGCGCGATCGCGCCTTGCAATCTCAATATACGCACGCGGTATTTCCGTGCATTCGTTCGCGTCGCGATCGCCGTAGCCTGCGCCGCGTGCGCCGCCGCGCGTGTCGGCTCGCTCTTGGCCAGCCAGTATTCGCCGAGGCTGACCCAGAGGTGCATCGAGTAGCGCCACTTCATCCACGGATGCGTCGCCGGATCGTCCACGATGCGCGTGGCGCGATCCAGGAACTCCCGGCCGAGCACCAGGTCACCGGTGTCGAGGAACATATCGGCGCCGATCACCTGGCAGTACGCGTCGATCTCCGTTCCGACCGCGTGGCGCCACCGGCGCGCGCCCTCGACCGCCTGAGGGATCATGTCGAGGGCGCGCTCGTAATGGCCGCACTCGCCGTACAGCCAGGCAATCGAATTCAGATAGCGCGGCAGCGTGTTGGCGTCGCCGATCTTCTCGGCGAGCGCGAGGCCTTCTTCGTAGGTGGCGAGCGCCGCGTCGTACTCACCCTTGCCCGTCAGGACGATGCCGCGCGCCCAGAGCGCGCGGATGAGCGTGCCAACGGCGGGCTGATTGCGCGCGATCTCGAGCGCCTGGGTCACGCGCGCGTTCGCGCGGCTCCAGTCACCCTGCCAGCCGTCGACGAACGCGGCGATCTGCAGGCCCAGCGACTGGCTGGCGAGATCGCCCGCAGCCCCGCTGATCTCCACCGCCGTCTCGAGCGTGCTGCGGCCGGCGTCGATGTCGCCGTTGAGCGCGCGCACGTAGCCGGTCGTGAGATACGCGAGGCCGCGCGCGGCCGATGGCGCCTCGGCCGCGGTCACGACCTCGGCCGAGTGGCGCAGCGCCGCCTCGAAATCCTGTGTCCACTGGCACACGAACGCGAGCCACGCCAGCGCGCTCGCCTCGGCCTCGCGGTCGGCGCCGGCGCGGGCCAGCGCGAGGAGGCGCTCGGCGTCCGGGCGGGCGGCGACGAAATCGCCGACCGCGAAGAGCTGCTGCGACTTGGCGCGCAGCAGCGCCATCCGGCGCTCGGCGGGAACGCGATCGCCGAGCCGATCGGCGACGTCGAGTGCCTGCGTGTACAGCGTGACCGCCTCGCCGACGGCGAACGCGCGCGCGGCCTTGTCGGCCGCGCGCTCCAGGTACTCGAACGCGCGCCCCCATTCCTCCGCGCGGGTGAAGTGGTGGGCCAGCACCTCGTACTGCTCGGCCAGGCGGTCCGCGTACAGCTCCTCGATCGCCAGCGCGATCGTGCGGTGCAGCTCGCGCCGGCGCTGAACGAGGAGCGAGCCATACGCGACGTCGTGCGTCAGCGCGTGCTTGAACATGTAGGCGAGCTCGGGGAACACCGCCTTTTCGTAGATGAGCTCCACCGCCTTCAGCTCGCGCAACAGGTCTTCGCTCAGATCTCGCAGATCGCCGATGCGATCGAGCAGCCGCCGCGTGAACTCGCGGCCGATCACCGAGGCGAGCTGCAGCGTGCGCTTGGGCGCCTCGTCGAGGCGGTCGATGCGCGCCATGATCACACCCTGGATCGTGTCCGGGATCGAGACGTCCTCCAGCCGGCGCGCGAGCACGCACCGATCGCCCTCGCGGCGCAACACGCCGACCTCCAGCAGCGACTTCACGACCTCCTCCACGAAGAACGGATTGCCCTCCGCCTTGCGGACCACCAGCTCTTCGAGGCCCGCCGGCAGCGCGGACGCCGCGAGGATGGAGCCGGCCATGCGCACGCTCTGCTCGCCGGACAAGGCGCCGAGCGCGACGCGCGTGTGATAGGTGTGCTCGCCGAACGGATGGACGTAGCCGGGCCGATAGGTCAGCACCTGAAGGATTCGGTTGCTCGGCACGCTGTCGGCGACGAAGCGCAGCGTCTCTTCCGTCGCCTTGTCGACCCAGTGAACGTCCTCCCAGACCAGCACGACCGGGCGGCGTTCGGCGGCGCGCACGAGCAGCCGCCGGAGCGACGCGAAGATCTCGCCGCGGCGCCGGCGCGGGTCCATCGCGGCGACGGCCGGGTCGCCCGGGTCCACCGACAGCAGTGAGCGCACGTACGGCACGATGTCGTGCAGATCCGCGCCGCGCGCCGCCACCTCGCGCTCGACCTTTGCCGCGATCACGCTCTCCGCGTCCTGCTCCTCGATCCGGAACCAGCGGCGCACCATGTCGATGACGGGGTAGAACGCGATGGCGCTGCCGAACGAGATCGCCACCCCCTCGAGCCACGTGGCCGTATCGCCGAGCGCCGCGCGGAACTCGTGGATGAGGCGCGACTTGCCCACCCCGGGATCGCCGACGACGAAGATGATCTGGCCACGGCCGGCCTTGGCCGACGAAAAGCCGTCGAGCAGCATCCGGAGCTCGCCCTCGCGGCCGATGTACGGCGTGAGGCCGCGCTCGCTCGCCACGTCGAGGCGGCTGCGGGCCGCGCGGGCCGCGACGATCTCCCAGACGGGCACGGGCGCGGTCCGTCCCTTGAGCGCGGCCGATCCGAGCGCGCGCGTCTCGAAGTAGCCTTCGACGAACCGATGTGTGGCATCCGAGACGAGCACGCGCCCGCGCTCGGCCTGCTGCATGAGCCGCGCGGCGACGTTCGTCGTGTCGCCGACGGCGGTGTAATCCATGCGCAGGTCGTTGCCGATGGCGCCGACGACCACCAGGCCCGTGTTCAGGCCCTGACGCACGGTGAAATCGACGCCGAGCCGCCGCCGGGCGTCCTCGCCGAGCGCGGCGAGCGCCGCGCGGATCCCGAGCGCCGCGTGGACCGCGCGCTGCGCGTGGTCTTCGTGCGCGATCGGCGCGCCGAACAGCGCCATGATGCCGTCGCCGAGGAACTGGTTGACCGTGCCCTCGTAGCGGTGCACTTCGTCGAGCATCAGCTCGAAGGCGCGGCTCATGAGCTGATGCACGTCCTCGGGATCGAGATGCTCGGACATGGACGTGAAGCCCGAGACGTCGACGAAGAGCACGGTCACCGGCTTGCGCTCGCCCTCGAGGGCGCCGCGCGCGCTGAGGATCTTGTCGGCCAGATGCTTGGGCGTGTAGCTCTGGGGCGTTCCCTGCGGCGTGACGAAGCCGGCCGACGGCGCGCCGCCCAGCGCGGCGCCGCAGCGGTGGCAGAACCGGTTCGCGGGTGGATTGGGCGACTCGCAGGCGGGGCAGCGCGTTTCCAACGGCGCTCCGCACCCGCCGCAGAAGCGCGCGTCGGCGGGATTGCCATGACGGCAGCGCGCGCAGATTACGGCGTCGGACATCCGATCACGCTGACGGCGGGCGACTTCCCGGGCGCTCGCGGCGCACTTCGTCCGTGTGCTCGCCGGCGCGCGGCGGCGCGCGGCGAATCCGTGGCCGCACGCCGTCGAAGGACAGCGGCAGCCCGATCAAGGTGTAGTCGCCACCGGGCGGCGCCTGGACGATGCCGAGCGCGGCCGCCTGCTTGGTGCTCGCCGCGTCGGGCAGCGTGTTGATCACCGCGCACGGCACGCCCTCCGCCTCGAGCCGGCCGATCCAGGTGTCTTTGCTCGCCGTGGCGAACAGCCGCGCGATCTCCGCGAGCAGCGCCGGCTTGTTGGCCACGCGCGCCGCATTCGTGGCGTACTGCGGATCGCTCGTCCACTCGGGCCGGCCGAGGACCTTCGCGAGCTTGGCGAAGAGCCGATCGTTGCCGGCGGCGACGATGATCGGGCCCGTCGTGGTCTCGAACGCTTCGAACGGGACCACGCGGTGACTGCCGGTGCGGTGGCGCTCGGGAATCACGCCCGAGGTGCTGAACGACGCGTAGTGGCCTTTCAGCCACGCGAGTCCCGTCTCGTAGAGGGACGCGTCGACGACGCAGCCTCGGCCCGTCGCCGCGCGCCGCACCAGCGCCGCGAGAATTCCGATGGCCGCCCACATGCCGGTGCCGTAGTCGAGGATCGAGGTGCCCACGCGCGTGGGCGGTCCGCCCTCGTCGCCGTTCATCATCATGATTCCCGCGAACGCCTGCAGCATCGGCTCGTATCCCGGCAGCAGGCGCATTGGCCCCTGCGCGCCGAAGGCCCAAACCGAGCCGTAGATGAGGCGCGGAAAGCGCGCGGTCAGCGTGCGCGCGCCGAGGCCCAGCTCGTCGATGGAGCCCGGGCGCAGGTTCTGCAGCACGACGTCGGCATCGCCGATGAGCGTCGTGAGCCACTCCACCGCCTCGGCGTTCTTCAGATCCACGACGATCGAGCGCTTGTTGGCGTTCACGGCGAGAAAGCCCGGCGAGGTGTCCTTCCAGAATGGCGGCCCCCAGCGCCGCGCATCGTCGCCCTCGGGGCGCTCGACCTTCACCACGTCGGCGCCGAGGTGCGCGAGGATCTCGCCGGCCATCGGACCGGCGAGCGCCTGGCCGATCTCGATGACGCGGATACCCTCCAGCATCGGCATCAGCGGAACAGCGAGCGGGCGACGACCATGCGGTGCACCTCCGATGGGCCTTCCCCGATGCGCCGCACGCGAGCCTCGCGATACCAGCGCTCGAGCGGAAATTCCTTCGAGACGCCGTAGCCGCCGTGGATCTGCACGGCGGCGTCCACCACGCGTCCGAGCACCTCGCTCGAATACAGCTTGGCGATCGACGCCTCCACCCGCGCGTCCTCGCCGCGATCGGCCTTCCAGGCGCCTTCCCAGATCAGCCAGCGACATGCGCGAATCTCGACCTCGGCGTCGGCGAGCATCCACTGGATCGCCTGACGCTGGGAGAGCTTCTGGCCGAACGTCTCGCGCTGCTTGGCGTGCTCGATGGCCATCCGGTGCGCCGCCACCGCGACGCCGAGGTTGGTGGCGGAATACGGAAACCGGTTTTTCACCAGGAGGTCGAACGCGAGGTCGAGCCCCTGGCCTTCCTGACCGATGAGCGCGTCGGCGGGCAGCACGCAGTCCTCGAAGACGACGTCGTTCGGGATGGCCGCCGTGCGGATCGTGCGGATGTTCTTCCACGAGAAGCCGGGCGTGCCGGGCTCGATGATGAAACAGGAGATGCCGCCGCGGCCCTTTTCTTTGTTGCTGCGCGCGAAGACGATCCCCCACTTCGCACCGTCGATATTCGAGATGAACACCTTGCGGCCGTTGAGGACCCAGGTGTCGCCGCGCCGCTCCGCGCGCGTCTGGATGGCGCCGGCCGGATCGGAGCCGCCCGACGGCTCGGTGATGGCGAAGAAGGTCCGCCAGCCTTCCCGCACCGTCGGCATCGCGTACTTCTCGATCTGCGCCTTGCTGCCCGCCCAGATCGCCGGCGGCGGGTAGCGCCCGAAGACGCCGCAGCCGATGTTGTAGAGGCCCATGCGGTGCTGCGCCATCTCTTCGTAGAGCACGCACATGCTGAACGTGTCGAGCCCGCCGCCGCCGTACGGCTCGGGCGCGGCCAGCGCCCAGAGTCCCGCCGCTTTCGTCTTCGACGCGAGCCGCTCCCACTCGTCGGGCGGCAAGCCCGGCGCATCCGGATCGAGCCGCTGCTCGAGCGGGATGATCTCTTCACGGATGAAGCGACGGATCTGCTCGCGCAGAAGGCGCAGCTCGTCGGGCAGCGTGAAGCCGGCGAACGTCGGCGGCATCGGCGGCGATGATACCATCGCGCCGATGTCGCACGAGCTCTCGCGCCGCGCGCTGATGCTCATCGGCGCGAGCGTCTTCGTGCGGCCGAGCGTCGCACCCGCCCAACCGGCCTCGCGTGTCTACAGGGTCGGCGTACTCTCGATCGGCGAGCCTCCGGCGTCACCGGAGCGTGACTTCTGGATCCAGTTCGCGAACGCGATGAACACGCTCGGGTATGTGCCGGGGCGCAACCTGCTCATCAGGCGCGCCTCCGCGGCGGGCAGCGAGGAGCGCCTGCATGAGCTGGCGCGCGATCTCGTTCGCGCCAACGTCGATGTCATCGTCACGACCGCGGGCCGGGAGACGCGGGCCGCACGGGACGCCACGTCGACCATTCCGATCGTGATGACGTTCGTGCCGGATCCCGTCGGCCTCGGTCTGGTATCGAGCCTGGCGCGGCCAGGTGGCAACGTGACCGGGCTGACGAGCCTCGTGCCCGGAATGCGGCAGAAATGGGTCGAGCTGCTCCGCGAGGCGGTGCCCTCGGCGTCGCGCTTCGCCGTGATCAGCACGCCGGGGGGGCTCGTGCCCGAGTCCATGCGGGACATGGACGCCGCGGCGAAGCGGCTCGGCGTGCACCTCTCACCGTTGCCCGTGCACGGGCCCGACGAGTTCGAGGCCGCCGTGGTCCGCGCGCGGAAAGAGGGCGCGGGCGGGGTCATCGCCTCGCCGACGCCCGTCACGCTACAGCATCGGCGTGAATTCGTCGGCCTGCTCCTGAAGCATCGGTTCTCGGCGATCTTTTGGGCGCGCGAGTACGTCGATGACGGCGGGCTCATGACGTACAGCGCGAACCTGGCCGACCTGAGACGGCGTGCAGCGACCTACGTCGACAAGATCCTGAGGGGCGCCAGGCCGGCCGACCTCCCCGTCGAGCAGCCGACGACCTTCGAGCTCGTCATCAATCTGAAGACGGCCAGGGCGCTCGGCCTCGCGCTGCCGCCCGCGCTCCTGCTGCGGGCCGACGAGACCATCGAGTAGTCGGTGATACCATTCGCGGCATGTCCGACGAGATCCTCACCACCGTCGTGGATGGTATCGCCACCGTCACGCTGAACCGTCCTGCCCAGCGCAACGCGATGAACGCGGCGATGCTCGTCGGCCTGCGGGCCGCCGTCGACGACGTCGACACCCGGCGCGACGTGCGCGTGGTGGTCGTGCGAGGCGCGGGCAGCGCGTTCTGCTCCGGGATGGATCTCAAGGAGATGGAGGCGCGCGCCGGCGCGCGCGACCCCGAGGCCGACGTGGTCGGCGTGCTGCAGCGCGTGGAGCGCTCGGCGCACCCCACCATCGCGCTCGTGCACGGCGACGCCATCGCGGGCGGGTGCGAGCTGGCGCTACACTGCGACCTGCGCGTCATGGCCGACACGGCGCGCATCGGCATGCCGCTCGCCCGCATCGGGCTGATCGTTCCCTTTCCGCTCGGCCGGAAGCTGGTGGAGATCATCGGCCCCGCGCACACGCGGCACCTTCTGTTCACGGGCCGGCTCATCGACGGCCGACGCGCGTACGAGATCGGCATGGTGCACCAGATCGCGGCCGCCGCCGACGTCGAAGCCGCGGCGTTGAGTCTCGCCCGCGCGATCGCGGACAATGCGCCGCTCTCGCTCGCGGGCATGAAGCAGGTCGTGCTGCGAGCGGTCTCCGCGCGTCCGGCCGTCGATCACGCGGACCTCGACGCCAGCGCGCTGAGCGCACGGCGGAGCGCCGATGCCAGCGAGGGCCGGCGCGCGATGCTCGAGAAGCGCAAGCCGAATTTCCGAGGAGACTGACCGTCATGGCGAAGCGGCGAGTGGTGATCACCGGGGCGGCGGGCTACGTCGCCCAGCGCATGTACAAGGCCCTGGACGAGCGGTGGGAGCTCGTGCCCATCGACATCACGGACAAGACCCGCGACGGAAAGTCCGTGCCGCGTCTCGTCGTGGCCGATCTCACGCAGGCCGATCGCAACGCGTACCGCCAGCACTTCAAGGGCGCCGACGCGGTGATCCACTGCGGCTTCGTGCGCGCGCCCGGGATGACCGCCGACACCTGGCAGGACAACAGCGACGCGAAATTCCAGGCCGAGCACACCAACGTCGCGCTGGCGTACAACGTCTATCGCGTCGCGCTCGAGGAAGGCGTGCGGCGCGTGGTCGTGTGCAGCTCCAACCACGCCGCCGACTATTACGAGCGGCTCGTCTGGGACGGCCGGGTGGACATGGTGACGCCGGAGATGCCACCGCGCTCGGACAACTGGTATGGCTGGTCCAAGGCCTCCTATGAGCTGCTCGGATTCGTGTTCGCCACCGGCAAGGTGGGCGGCCGTCGCCTCGAGGTCGTGCAGTGGCGCATCGGCGGGCCGCGCGACGACGACATCGATCACATCAAGCCCGGCGACATTCCCACGATGCATCGTGCGCTGGGCGCCTATCTGTCGGCGCGCGATCAGACGCAGCAGGCCATCAAGATGGTGGAGACGCCGGACATCACCGACGAGAACGGCGTGCCGTTCCTGATCGTGTACGGCATCAGCGGCAACACGCATCGGTTCTGGAGCCTGGCCAGCGCGCGGCGAAAGATCGACTACGCGCCCGAGGACGACAGCCAGGTGAACTTCGCCGACAAGATCGCCGCGATCGCGCGAGCCGCCAAGCGATGAGACCACGGCGCGCGGCGGCGCGCGGCGTCGTCTGGGCGCTGCTCGGCCTCGTGCTCGCCGCGCCGGCCGCGGCGTTCGACTTTCGCGTCGACGCGGAGCCGAGCGCGCCGACGATCATGCGCAAGCCGTGCGAGAGCGGTCCGTGCTGCGCCACCTGCCACGCGGGTCAACCCGCGCCGGACAAGAAGCCGCCCAAGCACGACGTCGCGCTCTACCGCAAATACCTGGCGCAGGTCGCCGAGGGCAGCAAGCTTCCCGTCGGTCGCAACGCGTACGTGACGCGGGAAAAGGGCGACCTCGTGCTCTACGAAGGCGACACGCGGACCGTCCTTCCCCGCTCCGGCATCGTGCTGAAGGACGACGGTGGACGCGCCGTGCTGGTGTTGACCGAAGGGGTGATCGGACCCCGATGAAATTCGGCATCTTCTACGAGGCGCAGCTGCCGCGGCCGTGGGCGCCGGAGAGCGAGTATCGGCTGTTCCAGGACATGCTCACGCAGATCGAGCTGGCCGACCGGTTGGGCTACGACAACGCGTGGGTCGTCGAGCATCACTTCCTCGAGGAGTACTCGCACATGTCGGCGCCCGAGGTATTCCTGGGCGCCGCCAGCCAGCGCACGACGCGGATCCGTCTCGGCCACGGTGTCTTCCAGCTGCCGACGAGCCATCCCATTCGCGTGGCCGAGCGCGCGGCGGTGCTCGATCTGCTGTCCGGCGGGCGCGTCGAGCTCGGGCTCGGCGAAGCGCAGGGACCGATCGAGCTGCATCCGTTCGGCGCGCGCGTGCGTGACAAGCGCGAGCAGTGGGAAGAAGCCGTGCAGGCGCTGGTGCCCGCGTTCACGCGCACCTCCGTCGAGCACGACGGGCGATTCTGGAAGTTCCCGCCGCGCAACGTGGTGCCCAAGCCTTACCAGAAGCCGCATCCGCCGCTCTGGGTTGCGTGCTCGAACATCAACACGATCGCGAGCGCCGGGCGCTGGTGCATGGGGGCGCTCGGCTTCCAGTTCGTCTCGCCCGAGGCCGCACGCGCGTGGGTCAACCGCTACTACATCGAGCTGACCACGCGACCCGCGAAGCTCGCCGAGTATCCGGCCAATCCCAACATCGCGATGGTCTCCGGCTTCATGTGCGCGCCGACCGACGAGGAGGCGCGCGCGAAGGCGGCCGGCTGGACGTTCTTCGTGTTCTGCCTCTCGCACTACGGCCGTCACGGCATTCCGAATCCGGGCGCGGGCAACATGTGGGAGGCCTATCAGGAGTGGCGCCTCACGCCCAAGGCGCAGGAGACGCTCACCAGCGGCCTCATCGGATCGCCCGAGACCATCCGTCGCCGCCTGCGCGAGTTCGAGGCGACCGGTGTGGATCAAGTCATCCTGCTGAACCAGGCGGGGCGGACGACGCACGCCGACATTTGCGCGAGCCTCGAGATCTTCGCGCGCGAGGTCATGCCGGAGTTCCACGCGCGCGAGCCCGAGCACCAGCGCTGGAAGGCCGACGTGCTCGCGGGTCGCGTCGAGCTCGAAGCACTCGACACCGACACCTACAAGGTCTATGCCCACCAGAACGAGGACATCGTGCGCCTCACGCCCGAGGAGCTGAAGCGCAAGATGGCGGAGAAGGACGCTAGGGCAGCTTCAGGTCCTTCACGGCCTGCGTGACGAACTTCATGTCGTAGGTGGTCGCGACGTCGACCTTCTGAGCGTCCTTGAAGACGCCGAACGAGTCGAGCGACTTCACGAGGGTTTCGACACCGCTCGGCGTCACCATCCCCCGCGGCGCAAAGATCTCGCGGCTGGCGCGCAGCGCCTCGATGTATTGCGCGCGATCGCCGAGGAGGTCCGGTGGCACGGACGAGGCGATGTCCTCGGGCGTCCTGGTCTCGATGACGTGGCTGGCCTTGACGAGCGCGGTCACGACTTTCTGCACCACGTGCGGCCGCTTGGCGATCACGTCCGGGCGGGTGATCGCGCCGCTGAACACGTACTCGCCGCCGAGGATCGACTGCGTCTCCTTGAGCGACGAAAGATTGCCGAGCGAGAACGCGCTCCCCTTGGCGATCATTCGTGAGAAGAACGGCTCGCCCGCCATGCCGGCCACGATCTTGCCTCCCTCCAGCGCCGGCGGGAACGTGCTGAGGCCCACGGCGATGACCTTGACGTCCTTGGGATCGACGCCTTGCTTCTTGAGAATGTAGTCGAGCAGTACGTGGGAGGCGGCGCCGATGCCGGACACGCCGACGAGCTTGCCCTTCAGATCCGCCACGGACTTGATCTCGCCCTTCTGCGTGCTCGCCACGGCGAGGCCGAAGCCCGGCAGCCGCGTGCTCGAGAAGACGTAGACCAGGTCCTTGCCCTGCACCTTGGCCTTGATGGCGTGCTCGAGCGCGTTCGCCGCGAAGTCCGCCGAGCCGCCGATGAGCGCGGCGATCGACTTGGCGCCGCTCTCGAAATTGTAGCCTTTGGGCTCGAGGCCCTGCTCCTCGAAATATTTCTGGCCGAGCGCCACCTGCCACGGCAGGTGTGCGAGCAGGCCGATCTGCGAGTACGCCAGCATCACGGGCTCTCCGGCCGAGCCGGCGACGCCGGGCATCAGCGCGAGCACGACGAGGAGGAGAGCCGTCGAGCGCTTCATGCGTTGCTCCTTATATCGCCGTCAGCGATATCGCCGTCACAGCGGTTTTTGCTTCCAGTGCGAGAAGCGACTCTCGAGCCAGCCGAGCGAGCCGTCCAGCGTGGCCACGAACGCCATGAGCACCAGCAGTCCGGCGATGACCATGTTGGAATCGAACATCGACTCGCCGTACTGCACGATCCAGCCGATGCCGCGATCGGCGCCGAGGTACTCGCCGATGATGGCGCCGATCACCGCGAAGCCCACGCACGCGCGCAGGCTCGCGAAGATCCACGTGAGCGCCGACGGCAGCAGCACGTGGCGCATCAGGTCGCGGCGCGTGCCGCCGATGACCCGCACGTGGTTGACCAGGTTGACGTCCACATCGCGCAGGCCCGCGTAGGTGGAAAAGAAGATGATGAAGAACACCAGACTGACCACCATGGCCACCTTCGACGCGAGCCCGATGCCGAGCCACACGATGAACAGCGGAGCCAGGGCGATGCGCGGCGTGGCGTTGAAGACGACCATGAGCGGCTGGAACAGCGCCGACAGAAACGGAAAGAACGCGAACAGCATGCCGATCACCACGCCGCCCGCGATGCCAACGGCGAGGCCGAGCACCGCCTCCTGCACCGTGGCCCAGATGTGCGGATAGATGAAGCCGCCCGTGAACCAGCCACCGACCGTCACCGCCAGCCGTGAGGGGCGGCTCACGAAGTAGGGATCGATGACGCCGGCGCGCGTGCCCGCCTCCCAGGCGACGGCGATCACGGCCAGCACCGCGATGCGGCCGAGGCTCAGGCGCAGCCGGTCAGAGGCGCGTCGCGCGCGCGTAGCTTTGCTGGACTTCATCTCGAAGATCTTTCCAGATCTGCTCGTAGAGCCGGGTGAACTCCGCGTGAAAGCGGATCTCGACGACGTTGCGCGGCCGCGGCAGCGGGATCGGATAGCTGGCCTTGACGCGCCCGGGCGCCGACGTGAGCACGACCACCTCGTCGGAGAGCGCGATCGCCTCCTCGAGGTCGTGCGTGATGAACAGCACCGTGTTGCGGGTGTCCGCCCACAGCTCCAGCAGCTCGTTCTCCATGAGATTGCGCGTCTGCACGTCGAGCGCGCTGAAGGGCTCGTCCATCAGCAGCACCGACGGCCCGTAGATCAGCGTGGTGGCCAGCGACACGCGCTTGCGCATGCCGCCCGACAGCTGGTAGGGATAGTAGCCTTCGAAGCCGGCGAGGCCCACGCGCCGCAGCCACTCGCTGGCCCGGCTGCGCGTCTCGGCGCCCGGTCGCCCGCGGATCGTCAGCGGCAGCGCGACGTTCTGCAGCGCGGTCTTCCAGGGCAGCAGCGCATCGCGCTGGAACAGGTAGCCGATGTCCGGCGGCACGCCGGCCGCGACCACACGGTCGCCGAGCACGATGCGTCCTTCCGACACGGGGACGAGCCCGGCGATCATGCCGAGCAGGGTCGTCTTTCCACATCCCGACGGGCCGACGAGGCTGACGAAGCGTCCGGCCGCGACGCGGAAGCTCACATCCCGCACGGCGGTGAAGTCGCCGGTCGGCGTCTCGAAGGTTCGCGTCACGCGCTCGACCGTGATCATTCGCGCGGAAAGTGGCGGGGATGATAGCATCCGTCGCCCGGAGGAAACCAGCATGGACCTCGGCATTCACGGGCGGAGCGCCGTCGTCACCGGCGGCGCGCGCGGCATCGGGTTCGAGACGGCGAGGAAGCTGCTCGAGGCGGGCGCGCACGTGACCATCTGCGCGCGCACGCAGGGTTCGCTCGAGCGGGCGCGTGAGGAGCTCGCCGCCAAGACCGCCGGCGACGTGCTCGCGGTCGTCGCCGACATGGCCGTCGCCGCGGACGTCGAGCGCCTCGCGCGGCGCGCGACCGAGCGCTTCGGCACTGTCGACATCCTCGTCAACAACGCGGGGCAGATGTACTCGGGCCGCTTCGCGGCGATGACGGAGGACGGCCTGCGCGCGCAGCTCGAGACCAAGCTGTTCGGGTTCATGCGCGCGATCCGGCTCGTCGTCGACGGCATGCGCGCCCGCCGCTGGGGGCGCATCGTCAACGTCATCGGCGGCGCCGGCAAGGAGCCCGATCCCTACATGCTCGGCAGCGGCATCACCAACAGCGCGCTGCTCAACGTCACCAAGGCGCTGTCGAGCGAGCTCGGCCCCGACAACGTGCTGGTCAACGCCGTCTGTCCCGGCTGGGTCGACACGGGCATGTGGAATCGCAACGTGCCCGGCCTCGTCGCGGAGCTGGGCGTCGCGAGCGAGGACGAGGCGCGACGCCTCGCCGCGCGCAAGAACGCGCTCGGGCGCTGGGGACGGCCCGAGGAGCTGGCCGATGCCATCGCGTTCCTCTGCTCCGAGCGCGCCAGCTTCATCACCGGCGTCTCGCTCAACGTCGACGGCGGGCGTCTCAAAAGCCTCTGGTAGAATCCGGCACCACAACCCCGGGAGGCCGTGCATGAGAATCCACAATCTCTACGTCGACGCAAAGGGCGAGACGCATTTCCGCGACATCGAGGTCGAGTTCACCGAGAGCGGCGCCGCGGGCAAGACGTCCAAGCGGCTTCCCGCCACCGGCATCATCTTCCGGCAGGTACAGCCCGACTACGATCTCAGCTGGCATCCCGCGCCTCGGCGCCAGTACATCATCAACCTCGACGCGGGCGTGCAAATCACCGCGAGCGACGGCGAATCGCGCAAGATCGGCGCCGGCGAAGTCATCCTGGTGGAGGACACCTCGGGCAAGGGTCATCTCTCGAAGGCACTCGACGGCCGCCTGCGTCACTGCATCTTCGTCACGCTCGACGACAAGTAAGCCGCGATGAAAGTCGCCACCTGGCATGGCGGGACGCGCTTCACGGTCGACGATGTCCCGGAGCCCGTCGCGGGGCCGGGCCAGGTGGTCGTCGCCGTCGAGGCCGCGGGCATCTGCGGCACCGACGTTCACGCCACGCAGGGGCTCTTCCCCTACAAGCCGCCGCTCGTGCTCGGGCACGAATACACGGGCGTCGTGCGCGCGGTCGGCCGTGGCGTGAGCAAGCGGCTGATCGGCCGCGCCGTCGCGTGCGAGCCCTCGTACGGCTGCGGCGCCTGCGCGGAGTGCGACGCCGGGCGCGTGAGCCAGTGCCCGAACCTGACGCGCGTCGGCGGCTTCGCGCAGCGGGTCGCGACCCCCGCGCACGCCGTGCACGTCCTGCCGCGCGGCCTCGATCCCGTCACCGGCGCGCTCACCGAGCCGGCCTCGTGCTGCCTGGCGGGGCTCGAGTCGTTTCCGATGCCGCGTGGCGCCACCGTGCTGGTGATCGGCGGCGGCATCATGGGACTCTTGACGATGGCCCTCGCCAAGCGTCGCGGCGCCGCGCGGCTGATCCTGTCCGATCCGCTCGAGGAGCGCCGCACGATCGCCCGGCGCCTGGGGGCGGGCGTCGTGGTCGATCCCACCAAGGACAACCTGCGCGAGCGCGTGATGGCGCTGACGAAGAACCGCGGCGCCGACGTCGTCGCCGAAGCGGTCGGCAAGCCGGAGCTCGTCGCCGAGGCGATGACGCTGGTCAAGCCGCTCGGCGTCCTGCAGCTCGTCGGCGTGAGCCCCAAGGGCAGCGAGATCCCGCTGAGCCTCTGGGACGTCCACTACCGCGAGATCAAGATCGTGGGCGCGTTCGGGCGCGGCACCGCGTTTCGGCGGGCGCTGGCGCTGATGCCGAAGCTGCGCGTCGGTCGCCTCATCACCGCGCGATTTCCGCTCGAGCGCATCGGCGAGGCATTCGCCCACGCGACGGCGGGCCGCGGCGCGAAGACGGTCCTGACACCAAACAATTGAAATGGGGGCCCCGTTCGGAGCGCCCCGGCACAGCCGTGGCGCTCCTCTTTATCGCGCCTACCGCGCCAGCAGGTGGAAGTGCAGGTACGTCACCGTCTGCAGTCCCGGGCCGTTCGTCACGACGCGGTAGCTCTGCAACCGCTTTTCGAGCACCAGGGCGCGGATGACGCCCAGGCAGTCGAAGACGTAGCGCTCGTCGTCGAGCGACACGTCGGCGATGCTCTTGATGTCCTTCTTCGGAAACACGACGAAATGCACCCGCGTGGCGGGAAAGGGATGCTCGATGGCCAGACACCGCTCGGTCTCCTTGACCACCAGCGGCAGCGCCGCGTGCGCGCGCTGGACGCCGACCGACGCCAGCAGGCCGGCGAGATCGTTCACGCGATAGCAGCCATCACACTGCGCGAGCGCGAGGAACGATCGCGGCTGCGACGACGAGAACAGATAGCCGCCCGCCACGATCCCCGCCGCGAACGTCACCATCGCCAGCCACACCGCCGAGCGTCGAGTCACGTCGCCACCTCCGGCCGCGGCCACCACATCGCCGCATACCTGCAGCATACCGTCAGCCGTCGGCACGCTCGGCCGTGACGACGTAGCGCAGCGGTCCGCCCGCGGTGATGGCGTCGAAGGGATAGCAGGTCACCAGGACCAGGCCGCTGACGGCATCGTCACTGAGCACGACCGCCGTGCGCGCGTCCACCACGCGCGTCTCGCTCACGCGGAACACGACGGGCGCGCGCCCGGGCACCTCCATGCTGAGCGTCTCGCCCGCGCGCAGACGCTTCAGAAATGCGAAATGCGTGTCGCGATGACCGCTGACGATCGCCGTGCCGGCCGCGCCCGGCGCCGCGCTGCCGGCGGCGTGGCCGGGGCCGAACGCCAGCGTGCGACCGCTCACGCCGGCGAGCACGATCACATCCACGTCGTGAGCGGGCGCTCTGAGTCGCGCGACCGGCCACGTGTCCGCCCACGGCCACGGTTTTACGTCGCGCTCGCCGGCCACCGTGCGTGCCCACGCGCGCTGGAGCAGATGCTGCGCGAGGTGCGCCTTCACGTGGATCCACACACCGTGGCCGAGCTGCCACGTCCCGACGCCGACCAGCAGCATGATCGCGATACCGAGCGTTTTACGCGTCACGGCGGCGTCCTCGCGCACGCACGAGCGCGTACCCGGGCCGCCGCGCGATGATCAGCACGGTGGCGACGATCAGCGCGACGACGCCGATGATCGCGTGCCAGCGGGCGTCGGTCGCGCCCTGCCCCAGGCCGAACACCGCGGTGTAATCCCAGCCGTGCGGCAGGTTGGTCGGCATCGCGTGGCTCTGCAGCGCCGCGCCGTCAGGCCGCACAGGCGTGACGTCGACGGCTACGAGGCTCGTGTACGGACTCACGAGATGGTGCGCGAGCGCCACCTGGATGACGGCCTGGCGCACGGCCTCGTCTTCGGCGCCGCCGCGGCGCGCGTCGAGCAGCGCGCCGATCTTCGCGCGCGCCCAGTGGGTCGCCAGCCCCGCGTTCTCCGCCGCGCGCTGCATCGTGACCTCGCGTTCCCACGGCGTCGTGCCGAGGCGGCCGCGCAACGTGACGTGCGGCGGCAGCGTCCCCGCGCGGAACGCGACCACCACCGGCTCACCGACGTACAGGTCGGGCACGGGATTGGGCAGTACCTCGGCGCCACTGATGCCCGGCAGCTCGAGCGCGAGATCCGTCAACGCCGCCGACTCGAGCTTGCGGAACAGCGCGGTCATCTTCTCCTGCACCTCGCTCACGGCGCCGATGTACGTGAACGTCCCGCGGCCGTGTCGCGCGGCCTCGCGCATGAAGTGGGAGTTCGGCGCCGAGCCGATGCCCACCGTGAACAGACGGCGGTCGTGCAGCGAGCGGCGGATGATCGTGAAGAGCTCCTCCTCGTTGCCGACGCCGCCGTCGGTGAGGAACACGACCTGTCGCAACCGTCCGTCGCCCTCACCGCCCTCGAGGGCGCGCTCGAGCGGCGCGCGCATTTCGGTGCCGCCGGTCGCGGTGAGGCGATCCACCCACCGCGCGGCGAGCGCCAGCTGATCCGGCGTGGCCGGGCGCGGCGCCGCGAAGAGCGCCTCCATCGTGTGGTTGAAGCGAATGACGTTGAACGTGTCCGCGGGCGCCAGGCGCGCCAGCGCCATCGAGAGCGCGGCCTTCGCCTGCTGGATCGACGCGCCGGCCATCGATCCGGAATTGTCGATGACGAACACGACCTCGCGCGGCGCGCGCCGCATGGCGAGCGCGGACGACGCCGGCGGCGTGACGACCAGCAGCGCGTACACGCCGTCCGGCCGTCCCTCGGTGAACACCGCCGCCGACGGAATGGTGCCCGCGGCCGGCTCCCAGACCAGCTCGAAGTCACGGTCGGCAGGCACGGGGCCCGCGGCCAGCTCGACGCGGTACGTGCCGTCGCCCTCGGGGGTCGCGTGAATCGCGTGATACGCCGAGTCGAGCCGCGCGAGCGGCGCCCCGGGGGCCAGTGCCACACGCAGCGTGACGGGATTGATCGGGCCGAGCGAGGGATGCAGCACGGGCGGCGTGATGCGCACGGCATCGGGCACGACGTCGGTATTCGGCGCCCAGCCCATTGCGTCGGGCGGCGTGGCCGTCGGCGTGCCCGGGATGTACCGAGGCCCGACGACCATCGGGAAGCGCAGCCGATAGCGGCCGTCGTCCCAGCGCAGCGTCTGCTGATACTCGATCTCCACGGTGACGGCGGCGCCCGGCGCGATGTTCGCCACGGCCGTCGTGAAGATGTTCGCGCGCTCCTGCTCGACGAGCCCGGTGCGGCGCCCTTCCCGCTTCGCCTGCTCGTAGGTCGCCTTGGCGGCGGCGCGCTCGCGAATCACGCCCTCGAGCACGCGATCGCCAACGCGCAGACGCAGATGATCCACCGCCGCGTCTTCCGGCAGCGGAAAGACGTAGACGCCTTCGACCCACGCGGTGGTCGGGTTCACGAACTCTTGCCGCACGATGGCGCGGGCGATCGGCCCCGTCACGTGCAGATCCACATCCGTCGCGAGCAGCGGCGCGGGTATCGGCGCACCTTCGGCACCACGGAAGAGCAGCGTGCCTTCCGTCACGCGCTGGGCGGCCGGGGCCGCCGCCGCGGCCCCGGCGGCGGCGCGGGCCGCCACCGGCGCGGAGAAGGCGAACAGCGTCATCAGCACTGCGACGATCGTTCGGACCGGAGTCATGTGAGATCCCCTCCCAGGGATGACGCGTTAACCTCAGGGCTGGCCAAGCTCGTTGGCCTTGGGTGAGATCGGGGCGACGACGGAGGGCATGGCCGCGGCCACGGGACCGAGGCGACGGATTTCGAGGTGCACGCGGCGATTGAGCTGCTGGCACTCCTTGCCCGGGTCGTCGCAGAGCGCGGCCTCGGGACCGAGCGACACCACCTTGACCGACGACTCCGGCACGCCGAGCTCGACGAGGAACTGCTTCACCGTGTCGGCGCGACGCTGAGCGAGCACGCGGTTGTAAGCGGCCGGACCCTGGACATCCGCGTAGCCGGTCACCAGAACAGCCCACGTCTCGGTGCGGGGCATCGTCGCCGCCTTGTCCTGCAGCAGCTTCGCGGCGTCGGCGCGGAGGCGGGCGCTCTTGAAGTCGAAGTAAATGTCGGCGTGAATCACGGTGCCGTCGGCCATCGTCACGCCGGCCTTGGGCCGCGCCGTCTCGTTCGGCTTGCCGTCGGCCGTCTTGGCGTCCTCGGGCTTGGCTGCGACGGTCACCGTGGTTCCGGCCGTCGCTTCGTCGGGCCGCGTCTGCATCCAGTACAGCGCCCCGATGCCGGTCATCAGCATGGCGAGGCATCCGGTCACGATGACCAGCTCCCTCAGGAGCTCGTTCTTCTTCTGCGTCGGCTGCTGGGTGGACTGCGCATTCGTCGTCATGGCGTTCTCCGTCTCGTGGCTGGCTTCCCGCGCCGGCCGAGCCGCCCATGCGGCGGCCGCGCTCGGTGCGCTCTCTTCGCAACGGATGGGCCAGACGGCGACGACCGTGACGGCGCGGACTTGGCTCACGCGGGGCGGATGGCGGCGCGGGGATTCCCCGCATCCCCGCAGGTGAGCCGCGGGGGCCTTGCCGGGGCGCTACGAGCGCTGAGGAGTTTGCGGGGCCATCTCGGGGCCCCCCAAATAGTGTTGCCGTACGAGCAGCTCGAGCGAGCGGAAGTGACGCTCGGGAAGGTTCTTGAAGCGGCGGCGGCACGCGGCGATGGCCGCATCGGCGGTCGGCAAGCCGGCGACCGAGCGAAGCAGGTGCTCGTGATACTCGCGCAGCTTGAGCTCGACGGCCCGGGCCAGCGCCGGATCGCCGGCGAGCTCGAGCGCTGCGCGCTCTCGATCGCCGGCGGCGTCGACGAGAGCGCGAAAGCCCAGCCCTTTGAGCCGCTGGGTCACCGTGCTGCGGTCCCACCCGAGCTCGCCGGCCGTGGCCTGCATGTCGAAGCGATGACGGCGAAGGCACGCCAGCACCGCGGCGTCGCCCGTGTCGGTCCCGGTCTCGGCGCCGCGGCGCTCAGGCAGGCGCAGGTCTTCGCGCTTGAGAACGGGCCCGCCGGCCAGCGCCACCGCCTGCCGCAGGCAATTCTGCAGCTCGCGGACATTGCCCGGCCAGCCGTACTCACGCAGCGCCGCCATGGCATCTTCCGACAGCGTGACGTCACGCCGGCCGAGCTCGGCCGCCGCCTCGGCCACGATGCGTGACGCGAACAGCGGAACGTCGTCGGGCCGCGAGCGCAGCGGAGGCAGTCGCAGCACGACACCCTTGAGCCGGAACCACAGGTCTTCGCGGAACCAGCCCTCGGCCACACCGCGCTCGAGGTCGCGGTTGCTCGCCGCCACCACGCGTACGTCCACACCGGTCGGCCGCGCCGCACCGACCTTGTGGAAGACCTTCTCCTGCAGCACGCGCAAGAGCTTGCTCTGCTGCTCGGGGCGCAGCTCGCCGATCTCGTCCAGGAAGATCGTTCCGCGATGCGCCTGCTCGAAGTAGCCGCGTCGGTCGGCGAGCGCGCCGGTGAACGCGCCCTTGACGTGGCCGAACAGCTCGCTCTCGAACAGCTCCGGCGGGATGGCCGCCATGTTGACGGCGACGAACGGCTCGGCCGCGCGCGTGCTGAGGCGATGCGCCGCGCGCGCGAATAGCTCCTTGCCGGTGCCCGGCTCGCCGGTGATCAACAGCGGCAGCGACGAGCGCGCGGCACGTCCGAGATCCTGGAAGACGGCGAGCACGGCGGGATCGCGGGTCACGATGCCGGCCTCGGCGCACGCGCGGCGCAGCGCCTCGTGCCCGGCGTCCCCGAGCGTCTCGGCGGCGGGCTGGGCCACGCGCAAGCCCGAGAGCTCGCGCTCCAGCGTGTCGAGGCGCTGACGTGTCGCCTGCTCCTGACGCCGGGCCTCGGCCAGCTGCTCGCGCAGCAGGTCGGCGGCGCGGCCGAGGTCGCGCTCGGCACCACTCGAGCGCGCGACCGCCGAGCGCGCGGCGTCGAGATCTTCCTCTAGCGACTCCACGGCCGACTCGTGGCGCACGAGCGTCTCGCGCACGCGCGCGTTCTCGTCCTCCAGGCGGCGGATGCGCGTACCGGAGGCAAGATGCCGGACGACGAGCGCGCCCAGCGCGGCGAGCACGGTCGCCGCGAGCGGCGTGACCACCGGCAGCACCAGGCCGATGGACGCCAGCGCCAGCGGCAACGCCATCGCGTACACGCCGGCGAGAACGGTCAGGCCCGTCACCCCGAGCCACCACCGGGCGCCGAGCAGCAGCGCCGCGGCCAGAGCCGACAGCGCGAGCGCAACGGCGGCCGTCACGGCGGGGGGCGCATCCCGCAGGCGGGAGCCCGCCAGCAGCCCTCGCGCGAGGTGCGCCTGGATCGCCATGGCCGATGCGTCGCCGACGGGCGTGCGCAGCAGCGGCGGCGCCGGCTCCGTGACGATCAGCACCGCGTTGTCACCGGCGAGCGCCCGGATGCGCTCCGCGTCACCCTGCTCGATCGCGGTCCACACCTCGAGAAACGACGCGACGCGCACACCGCGCGGCCACGGACCGCCGCTGAAGTCGACGAGCGCCCGGCCGCGCGCGTCGGTCGGGACGCTCGCCGCAATATCAGGCTTCCCGAACGGGGGAGCGCCGATCAGATGTGCGACGAGCTGCAGGCCGAAAGCGGGAATCGAGCGGTCGCCGACGCGCAGCCAGAGCGGAACCGCTCGCACGACGCCGTCGACATCGGCCTCGGCCACCGCGTGGCCGATCTGGCCGAGCTTCGCGTCGGGCACGGCCGATCGCGGCGTCGTCGGCGAGAGCACGGAGATCGCGTCGGCGCTCTGCGCCGCCTGCGCGAGCAACGCGTCGCTCGCCGGCCCGCCGCGCCCCGGCGCGCTGGGCGTGTCGAGCGAGATATCGAGGCCGACGACGGCGGCGCCGCCCCGACCGAGTGCCGAGACCACGCGCGCGAGCACGGCGCGATCCCACGGGCCGGTCCCGAACCGCGCCTCGCTCGCCGGATCGCGCGCCACGATCACGAGCCGCGGGCTCTCGCTGACGGGCGCCCGCGAGCGAAGCCAGCGGTCGTACACGGACCAATCGAGCGCCGTGACGCCGGCCCCGCCGAGCAGCGAGCCGAACGCCGCGATCAGCGTGGCGCCGACGGCAAGCACGGCAGCCTGGACGACGGTCGGCAGGGACGCGCGCACGCGGCAGCTACGGTCGCAGGCGCGTGCGGCCCTCGGCCGCCGCGCTCTTCAGTGAGGCGAGGATCCGTGCGTCATGCGCGGGCAGCTGGCCGTCGACGCCCTGATCGTAAAGCGTCTCGAGCGTGCGGAGCGCCGGGTCGCTGAGCGCCGACGCCTCGCGAATGAGCACCGGCACGGCCTCGAGCGCGCGGCCCTGGCGCAGCAGCGCAACGCCGAGCGGCTCGTCGCCCTCGCGCGCCACACCCGGATAGTCCCGCCAGAGACGCGCGCGGTACTCGCCGAATGCCTGCTCGATGGCCTGCCGCTCGGCCGGCGCGCGCCGCGCGCGCCCCGAGGCGGCTTGTCTGAGCTGGGCCAGACCTTCCTCCGCCTGCGGCACGCCGTGCTCGGCCGCGCGCGCCCACCACGTGATGGCCGCCACCAGATCGCGCTCGACGCCGGCGCCGGTCGCATATGCGGCGCCGACGAAGTATTGCGCGCGCGGCAGGCCCGCCTCGGCGGCGGCGAGAAACTCGGGCGTGGCCTCCCCATCGCGGCGGGCGAGCTTCAGCACGAGCGCCAGGTTGTACCGCGCGTCGTGCGCCCGCGGCTCGCGCGCGAGCACGCGGCGATAGGCGTCGATGGCGCCCGTCAGGTCGCCCTGAGCGTACCGGACGACGCCGAGCGTGTAGTGCGCCTGCGCCTCGTCCGGCTGCACGGCCAGCGCGCGCTCGAGCTCCGTGCGTGCGGCGGGCCAGTCCTGGCGCGCGACCAGCGCGGCGGCCAGGGTGAGGCGCGCGTCGTTGAGGTCGGGACGAAGGCGCAGGAGTCCGCGCAGCTCGTCGATGGCGCCGTCGAGATCGCCCATCGCGTACAACGCCAGGCCGAGCGCCGCGCGCGCCTCGGCGAGGTCGGGCTGCGCACGCAGCGCCTCGCGCAGCAGGACGGCCGCGGCCGTCATGTCGCCGCGCGCGATGAGCGCGCGGCCCTGCTCGAGCGCACGCGCCGCGTCCGAGGAGGCGACCGGCGGCGGGCTCACGGTAGGCGCCGGGGCGGCAGGCGCCGAGGGCGCCGTCGCCATCGGTGGCGCGGGCGTCGCGCGCTGGCTCGCGCAGCCCGCCACGAGCGTGACGGCGACGAGGGCGATGGCCCGACCGGGAATGCGCTTCATCGAGGCGTTTCGATCATAGCGCCGCCCGGCGGCGCCGACCAAACGCGCGGCGTGCGATACTCCCGCCGCGGCAGATGGCCGCGATGTGTGGCGATGCGTACAACGCTCACGACGGAGAACGACGGCATGCGAGCACTGGTGACGGGTGCGGCGAGTGGCATCGGTCGGGCAACGGCGCTGAGGCTGGCGCGCGACGCGCGCTCGGCCGGCCAGACGGCGAAAATTGCGACCGTCGACGTCGCGGCGGCGAAGACGAAGCTCGACGCGGTCGCCGAGGAGCTCCGCAAGCTCGATGCCGAGCCGCTGCCGATCGTCGCCGACATGGCGACCGCCGACGCGCCAGGGCGCGCCGTCGGCGAGACGATCACGCGCTTCGGCGGCCTCGACGCGCTGGTGAGCAACGCCGGCATCAGTCGTCCCGGCGCGCTCCTCTCTTACACCGTCGAGGACTGGGACGCGCTCTTCAACGTCAACACGCGCGCGACGTGGCTTTTGGCCAAGGCCGCCCACGACGCGCTCGCCGCCGCGCGCGGCGCCATCGTGGTGACCGCCTCGATGTCCGGCAGCAACGCCCACGCGAACCTCGGCCCGTACGCGCCGAGCAAGGCGGCGGTCATCATGCTAATGCGCGTGCTCGCGCAGGAGTTCGGGCGCGACGGCATTCGCGTGAACAGCGTCTCACCGGGAATGGTGCGCACGGGGATGACCGAGAAGGTCTACGAGAACGCGGCGCTGGCCGCCGAGCGCGACGCGCTGGTGCCGCTCGGCCGCGTCGCCACGCCGGACGACATCGCCGACGTGGTGGCGTTCCTGCTCGGGGCCGATGCGCGCTACGTCAACGGGCACGACCTCGTCGTGGACGGCGCCGTGAGTGGGAATTTTCTCGGACGGCTGCCCGGGATCGCGAAGATCCCGCGCGGTTGAGCCGAGGCAACACGTCGTCGGCGAGGAGCCGCATCGAGCGCTCCCACGCGCCGCGCGGCGTCCACTCGTGGGCGATGACGAGCAGTGTGCCGAAGCCGCCGACCTCGTGGAACAGCTGGCCGACCTTGCGCGCCACCGTCTCGGGGCTGCCGACGATCCAGATGTTCTCGCACAGGTACTCGAGCGTGACGTCCGCGTCCGGCATCGCGGGATCGACCTTGAGCATGTCGAAGCCGCGCAGCTTGGGGAGCAGCTTCAGGAAGTAGTCGCGATAGTCGCGTCCGAGCGTCCCCTCGATCGCTTCGCGGCGCGCCTTTCCGTCCGTGTCGGCCACGTACACGTCGCGGGCGATGCGCCACGTCGTGCGGTCGGCGATGCGACCGGCGCGCTGCGCGCCGGTCTTCACGCCGTCCCAGTGCGTCTTCAGAATTCGCGGCGGCACGAAGTTGATCGACATCGGAATGTAGCCGCGCTCGCCCGCGAGCACGAGCGTCTCGGAATTCGCCGACACGCCGGCCACGCCGATGGGCGGATGCGGTTTCTGAAACGGCCGCAGGTGCAGCCGCAGGCCGATGTCGGGCTGCGGCTGTGGCACGCTGAAGCGAAAGCGCCGGCCTTCGTAGCCACCGGGCTTGGCGTCCTGCCACAGGGCCAGGACCGTGTCGAGGACCTCGCGCGTGATCGTGCGATGCTCGCCGCTCTTGGGGTCGACGCCGAACGTCTCGAAGTCGCCGGGAAAGCCGCCGGAGCCAACGCCCCAGTAGAAACGGCCGCGCGCCATCTGATCGAGCTGCGCGATGCGCTGCGCGAGCATCAGTGGGTCGTGGTTCGGCAGACAGGACACGCCCGTCGCGAGCTTCATCCGCGTCGTGCGCTCGAGTGCCTTGGCGATGAAGAGGTCGGGACACGGAATGTTCTCCCACTGCGCGGTGAAGTGCTCGCCGATCCACGCCTCCTCGTAGCCGAGCCGATCCAGCGTCGCCAGCTGCGCCAGGTCGTCGTCCATCGTCTGCGCGGGATCGGAGCCCGGCGGATGCAGCGGCATCGCGAAATACCCCAGTCGCATCGACATCCTCCACCTTGACAGCATCGCCTCGCGGTGATGCCATTAGGGCCCACCGGAGCCACATTATGGCCGAGATCGTCGCGGCAGCACTGGCATCGCACGCGCCCCTCATCACGGGCAAGCCGGAGATCGCGCGTCCGGAGCAGCGCGAGCGTTTGTACGCGGGGTTCCACGAGATGCGACGCCGCCTGGCCGCGGCGCGTCCCGACCTGCTGGTGATGTTCGTCAACGACCATCTGCAGAACTTCCCGTACAGCAATCTGCCCGCGTTCTGCATCGGCCTCGTCGACGAATACGATGCGCCGAGCGCCGGCGGCAGCACGCTCATGCGCATTCCGCCGCGGAAGATTCGCGGCCTGCCGCAATGGAGCATGGCGCTGCTCGAGGCGGGATTGGCCGCCGGCTTCGACTTCGCGTACTCGTACGAGATCGAGTCGTGGGACGAGCTCGCGGTGCCGCTGCACTTCCTCGACCCGGACGGCACGATCCCGGTCGCCACCGTCTATACGAACTGCGCGGCGCCGCCGCTGCCCACGCTGCGCCGCTGTCACGAGATGGGCGCGTTCGTCGGCCGGTTCGCGCGCGCGCACGGCGGCGCGCAGCGCGTGGCCTTCGCCGCCACCGGCGGCATCTCGCATTGGGTCGGCACGCCGGACACGGGACGCATCAACCCCGAGTGGGATCACTGGGTCATCGATCACATCGAGCGCGGCGACATCGAGCCGCTGTTGCGGCTGACGTGGGAGCAGATCGAGCGCGATGGCGGCAACGGTGGTCAGGAGATCCGCAACTGGGTGGCGCTGATGGGCGCGGTCCCGGGCTGGAAGGGTGAGTCGCTCGCGTACGAGCCGGTGCCCGAGTGGATCACGGGCTGCGGCACCGTGTGGGTCCACGCGTGATCACGGTCTCGTACGCGCTCAACCGAATCCTCACCGCGCTGGCGCGCGCGCACGTCACGCGCGAGCGGCTGAGCGACGCCGAGGTGGCAGGTCATGACCTCAGTGAGGCCGAGAAGTCGGCACTCCTGACCGGGGACATCCGCCGGCTCTACGACCTCGGCGCCAATCCCTATCTCATCCGAAGAGTCTTTCGGCCCCGATTCCCCATCTAACCGAGGAGAGCCCCTCTCGCATGCGACGCCTGCTTCTTGCGTTGTCGCTCGTCGCCCTCACGCTGCCGGCCGCGGCGGACGTGACGTCGCGCAGCTATCCGCTGCCGCGGGGCGGCGGCGCGCCCCACGATGTCGCGGTGAGCGCCGATGGGATCGTGTGGTACACCGCGCAACGCGACGGCAAGCTGGGGCGGCTCGATCCGGCGACCGGCACCGTCGAGCTGATTCCGCTCGGCGAGGGCGCGGCACCGCACGGCGTGATCATCGGCCCGGACGGCGCGCCGTGGATCACCGAGGGCGGAACGAATGCCATCGTCCGCGTTGATTCGCGGACGCGGGAGGTCAAGCGCTGGCCGCTGCCCGAGAGCCGCAAATGGGCCAACCTCAACACCGCGACGTTCGACCGGCGCGGCCGCATCTGGTTCACGGGCCAGAGCGGCGTCTATGGACGCCTCGACCCTGCCAGCGGCGACATGAAGGTCTGGGACGCGCCCCGCGGCCGCGGACCCTACGGGATCACGACAACCCCCGACGGTGACGTCTACTACGCATCGCTCGCCGGCAACCACATCGCGCGCGTCGATCTGGACACCGGCGCTGCCACGGTGATCGAGCCGCCGACGAAAGATCAGGGCGCACGCCGCGTGTGGTCGGATAGCAAAGGGCGGATCTGGGTCAGCGAGTGGAACTCCGGCAACGTGAGCGTGTACGACCCGAAGGCGAACGCGTGGAAGACGTGGCGGCTTCCCGGCGACGGTCCGCACGCGTACGCCGTGTATGTCGACGACGCGGACGTCGTCTGGCTGAGCGACTTCGGCGGCAACGCGATCGTCCGCTTCGAGCCGACCACGGAGACGTTCCGCGTCTTCCCGAGCGACAAGCGCGGCGCCAACGTCCGGCAGATGCTCGGGCGGCCGGGCGAGGTGTGGGCGCCGGAATCGGGCAACGATCGCCTGGTCGTCTTCCGCACGAAATGAGGGCGAGCATGCGGCGCTCGCTGGCGGTTGGCATGACGCTGTCGACGCTCGTTGCTGCGGCGCCCGTGAATGCGCAGGACGCGCGCGCGGCGCTGAACGCCGCGGCGAAGGCGCTGGGCGCCACCGAGCTCAAGTCGTACGAGATGACGGCGAGCGGCGAGAGCTGGGCGGCGGGTCAGAGCCCGGCGCCCGGCAGTCCGTGGCCGCGCTTCGTGGTGCGAAGCCTCACGCGCTCGGTCAACTACGAGACCGCGTCCCTGCGCGACGTGTGGGTGCGGACGCAGGGTGAAGAGCCGCCGCGCGGGGGCGGCGTGCAGCCCGTCCGTGGCGAGCAGCGGCAGGTGTTCGTCGTCTCGGGCGATCACGCGTGGAACGTCGTCAACGACGCCGCGATCCCGGCGCCGATCGCGCTGGCCACGCGCCAGCTCGAGCTCTGGGCCACGCCGCACGGCGTGCTGCGCGCCGCGCAGTCGGCCAACGCCTCCGTGCAGGGCCGTGTGATCGTGTTTGGCGCGCCGGGCAAATATCTGACACGGGTGACGCTCGATCGCGGCAATCTCGTAGAGCGTGTGAACGCGACGCTGCCCAACCCGGTGCTCGGGGACATCCCGGTGACCATCGAGTACGCGGGCTACAAGGACTTCGGTGGCACCAAGTTCCCCACCCGCATCAAGCAGACCGCCGGCGGCTTCCCCACGCTCGACCTCACGGTGACCGAGGTGCGGCCCAACGTGAGCGTCGACATCGTCGTGCCCGACAACGTGCGCGCCGCCACCACGCCCTACGCCACGGTGACGCCGCAGATGGTGGCCGATGGCGTCTGGTATCTCACCGGCGGCACGCACCACAGCGTGGCCATCGAGATGAGCGATCACCTGATCGTGGTGGAGGCGCCGCTGAACGACGAGCGGGCGCTGGCCGTGCTAACGGAAGCGCGGAGCCTGGTGGCCAACAAGCCGGTCCGCTATGTGATCAACAGCCACCATCACTTCGACCACGCCGGCGGCCTGCGCGCGTTCGCCGCCGAGGGCGTGACGGTCATCACGCACGAGATCAACCGCCGCTTCTTCGACCGGGCGTTCGCGGCACGCGCGACGATCGACCCCGATCACCTGGCGAAGTCGGACCGCAAGCCGGCCGCCGTCGAAGGCGTGCGGGACAAGCGCGTGTTGAGCGACGCGACGCGCACGGTGGAGATTCACCACATCGCCGGTATCCTGCACGACGACGGGATGCTGATGGTGTATCTGCCGAAGGAACAGCTGCTCATCGAGGCCGACGCCTATACGCCGTCGCCTCCGAACACCCCACCTCCGAGTCCGCCGAGCCCATTCACCGTGAGCCTGGCCGACAACATCGCGCGGCTCGGATTGACCGTGGATCGGTTGCTGCCGCTGCACGGGCGGATCGTGCCCCTGGCCGATCTGCACCAGGCCGCTGGCCGCGCCAATTAGAGAGAGGAGAGAGGACATGGCAACGCTGCAGATTCCCGTGGACAACGCGCGCTTCTCCAAGGGCATGACGTGGAAGGACTACATGGCCCAGATGGGGGACACGCAAAAGCGCACGGAGGAGAATTACAACCGCGCCACGCTGACCGACGAGGAGAAGAAGTTCTTCGGCGGCGTCAAGGGCGTCAAGTACGTCCTCATGCTGGCCGAGAACTGGTGCGGCGACGTGCACCGCAACTCGCCGCTCATCGCGCGGATCGTCGAGGCGATCCCGGGCGCCGAGCTGCGCGTGTTCCTGCGCGATCAGAACCTCGACATCACGGACTGCTTCCTGAACAACGGCTACCGCTCCATTCCCGTCGTGGTGTTCTTCGACGCGAACTGGAACGAGATCGGCCGCTGGATCGAGCGGGCGCATCCGGCCACCAACAAGGCGGCGCTGATTCGCTCCAAGACCCTCGACGTGGCGCCGAAGGAGGACAAGGCCAAGCAGGACGCGGCCATGAACGACTTCCGCGCGCAGGTCAACGCGGAGTACGCGGTGCCGGGCGCGCCGCTCTGGCGCGCAGCGGTCGCCGAAGTGCGCACGCTGCTGGAGACGAAGCTCGCGAAGAAGTAGCGCGTCGCGGGCGCGGGGCCGGCGCGCGCCGGCCCCGCGTCAGCTCAGCGTGGCGCCCTGGGCGTCGACGTAGACGGCATAGACCGACTGGCTGGCCGCCATGAACAACCGGTTGCGGCTCGGCCCGCCGAAGCAGAGATTCGCGCAGCGCTCCGGCAGCAGGATCCGAAAGACCATCTTGCCCTCGGGCGTGAACACGACCACGCCGTCGTGACCGTCCCCGCCGCCCCATCCGCACCAGAGGTTGCCGTCGGTGTCGCAGCGAAAGCCGTCCGGAATGCCCTGACCACAATTCACGAACACGCGGCCGTTGGCGAGGGCGGCGCCCTTGTCGACGACGTCGAACACGCGGATCGTGCGCGGGCTGTCGCCGCTGGCCACCACGTAGAGGCGCGATTCGTCCGGCGAGAAGGCCAGGCCGTTGGGACGCGGCACGTCCGCGGCGACGACGGTGGCGTGGCCCGCGCGGTCCACACGATAGACGTGGGTCGGCAGCTCCGGCGTCGCCTTGTGGCCCTCGTAGTTGGACAGGATGCCGAACGGCGGATCGGTGAACCAGATCGAGTCGTCCGACTTCACGACCACGTCGTTCGGCGAGTTCAGCCGCTTGTTGTCGAAGCGGTCGAGGATCACGGTGATCGCGCCGTCGTACTCGGTGCGCGTCACGCGCCTCGCGTCGTGCTCGCAGGTGACGAGGCGCCCCTGGCGGTCTCGCGTGTTGCCGTTGGCGTTGTTCGAGGGACGGCGGAAGACCGACACGGCCGCCGTCTCCTCGTCCCAACGCATGATCCGGTTGTTCGGGATGTCGCTCCACAGGAGATAGCGGCCGTCGCCGAACCACACGGGGCCCTCCGCCCACCGAAAGCCCGTGGCCAGGCGCTCCACCGCCGCGTTGCCGATACGCAGACGCGCGAAGCCCTGATCCAGGATCTGCATCGCCGCGTCCGGATAGCGCACGATCGGTCGCTCGGTCATGTCGTCTCCCATGTGGCCACCCAGAAGCGGCCGAGGTCGTCGTACGTGAGGCCACGCGCATGCCGACCCGGGGCATGGCGCAGGCGCGGCTCGTCGATGAAGTTCTTCACGATCTCGTAGCGCTCGCCGTTGTCGAGGCGCCGCGCCTCGTAGCGGTTGCCCGTCGCGTCGTCGACGCGCATGCCGCGCGCCGTGCGCGTCGGATCGTCGGCCTCGTCGAACGCGACGACGACGGCGCCGGGCAGCAAGTGCGAATGGAACGCGGCGAGGAACTCGTCCATGCGCGTGGCGTCGACGTGCGAGAGCCACAGCCCGGCGAACCCCGCATCCCAGCGCGGCGGACCGTCAGCGCGCGCATAGGCGTCGCGCACCGCGAACGTCACGTTGCCGGAGGGGTACGGTCGCGCCCGCGCGAGCGCCAGCGTTGCTTCGTTGAGATCCGTCGCGTGCACGCTCGCCGCCACCGAGGCGAGGCGCTCCGTCCAGTAGCCGGTGCCGCACGCGACCTCGAAGACGTCGCGGCCGGCGAAGATGCGCGCCACGCGGCGCTGCATCTCGGCGATGCCCGGCTGCCACGCGGGGATCTCGTAGACGCGCTCGTACTCGCCCGCACGACGCGCGTAGTAGCGCGTCATCTCTTCGGTCATGCGCGCGTCGACGTCAGGGCTTCGCCGCGCGCAGCAGCGCCAGCGTGGCCTCCACGCCGTCGTCGGCGGGCAGCGCGCGCAGGACCACCTCGTCCACCATGCCGTCCCATCGCGCCAGCGCGCGGGCCACCTCGCCCGGCGTGTCGGCGACGATTGCCGTGGCCTCCGGCTTCACGCCCATGCGCTCGAAGTTGGCGTGGTACGCGGGCACGGCGTCATAGCGCGCGCCCTCTTTGGCCGTGCGCTCCGCCCCGCCCGCTCCCATCGCGAGCCGGACATACGCGAACAGGCGCGGCACCGGCCGCTTCGCCGCCTGCGCGCCCTCGCGGACGAGCGCGGCGGACGCCTTCGCGTGCTCGGGCGTGAGCCAGTTGAAGAGCACGCCGTCGGCGATCTCTCCGGCGAGCCGGCACATCCGCGGGCCGAGCGCCGCGACGACGAGCTTCGCGCGAACGTCTTTGCGAAGCGCCGCCACGCCCTCGCGAACGCGGTCGAGCGATTTCGGATTCGGACTGCCCACGCCGAGCCACAGCCGGTCGAGCGGCAGCGCATGCGCGCGCACGCCGTCGACGATCGACTGCGGAGGCCGCGTGTGCAGCGGGATGACGCCGATGCCGAGCCCGATACGCCGCGATTCGCGCGCGGCCGCCCCGAGCGACGCGAGGCCGTCGAACGGTCCCGGATGATTGACCCAGAACGACGTGTAGCCCGCGCCCTCCGCCTCGCGGGCGGTGGCGGCGATGACCTCGCTCTTCACGTTCGCGGCAACGGCGAATCCCCGGCTCATGGGCCCCTCCTTTGATGGTGCATACTATGCCCCACGCCCACGCCGAAGGGGCGAGAGGAGGCAGCGCATGAAGGCAGCGTCGGTGGTCGCGGATATCCTCAAGCGCGAAGGCGTGAAGTTTCTCATCGGCTACCCGGTCAATCAGATCATCGAGGCGGCGGCCGAGGCGGACATCCGCACCATCATCGTGCGGCAGGAGCGCGTGGGGCTGCACATGGCCGACGCGCTGAGCCGCGTGACCTCCGGCGATCGCATCGGCGTCTTCGCGATGCAGCACGGACCGGGCACCGAGAACTCGTTCGGCGGCGTGGCGCAGGCCTTCGGCGACTCGGTGCCAATCGTCGTGCTGCCCGGCGGCTATCCGCGCAAGCTGCTCAACATCACGCCGAACTTCTCCTCGTTCCTGAACTACCAGCACGTCGTGAAGTGGGCCGAGCAGGTCGTGATGCCGGACGCGGTGCCGGACGCCATGCGGCGCGCGTTCACGCAGGTCAGAAACGGCCGCCCGCGGCCGGTGCTGGTCGAGATCCCCGTCGACGTCATGCGCGAAGAGGTTCCCGACGGCTGGACGTATACCCCGGCGCCGCGGCTTCGCGTCGCGCCGGACCCGAAGAACGTGAGCGAGGTCGCGGCCGCGCTGGTCGCCGCCGAGCGCCCCGTGATCTACGCCGGCCAGGGCGTGCACTATTCCAAATCGTGGACGCAGCTGCGCGAACTGGCTGAACTCCTCGAGGCCCCGGTTACAACAAGCCTACAAGGGAAGAGCGCCTTTCCTGAGACCCATCCCCTGTCGCTCGGCTCCGGTGGGCGGTCGATCAGCAAGCACCTGCACCATTTCCTGACGAACGCCGACCTGATCTTCGGCATCGGCTGCTCGTTCGCGTCGACGAACTACGGCGTGCCGATGCCCAAGGGCAAGAAGCTCGTGCACGCGACGCTCGATCCGCTCGACATCAACAAGGACGTGCGCGCGGAGATGGCGCTGGTCGGCGACGCGGCGCTGACGCTCGACGCGCTCCTCGGCGAGATTCGCGATCGGCTCAAGGGCAAGCCGCGCGGCCGCACCGCGGCCGTGAGCGCGGAGATCAGCCGGCTCAAGACGGAATGGATGGCGCAGTGGATGCCGCGGCTCACCGCGAAGACGACGCCGCTGTCACCCTACCGCGTGATCTACGACCTGCTGCACACGGTCGACGTGCCGAACACGATCATCACGCACGACGCCGGCAGCCCGCGCGATCAGATCTCACCGTTCTGGGAGCCGATCGCACCCCTGACGTACATCGGCTGGGGCAAGACGACGCAGCTCGGCTACGGCCTGGGCCTGGCCATGGGCGCCAAGCTCGCGCAGCCCGAGAAGCTCTGCATCAACGTGTGGGGCGACGCGGCCATCGGCTTCACCGGCATGGACTTCGAGACGGCCGTGCGCGAGCGCATCCCGATCCTCTCGGTGCTGCTGAACAACTTCTCGATGGCCATCGAGCTGAAGGTCATGGCGACGGCGACCGAGAAATTCCGCTCGACCGACATCAGCGGCAACTATGCGGACTTCGCCAAGGCGCTCGGCGGCTGGGGCGAGCGCGTCACGCAGCCCGACGACATCGTGCCGGCCATCCGGCGCGCGATCGCCAAGACGCGCGAGGGCACGCCGGCACTGCTCGAGTTCATCACCGAGAAGGCGGTCGACTTCTCGATGTACACGGTGTGAGTGTGCGGACGATCGCCTGGGCGCTCGTCGCGCTGCTCGCCGTGGCCGCTCCCGCGGCGGGCGCCGAGGTCCGCGTGCTCAGCGCGGGGGCGATGAAGACGATGGTCACCGAGCTGAGCGAAGGCTTCCAGAAGGAGACGGGACACACCGTCGTCATCACCACCGACACGGGCGGCGGGCTGCGCAAGCGCGTGGAGGGCGGCGAGAAGGCCGACGTCCTCGTGGCGCCGGACGCCGTGATGGACGCGCTGGCGAAATCCAATCACGTCGTGGCCGACAGCCGGCGCGACCTCGCACGCACCGCCGTCGGCGTGGCCGTGCGCGAAGGCGCGCCGAAGCCCGACGTCTCCACGGTGGACGCGTTCAAGCGCGCGGTCCTCGAAGCGACGTCGATCGTCTATCTGGATCCGGCCAGCGGCGCCACCAGCGGCATGCACGTGGCGAGCGTGCTGCAACAGCTCGGCCTCGCCGACGCCGTGAAAGACAAGGTCATCCTGTGGAAGGGCGGCTACGCCGCGGAGGCGGTGGCGACCGGCAAGGCGGATCTGTGCCTGCACCAGATCAGCGAGATCCTGCCGGTGAAAGGCGTGACGCTCGTCGGGCCGATGCCGGCCGAGATCAACAAGGTCACGGTGTACGCCTCGTCGCTGCTCGCCGGCAGCCCGACACCCGACGCCGGCCGCGCGCTGCTCGCGTATCTCGCGCGCCCGGAGTTCCGCCCCAAGTTCGCCGCGGCCGGGCTGGACTACCGCTGACGGCGGCGGGTTACTCCGCCTCCATCTCCCACAGCGTCGGATAGCGCTGGACGAATCCGCTCGGCGCAACCTCGAGCAGCGCCGCGTACGTAAAGCGCGGCGCCTCGTACCAATAGGCGCTCTCGCTTCGGCGTTCGTACCTCTGATGCAGCAGCGACAGCGTGCCCGCGGCGAGGTCGAGCCACGCGACGGGGACATCGCGAGCCTGGCCACGGCTGAGCGCCACGCGGCGCAGCTGCAGCGCGTTCGTCGCCGGCGTGAAGCCGAGGTCGAGATCGAGGCACGCGTCGAGACCGGCGACGGCGACACCGTTGAGCGTCCACTCGCCCGCGTCGCCGCGCCGAATCGTCAGATCGACGGCGCGCTCGCCGAGCCGGCCGCTCACCCGGCCGTGCCGCGTGACCCATCCCGCATCACAGGCGACGGCGTAGTGAAGCCGCGCGAGCGCACCGCCTTCGCGAAACACCGCGGCGCCGTCCAGACGCCACCCGTCACCGTCGCGCGCGAGCTCGCATCCATCGTGGCCCGGCACGTCGAGCCGGCGCCAGAGCGCGAACGTCGCGGCGGTCACGCCCTCGACTGGCGGGCGGCGGCGATCTCCTGCGCGGCGGCGCCGGCGCCGGGGAAGTTGCGCCCCGCCTTCTCGTACCAGCCGCGCGCGTTGTCGAGGTCGCCCTCGAGGATGTGCACGATGCCGTGCAGCCACGCGGCGAGCGTCGACGATTCCTTCTGAACGATCTCGTGAGCGGCTTGCCAGTTGCCGGCCTCGAGCAGGTCGAGCACGCGGGTCGTGTCCATAGCCGCGAGTATAATGCGGCGCTCACGCCCCGACTCGGAGGAGCCCGCATGAGAGTCCGCCCGTGGCTCGCGCTCGCGCTGCTGCTCGCCCTCGCCGCGCCCGCGCTGACGGGCGCGCCCGCGCACGGTCAGGCGCCCAAGCGCGGTGGAATCCTCAACGCGATGCTCGGCGAGGATCCGCCGGGCTTCTCGATCCACGAGGTGGCGACGATCTCCGGGCTCTGGCCGGTGATGCCGTGCTACTCGAACCTCGTCCTGTTCGATCAGCTGAAGGCGCACGAGACCGCCGAGACGGTGCTGCCCGAGCTCGCCGAGAAGTGGTCGTGGCAGGACAACTACCGCAACCTCGTGTTCTTCTTGCGGCGCGGCGTGAAGTGGCACGACGGCCAGCCGTTCACGAGCCGCGACGTGAAGTACACGTTCGACGTCGTGCGCGAGGCGGCCGAGGCGCCGGCCAAGCTGCGTCTCAATCCGCGCAAGGACTGGTACGCCAACATCGACGCGATCGAGGCCGCCGATCCGTACACGGTGGTGTTCCGGCTCAAGCGCCCGCAGCCCTCGCTGCTGCTGATGCTCGCCTCCGGCTATTCGCCCGTCTATCCCGCGCACGTGCCGCTGGCCGAGCTGCGGCAGCGCTGCATCGGGACCGGGCCGTTCAAGCTCAAGCACTACGCGCGCGGCGAGATGGTCGAGCTCGAGCGCAACGTCGACTACTTCGTCGCCGGACGCCCCTACCTCGAGGGGATTCGCTACCCGATCATCGGCGAGCGCGGCACCCGACTCGCCGCGTTGCAGGCCGGGCGCCTCGACGTCGCCATGCCGCTCGAGATGACCAAGACTATGGCGGATACCCTGAAGGCGAATGCGCCCTCGCTCGTCGTGGCCGAGACCGGGCAGATCGGCAGCGACAACGTGATCATGAACCACAAGAAGCCGCCGTTCGACAACGTCGTCGTCCGCCGCGCGGTCAGCCTCGCCATGGACCGTCACGCGTTCGTGCAGGGCGTGCGTCACGGCGGCGCGCGCATCGGCACGTCGGTGATGCCGCGTCCGTACGGCGCGTGGGGGCTCCTCGACAAGGAAGTCCGCACGCTCCCCGGCTACCGTGGCTCGGCCGTCGACAAGGCTGAAGCCAAGCGCCTGCTCGCCGCCGCCGGCTACGGGCCCGGCAAGCCGCTGCGCGTGGAGCTCACCACGCGCGCGTTCGCCATCTACATCGACCTCGCGTCCTTCGTGGCCGACCAGCTGCGTCAGGTCGGCGTGGAGGCGTCCGTCAAGCAGATCGAGAGCAGCGCCTTCTTCCCCGCGCTCGCGCGCCGCGATTATCTGATCGGCGCCAATCTGACCGCGGCCGCCGTCGACGACCCCGACGTCTACTTCTACGAGAACTTCAAGTGCGGCACCTCGCGCAACTACACCGACTACTGCAGCGAGCAGACCGACAAGCTCATCGATGCGCAGTCCCAGGAGCTCGACCGCGAGCGACGCACCAAGCTCGTGTGGGAGATCCAGCGCCGCCTCGAGGCTGACGTGGCGCGGCCGATGCTCGCCTGGCGCAACGAGTACTTCACGCAATGGCCGTACGTCCGCAATCTCGTGCCACACCACTCGCTGTACAACTATGGCCGCATGCAGGACGTGTGGCTCGATCGCTGAGCCGCTCGACGAAACGCCGGGCTTCGGGCATGCTGGGGCCCGGTTTCGAATTCATCGCTGGGAGGCCGCCGTGGCGAAATTCAAGGTGGTAACGCCGGCCGGGCCGACGTACGGGGCCAAGACCGACTATGCGCTCGAGCTCGAGGCGCTGCGGCCGCTCGGCGCCGAGATCGTGGACATCGACGCCAAGAGCGAGGAGGACTTCATTGCCGCCGCGCGCGACGCGGACGCGCTCTACGCCAAGGGCCGCAAGATCACCAAGAAGATCGTCGATGGGCTCACGCGGTGCCGCGTGATCGCGCTCGGCTCCGTCGGCGTGGACTCCGTGGACGTCGCGGCCGCCACGGCGCGCGGCATTCCCGTGACCAACTGCCCCGACACGTTCATCGAAGAGGTCGCCGACCACGCGATGATGCTGATCCTCGCCACCTTTCGCCGGCTGATCACCATGGACCGAATGGTCCGCGAAGGGCGCTGGCGCGAGGGCCGCCCGCTGCTCTACCACTTCCCGCGGCTCATGGGCCAGACGCTCGGCCTCGTCGCCTTTGGCCACGTGGCGCGCAGCGTCGCCGTACGCGGCAAGCCGTTCGGGCTGCGCGTGATCGCCTATGATCCGTTCATCGAGGAGCTGACGATGAGCCGCTACGGCGTGGAGCCGGTCAGCCTGAGCGAGCTGCTCGCGCAGGCCGACATCGTGTCCATGCACGCGCCGTCGACGGAGAGCGCGTACCACATGCTGCGCGAGGAGCACTTCCGCGCGATGAAGCGCACCGCGTTGTTCGTCAACACGGGCCGCGGTCCCACCGTCGACGAGCCGGCGCTCATCAAGGCGCTGCAGGAAGGCTGGATCGCCGGCGCCGGCCTCGACGTGCTGGAGGAGGAGCCCGCGGCGCCGTCGAATCCGCTGCTGAAAATGGACAACGTCATCCTGACGCCGCACGTGGCCTCGGCCTCCGCCCGCTTCGACGCCGTCCGACTGCGCCGCGTCGGCCAGGAAATCGCGCTGGTGCTCAGCGGGCGTTGGCCCATGAGCTGTGTGAACCCGGCCGTGCTCGACAAGAGCGGCTTGCAGCGCTGGCAGCCTCACTCGATGGAGCGCGGCCCCGGCGCGTAGACCCGGGGGCGACATGCAGGGACGCGCGGTCAGGTGGGCGGCCGCGCTCGGCGTCGGCGTCCTCTACTTCCTCGCCGGCAAGCTGGGCCTCGCCTTCGCGATCGTCCACACGAACGCGACGGCGGTGTGGCCCCCGGCGGGCATCGCGCTCGCCGCCGTGCTGATCCTTGGCCGCCGCGCGTTGCCGATGATCTTCGTCGGCGCGTTCCTCGTCAACCTCAGCACGGCGGGAACGATCCTCTCGTCGCTCGGCATCGCGGCGGGCAACACGCTCGAAGCGCTGCTCGGCGCCGCCCTCGTCGAGCGCTTCGCCGGCGGCGTTGCGGCCTTCGACCGCGCTCAGGACGTCTTCAAGTTCGTCGCCGCCGTCCTGTTCTCCACCCTCGTCGATACCGGGCTCGGCGTCTCGACGCTGGTGCTCACCGGGCACGCGGGCTGGGCGGACTTCGGGCCGATCTCGCTGACGTGGTGGTTCGGCGATGCCGCGGGCGCCCTCGTGGTCGCGCCGTTTCTCTTGCTCGCCGCCCGCGGCAAGGCGCCCGGCGCCATCGGCGCCCGCGATCGACCGCTCGAGGCGCTGCTGCTCGGCGGCGCCAGCGTGATCCTGGCGCTGGCCGTGTTTCGCGACTACGTCATCACGCCGGCGCACTATCCGCTGACGTTCCTCTGCCTGCCGCCGCTCTTGTGGTCGGCGTTCCGGTTCGGCGCGCGCGAGACCTCGGCGCTGCTCATGGTCATCGCCGCCATCGCCGTCTGGGGCACCAGCGACGGTCGCGGCGCGTTCGCCGTGGCCTCGCCGAACGGCGCGCTGCTGCTGCTGCAGCTCTATCTCGGCACCATGGCCGCGACGTCACTGTCCATCGCGGCGCTCATCGGCGAATCCCGGGACGTCGAGCACGCGCTGCGCGAGCGCGACGAGCGCCTGCGCCTGTCGCTCGAGGCGGGCGGCCTGGGCACGTGGGAATGGACGCTGCCCACCGGCCGCATCGCCTGGTCGTCGTCGCTCGAGGCGATCCACGGTCTGGTTCCCGGAACGTTCGGCGGCACGTTCGACGCGTTCGAAGCCGCCGTGCATCCCGAGGACCGCGAGCGGCTGCGCGCCTCGATCCGCACGGCGCTCGAGCGTGGAGAGCACGCCACCGAATACCGCGTGGTGCGCCCGGACGGCGGCGTACGGTGGCTCGAGTCGCGCGGCGTCGCCTTCTTCGACGCCGTTGGCCGCCCCGACCGCCTCGTCGGCGTCTGCGCGGACGTGACGGATGACAAGCAGGTGGAGGCGCGCGCGGCGTTTCTCGGCGAGATCGCGCGCTCGATCACGTCGTCCCTCGACCTCGACACCGTCCTGCGGCGCGTCGTCGAGGGCGCGCAGGCGCTGACGGGCAGTGACAGCGCGTCCATCTTGCTGCGCGATCCGCAATCGGAGGTGATGGTGCCGCGGCACCGCGTGGGCGCCTGGTGGCGCGACTTCGACACGCTGCGGATCAGGCCGAACCGCGGCCTCGGCGGCCTCGCCATGGCCGCGCTGCGTCCGATGCGCACGGACGACTATGGGACGGATCCGCGGATCGATCCCGAATTCCGAAAATTTGCCGCCGAGGTCAACACCATGGCGCTCATGGTGGTGCCCATTCTCGTCGGCGCGGAAGCCGCCGGCCTCCTCTACATCGGCAACCGCACGCCGCGCCCGTTCACCAACGAGGACGAGACGATCTGCGTGCGCCTCGCCGAGCAGGCCGCGGTGGCGATCCAGAACGCACGGCTGTTCGGACGCCAGGAGCTGGCCCGCGCCGAGGCAGAGTCGGCGAACCGTACGAAAGACGAGTTCCTCGCGATGCTCGGACACGAGCTGCGCAATCCGCTGGGCGCCATCAGCAGCGCGGCGCACGTGCTGTCACGCACCGCCGCCGGCAACAGCGCCACCACCCGCGCGAGCGAGATCATCGGCCGTCAGGTCCAGCACCTCGCCCGGATCGTCGATGACCTTCTGGACGTCTCGCGCGTGGTCGCCGGCAAGGTCGCCCTGCGGCTGCAGCCCGTCGATCTCGGCGAGGTGGCGCGGCGTGTCGCCACGCTGGGCGGTGGACCGGCCGGCGCGCGTCACGTGATCTATGTGGACGCGGCGCCGACCTGGGTGTCGGCCGACCCGACGCGCCTGGAGCAGGTGCTGACGAATCTCGTCGCCAACGCCGTGAAGTACACACCGGCCGGCGGCGAGATCACCGTGACCGTCGCACGCGAAGGCAACCAGGCCGTTCTTCGTGTCCGCGACACGGGCATGGGCATCCGGCCCGAGCTGCTGCCCCGCGTGTTCGACCTGTTCGTGCAGGCCGATCGCTCCCTGGAGCGTTCGTCGGGCGGCCTCGGCATCGGGCTCACCCTCGTGCGGCAGCTCGTGCAGCTGCATGGCGGCAGCGTCGAGGCGGCGAGTGCAGGACCGGGACGCGGCAGCACGTTCACCGTCCGACTGCCGATTCTCGCCGCCCTGCCCGTGCCGGACGGCGGAGCGCAGCCGGCGGTCGGCGGTCCGCCGCAGCGCGTGCTCGTCGTGGAGGACAACGACGACGCGCGCGAGATGCTCCGAAATCTCCTCAGTCTTCTCGGTCACGAGGTGCACGAGGCGTGCGACGGCGCGGCGGGCATCGAAGAGGCGCGGCGCGTGCGGCCCGATGCCGCGCTCATCGACATCGGCTTGCCGGGCATCGACGGCTACGAGGTCGCGCGGCGCATCCGCGCGGACGTGCCCGGTGCCCGCCTCGTCGCGGTGACGGGATACGGCCAGCCGGAAGACCGCGAGCGGGCTCTGGCCGCGGGCTTCGACGTCCACCTCGTGAAGCCAGTCGACCCCGATCAGCTTCAGCGGCTGCTGGCCGGCCGGGTGGGAGGTTCTGGTAGCCTGTAGGGGTTATGGACCATGAGGACTGGCGGGCTCGGGCTGCCCGGATGGGCCGCACGACCGCGCGACTGCGCGAAGGGCACATGCCCAACGTTCAGGTCTGGTCCACCCGTCACGTGCGGCCGAGTCGCGATCCCTGCATCACGTGCGGCGACCCTCTCGACAGCGGCACGGAAGCGATCGAAGTGTTCACGGTCGAGGGCGTGCGCCTGCTGTTCCACGCGGAATGCCACGACATGTGGGTGGCGCTGCGGGAGCGCTCGAGCCGCAACGGCTAGCGGCGCGAGGCTCCACCGACCGGGTCGCGCGGAGCCCCGCGCCGGCCGCGCTACTTCATCTGCACGCTGGTCGCCTCGTTTTTGCCGTCGCGCTCCTCGTAGGACACGGTGATGTCCGCGCCCTCCTTGAGCATGTCGAGCGCGATCCCTTCCGGAATGGCGATGCGCGTGCCGTCCTCCAGCGTCACGGTTCGATCACCGGTGTCGATCGTCTTCACCTTGCCCTGCACCTCGGCACCGAGCGCGACGGCCGGAGCGGCGAGCAGCACGATCACGAGCGCGAATCGAAGTAGACGTGTCATGGGCAGAGTCCTCCTGTTCGCGTGAGCTCCTGAGCAACCGAATCGGCGGTATCAGAGGAGCGGACGCGGAGGACCGCGCGAGGACGCCCACCGAGCGGGAGGCGCCGGTAAGACATCGGCGGCGGGCGCGGCGACGGATTCCGGGGCCGCGCGCAGCACACCGCGCAGGTCGGGCTCGCCGACGTCGGCGACGAGCAGCGCGAGACGGATGCGGATCTCTTCGCCATCGAGCAGATCGTCGTTCTCGAACGCGGGCGAGGACGACAGACGATTGAGGTGAACCTCGGCGAGACGCCGCTCGACGCCCGCGAGGAGGAGAAGCACGCAACAGCATCCGACGGCGACGACGCGGTGACGCCGCAGATCCACCGGCTCAGCGTACCTCGCCTTTCAACTCCCGGCTCGCTATACTCCAGCCCACTTCGCGCCGGAGGTGTGAATCCCGATGTGCTCACTCGTCCCGACCGCGACGCTTGCTCTGCTCCTGGCGCTCGCCACCGCCGCCGTGGCCTTCGAGGGTGAGGCGCAGCTGCACGAGGCGGCCAAGAAAGAAAAAGAGTTCACCTGGTATACGGCGCACTACGACTCCGAGACGGCCGCCGCCGTCTGCAACGGCTTCGAGAAGAAGTATGCGGGCGTGAAATGCAACTACGTCCGCACGACCGCGCAGGTCGCCTACCAGCGTCTCTCCCAGGACATGAAGGGCGGCCTCGCCATCGCGTCGGTGATCTCGTCGACGGACACGAGCCATCACGGGAAGATGAAGAAGGACGGCTGGCTGCAAGCCTACCGTCCCAAAAACCTCGGCGAGCAGATCGCGTCGTTCAAGCCGTTCAACGATCCCGACGATCAGTTCGTGGCCACCGCCGCCGGCCTGGTGCTCATCAACTACAACACGAGCCTGGTCTCCGAGAAGGACGCCCCGAAGAAGTGGACGGACCTGCTCGACCCGAAATGGAAGGGCAAGGTCTCGATCGGGCATCCGAGCTTCAGTGGGTACGTCGGCACCTGGGTGGTGCAGATGAAGAAGATGTACGGCTGGGACTACTTCAAGAAGCTCGAGCTCAACAAGCCGCGCATCGGCCGCTCCATCAACGACACGGTGACGATGCTCAACGCCAAGGAGAGCTCGGTCGGCGCCGGCCCGCTGGCGACGACGCTGCAGAGCAAAGACAAGGGCAACCCCGTCGGGGTGGCGTATCCGGAGGACGGCGCCATCCTCATGATCTCGCCGTCGAGCATCGTGAAGAACGCGCCCGCGCCGAACACGGCAAAGCTCTTCGTGGAGTACCTGCTCTCCCGCGACGCCAACGAGATCATGGTGAAGTTCCGGCAGGATCCCGTGAACGTCCACGTCAAGCCGCTGCCGGGCGGCAAGTCGATCGCCGAGGTCAAGACGGTCCGCCCGACGTACGAGGAGATCGACAAGGGCATCCCCGAGGTCAAGGAGCTGTTCCGGGACACGTTCGGGATTTGAGGGCGTGGACCGGTCGCGCCTGGTCTGGCTGCTGTTCGTCGTCCTGCTGCTCGTGCTCGTCGTCAATCCGCTCGCGCGGCTGTTCTGGGTTTCGTTTCAGGATTCCGACGGCGGCGGGCTGACGCTCGCGAACTACCTCACGGCTTTTGGCCGCTGGCGCTACGTCGAAGCCCTCGTCAACTCGCTGCTCGTCGGCCTCGCGGTGGGCGCGCTCGGCATCGTCTTCGGCGTGCCCATGGCGTGGGCGGTGTCGCGCACGGACATGCCGGCCAAAGGCCTCGTGTGGGCGGCCATTCTCGGCACGTTCATCGTCCCGAATTACCTGGGCGCCGTCGCGTGGATCCTGCTCGCCGGCCCGAACGCCGGCTGGCTCAACCGTGTGTGGACGGCGGTGACCGGCGCCACCGCGGGGCCATTCAACGTCTACAGCATGGCGGGTCTCGTGCTCGTCATCGCGATCTATTCGTATCCGTACGTCTTCGTCTTCACGCGCTCCGCGCTCGATCTCATCTCGTCCGAGATGGACGACGCAGCCACCACGCTCGGCGCCGGCGTCCTGCGACGCACGCTGCGTATCACGCTGCCACTCACGCTGCCCGCCGTGCTCGCCGCCTTCATCGTGGCGTTCCTGGAGGCCATCGCGCTGTTCGGCGTGCCCGCGCTCATCGCTCTGCCGGGACGCTTCCAGGTGATGACGACGATGCTGTGGCAGTTCTTCGAGTTCCCGCCGAAGGTGGAGGTCGCCGCCGCCTACTCAATGCCGCTGCTGGTGATCACCGTCGGACTGTTCTGGCTTCAGCGCCGGATCATCGCGCGCAAGGGCTACGTGGCGCTCACCGGCAAGGGCGGCGAGCGCCGGCTCATCCGGCTGGGTCGCTGGCGCTGGGGGCTGCTGGCGTGGTGCCTGTTCGTGACGTCGCTGTCGTTCTTTCTGCCGATGCTGGTCGTGCTGCAGGCGGCGTTCGCCAAAGCCTGGGGTCGCGGCTTCTCGCTCGACAATCTCACCCTGCGCAACGTCGCGTTCGTGCTCGTCGATCAGCGCGCGACGCAGACGGCCGCCTGGCACACGTTCGTGTACGGCGGCACGGCCGCGCTCATCGCGCTGGTCCTGGCGCTCGCCATCGCGTACGTCGCCCATCGCCGCCTCGTGCCGTTCGCGAGCGGCCTCACGTACGTCGCAATGGCGCCGTTCGTCATTCCGGGCATCGTGCTGGCCATCGGGTTCTATGCCGCCTACACGCGGCAGCCGCTCGTCCTCTACGGCACCGCGTGGATCCTGATCCTCGCGTTCGCCACCCGCTTTCTGCCGATCGCGTACGCCAACAGCGACGCCGCCATCCGCTCGATCAATCCCGAGCTGGAGGACGCCGTGCGGATCCTCGGCGGCAGCCGGTCGTTGGCGCTGCGCCGCGTGGTGACGCCGCTGCTGCAGCGCGGGCTCGCCGGCGCGTTCATCCTGGTGTTCATTCCGGCCACGCGCGAGCTGTCGTCGGCGATCTTCCTCTATACGACGGGCACCCAGGTACTCTCCGTGCTGCTCTTCGACAAGAGTGACGAGGGCAACTTCGAGCTGCTCTCGTCGATCGGGCTCGTCCTCGTCGTGGTCACGGTCGCGCTGGTCATGGTCGGCTTCCGCGTGATCGGGCGCGACTTCATGCTGCGCCGCACGAGCACATAGGCGACCGCCGTGAGCAAGCTCGTCCTGCGCGACGTCACCTGCCGGTTCGGTGCAGTCACGGCCGTGGATCGGGCGTCGCTGGCACTGGCCCGGGGCGAGTTCGTCTCGCTGCTGGGGCCCTCCGGCTGCGGCAAGACGACCACGCTGCGGATGATCGCGGGATTCCTCGACCCGACGGAAGGCACCATCGAGCTCGACGGCCGCACGATCTCGGCGCCGGCCGGCTCGCTGCCGCCGGAGCAGCGCGGGATGTCGATGATCTTTCAGTCCTACGCGATCTGGCCCAACATGACGGTGGCCGACAACGTCGGCTTCGGTCTCGAGGTACGGCGTCGGCCGCGCGCCGAGATCCGCGAGCGGGTCGATTGCATCCTGGACGTCGTTCGCATGCGTCACCTCCGCGACCGGTATCCCGCCGAGCTGTCGGGCGGCCAGCAGCAGCGGGTCGCCCTGGCGCGGGCGATCGTCGTGCAGCCCGACGTCCTGCTCCTCGACGAGCCTCTGAGCAACCTCGATGCAAACCTGCGCGAGGAAATGCGTTACGAGATTCGCCGCCTGCACGACGAGTTCCACATCACGACCGTCTACGTCACGCACGATCAGGCCGAGGCCATGGTGACGTCCGACCGGATCGCCGTCATGAACGCGGGGCGCATCGAGCAGGTCGACGAGCCGCGGGCCCTGTATGCGCGGCCCCGCACGCGGTTCGTCGCGGGGTTCATCGGCCGCACGAATTTCCTCGAGGGCGAGGTGCGCGGCGACGAGCTGGTGTTCGACGGCTTCACGATCCCGCGAGCGCGGCTCGCCGACGCCACGGCGGCGGCGGGACGCGTGACGTTCTCGCTGCGACCGCAGAGCGTGCACCTGCACCGTCAGCCGCCCGCCGCATCCGACCGCGCCGCGCTGCTGCCGGGACGCGTCGTGCAGCGCGCGTACCTGGGCGAGCACTGGGACTACGCGGTGCGGCCCAAGGACGGCGCGCTCGTGCTGCGTGTCACCGCGCGGCCCCACGAGGTCTTCGAGGTCGACGAGGACGTCTGGCTCGAGCTCGACGCGCGCCAGATGGCCCCTATCACGGATTAGGAGGACTCACATGGACGAGATCTCCGTCTACCTGCCAGGCATCCTGCTCGCGTACTCCGTGTTCTTCGTGGCGATCGTCAGCCCCGGGCCCAACATCCTGGCGGTCATCGGGACGTCGATGGGCGTCGGTAGAAAGTCGGGTATCGCGCTCGCGCTGGGGGTGGCCGCCGGCTCGTTCTGTTGGGCAATGCTCACGGTTGTGGGGCTGTCGGCCCTCATCGCGTCCTACGCAACGGCGCTCAAGATCATCAAGATCGCCGGCGGCGCGTATCTCCTGTGGCTGGCGTACAAGTCGTTCCGGTCCGCGGCGTCCGCCCGCGATCTGGAAGCCACCGCGCTTACGGGTGCAACGCGCGGCGCGTTCGGTTACTTCACGCGCGGCCTCACCATCCAGATGACGAATCCGAAGGCGGCACTCGCCTGGATCGCGATCATCTCCCTCGGTCTTCGTGAGCATGCGCCGCTGTGGGTGGGCTTCTCGATCGTAGCCGGCACCGTGACGCTGTCGATGGTGATCCACTGCGTCTACGCAGTCCTTTTCTCTACCTCGGTCATGGTCCGCATGTACGCGAGGGCGCGACGCGGGATCCAGGCGACACTCGGCGCGCTGTTCGCGTTTGCCGGCATCAAGCTCCTGACGAGCCGCAGCTGAGCGCGACGGACGTTGAACGAGGACCGCCGGGCGTTACGAGCGTTGGGGGGTGTGGCGGGCCATTTCGGTGGCGCGTCCATTCGGAACCACCACCTCATGCTCATCTGATCCGCCCGCGATCGGCGGCAACCGCTTGAGCGTGTAGCCGTCGCCGGGCAGCGTGACGTCGGCCCCCTTGCGGACGCCGAGCGACCACCGCGTGCCGTCCGGCGCCGCCGAACGCGGCACGTGACCAGCGGCCTGGGTGAACCACAGGAAGAGCTGGTCAGGGTCGACGACGGGCTGGTGCTCGACGCGGTAGGCGGCGGGCATCACCGACGCGCCCCCGTCCGCCGCCGTGCTCGCGCAGGTGGCGGCGGGCAAGGCTAAGCTGGCGGAGCTAACCGGCGGGAAGTCATCCAAGGCACTCCCCAAGGACTATCAAGCGAGGTTCGGAGGCCGCCCACCCGCCCATCATCCTGGTGCCCAGCGCGCGTACGCGGAGACGCAGCGCGAGCCGAAGCCCGACGCGCAGCCGAGCAGCAGCAGGCGCCGTCGCCGCACGAGGCGCGCCGGCTTCAGCTCACGAAGGAACTGGCCGCCGGCAACAAGCTCACCGCGGCCGAGCGCGCGTCGAAGCTGCAAGAGCTGAAGCACATCCTCGTCGCGCAGGCGTCGCCCGAGGAGCAACGCGCGCTGGTGGACGCGCCGCTGGAAGAACAGCGATCGGCATTCGGCCTCACCGTCCCCGATGAGCGCGTGCTGCCGCGCGCCTACCAGGAGGAGTACGAGCGCGACTTCTCTGGCCACGAGCAGGACTTCCTCATGGCCGCTCGCGAGCACGGACTCGACTCGGCCGTCGTCGCAGACCTCCGCGACGCCGGCATCCGCATGGCCATCGAGGCCGAGGGCCGGCCCGTGACGGAGCAAACCTGGGCCGACATGGAGAGGAAGTTCAAGGGTCGGCTCTCCACCAGCGAGTTCACGATCCTCAAGTCCTGGTGGAACCGGTCGATCGAGAAGACGTGATGGCCACCGCCGAGAATCCGAATCCCGAGGGCGATGCGCGAGCGCCTGCTCGAACTGCGCCGACGTCTTCGGGGCCAACGTACTCGTTCACGCCCTGGCCACGGCCTTATATCGCGCGCGTCGCGCTCCACCAAGGACACGGACACGACGTCGGTGAGCTGCAGCGCGCGCTCAAGCAGTTCCGGCGCCAGATCGACGACGGCTGGACGTACGCGCTGAAACGCGGCCGGATCGCGAAGCGCGCGGACCGCGCGACGTTGAAGCGGCTGCTCAACCGCCGGCGCCGGGAACGGGCGAAGGTGCGCGTGATGCGCACCGAGCGACGGGAGGTGGCGCGCGGTTGTGAGGTGTCACCGCGCACTCGTTGTCGAACTTCCACGCGCGCCAGGTTAGTTATTGGCAGCTCTCTTGCCTTACGGCGCGTGATGGCTCGGCTCGATGGGGTCCGCGTTCTCGTTGTAGACGACGTCAAGGACATCAGAGACGTCTTCACGCAGCTGCTGGCCGCCGATGGCGCTGAGGTGATGGCGGCGGCGACGGGCGGTGAGGCGGTGGAGATCGCGAAGAAGGGCGACTTCGACGTCCTGATCACGGACCTGAAGCTGCCCGACATCAACGGCGACCTAGTGATCCGCCACGTGACGGCCACGGCGCGGCGGCGGCCGCTCGTCGTCGTCGTGACCGGGGAGGGTGAGCCATTTCTCAGCGCAGCGCGCGCCGCCGGCGCGGATCTGGTGCTCACCAAGCCAATCGCTTGGATTGACCTGATTAAGCGCCTGGTGCCCCTGCTCCCACGCGGGGAGTCGCGTGATTTGATCTGACGCGGGCAACGCCGAAATCTACGCCGCGCGCCGCCTGTCGCCGCGATCACCGTAGCCGGACTTGGTTGCGTTCTTCGCTTTCCTGCGCCGGTCGGCCTTGAGCGATCGTCCCTTCTCGTCCATCTCCTTGAACCAGCCGCGAGATGTCCGCTTGGCGTAGAACGTTCCCGCGCGGTTCTTGATCGTCCGCCGTCGCCCCGAGCGACGCTTCGCCATGTCGGTCCTCCTCGCGCCGTGCGCGTGCAGGCGCTGTGCCAGCTGACCTTTTTACTCAGCACGACGGACCACGACCGGCGTGGAGGCGCAGCACGGCATCGCGCAGCCGGCCGAGCATCATCTCGTTGTGTACTGCACCTCGACCGTGGCGACCGGCTCGACCCACACCACGTCGCGCGGGCGGTCGACGCCACCGCACGCCGCCGTCGCACGCACACCGCGCCGCTCGCGCAGCTCGGTCACGACGCGCTGGCCCACGCCCCACTCAACGCGGCCGACCGACGTGAGCGCGGTCGCCTAACATTCCGATCGCTTGACCGGCCCGCACGCGTAGTGGCACGCTGCCTGGCACGATGAACAGGGCGAAACACGCGTTCGTAAGCGAAGCCGTCGCCTCCCGTCTGCGATCGACATGAACCGGCGAATGTTCATTGGCAGCGGTGCAGCAGCTTGCGCGTTGCTGCCTCGCGTCCTCGGCGCGCAGCCGTCCGCGCGGGTGTACCGGGTGGGATACATCGGCCTAACGGGCCCTCCTGGCTCCGGCCCGCCGACTGAGCCGTACTGGGTGGCCTTCCACGACGAGCTCCGCACGCAGGGCTATGTGGAAGGGCAGAACCTCGCAATCGAGCTTCGATGGATCGAGGGTCGGGATGAGCGCATTCCCGCGCTCGTGGCAGAGCTGCTCGGCAAGAACGTCGACGTGCTCGTCACCACCCATACCGGCGCAGCCCGCGCGGCGAAGCGAGCCACCAGCACCGTGCCCATCGTGATGGCGGGCCTGTCGAACCCCGAACGGACCGGGCTTGTCGAGAGTCTCGCCCGCCCTGGCGGCAACGTCACCGGCGTGTCGAACATGTTCGCCGAGAGCGCGGCGAAGATCGTCGAGCTGTTCAAGGAGGCATGTCCGAACCGCTCGCGACTGGGGGTGGTGTCGATCGGCGATCCCGGAAATCCCTCCACTAGCCCCTATCGCGAGGGGCTGGAGAGCGCGGCAAAGGTTCTCCGAGTCACGCTCTCCTCTGAGCGAGTGCCATCCCCGGACGCGCTCGATGCGGCCCTGAACGGGTTGCTCCGGCAGCGCGTCGAGGCGCTTCATGCGACGCAGGACGTGCTGGCGTTTCGGGTCAAGATTGGGGACTTTGCGATGGCGAATCGCCTGCCGCTCTTCACGCGAGCGGACAACTGGCCGTGGATGTTGCTGAGCTACGGCGTGAGCTGGCCGGACATCTTTCGCCTCGTCGCGCGGCAAATCGTCCAGATCTTGAAGGGCGTCAGGCCGGCCGACCTGCCGGTGCACCAGGCCACGAAGTTCGTGCTGGTGATCAATATGAAGACCGCGAAGGCGCTCGGGTTGGCGATCCCGCAATCTCTGCTGCTGCGGGCGGATCAGGTCATCGAATAGCGAGCCACTGGTGCAGCACCTTCAGCTCGGGCTCCGTCGGCGGCACGAGCGCGAAGCCGACGGCGGCGCGGAGGAGGCGGGCGCGCGGCGACGTGGTGACCGGCATGAAGCAACAGGGCTACGAGGTCAGCATCGGCGACTACGGCGGGCAGTGGATCGCGGTCTTCTACGAGGGGCACGGCGGCTACGAGGCGATGAGTGCGGCTGGGACCGCGCAGGCGGCGACGCCGTGGGGTGCGGTCCAGCGCGCGGCGTGGGCGGCGTTGGGCCGCGCATGAAGAAGACCGCCGCGGCAGCCGTGATCCTGATCATTCTGGCTGTCGTCACCTCAACGGCGCCCGATGGGATGGTGGCCTGGGCTATTTCTCTCAGCGGCCTTCGCGGTCGTGGTCTGGCTCACCGCCTACAACACCGGCTACAAGGATGGCCAGCGTGATGTCATCGACCCGCCACATCAACGCCCGCTCATCGAGGAACAGCGCAATCAGTTACTGATGCGCGCGACGCTGCCCGTTGGCGTCGGTGGGCCGGCGTCGCCGCACTCGTCATCCCAGGACTGCTCTTCCCGGTCCTCATGTACGCAGCGATCCACCACGGCGGTGCTTCGGGTTGGGCATTCCTCTTCGCGACCATTGTCTGGCTCGCGCTGTTCTTCGTAGGCGTGGGCCTGATGGAGTTGTCTTGGAGACCATTTCGTGAGGCGCAACGTCGCGCGAATGCCGACAGACGGTCTGCCCGCGACGTATCTCCCATCGACCAGCTGAAGGAGGCCGAGACGGTTGTTCATGCGTACTCACATCTCGTGTCCGAGTCGGGCACGCGATTACCCGAGAGCGCGCTGCCGTACTCAAAGGGCGTAATCCGTCGGTCGCTGCTCCTCTGGGCAGCGCTCGATAGGGATGCAGTGGCGCGCGACCGGCTGTGTTCGATGTACGGCCTGCTGGAGGACTTCCTGCCGCACGATGACTGGCTCGTGCTCAACGAGTGGGATCGCCTCATTAAGACGAAGGACGTCGACGCGATGTTGAAGACGGACAAGGATTTCGGCGAACGTGCGGTCCGACTGATGAACGAAACTACGGCGCGCAGTGCCGAGCGAATGGTCGAGTTCAAGCTGAAGCTGCATCAGCTCGACGAAGGATAAACTAGATCGTCGGGTGGAAGTGACGCCGTGGCCCGCGGTGCAGCGGGCGGCGTGGAGCGCGGTGAATCGCGACTCGCCCTGAATGGCGGCTGACGACAAGCTCGAACGGCACTGGCGGCATCTCGCGCGGTCCCCAGTCGCGTGGCTCGATGCCGCGATGGCTCTCCGGAATCCGCGATGGTCATAGGCCGCCTGTTTGTGGACGATCTGCGGCGTCCCATCCCGCCCAGCGGCAGCGAGACGACAGAGGGTGTCCGGCCGATCTCGTTTGGCCCGATCTTCCAGATGCTCGCCGGGTACGCGCTTGAGACTTTGGTGAAGGGAATCATCGTCGCCAAGACCGATGTCGTGAAAGGCAAGTACCTCACCAAAGAGTTCACGTCGCACGACTTCGACAAGCTCTTGCCGCTCGCTGGCGTGACGCTTCCCGAACGACACATGGCGTTCCTCCGGCGCCTCAGCGACGCCGTCCGTTGGCCTGGGAGGTATCCGGTGTCGACGGGCCCTGATGCCATGCAGCCGGTGAGGTACAGCGCCACGGACGACCTTCAGTGGTTCAACGCGATCTACGATCATCTCGTGACGGCGCTGCAATCGGCAATGCGTCATGGGCGCGGTGAATGATGACGAGCGAGCGGCCGGGCTACTGGGACACCACCTTGGCCTATATCCGCGAAGGCCACCGCGCGTACAAGGAGGGAGACGTCGCCTCGGCAGTCGCCGTCGAGCGCGATCTTGGCCTATCGTCGATGGAAGCGACGCGGTTCATGCAGTACTTGGGAAGAGCGAGGGCTGATTCAACAGGACCCGTTCATCAACGCCATCGGCGCGTACCATCTCACGCCCAGCGGCCTTGCCTTGGCTGAAGGGCTTCCTTCTCTGGATCGCGTTCTCGCCGCGCAGACGGACGTGATCGTGAAGGCAGAGCGCCGCACCGACGGCGACAAGAAGACGGCGATGACGACAATGCGCGAGGCGTTCCTCAAGACTGCCGTCGAGCGTGGGATCGACTGGGTCATCGACAACTGGCAGACGCTTTACAGCTCGGTGCGCCTGCAGTTCCCGTGGCTCCCGCCCGTTGCATGACGATGTACCCGTAGATCGATCCCTTGACCGCGCGCCGCTTCCTGCCTCATGATCCCGCCCAGAGCGTGAAGACGGCGCCACCAACGAGTGGCGCGGCCAACCTGGCGACGGATGTTCCGCAAGGTGGCAACCGGGGGTAGAGCAGCACCACCGGGCACGCGGGCCGTGAACCGGCCAAGGGTGGGCACCCGCCATGACCGTCTCCCAGATCGAAGAACTCGACCACCTCGCTCACCGAGGCCGCGCTGTGATCCGCTGCCCGTGGTGCTCCAGCCTCCACTTGCGCGGTGACGCATGACGCCCGCTCCGCCGAGGACGTGGGCGGAGTTCATGAAGCAGTGCCACGAGCGGGCGGGGTTGCCGCTGCGGGTGCTCGCTGACGTCCGGCGTGAGGAGCGGCGGCGGATGAGAACTGACTGCCCCCGCGACGGCCACGCCCGGAGTCTCCTCATCGGCCGCAGGCTGACCTGCCCGGACAAGAAGTGCTCCTGCGCCGAATGCCACCGCCAGCTCAGCCAGGCCGAGGTGAAGACGTGGAAGCCCGAGTGATCGACCGCCGCCTCGCGCAGGAACATCCACGCCGGGAAGACGTGCCCGACGTGCCGCGCCGAGCCCGACCGCTACACGCATCAGCGACAACGAGATGCGGACGCTCTCGCCGTCGACCACGTCTACCATCTCCTGGTACTGCGTGCCCACGCGCCTCGCCGCTAGCGCCGCGGCATCGACGCTGGCACACGGTCGTGCCCGCCGCCGTGGAACGGCGAGAACGGCCCCGACCTGATCCTCCAGGCCGAGGCCGCCCCTCTGGTACGATGCCGGCCGATGCCGCTACTGCCGCTTCCTGACCGTCCCGATGAACGCCCGGCACAGTCCCGGCAGATCGATGGTGGTCCGAGCTGGTCGCGGCCCCTCGGGGCCCCCCACGTCTATTGATCGCGGAAGAGGATCGTGTAGATGAGGCCGAGGGCGCCGCACGCGGCGACCAGGAACAGGATCATCGCGATGCCGGGATAGCCCAGCACGCGAAAGTCGGTCTCGATGCGGAGCGCGAGCGCCGCACCGACGATCAGCGCGGCGAGCAGCAGTCCGACCGTGATCCGGTTGGCGATCTTCTGACACGCGCGCATGAACGCGGCCTGATCCAACCCCTCCACGCGCACGGGGACGTCGCCTTCGGCGAGCCGCTCGAGGATCTGATTCGCCCGGCGCGGCAGCTGCTGCGCCACGTCCTTGAGCTCGAGCAACGCCGTCCACGCGCTCTCCGGGTTCATGGCCCCAACGACGCGGTGCTGGACGATGTCGTCGACGTGCCGCCGGAAGGCCGCCTGCGGGCGGAATTCGGGATCCAGGGCGCGCGCGACCTCGTCGAGATTCAGCAGCGTCTTGCCCAGCATCATCGCTTCGGCGGGCAGCCGCAGCCCGGCCTCGGCCGCGACGCGTGTCATCTGGAGGATCAGCCGCCCCGTGGCCAGCTGGCTCACGCTGGCGTCACGCTGGCCGGCCACGAGCTCGCGCATGCGTCGCTCGAACTCGTCGGCCTTCAGATCCTCGCGCGCCTCGCCCAGCCGCAGCGCGTGCTTGGCCGCCTCATCGCCGCGCCCGTCGGCGATCGCCGACAGCAGCTGCAGCAGCAGGTCCTGAAAGCGCGGCGTGAGGTGCGCGACCATCCCGAGGTCGAGCATGGCCAGCCGTCCGTCGCGCGTCACGAGCAGGTTGCCGGGGTGCGGGTCGGCGTGGAAGAAGCCGTCGACGAATATTTGCTGCAAATACGCCGCGAACAGGACGTCGGCGAGCTCGCCCGGCGCGATCTCCGTGCGCGCCACGCTGCTCAGTGCGGTCACTTTCGTGCCGCTCACGTAGTCCATCGTTAGCACGCGCGACGTCGAATAGTCCGCCACCGGCTGCGGCACGAACACGCGCTCGAAGCGCTGCAGATTCCGACCGAGCACGCGGAGGTTCTCCGCCTCGATGCGGTAGTCCAGCTCACGCAGCAGCGTCGCGCGAAAATCGCGGACGAGGCGCCCGACGTCGTAGCGGGTGGCCGTCGCCGACACGCGCTCGGCCAGCGACGCCACGGATTCGAGCACGTCGAGATCGTCGGCGGCCTGCAGTCGGATGCCCGGACGCTGCACCTTGACGGCGACCTCGGTGCCGCCGCGCAGCACGGCACGGTGCACCTGTCCGAGCGAGGCGGCGGCGAGCGGCTTGCTGTCGAAGTCCTTGAACGCCTTCGACAGGCGCACGCCGAGCTCCTCGCGCAGCGTCTTCTCTATCTCGCTGAACGGAATCGGCGCGACCTCGTCCTGCAGCCGTGACAACGCCGTGAGATAGGAGTCCGGCAAGAAGTCGGCGCGGGTCGACAGGATCTGCCCGAGCTTGACGAAGGTCGGGCCGAGGTGCTCCAGATCGTGGGCCAGCTCTTCGGGCGCCGCGGCGCCCGGATCGGCGGGCGGCAGATCCTCCGCGAGGATCTCCTCCAGGCTGGCGCGCGAGAGGAGATTCGAGCGGCCGTACTTGAAGAGGATCAGCGCAAGGTCGCGGTAGCGTCCCAGGCGGCGCGGCTGAAGCGACGGCAGCGCCATGCGCTCGGCGCGGTCAGGCGGCGCGGCGCCGCCGCCCCTGCGTCTTCCGGGTCTTCCGCGGGCCGCGGCGCGGCCGCGGCGTCGAACGCGGCGCGGCCCGCTTGGCGCGCGCCGCGGCGCTGCGAGTGATCTGCGTGGCGTCTTCGGTCGTCTCCCGAGTGACCTGCACGCCACTGTCGGTCATCGCGCGGGCCGCGGCTATCGCGCCTCTGGCGAGGCCCCGCGCGACGGCGGTGGTCACCTCGACGGCCCGGACGCCGGCATCGATCGCGGTCTCGGTCACGGTCGTAGGATCGGGCAGCTGCAACGTTTGCCTGCGTCGGTTCGCCATGGCGCTGTCCTCCACGTCCATGGTGAGCAACTGCAGTGCCAGCGACACGGGTCTTGCGCGGCGCCGGCAAGCCATGAAATGCTGCGCGGCCGGAGGTGCATATGGTCGGCAAGCGCTCGCTCGTCGTGGCTACCGGGGTCGTGATTGTCAGCGCGTGGCTCGTCGCGTCGATGCCGCGCGCAGGAGCACAGGCGCCGGAGCGACTGGGGAAGGTCAACTTTCCGACGTCGTGCAATCCCGCCGTGCAGCCGCAGTTCGAGCGCGCCGTCGCGCTCCAGCACTCGTTCTGGTTCGCGGAGGCGATCAAGGGATTCAACGCCGTGGCCGCGGCCGACCCGTCGTGCGGTATGGCGCACTGGGGCGCCGCCGTCGCCTGGCTTGGCAACCCTCTGGGTGGGACCCCGACACCGCGCGGTCTGCAGGAGGGCACCGCGGCCGTCGCACGCGCCAAGGCCGCCGGCGCCAAGACCGCACGCGAGCAGGACTACATCGCGGCCATCGAGACGTTCTACAAGGACGCCGATCGAGTCGAGCACAAGACCCGCGCGCTCGCCTACGAGAAGGCGATGGAAGCGCTGATGCAGAAATATCCGACCGATCGCGAGGCGGCCATCTTCTATGCGCTGGCCCTGAACATCACGCTGAATCCGAACGACAAGAGCTACGCCAATCAACTCAAGGCGGCGGCGATCCTTGAAAAGGTCTTCGCGGAGCAGCCGGAGCATCCCGGGGTCGCGCATTACCTGATCCACTCGTACGACTTCCCGCCGATCGCCCAGAAGGGCCTGCCCGCGGCGCGCCGCTACGCGTCGATCGCGCCCTCGGCGCCCCACGCGCAGCACATGCCGTCGCACATCTTCACCCGGCTCGGCTACTGGCAGGATTCGATCGACAGCAACCGCGCCTCCGCGGCGGCGGCCAAGGCCGAGCTCAAGATGGCCAACCTCGACGCCGGGTCGTACAACGCGCTGCACGCGATGGACTACATCACGTATGCCGCGCTCCAGCTCGCCAAAGACAAGGAGGCGCGCGGCGTCCTGGAGGAGGTGCTCAGCATCGTGAAGATCGACTCCGAGCAGTTCGGGGCGGCCTTTGCGTTCGCCGCCATCCCCGCGCGCTACGCGCTGGAGCGCCGCGCGTGGACGGAGGCGGTCGACTTGCCGCTCCACCCGCAGAGCCTGTCGTGGTCCAAGTTCCCGCAGGCGGAGTCGATCAACGCCTTTGCGCGCGGGCTCGGCGCCGCCCGCAGCGGCAACGTGGCGGCCGCGAAGAAGGAGGCGGCGCGCCTGGAGTCGCTGGCCTACGCGCTGACGACCGCCAAGAACGCCTACTGGGCCGAGCAGGCCGAGATCCAGAGGCTCGCGGTGAACGGCTGGATCGCGCGGGCCGAGGGCCGCAATGACGAGGCGCTGGCGCTGCTGCGGCAGGCCGCCGATCGCGAGGACGCGACCGAGAAGTCGCCCGTCACGCCGGGCGCCATCCAGCCCGCCCGCGAAATGCTGGCCGAGCTGCTGCTCGACACCGGCCAGGCCGCCAACGCGCTCGCCGAGTTCGAGGCCTCGCAGAAGACGGAACCCAATCGTCTGCACGGACTGGCGGGTGCGGCGCGCGCCGCGGACGCGGCCGGCGACCGCGCCAAGGCGCGGACGTACTACACGAAGCTGATCGAGCTGACGAAGACCGCGGACACCGAGCGGCCCGAGGTCGCCAAGGCCAAGGCCTTCGTCGGCAACTGAGCGCTATGCCCACGCTGGTGATGCTGCCGCCGCAGGAGGCCAAGACGCGCGACTGGGCCGCGCGCGTCAAGGCCGGCGTCCCGGCGCTCGAAGTCATCGTGGCGGAGGACGAGGCGTCGGCGCGCGCAAGTCTCGCGCGCGCCGACTGCGCGTTCGGCACGCTGCCGGCCGACCTCTTGACGCAGGCGACGCGACTGCGCTGGCTGCAGGCGCCGCAGGCCGCGCCGCCGGCGGGCTACTACTATCCGGCCCTCGTGCAGCATCCCGTCGTCGTGACGAACTTCCGCGAGATCTACAACGACCACATCGGCGCCCACATCATGGCCTTCGTGCTGGCGTTTGCGCGCGATCTGCACCGCTATCTGCCGCAGCAGGCGCGGCGCGAGTGGAAGCCGGCGCCCCTCGACACGGGCGTCGTGCACCTGCCCGCGGCGACGGCCCTGATCGTCGGCGTCGGCGGGATCGGCGCCGAAGCGGCGAGGCTCGCCGCGGCGTTCGGCATGACGGTGCTCGGTGTCGATGCTCGGCGCACGGACGCGCCGCTGGGCGTGGCCCAGCTGCACCGCCCGGAGATGCTCGATGCGCTGCTCCCGCGGGCCGACTTCGTGATCCTCACGGTCCCGCACACGCCGGCCACCGAGGGCTTCATGAACCGCGCGCGCTTTCAGAAAATGAAGCGTACGGCGTTTTTCATCAACATCGGACGTGGCAAGACCACGCGCCTCGACGATCTCGTGGCGGCGCTGCGCGCGGGCGAGATCGCCGGGGCCGGGCTCGACGTCTTCGAGCAGGAGCCGCTGCCGGCCGATCACCCCCTGTGGAGCATGTCCGGCGTGCTGATGACGCCGCACACCGCTGGCTTCGGCCCCCATCTCGACGAGCGGCGATTCGAAATCCTGCTCGACAACTGTCGCCGCTTCGTCGCCGGGCAGCCGCTGCGCAACGTCGTCGACAAATCTGCCTGGTTCTGACCGCCCTCCTCAGGGCTTGAAGACGTCGACACCGACCAGCACGACCTTGCCGCCGGAACGGTTTTCCGCCCAGTGCTCGACGTCGCGGGCTTCGGTGATGACGCCGCCAGGGCCGACCATCTTTTCGTAGCCACCCTGGCGCAGCTCCGTGAGATTGCCCTGCAGCACGTATGCGAACGCGGGCCGTTGTTTGTGGTGTGAAAGCCGGCCACGCCCCCCGGCTCGAACGTGATCGTGCGCAGCCGTAGCTGGTAGCCGGGGAAGTCGGGTGCCAGATCGATGGTGCTCTCGACCTTCGCGTCGAGCCCCTTGTTGTCCGCCGGCGGGCTCTGCTGGCCCACCGCGGATCCGAGCCCGAACCCGATAGCGAGAGCGACCACGACCGCGACCACGACGCTGACGTGCGATCTGTTCATGGCTGCCTCCTGTCCGCGGATACGGGACGCTGCAGAGTGTTGCACAACTTACGCTGGCGTCGTTCTTGCGAGAGAGGTCTCAGCGGAGGTGCTCGCGCCATGACGACCATCCTGTTGGTGATCGTGATTCTCCTGCTGATCGGCGCCCTGCCCGCCTGGCCGTACAGCTCCGGCTGGGGATATTACCCGAGCGGCGGGCTCGGACTCATTTTGCTGATCCTGATCATTCTGATGCTGACAGGCCGCGTGTAACCGGCAGTGGCCGCGTCGCCCGCCACGCGAGGGCGATCGCGGCCACCTGCAGCAGCGCTGCGAGCAGAAACGGCGCGCCCGGCAGGTCGCTCCGCGGGGCGATGAAGTGCGCGAACGTGAGCGTGATACCGATAGGTCGGGTAGAGCACGAACGTGCTCGGCAGGGCGGCGGGCGCGATATGGCGCAGGAACATCATCGCGGCCAGGCCGCGCAGCGCCGGCCGGCCGCGGAGGATCGCGAGCGCCCCGACGGGATTGGCGCGCCGCCACGCCAGCGGCGCGCGCCGCTCGGGCCCAAGCGACTCCGGAAGCACGAAGAGGCCGTACGCCGCGTTGAGCAGGCTCAGGCCGGCCGCCACCCGAACGGCACGCGCGGACCCAGCGAGCCGAGCAGTCCACCGAGCGCGGGCCCGAGCACGAAGCCCAGGCCGAACGCCGCGCCGAGCATGGCGAAGCCGGCCGCCCGCTCCTGCTCTGGCGTGACGTCCGCGACGTACGCGCCGGCGGCGGTGATGCTGGCTCGGACAGAGGATGGGGCGAAGCGGTGAGGCCGTCAAGCCGCGCGCGGCGCAGTTGACCGCGCTGCGCACACGTCGTAAGGTCTGCCGCCATGAGCGATCTCTGTTTTCTCACCGCCGTCGAGCTGGCCGACCGCATCCGGCGTCGCGATCTGTCCGTGACCGAGGTCGTCCGCGCGCATCTGTCCCAGATCGAGCGCGTGAACCCCGCCGTCAACGCGATCGTCACCCTGACCGCCGAGCGCGCCCTCGACGATGCGAAGCGGAAAGATGCAGAGCTCGCGCGCGGCGCCGCCGGCGGTCCGCTGTTCGGGCTGCCCGTCGCGCACAAGGATCTGGTGCCGACGAAAGGCATCCGCACGACGCTCGGCTCGCCGATCTATCGTGACAACGTGCCGACCGTGGACGCGCTGATCATCGAGCGGCTGCGGGCTGCGGGCGCCGTGACGCTCGGGAAGACGAACACGCCGGAGTTCGGCGCCGGCTCGCAGACCTTCAACGAGGTTTTTGGCCGCACCCTGAACCCGTACGACCCGAGCAAGACGTGCGGCGGATCGTCGGGCGGCGCCGCCGTCGCCCTTGCCTGCGGCCTGGGGCCCATCGCCGACGGCAGCGACACCGGTGGCTCGCTTCGCAACCCCGCCGCGTTCTGCAACGTCGTCGGCCTGCGCACCTCGCCGGGCCGCGTCCCTGTGTGGCCGCGGGAGATGGCGTGGTCGGCGCTGAGTGTGCAGGGTCCGATGGCGCGCACGGTGGCCGACGTCGCGCTGCTGCTCAGCGCGATGGCCGGTCCCGACCCGCGCTCGCCCATCGCGATCGCGGAGTCCGGCGAGCGGTTTCGCCGGCCGCTCGATCGAGACTTCCGTGGTGTGCGCGTGGCGTGGAGCCGCGATCTCGGCGGCCTGCCGATCGATCGTCGCGTGACGGCAACGCTGGAGACGCAGCGCAAGGTCCTCGAGAGCCTCGGCTGCGCGACCGACGAGGCGCAGCCCGACCTGCACGACGCGCGCGAGATCTTCCAGGCGCTGCGCGCGTTCGCATTCGCGACACGGTACGGGCCGATGCTGGCCGAGCATCGGCACCAGATCAAGGACACGGTCATCTGGAACACCGAGCAGGGGCTCAAGCTTACCGCGCGCGAGCTGGGCGAGATCGAGGTGAAGCGCACCGCGCTCTACCACCGCGTCCGCGAGTTCATGGAGCGCCACGAGTTCCTCGTGCTGCCGACCACGCAGGTGCCGCCATTCGACGTCTCGCAGCCGTACGTGACCGAGATCGAGGGCGTGGCGTTGCCGACCTACATCGACTGGATGCGGTCGTGCTCGGACATCACGGTGACGGGATCGCCGGCCATCTCCGTGCCCGGCGGTTTCACCGCGGATGGCCTGCCGGTGGGACTGCAAATCGTGGGGCGGCACCAGGACGACTGGGGCGTCCTGCAGCTCGCGCACGCCTTCGAGCAGGCCACGGGCTTCGGCCGCCGGCGGCCGCCGGTGGCGGCATGAAGCTCGTCCGCTACGGCCGTGCGGGCGCCGAGAAGCCGGGCGTGATCGACGCCGCCGGCGCGGTGCGCGACCTGTCGCGCGTCGTCAAGGACATCACCGTGGACGTGCTCGCGCCGGCCGGGCTCAAGCGACTGCGCGCGCTGAAGCTCGAGCGGCTGCCCCTCGTCCGCGGGCGCCCGCGCCTCGGCCCGCCGCTCGCCGGCATCGGCAAGATGGTCTGCATCGGTCTCAACTACAGCGACCACGCGCGTGAGGTCGGACGCCCGGCTCCGGACGAGCCCACGCTCTTCATCAAGGCCAACAGCGCGATCAACGGCCCCTACGATCCGATCGTGCGCCCGCGGGGGGCGGCCAAGCTGGATTACGAGGTCGAGCTGGCCGCCGTCATCGGGCGCGACGCCCGCAACGTGAGCGAGGCCGACGCGATGAAACACGTCGTCGCATACACGATCGTGGACGACGTCTCGGAGCGCGCGTTCCAGATGGAGCGCGGCGGCACGACGACCAAGGGCAAGAGCGCGGACACGTTCGCGCCGATCGGCCCCTGGCTCGTCACCGCCGACGAGGTGGGCGACCCGCAAGCGCTCGAAGTGTGGACGACGGTCAACGGCGAGTCGCGCCAGCGCGGCCACACCAAGGACATGATCTTCTCCGTGCGCACGCTGGTGGCCTACGTGAGCCAGTTCATGTCTCTGCGCGCGGGCGATCTCATCTCGACCGGCACGCCGGCCGGCGTCGCGCACGGCATGAAGCCGCCGCGCTATCTGCAGCCCGGCGACGTGGTCGAGATGGGGATCACGAAGCTCGGCGCGCAGAAGAACCGTGTCGTCGCGGGGTGAGAACCCCATGAGAGCGTTGGCGACCGCCGTGGCTGCCCTGCTCCTTCTGGCGCACGTCGGCGGTGCCCTGGCCGCCGAGATCACGGTCCTGAGTGCGGTTGCGATGAAGCCGGCGCTCGACGAGCTCGCGCGCGATTTCGAGCGCCGCACCGGCCATACGCTCACGACGTCGTATGCGACGGCCGGCGTGATCGGCAACCGCATCCGTGACGGCGAACAGGTCGACGTCGCCATCCTGCCGCGATCGGCGTTCGACCCCCTGCTCACGCACGGCACGATCGCGCCCGGCACGGGCATGATGGTCGCGCAGTCGCTCGTGGCCGTCGCCGTTCGGCGGGGCGCGCCAAAGCCGGACATCTCGTCGCCCGAAGCGCTCAAGCGCGCCTTGCTGGAGGCGAAGTCGATCGTGTACCCGGATCCGGCCCGAGGCGGCGCGACCGGGATTCATGCCGCGCGCGTCATCGAGCGCCTCGGGATCGCCGAGAAGATGAAGGGCAAGACGACGCTGACGCCCGCGGGTGAATATGCCGAAGTCCTCGCCAGAGGCGAGGCGGACATCGCAATCGTCCAGCCGATCGTCGTCCTCGGCGTCTCCGGCGTCGAGCTCGTCGGGCCGCTGCCCGACGAGCTGCAGAACAAGACGGACTTCGTCTTCATGGCCGGCGTCGGCACGAACGCCAAGGATGCGGCGACCGCGCACGCGTTCATCCGCCATCTCCTGACGGCGGAGTCGGCGCGTGTGATCAAAGCGAAAGGTATGGAGCCCGGCTCGACTCGGTAGTCTCGAATCGTCGCGGGGCGACGGGGCCAACATGAAGATCACCAGAGCGGTGACCTGGCTCATCTGCGTACTCACCGTTGCCGTCCTTCCCGCCCGAGCAGCCGACTCCCCCACGCCGAAAGAAGGCGCCTGGGTCGTGCGCGATTTCCGATTTCACACCGGCGAGGTGTTGCCCGAGCTGCGCCTGCACTACACGACCATCGGCGCCCCGACTGGCGAGCCCGTGCTGATTCTTCATGGCACGACGCAGTCCGGCACCAGCATGCTGTCCCCGGTGTTCGGCGGCGAGCTACTCGGCCCCGGGCAGCCGCTGGACGCGACCCGTTACTACGTCATCCTTCCTGACGCCATCGGCCACGGCAAATCGAGCAAACCCTCCGACGGATTGCGGGCGGCGTTTCCGAAATACAACTACGAGGACATGGTGGACGCCCATTACCGGCTCCTGACCGAGCATCTCGGCGTTCGCCGTCTGCGGCTCCTCCTCGGCGTCTCCATGGGCGGTATGCACACGTGGATCTTCGCCCAGAAATATCCCGCGCTGATGGACATCGCGGTGCCGATGGCCTCGCTGCCGACCGAGATGTCGGGACGGAACTGGATGCTGCGGCGCCTCATCATCGATTCGATCCGGAATGATCCGGAATGGAAGAACGGCAATTACTCGCGGCCCCTGCGAAGCGCGCAGTTCGCCTCGGTCTTCTACGGCCTGGCGACGAACGGCGGCAATCAGGCGCTCCACAAGGCGGCGCCCACACGCGAAAAGGCCGATGCGCTCCTCGATCAGCGCCTCAGCCGGGCCTTTACCGCCGACGCGAATGACGTGCTTTATCAGTGGGAATCGTCGCGCGACTACAACCCGTCGGCCGGCCTCGAACGGATCCAGGCGGTCGTGCTGGCGGTGAACTCGGCCGACGACGAGCGTAATCCGCCCGAGCTCGGGATCCTCGACCGCGAGATCAAGCGCGTGAAGAACGGCAGCGTGTGGTTGATCCCCGCGAGCGATCAGACCGTCGGTCACGGCACCGCGTTCTTCGCGCGATTCTGGAAGAGCGAGGTCGGCGCGCTGCTGCAGCGCGCTCCACGGTCGACGCCGTAGCGCGCCGCGCGGGCTAGTCGCCGCCGGCCGGCGCCGGCTGTGTGCGCACGACGCGCCGTCGCACCTGGACGACGGTGCCGATCATCACCAGCATCACCACCGCGATCGTGACGAACATCCCGCGGGGCTCGCCATGGTCGAGAAACCACCCGTAGACCGGCGGCGCGATGAGCGAGCCGACGTCGAGCCCCGAGTACACGAAGCCGAAGACCTTGCCCGACGATCCTCGCGGCGTCGCCGCGCGCACGAGCATGTCGCGCGAGGGCGCGGTGACCCCCATCGAGAATCCGGTGAGCGCCATGACGGCCGTGACGGCGCCGAGCGGCAGGGCGCCCGAGGCGAGCACCATCGTGAGCGTCGCCGCGCAGAGCACGCCGGCGGCGGCGACGAGATCGTGTCGCGTCGCGCGATCGGCCAGGAAGCCGCCCGTCAGCACGCCGGACGCGTTGCCGAACAGATAGACGGTCAATGCCCCGGTCGCCAGAACGAGCGGGGCGTGATAAATGGCGCCCAGCGCGGGGACGGCAAACGTCTGGATGCCGCTCGTCGATGCCGTCAGCAGCACGAAGTAGCCGAAGGCCATCAGGATCGGCACCGCCGTGAGGAGCCGGAGATCCGCGCGCAGCCCGCCGCACTCGGCACGCGGCAACGGCGGCATTCGCGCGCCGAGCCCCGGCGTCTGCAGCGCGATCACCGCGGTGGCGGCGAGCGCGACGCCACCGGCGGTGACCAGCGCGACGCGCCACCCGGCGACGTGCGTGACGGTGCCGACGAGCAGCGGCGCGAGCACCCAGCCGAGATTGCCCGAGATCTGGTGCAGGCTGTACGCGCGCGCGATGCGCCGCGCGCTCACCGTGCTGTTGAGGATCGAGTAGTCCGCCGGGTGGAACACGCTGTTGCCGAGGCCGGCCAGCGCCGCGATCGGCAGCAGCGCGCCGTACGTCGGCGCCAGCCCCGCGGCGGCGATGGCGGCGCCGAAGAGGGTCATGCCGACCAGCAGCACGCGCCGCGCGCCATAGTGATCGACGAGGAAGCCGGCCACCGGCTGGGCGGTGCCCGACACCGCGTAGAACACGCTCGAGATCAGCCCGAGCGCGACCCACGACACGCCGAGCTCGTCACGCAGCAGCGGAAACAGCGGCGGCAGCGTGAGCTGCAGGAAGTGGCTGACCGTGTGGCCCCCGCCGATGAGCGCGATGACACGAACGTCGTCCCGGAACGAGCGGTCCACGGCGGGAAGAGGCCTAGGACGCCGGCTTCAGCGCGTTCAGGTGCGGCAGCACCTCGCTCGCGAAGCGATCGACGGACTCGGTGGCCTGAGCTTCCGACACGTCACCAAAGATGGGGCGCACGACGAGGTACGTGCACGTGCTGACGGCCGCCTGCCGCTCCAGCTCCTCACGGACGCGAGCGGCGGTGCCGGCCACCGCCAGTCCGCGCTGGCGCGCCTCGTCGAAGTCGCGCGCGAACCGGATGGGCGTCGAGCCGAAGTCACGCCAGAGCTTGGTGAGGTTCGCGTACCACGTCGCGTAGTTCGGTCGCGCGATCGCTTCCGCCTCCGCGTCGCTCGCCGCCACCACCACGTGGCGCGTCATGCCGAGCTTGGGCATCGGCGCCGCGCCGTGCTTGCGATGCCACACGTCGCGATAGCGCGCGAACAGCTCGGCCGCGCCCTCGGCGGGATGATTGCTGAGCACGTGCACGGCGTTGGTGGCCGCCCACTCCGCGCCGCGATCGTGGCCGAGCCCGTACCAGAGCGGCGGGTGCGGCGTCTGGAACGGCCGCAGGACCATCGGCACCTTGCGATACGTGTAGCGCGGCCCGCGATGCTCGAGGACGTCGTTGGTGAGCCCGGCCAGAATCACCTCGAGCGCCTCGCGGTAGATCTCCTCGGTCTCGAATGGATGCAGGTCGAAGTACGCCATCTCGTACGGCACGATGCCGCGGCCTACGCCGAGATCGAAGCGGCCGCGCGAGATCTGATCGAGCATGCAGATCTCCTCGATCAGTCGCAGCGGGTCGTAGAGCGGCAGGCAGTAGACGCACGGCCCCAGGCGGATGCGCCGCGTCCGCTGCGTGGCCGCGGCCAGGAAGATGCCGGGCATCGGCGCCATGCCGAGCGGTGTCGCGTGGTGCTCGGCGAGGTGATAGGCGTGGAAGCCCACCGCATCGTACCGCTCGAGCAGGCGCAGACGGCTCGCGTAGTGCTCGTCGAGCGGCACGTTGCGGCGGTCGAGGTGGTCGAAGACCCCGATGTCCACGCGCTACTTGCTGATCGTCTTCTTGATGCTGTCGAGATGCCCGTCCAGGTGACCGATGAGGATTCCAACGACCGCCTGTTCGGTGGTCATGGGCGGCATGCCCTTGAGGGCCGGCGCGGAACGGGCGAGCGCCGCGTCGTCGAGACCACGCACGACCGCGGCCGCCTCCGCCGCGTTCTTCTTGTGCAGCGCCACCGTGTCGGCCTTGGCGACGTTGGCGAAGTCCTTCGCGTGCTTGGCATTCCCGGCATTGATGTCGTCCATCGAAATCGACGCCGTGTGCTGGCCGGACGCGAGCGATTTGATGAGGCCGGCGATCCCCGCGTGCGACTGCGCGAGATGATGCGCCGTGACCCCGACCGGCCACTGCTCGCCCTGCGTCACCTTCTTCCAGTCGGCGTCGCTGATCTTCTCGAGCACCGACGTTGCCTCCTGCACCTTGGCCTCGAACTGCTTCGCCAATGCCTCGGCCTTTGCGCCCATGTGTTCCCTCCTCTGGCGGCGCAGTATACTCCCACCAAAAGAGACACCCGAGGAGGCGGCGACGCATGAGCGTGCACATCGACATCAACTGCGACATGGGCGAGAGCTACGGGCGCTGGACGCTGGGTGCCGACGAAGAAGTCATGCCGAACATCACGTCGGCCAACATCGCGTGCGGCTTTCACGGCGGCGACCCGCACGTGATGCGCAAGAGCGTCGAGCTGGCCGTGCAACACGGCGTGGCCATCGGCGCGCATCCCGGCCTGCCCGACCTCATGGGCTTCGGCCGCCGCCGCATGGAGGTGTCGCCGCAGGAGATCAAGGACATCCATCGCTATCAGGTGGGCGCCCTCGCCGCCTTCGCCCGCGCCGCCGGCGCCACGCTGCAGCACGTGAAGGCGCACGGCATCCAGTACCACATGTTCGAGGAGAACCTGCCGCTCGGCCGCGCCTCCGCCGAGCAGGTCGTGGAGCTCGACCCGAACCTGATCCTCATGACGATGGCGATGACGAAGTACGACGCCGAGGCGCGCAAGGTGAAGGGCTGTCGCGTCGCGGCCGAGGGCTTCGCCGACCGCGTCTACGCCGACGACGGCCAGCTCGTGTCGCGCAAGCTCGGAAAGGATGCGCTCGTCTCCGACCCTGCGAAGGCGGCCGATCAGGCCGTGCGCATGGTGATGGAGCAGAAAGTCCGCACGATCACCGGCAAGGTCATCGACGCCAAGGTCGACACGATCTGCATCCACGGCGACAGCCCCGGCGCCGAGAAAATCGTGGCGGCCGTGCGCGATGGGCTGGTGAAGGCGGGCGCCGTCGTCAAGCCGCTGCGCGACTGGTTCGGCAAGTCGTAGCGCTCACTCCGGCGCCAGGCGCAGCTCGTCCTCGCTCTTCATCACGTCTTCGGCCGCCTGGGTCAGCGCGATGATGCGCGCATTCGCGTCCGGATAACGGCGCGAGAGCTCGATGAATCGCGCGGGATCGCCCGCGCGGGCCAGCTGCAGCGCGAGGACGCGCTCGGCACTCATGCGCTGCCCCGCGTCGGGCACGCCCGCGAGCGTCGCCCACGCGGCGTCACTGTCTCCGCGCTCGGCCTGAACTCGCGCCACGCCGATCAGCGCGGCGCTCTTCGACGGCTCACCGTTGATGCCCGCGACGGTCGTGAGCGCCGTGGCAACGCCGGCGTCGCGTGCCTGCCGCATCACCACGGCCTGCAGCGCGGAGCCGCGCGCGACCGGATCGCCGAGCGCGCGGGCCGCCGCGAGCGCGCCGGGCACGTCGCTTCTCGCCTGGGCCCGCACGACGGCGACGAGGGCCTGATCGCGCATCGCCGGCTCCTTGATCCGCGACGCCGTCGCGCGCGCGCCGGCGAGGTCGCCGCGCGCCGCCTGCTCGGCCGCCACGCCGGAAATCGCCATCTCGCGCACGCCGAACCTCGTGCCCTCCGGCAGCTCCTCGGCGGTGCGTAGGGCGCCCGCCACATCGCCGGTCCTCGCCTGGAGCGCGGCGAGCGGCCCGTTCAGCGCGAGCCGATTCGGGCTCACGATCGCGCGTGCGGTGGTCAGGGCGCCGGCGAGATCGCCGTTGTCGATCTGCGCGGTCGCCACCTGCATCTCGACGGCGGGATCCGGCGCGGCGATCGGCATCGAGCGCAGCGTCGCGATGGCGCCCGCGCGGTCGCCGGTGCGCGCCTGCTCCCCGGCGATCACCCGCATGAGGCGGAACGTGACGTTCGGATCACCGGGCGACGCCGCCGACGCCGCCGTGCGCAGCGCCCCGGCCACGTCACCGCGCGCGACCTGCGCGCGCACCACGGTTTCCAACGCCTGCCCCTGCACGAACAGAGGCGGCAGGGTGCGGACGGTCGCCAGCGCCCCCGCCGTGTCGCCGCCCGCCGCCTGAGCGGCGGCAATCGCCTGCACGACGAACAGGGTGTCTTGCCGGTCCGGCAGGTTCGGCGGAACGTCGGCCAGCGTCTTCTGCGCGGTGGCGACGTCGCCGACCGCCGCCTGGGCGCGCGCGAGATTGCGCAGGGCGCCGCGCTCCGAATCGCTCTGCAGCCGCGGGACCTCGGCCTCGGCTTCGCGCACGAGCCGGCGCGCCGCCCCGAGCCGCGCCGTGCTCACCTTCGAAGGCGGCTCGCCGGCGTCCGCCGCCGTCGCCACGAGCAGCGCGGCGAGCAGTGGCAGGCCGCGCGGGAGACGATTACGGCTGACCGCTGTACCCCGCGCGGTGGAAGTAGTTCGCGTTGTAGAACTGCAGCACGAGATCGCGGTACACCGCCGGCTCGTAGTGCGGCGGATCGTCGGGCCCGGTGCACGTCGGCAGCACCTCGATCCGCGCGTCGGGAGTCGGGCTGTAGAAGAACGCGATCGAGTACCGGTCGCGCCCGGAATCGTTGAGCACGCCGTGCGGTGTCGACAGGAACCGATCGTTCGACCAGCGCTTCATGACGTTGCCGAGGTTGACCAGGAACGTCCCCTCGATCACCGGCGGCGCGAGCCAGTCACCGCTGGGTAGCCGCACGGCGAGCCCCGGCACGTCCTCGCGCGCGAGCATCGTGATGAACGAGTTGTCGGTGTGCGGCCCCTGCCCGAACTGCTCGTCGTCGTCGATGTCCTGGGGCGGATAGTGCAGAAAGCGCAAGTTGAGGTGCGCCTCGTTCGCGAAGTACGGCGCAAAGAAGTCGCGCGGCAAATCGAGTGAGCGCGCCAGCACGGGCAGCAACCGGTCGCCGAGCGCCTCCATGGTTTTGAAGTACGCCACCATCATCGCGCGCATCCCGTGGTGTCCGGCCGGCCACTGATTGCACCCGCGGAGCGGAATGCCGGCGCGCACGTCCGGATGGTCCGCACCGCGGTCGTGGCTGATGAAGAAGCTCTCGTTGAAGTTCGGCCGCGTCGCTTTGTGCACGGTGGAGGCGCGCTGCATGCTCTGGTTCACCGGCAGGTAGCCGATGTTGTTCTCGTTGAGCTTGAGCGCCAGCTTTTCCTCGAGCGGCAGCGCGTGGAACTCGCGCGACGCCGCAAAGGCGGCGTGCACGATCCGCGGCGACACGCCGTGGCCGGCGAGATAGAAGAAGCCGATGCTCTCGCAGGCGCGCCGCACCCGGGCCGCCACCATGTCGAGCGCGCCCGGCTCGCCGCGGAACGCGGGCCCGACGTCGATCACCGGAATGGTGCGGGTGACTTCCTCGACGTCCTTCACCGCCATCGCCTTGAAGATGTTCATGAGACCTCCCGGCGCTCGAACGATATCACCTTGTGGCCGCGCGAGGGTCGAGCAGGTCGCGCAGGGCGTCGCCCACGAGGTTGAGCGCCAGCACGATCACGAAGATCGCCAGCCCGGGAAGGAGCACGACGTGTGGACTCAGGATGACGAACTGCCGGCCGGTGGCGAGCATGCTGCCCCAGTCGGCCGTCGGCGGCTGGGTGCCGAGACCGAGGAACGACAGACCCGCGGTGGCCAGGATCTTGGCGCCGACGTCCAGGCTGAAGGCCACCATCACCGGTGACAGCAGATGCGGCAGCACGTGGCGGCCGAGGATGACCGCGTCGGTGGCGCCGAGCGCGCGCGCGGCCTCCACGAATTCGCGCTCGCGCAAAGAGAGCACGACGCCGCGGACGAGGCGCGTGTAGAGCGGAAATCCGACGATCGCGATGGCGACCATCGCATTGCGCAGGCCTGGGCCGAGGCCGGCCACGATCGCGATGGCGAGGAGCACGTAGGGAAACGCCATCAGGATGTCGGTCAGACGCATGATCACGGTCTCGATCCAGCCCGTGTAGAAGCCGCCGAGAATGCCGAGCGTGACGCCGAGCAGCATCGCCGCCGCCGCCGACGCCACGCCCGCCGCGAGCGACACGCGCGCGCCCCACACGAGCCGGGCCAGCAGATCACGACCGAACTCGTCGGTGCCCAGCGCGTGTCCGGCCGTCAGCGGCGGCCGCAGCCGGTGCGGCGTGTCGACGGCGTCGGGATCGGCGAGCGGCAGCCACGGCGCCAGCACCGCGGCCGCGATGGCGGACAGCAGCACGACGGCCGCGAACACGGCGAGCCGATTGCCCCCGGCCACGCGCCCGAGCGCGCGGCGGCGCCGGCGGGCCTCGACCGCGCGCGGGATGGGGACGGCAGCGGCGCCGGCGTCACTCATAGCGGATGCGCGGATCGAGCCAGACATAGAGCAGGTCGACGGCCAGGTTCACGAGCACGAAGGACAGCGCCACCACGAGCACGCATCCCTGCACGAGCGGAAAGTCGCGCGCGAGAATCCCCTGCACCATCAGCGTGCCCACGCCCGGCCACGCGAAGACCGTCTCCGTGAGCACGGCACCACCCAGCAGGTAGCCGGCCTGCACGCCGACCACGGTGACGATGGGCACGAGCGCGTTGCTGAGGCCGTGTCGGAGCACGACCGCGCGGCTGCTGACGCCCTTGGCGCGCGCGGTGCGCACGTAATCCTGGCTGAGCGTCTCGAGCATGGCGCTGCGGGTGAGACGCGCGACGATCGTCACGGACGCGGCGGCGAGCGTGACGGCCGGCAACACCAGGTGGCTCAGAAGGTCGCCGAGATCGCCGCCGCTGTGCGGCGAATACATGCCGGAGGCGGGCAGCCAGCCGAGCCAGAGCGCGAAGATCACCATCAGCACGATGCCGAGCCAGAACGACGGCATGCTGGCGCCGAACAGCGAGGCGACCGCGCTCAGGCGATCGAGCATCGAGTTGGGCCGCGTGGCTGCCGCCACGCCGAGCGCGACGCCGATGGTGGTCGAGAGCACGAGCGCGGTCGCCGTGAGCAGCAGCGTCGCGCGCAGCCGCGTCAGCACCTCGCCGAGCACCGGACGCTTCATCCACAGCGAGCGGCCGAGGTCGCCCCGCGCGACATGACCGATCCAGTGCAGGTACTGCACGTGCAGCGGCTCGTTGAGCCCGAGATCCGCGCGCAGGCGCGCGAGGTCTTCTTTGGTCGCCTGCGAGCCGAGCATGATCTCCGCCGGGTCGCCCGGCGAGAGATGCAGCACCATGAAGATGATGACGGAGACGCCCGCCAGGACCGGCACCAGCAGCAGGAGCCGGCGCGCGAGGTAGCGCCTCACGTCACCGCTCGGCGCGGATCACTTCCCGTTCGCCTTCGTCACGGCGCCGTACACCATGTTCTTGAGCAGCGGCCGGTAGTACGTCCGCTGCTTCGGCGACTGCATGGCGAACACGACGAACAGCTCTTCCTTGGGATCGATCCAGAAATACGTGCCGCCGGCGCCGCCCCAGTTGAACTCACCGACCGAGCCGGGCACGCTCGCCACGCCGGCGTCGCGGCGCACGGCGAAGCCGAGCCCGAAGCCGAAGCCGGCGCCGGGCAGATAGAGCGGTCCGGGCGCGATCGAGCCGTCGAGGTGATCGGACGCCATGTAGGCGACGGTCTTCGGGCTCACGATGCGCTTGCCGTCGAGTGTGCCGCCATTGAGCAGCATCTGACAGAAGCGCGCGTAATCCATGGTGGTGCCGACCATGCCGCCACCGCCGGACTGCCAGCGCTGCGGAACACGCGGGTCGAAGAACTCGGTGTTCGTGCCGATCGTGCGGTCGTTCGGAAAGGCTTCGGCGATCCGCGACTGCCGGGCCTTGTCCGTCACGTCGAACGCCGTGTCCTTCATGCCGAGCGGGTCGAGGATGCGCTCCTTCTCGAACTCGTAGAGTGACTTCTTCGAGACGACCTCGACGACGCGGCCGAGCACGTCCGTCGAGTGGCTGTAGTCCCACATCGTGCCCGGCTGACTGGCCAGCGGCAGCTTCACGATCCGTTCGACGAACTCCGCGTTCGTCGGATCGCCCTCGAAGAGCTTGGCCTCGAGGTAGCGCTTCTTCACGAGTGTGTCGCCGAAGATGCCGTACGTCAGCCCCGAGGTGTGGCGCAGGAGGTCCTGGACCGTCATCTGGCGGCGCGGCGCCACCAGCTCGAGCGTCGGCGTGCCGTCGGCGCCCGGCTTCTCCACGCCGACCTTCATCTCGGCGATCTGCGGGATGTACTTCGCCACCGGATCGCTGAGCGCCAGCTTGCCCTCTTCGACGAGGATCATCGTGGCGACCGAGGCAATGGGCTTGCTCATCGAGTAGATGCGGAAGATCGCGTCGCGCGTCATCGGCGCTTTGGTGGCCGGATCCAGCACGCCGGTCGTCTCGAAGAATGCGATCTTGCCGTGACGCGCCACCAGCAGGATGGCGCCGGGGATCTGGCCCTTCTCGGAGTCGGCGCGCAGCATCGCGCCGATACGTCCCAGCTGCTCGGACGACAGGCCGACCTGCTCGGGCTTGACGCTTGGCAGCGTCTGCGCCAGGGCAGGCGTCAGCGCGACGGTCGACAGCCACAGCACGAGGGCCAGCCGCTTGATGATTCTCTTCATGATGTCGGGTCCTCTCCTGCCTCGCCGCTCACTTGAGCGAGATGGTCTCGACGCGCAGATCGAAGCTCGGATGCAGCTTGAAGCCCTGCACGCGCTTGGCGTGCGCCGCCGTCTGAATCTCGTGGTCCACGAACACCCAGGGTGCATCGTCCACGAGAATGCGCTGCGCCTCGCGGTAGAGCTCGGTGCGCTTCTTCTGATCCGTGGTGAGCCGCGCCTGGTGCAGCAGCTCGTCGTACTTGTCGTTCTTGTACAGCGCCCGATTCGGGCCGTTCGGCGTCCACTGGCTCGAATGCAGCAGCGGGTACATCACCATGTCCGGGTCCTCGTTGCCGGCCATCCAGGACAGCGCGAACAGCTCCTGCTCTTTGGTGCGCAGCTTGGCGAGGTACGCGCCCCACTCCATCGTCTGCAGGGTGACGCTGACGCCGACGGCCTTGAGGTTCGACTGGATGACCGTCGACATCGCCACCGGCGACTGCATCCCCGAGCCCGACTCCGGGACCCACAGCGTGGTGGAGAACCCGCTCGGATAGCCGGCCTCGGCCAAGAGCTTCTTCGCGCGCTCGGGATCGTAGGGATAGGCCTTGAGCGCAGGGTCAGAGCCCCACGTGTTCGGCAGCACCGGGCCGCGTGAGAGTGAGCCGGTGCCCTTCAGCACGTCCCGCACGATCGCGTCCTTGTTCACCGCGTAGTTCAGCGCCTGGCGCACGCGCTTATCGTCGAACGGCTTCTTCTGGTTGTTCATGCCGAGGTACCAGACGTGCGCGCCCACCTGCTTGAGCAGCGTCACCCGCGGATTGCTCTCGAGCTGCGCGACGAAGTCGGGCGGTGTGCCGACGATGAGGTCGAGCGCGCCCGTGAGCAGCTCGGTGAGCCGCGCCTGGTCCTCGACGATCGGCCGGTAGATCACGCGCTCGACCTTCACCGGATGCTTCCAGTACGTCGGATTCTTCTCGAGCACCACGCGCTGGCCGCGATCCCAGGACGCGAACTTGAATGGTCCCGTGCCGACGGGGCTCGAGGGATAGTCGACGCCGAATTTCTTCACGGCGGTCGGGCTCACGATCGAGGCGGCGCCGGCGGTGAGGACGGCCAGGAACGAGGCGCGCGGCTCCTTGAGCACGAACTCCACGGTCTGCGGATCCATCGCCTCGACCGCCTTGACGTTGCCGAAGAAGTAGTTGGCGAAGGGATACTTGCCGAGCTTGTTGAACGGATGCTCGGGCATGATCTGCCGCTCGATGGAAAACTTCACCGCCTCCGCGTTGAGCGGCGTGCCGTCGTGGAACGCGATGCCTTTGCGCAGCTTGAACGTGTAGTGCAGGCCGTCCTTGCTGATCGTCCACGACTCCGCGAGCCCGGGCACGATCTGCGTGCTCTCGTCGGGAAACGTCACGAGCGTCTCGACGATGCGGCGGCCGACGCGATTGGAGTTGAGGTCGGTCACCTGCGCGGGGTCGAGATTCACCGGCTCGGCCACGAGGCCGACCACGAGCGTGCCGGCGGGCTGCGCGGTCGCGCGCGCCGACGCCCCGAGTCCCACGAGCACGATGACGACGGCGAGCCACGCGATGCGCGTTCTCATGGCGCCTCCTGCGCGCCGCCACGGTATACGATCGAGCCCGAGCGTGCAAGGCGCCGGGAGTAGAATCGCGCAGGAGGCTCACCATGAGATACGAGGTCGTCGAGGGCTGGGAGCAGCTGCCGAAAGGCTTCGAGCATCGTGACGTCGCCGGAGTCGCGGTGGATGGCGAGGATCGCGTCTTCCTGATCTGCCGCGGCGACCATCCGGTCATCGCGTACGACGCGAAAGGCAGCTTCCTGCGCTCGTGGGGCGAGGGACAATTCACCTACCGCACCCACGGCATCTCGGTCGCGCCCGACGGCACCCTGTGGGCCACCGACGACGGCAACCACACCGTTCGCCAGTTCACGCCTGAGGGCAAGCTGCTGCGAACCCTCGGCACGCTGAACACGCCGTCCGACACCGGGTACGACGGCAAGGACTACATGACCATCACGCGACCGGCCGGGCCGTTCAATCGCCCGACGAATCTCGCGATCGGTCCCAAGGGCGATCTCTACGTGTCGGACGGCTACGGCAACTGTCGCGTGCACCAGTTCTCGCCCACCGGCACGCTCAAGCGCTCGTGGGGCGAGCCCGGCACCGGGCCCGGCCAGTTCTATCTGCCGCACGGCATCGCGGTCGCCGCGGACGGCCGCGTCTTCGTGTGCGACCGCGAGAGCGATCGCATCCAGATCTTCAGCCCAGAGGGCGAGTATCTGTCGGAGTGGACCGATACGCAGCGGCCAACGCACATCGTCTTCGACGAGAGCGGGCGCGCATACGTGTCGGAGCTCTGGTGGCACAAGGGCCAGACCTCGCGGCGTCACGGCGTCACTCAGGAGCCCAAGCACGGGCGCGTGAGCGTGTTCGACCGCGACGGTCGGCTGCTCGCGCGCTGGGGCACGCCGGAGGCGACCAAGCCGGGCAGCTTCGCGGCGCCGCACGGGCTCGCCGTGGACAGCAAGGGCGCCGTGTACGTGGCGGAAGTCACGTGGACGTTCGCGGTCAGCCGCGGCCTCGCGCCGGCCGACTGCCACACGTTCCAGAAGTTCACGCCTCGCGCGTGAGGCAGTCGCTGGTGCGCCCGAGCCTCGCGCTGCTGGCCGGCGTGCTGCTCCTCGGCGCCGCCGCCAAGGGCGTCGTGCGCGTCGACAACTGGGAGGCGATCGCTCCCGGGCCCGTCGATTTGTCGGTGTGGCGCGTCTATCCGTTCACCGAGTCGGCGAAGTTCAAGTCTGCGCCGGCCGTCGTGGTCGACGACGGTCGGCGGGCGCTGCAGCTGCGCACCGACAGCGAGTCGATGCGGATCGGTCGACCGGTGAAGGTCGACGTGAAAAAGACGCCGTGGCTCTCGTGGGAGTGGAAGGCGCTCGATCTTCCCACCCAGGGCGATGTGCGCGAGCCCAAGCGCAACGACCAGGCCGCACGCATCATGCTCATGTTCGAGGGGATGAAGGGAATTCTCTACGTCTGGGACACCGTGTCGCCCGTCGGCACCGAGTCGCGACCCGACGAGCTCGAGATCTTCGACCGCGTGCTGATCGTGGTGCGCTCGGGGCCGGGCGAGACCGGCCGGTGGATGCGCGAGCGGCGCGACGTGCTCGCCGACTACCGGCGCGTCTTCGGTGACTCCCCGCGGCCCATCAAATGGGTGGGCTTCGAGGCGCACTCCAACGACACGCACTCGCGCAGCACGGCGCTGTTCGGCGCCGTGACATTCGAGCCGCGCTGAGGCGCGCCGCTCGGCGATGCGCGTCGTCGCGTGGAACATCCGGGCCGGCGGCGGCGTTCGAGCCGACGCCATCGCCCGTCAGCTCGCGCGCTGGCAGGCCGACGTCGTCGCGCTGTCGGAATTCCGCGCGACGCCGCCCAGCGTTCGTCTCGCCGCGCGCCTGGACGCGCACGGTCTCACCCATCAGCTGGCGACGTGCGATCCGCGCACGATGCGGCGGAACGCGCTGCTGCTGGCATCCCGCTGGCCGATGCGGCGCATCCGGCTGCGCGCCGCGCCGCGTGACCGCTGCCGCTGGCTCCTCGCCGTCGTCGATGCGCCAGTGCCGCTCGTGATCGGTGCGATGCACGTGCCCAACCGCGTGACCCGACGCAAGTACCCGTTCCTCGACGCTGTGCTCGGCTGCGTGCGGCGCTGGCGGCTCGGCCCCGCGTTGCTGATCGGCGACACGAATTCCGGCCGGCGCGGCCTCGACGAGCAGGTGCCCGGGTTCAATCTGCGCGAGGAGGGCTGGATCGACGCGCTCGCCGCCTGTGGCTGGGCCGACGCGTTTCGTCACCTGCGCGTCGAGGCGCGCGCGTATACGTGGTACTCGCCGAATGGCCGCAACGGCTTTCGGATCGACCAGGCGTTCGTCAATGCGCCGCTGCTGGCGCAGCTGAAGGATGCGGCGTATACCTGGGGCGGCGCGGCCAGCCGCGGCCGCCGTGATCGGCTGAGCGATCACGCGGCGCTGCTGGTGGATCTGGCCGAGAGCTAGCCCTTACACGCGCGCCTTCGTCATGAGCTCGGCGAAGCGCTCCATCCGCTCGAGGCTCTCCTTCGGTTCCTCGCTCCTGAAGTCGAAGATCAGCTCACTCACGCCGAGCGCGGCGTAGGTCGCGATGTCCTCGATGACCTGATCCGTCGTCCCGGAGAAGGGTCGGCGCGCGCCGCCGGGCGCCACGCCTTCGTCGTACAGCGGCGCTTTGAACGAGATCGTCAGTGTGCGCGGGTCGCGACGCTCGGCCTCGGTGAGTCGGCGCAGCTCGTCGAGCAGCGTCTTGAACTCCGGCGGCGCGAGCATGGCCGCCGGGTTGGCGCCGACCGGATGCCAGCCGTCGCCGTGCCGCGCGGCACGGCGCAGCGCCGCGCGGCTGTGGCCGCCGATCCAGATCGGCGGATGCGGCTTCTGCACCGGCGGCGGCAGGCACCTGAGGTTCTCGAACCGATAGAACTCGCCCCGGAACGACGCCGGACTCTGCGTCCACAGCGTCTTGAAGATGGCGAGATACTCGTCACTCACGGCGCCGCGGCGGTCGAAGTCGGCGGCGCCGAGCGCCGCAAATTCTTCGCGCAGCCACCCGACACCGACGCCGACGGTCACGCGGCCGCGCGAGAGCACGTCGATCGTGGCGAGCATCTTGGCCGTCAGCACCGGATTGCGATGCGGCAGGATCATCACGCTCGTGATGATCCGCAGCCGCTCGGTCTTGCCCGCCACGAAGGACATCAGCGTCAGCTGCTCCAGCGCGTCACCGCCGCCCGGAAACGCGCCGCTGACCGTGTACGGATACCTCGACGCGATGCTCACCGGAAAGACGACGTGATCGGCAATGACGGTGGAATGAAAGCCGAGCGCCTCGCCGCGCTTGACGAGCGCCTCGAGAGCGTCGGGCTCGGCACTCCGGCCGCGCGTGGGGAGATAGAAGCCGTATCGCATGGCGGGACTGTACGACGATTGGCCGGCGTGTGTATGTGATTTTCGACTCTTGATCGGCTACGCGATCAGCGTTTGCACCCGCTCGCGATCAGCAGCCGGTGAGCCTGCCGCACCGCCCCCGGCCACACACTTGACGACCCATAGGGCCCGGGCTGAGCATGAGGCCGTTTTGCGAACCTGAACCGAGGAGCCGCCAACATGCCGCGCTACATCAAGGTCGCCGCCGCTCAGATGGGACCCAACAACGAAGGCACGCCGCGGGAGGAGATCGTCGAGCGCATGCTCGGCCTCCTGGACGCCGCGGTGCGCGACGGTGTCGAGCTGATCGTCTATCCCGAGATGGCGCTGACGACGTACTTCCCCAAGAAGATCCGTCGCGACTTCGATCAGTTCTTCGAGACCGAGGTGCCGCCAAAAGCGCTGGAGCCGCTGTTGCGCCGCGCGGCCCAGGCGCGGATCGCCGTGCACGTCGGTTTTTGCGAGAAGGCCGACGGCAAGTACTTCAACAGCGCGCTGCTCACGGACCGCGATGGCGCGCTGTGCGGCACCTTTCGCAAGATCCACCTGCCCGGCACGAAGGCCGCCGACGGCTTCGCGCAGGTGTACGAGCCCTACTATTTCGCGCACGGCGACACCGGCTATCGGGTATGGGACTGTGCGGGCGCGAAGGTGGGCATCGCGATCTGTCAGGATCGGCGCTATCCGGAAAGTTACCGCGCGCTGGCGTTGCAGGGTGCCGAGATCATCCTGATCGGCTACAACACGCCGATCTCGGCGCTGGCGCTCGACCTCAACGACCTGTGCATGCGCGCGGGCGCGTATGCCAACGCGTGCTTCGTCGTCGGCGTGGCGAAGGCGGGCGTCGAGGACGGCGTCGAGCTGATCGGCGGGTCCAGCGTGATCAATCCGCTCGGCCAGATCGTGGCGAAGGCAACGACGGCGGGCGACGAGCTGGTCGTGGCGCGGATCGACCTCGATCACATGAGGCCGGTTCGCAAGCGCTGGAACTTTCTCGGACGGCGTCAGCCGCAACATTACAACGTCCTGCTACAGCCGGTCACCGAAAAGGAGCCCAACCGATGACACCGAGCGCGCGTGCCGCCGATCTGGTCGTCAAAGGCGGACGGGTGGTCACCGGCAGCGACGTCGTCGATGCCGGCATCGCCATCAAGGGCGGACGAATCGTCGCTCTGGCGCCCGATGAGTGGTTGCCGCCCGCCGATCGCGTGATCGACGCGACGGGCAAGCTCGTCTTCCCTGGGCTGCTCGACTGCCACCTGCACGTCGGGCCGGAGTACGACGACTGGAAGGTGGCCGCGGAGGCAGCGGCGCGCACGGGGCTCACGAGCGTCGTGCCGTTCGTGAACTACACCGCGGGCGAGACGCTGCCGCAGGCCACGCGGCGGCTGCGCGAGCAGGCCGAGGCGGAATCCGTGCTCGACTTCGGCTTCCACTTCATCCTCGAGCACGAGCCCGCCATCCTCGACGGGCTCGCCGAGGCCGTGCGGCTGGGCGTGCGCTCTTTCAAGATGTTCATGACCTACAAGAAGCGCGGCAAGCGCATGGTCTCCGACGAGTTTCTGTGCAAAGCGATGGAAAAGATCGCCGCGCTCGACAGCGTGTGCCAGATCCACGCCGAGAACGGCGACATCCTCTGCTACCTCGAAGACAAGGCGATTGCCGAAGGGCGCACGAAGCCCACCGACTTCCCGGCCACGTGCCCGGACTGGGCCGAGGAAGAGGCGATCAATCGCGCCATCCTGATCGGCCGCCTCACCAACTGTCCCGTCTACATCGTGCATCTCTCGACGCGGCTCGGGCTCGAGCGCATCCAGCGCGCGCAGGCGGAGGGCCAGCGTGTGTGGACGGAGACGTGCCCGCAGTATCTGCTGCTCAGCGACGAGGAGATGGCGAAGCTCGGGCCGTTCGCCAAGATTGGCCCGCCGCTGCGGCCGGCGCACGGCCGCGATCGCGAGGCGATGTGGGCCGGCTCGGCGGCCGGCGCCATCCACACGATCGCCAGCGACCACGCGCCGCGGCTACCGAAGTTCAAAGAGCCCGGGCGCACGAACATCTTCGTCGATGCGCAGGGCGTGCCGATTCCGTTCGGCGCGCCGTCGCTCGAGACGCTGGCGCCGCTCGTCTGGAACGAGGGTGTGGTCAAGCGCGGGCTGCCGCCCTCGTGGATGGCGCGCGCGCTCTCCGAGAACCCCGCGCGAATCTTTGGCCTGTTCCCGCGCAAGGGCACGATCCGCGTCGGCGCCGATGCCGATCTCACGATCTGGGATCCCGGCGCGGAATGGACCATCCGCCAGCGCGACCATCTGAGCATGGCGGGCTACACGCCGTACGAGGGCTGGACGATGCGCGGGCGCGCGTGGACGACGCTCGTGCGCGGGCAAATCCTATTGACTCCGGCCGGTGAGCTCGAGCAGAAGCCGGGCTTCGGCGATTACCTGGCCGAGGAGCCGCCGGTGCCGCCGCTGGCGGGACGCCTGAAGTGAAGCGCGTCGGCGCGATCACCATCGGTCAGACGCCGCGCGACGACATCGCGCGCGAACTCGAAAAGGTGCTGGGCCCCGGCGTGCGGATCGTGCTGGCCGGCGCGCTGGACGGGCTGTCGCGTGCAGAGATCGACGCGCTCGCGCCCGAGGTCGGCGACGCCGACGCGCTGATCACGCATCTGCGCGACGGCGGCAACGTGCTCGTCGCCAAGCGGCGGATCGTGCCGAGGCTGCAGGCGTGTCTGGACCGTCTCGCGGACGAGGTCGACGCGTTTGCGATTCTCTGCGCCGGCGTGTTTCCGCCCTTCAGCAGCGCGCGGCCGGTGCTGCTGCCCGAGCGCTGTCTGGCCGCGATGGTCGACGCGGTGTTCGATGGCCGGCGCCTCGGCGTCATCGTGCCGATCAAGGAGCAGCAGGCGTCGTCCGCCGAGCGCTGGTCACGTGTCGATCCCGGCGTGGTCGTGACCGTGGCGTCGCCCTACGAGGAGCTGGGCCACCTCGTGGCCGCGGCCGAAGAGCTGCGCCGCGGCGGCGTGAGTCTCGTGGTGATGGAGTGCCAGGGATTCACGGCCGCGATGAAGACGGTCGTGCGCGACGTGACCGGCGCGCCGGCGCTGCTGCCGACGACGGTGCTCGCGCGCTTCCTCGCTGAGCTGACTTAGCGGCCGCGCGGCCGACCCGCCGACAAGCCCGGCAGCTCGGCCGTCCAGCGCGGCAGCGGCGGAAACTGCTCGACGAGTCGTCCCTCGGCGTATGTCGCCACCGGCCGGAACGGCACGCTCACCGTGCTGTTGTCGAGCAAGAACGCCTTGTCGACGACACCGACCGCGGCGCTCAGGTTTTTCAGCGTGCGCGGAAATCGCGCGAAGAGCTTGTCGTTCGGGACGTCGTGGCCGCCGCGCGCGACGCGCGTCGCGACGCGGCTCACCGAGAGCGCGGGACTGGTCAGGCCGATGAACACGAGCAGCACGACGAATCCCGCGGCCCGCGCGCGCTCGATGAAATCGAGCTTCGCTCCGGCGGGATCCGAAAATACCGTCTCGGTGCAAAAGCCGAAGCGCAGATCGATGAGGTCGGCCCGGAGCCGCTCGGCCTCCTCGAAGGCGCGCCGGTCCAGCTGCGCGGGCCTCAGACGAGGCTCGGCTTCACGGATCATGCGCCCGATGTGATCCGCGTTGACGAAGAGCAGTCCCAGGCCCTGCAGGTATTCGGCGAAGAACGTCGACTTCCCGGCGCCGTTGGGGCCGGCCAGGACAATGAGAACCGGCCGCTCGTCAGCGGCGGCGGCGCGCAGCGATGCGGATGGGGGGACGCTCAACGAACGTTCGCCCCTCGAAGCGGCCGAGCGTGCGGCGGCCGTCGGACGCGATCTGGATCACGCCGGTGGGGTCCTCGGGGTCCGCTTCGTAGAGCGGTCCGCCCCCGGCGCGGATCCGGGTCTTGACCGACTCGCGGTCTGAGTCCTGCATCAGATGCGCGAGCACGGCTTCGACGTCATCGCGCCGGACCCAGGCGGGCAGCGCGAGCCGCTCACCGGCCCGCTTGAGCATGAGGACTTCGTTGTGGCCGGCGATGACTTCCACCGCGCGGCCGAGCGTGGCCCAGTGCTCGATCTGGGCCGTGACCGAACGGTGGGTCTCCTTCGCCTCAGCTTTGGCCCGGGCAAGCAGCCGGTCCGAGATCTTCACCGGTGCCGGCATGGCCCCTCCTTCCCGCCGGTAGCCTGATGCTACCCGCTGGTAGCAGATTACTACCGCAGGGCCACCTCCAACCATACCCGACGGCGGATACGGCCCGTGAGGCGCGACACGAGGTCGAGCAGGGTCACTTGCCAGCCGTACTTGGCCCGCAGCATCGCCCGCGCGTCGGCGATCTCGCGCGGATCCTGGGCGATCCTGGCCGTGCCCTCTCGCCATGGACCGTGTACGATGCCGCGCACGTCGCACGGCGCCACACGCACGCGCGTGTCGTGGCGCAGGCGCTTGACCTTGCCCGAGTCGCCGCCGGTGACGACCCACAGGCCGCCGCCCGCGACCGCGAACCAGATCGGCGTGCGCACCTCCGTGCCGTTGCGGCGGAACGTCGCGAGGCTCACGTAGCGCTCGCCCGCGAGATCCGCGGCAGACACGGCGTCAGCGCGTCAGCTCGCGGTCCAGCTCCCCGAGGCTGTCCGCGACGGCTTCCACGAGCCGGTCGACCTCGGCCGCGCTGATGCACAGCGGCGGCGCCAGGCGCACGACCTGCCCGCGCGCATAGACGATCGCGCCGCGCTCCCATGCCTTGCGGTCGATCTTCGCGACCTGCGCGGCATCGAGCGGCGTGCCGGACCCATCCGGCGCCACGAGCTCGGCGCAGACGAGCAGCCCGCGCCCGCGCACCTCGCCGACGATCCGGAGCTTGCCGACCGCGTCCTGCAGCCCGTCGAGGAGTCGCCGCCCCATGGCTTCCGCGTTGGCGACGAGGCCGTCCTTCTCCATGATCTGGAGATTCGCGAGCGCGGCCGCGCACGCGACGGGGTGCGCCGCGTACGTGTTGGGATGCACGACCTCGTGGGTGGACGTCTCGGAAAAGGCGTCGGCGAGCCGGCTGCGCGCGATCGTGCCGGATAGCGGCAGGTAGCCCGACGTGATGCCCTTGGCCACCGTCATGAGGTCGGGCACGACGCCCTCGTGCTCGACGCCGAACCAGCGTCCGGTGCGGCCGAAGCCGGTGATGACCTCGTCGGCGATCATCAGCACGTCGAGCTCGTCGCAGATCGCGCGCACCGCGCGAAGCCAGCCGACGGGCGGGATGATGAAGCCGCCCGACGACAGCACCGGCTCCATGATCACCGCCGAGACCGTGTCGGGCCCCTCGCGCAGGATCGCGTCGCGCAGCTCCGTCGCGCGGCGCTGGACGAGCTGGGCGTCGGTGCCCGCGCCGCGATCGCGGAACGGATATGGTGGCGCCACCTTCGTGAATCCCGCCGGCTGCAGCGCCGAGTAGGCGGCCGTCATGTGCGGCAGTCCGCACACGGCAAAGGTGCCCATGGTGGCGCCGTGGTAGCCGCCCTGCAGCGAGATCACCTTGTGCTTGGCGGCGCGGCCGCGCGCAATCCAGTAGTGCCGCGCGATCTGCATCGCGCGCTCGTTGGCCTCCGAGCCGCTCGTGGCGAACATCGTGTAGTCGAGGTCACCGGGGGTCAGCGTCGCGAGCTTCGCCGCCAGCTCGGCAGCCGGACGGTTCGAGAACTGGCGCGTCGTCGGGTAATACGCCAGGCGCACGGTCTGCTCGGCGATGGCCTCCGCGATCTCGCGCCGTCCGTGGCCCACGTTGACGACGGCGAGGCCGGCAAAGCCGTCCATGAGCTTCTTGCCGTCCTCCGTCCACACCCACACGCCTTCGCCGCGATCGATGACGAGCTCCTGATCGGACAGCCACGCGTGGTCCTGTGTCTTGTGCGTCCACAGATGCTTGATCGAGCTCGCCGAAGTCGTCATCACGCCTCCCGTGGCAGGAATGCGCTTACGGTAGCACGCGCCTGTCGAAACGCCGATAGTGCTCGGCCAGCTGCGCGGCCGCCGAGCGCACGTCGGGATGCCGGCGCGCCGCGACGTACGCCTCGCGTGTGGCCGCGTCGTTGAAATCGACGTGATCGTCGCAACACATCAGCGAGCGGGGATCGCTCACGTGCGGCAGGCCGAGCGCATGACCCAGCTCGTGCGCGAGCACCTGGTACACGAGGATTTCGCGGGTGACCTGGCCGCGCGGCTTCGGCGCCATGATCCCGATGCGGACGGGCACGTGGGTCACGCCGCCATCGCTCTCGAGCTCGGTCACGCCCATGAGACGCCCGGCGCCGGCCGGATCGACCTCGATGCGCACCTGCGCCTCGTCCGCGCGCGGCACGCGCGTGAAGACGCTCACGCCGAGGACGTCGCGCGCCAGCGCGTTCCAGTCGTCGACCGCGCGTGTGGCGGCTTCGTCGAGGGCGCCGTCGCCGAACGAGGCCAGATGGACGGGCAAGGGCAACCGCTCGCGCGGATGACCATCGGCGCCGGTCAGCGTGGTGTTCGAAGCGACGGCGACGCTGCTCCACAGCGCCAGCGCCACCGCCAGCAGCGCGCGCCTCACCCCTCCACGCTCACCGTGATCGCGACGCACGCGATGATCGTGTCGCCAACCGGCACGCGCAGCCCGCCCTCGACCGCGCGCACGCTCACCTCGCCGTGGGGCAGCTCGCGCTTCACCGCGGCGACGTCGACCGCCTTGGGATCCGGCACGCCGACGGTCACGTCGACGAGCATGCGGCCACCGCGCGCGCGGATGTCGGCGAAGAACGGCAAGCTGGAGTGGCGGATCGCGTCGGAGACCGCGCGCCGCGCCGCCGTCGTCGCATCCGCGCCGTGAACGTCCACGCCCATTCCGAACTCGAGCACGTAGGGTTTCGCCATGGCGGTATCGTACGATGACCGGGCATGCTCGCGCCGCGCTGGCGGGTGGTCGTCTCGCTCTTCGTCGTCACCTCGTGCATCGCCACCGCGGTGTCGACGTTCGGCGTCTTCTTGCCGGTCCTCGCCGACACATTCGGCTGGAGCCGCGGCGCGGTGTCGGTCGTGCTGTCGATCAGCCTCATGCTGGGCGGTGTCGCCGCCTTTCCCGTCGGCCGCATCGCCGATCGCCACGGCCCGCGTGTGGTCCTGGCGGTCACGGTGGCCATCGGTGCGGTCGGCTTCGTGCTCAGCGCGGCCATCGACGCGCTGTGGCACCTCTATCTCTCGTACGGCGTCCTCGTCGGCATCGGCATGTCGTCGATCTACGTGCTCACCGCGGCGACGGTGGCGCGCTGGTTCGAGGCGCGCCGCGGATTGGCGCTGGCCATCGTGCTGAGCGGCTTCAATCTCGGCTGGCTCACCGGCGGACCGCTGGCGGCGTTTCTCATCGGCCACTGGGGCTGGCGAACCGCCTACCTGGTCCTGGGCGTGCTCGTCGCCGCCGTCGGCGTGCCCGTGAGTCTCACCGTGCGCTATCCACGCGTCATGCAGCCGCGCGCCGTCATCGCCGCCGCGCCCGCCGCGGCGCGCCGCGCGGCGTTCGGCGATACGCGTCTCTGGTTCTTCGTCACCGCGTGGTGCTTCCTCGGCCTCGTCTTCATGATGGTGACGGTGCACAGCGTGTCGTACGCGCGCGATCGCGGCCTGCCGCTCGAGCAGGCCTCGCTGGCCCTGTCGGCATTCGGCATCGGCGCCGTCTCGGGCCGATTGCTCGCCGGCGCCGCCGCCGACCGCTTCGGCGCCGTCCGCACCATGCGCGTGTGCCTGCTGATCCAGTGCGGCGCGCTGGCCGCGCTCCTGATGGGCTTGCCGACGTGGACGGTCGTCGGAACGCTGCTGTTGTTCGGGCTCGGGGCCTCGGGCGCGGACAACACGTTCGTCAAAGCCGTTTCCGACGTGTTCGGCCTGGCGGCCCTGGCGACGATCATGAGCGTCGTCGGCCTCGGCTGGCGCAGCGGCGCGGCGATCGGCCCCGCGCTGGCCGGCTTCGTGTACGACGTGCGCGGCTCGTACACGCCGTCGTTCGCGTTCGCGGTCGTCGCGCTCGTCGTCGGCTGGATGCTGTTCCGGCTCGGGAGCGCACCGGGACGCGCTAGGTCAGCACCATCTGCGTCTGGATCGTGAGCGACAGCAGCCGGCCCGACTCATCGGTCACGCGCGTCTGCCACACCTGAGTGCGCCGGCCGCGATGCAGCGGCGTGGCCTCGGCGCGGACGGTTCCCGATTTTCCGGCGGCGAAGAAATTCGTCTTGGACTCGAGCGTCGTCGTACCGGCGCCCGCCGGAAGGTTGAGGAACGTCGCGGCCGCGCCCACGGTGTCCGCGAGCGCCATCAGGGTCCCGCCGTGCAGCGCGCCGCCGACGGTGGTCAACGCGGGCCGGTGATCCAGCTCCGCCATCACGCGCTCGGGCGTCGCCTCCACGAAGCGGATGCCGAGATGCTCGGCGAGCGTTCCCTTGTGCACGCTTTGAAGATCCACGGGCCACCTCCGCGCGCAGCATCGCCGCGCCGCGCCGTTCGCTCAATTACCTCGCGGGTAATGTCCCCCATGACGCCGGGATGCTAGCATCCGCGCCGTGGAGAAAACGATCCAGGCGGGGGGGTTCGGGCGGCTGCTGCGCGAGTGGCGCACGCGGCGCGGCATGAGCCAGCTCGACCTCGCGGTGGAGGCCGGCGTGTCGTCACGCCATCTGAGCTTCGTCGAGACCGGGCGCGCGTCGCCGAGCCGCGAGATGGTGGTGCTGCTGGCCCGCGCGCTCGACGTGCCGTTCCGCGATCGCAACGATCTGCTGACGGCGGCGGGATTCGCCGCCATCTACCGCGCCACGAGCCTCGACGCCCCCGCGCTCGCGCAGGCACGGCGGGCGCTCGACTACATCCTGCGCCAGCAGGAGCCCTACCCCGCGCTCGTGCTCGACCGCCACTGGAACGTGCTGAAGGTCAACGAGGGCAGCGCGCGCGTGCAGGCGCTCTTTCTCGACGCGGCGAGCGTCGCGGCGCTGGGGCCGCCGAACGCGATGCGCCTCATGTTCCATCCGAAGGCGTTCCGCCCGTGGATCGTGAACTGGGAGCCGACGGCCGCGTCGCTCATCCAGTGGCTGCATCGTGACGTGGCCACGGGTTTCGCGGACGCGGAGACGCGTGCGCTGCTGGAGGAGCTGCTCTCGTATCCGGATACTCCGCGGCAGTGGCGCGCGCTCGACCTCGACGCGTCTCCCGCGCCCTTTCTGCCCATCGAGTTCCGCAAGGACGATCTCGTGCTCCGATATTTCACGACACTCACCATGCTGGGCACCCCTCACGACATCACCCTGCAGGAGGTGCGTGTCGAGAGCTTTTTCCCCGCCGACGAGGTGACGGAGAGAGCGACGGCCGCCCTCTCCGCCCGGCTGTCGCTCTAAGCTTTCGCGGAGCGACGCGAGACTTCCTGCGCCGCCTCGAGCGCCTCTTCTTTCTCCGGAGCGCGGAACGCCATCGAGCTGAGCGTCACCACACCCACGAGGTGGTCCTGGTCGTCCAGGACCGGCAGCCGACCCACCTGCGCCTGGGCCATCGTCTGCATCGCCTGCTCGGTGCTCCACTCGGGATGCGCGACGATGGCGTTGATCGAGAGACAGTCGCCGACGGCGGTACTGGCGGGATCCGCCTCGCGCGCGACGGCGCGAACGACGATGTCGCGGTCGGTGATGACGCCGAGGACCTTGCCCTCTTGCACCACCGGCAGCATTCCGACATTCGCGTCTTCCATCGCGCGCGCCGCGTCGGTGAGCGACGCCGCCGGCTCGATGCTCACGACGTCCTTCACCATGATGTCACGTACTTTTCGCGCCGATCGCCCCTGGCGCTTGGCCATGATGCGTCCTCCCTTCAGGCTCGAACCCGAGCGGATGGAAGCGAGCGAACGACATGCCATCGAGTGCGGCTGGCCGCGCGCTTGCACGTCGATGTCTCGCCCCTATCGGGCTGAGGAGGTTTGACATGCTTACGTTGAGATGGAAGTCGACGGCCCTCATTGCAATGATTGCCGCGCTGGCGCCGGCCGCGGCGCTCGGCGCCGCGGAGCCGACCATCAGCGACGTGGCCGGCTGTAACCAGGAAGCGGCGCAACGCACGGGCGCCAACGCGCTGCCCGCGCCCCCAGGCGCACCGGGTCGCGAGCTCGCCCAGCGCGCGCCCGACGGCAGCCGAGAGCCGCGCGAATTGCCGGCGCACGGCGGTGTTCCCGTGGCCGGCAAACCGGGTGAGCGCGTGGTGCGGCCCGGCGACGACGCCGCGTCGGGCGGGCTCAAAACCGACCCCAGCGGCTCGGTGATCACCCAGTCGCCCGACCCGTTGCTCAAGGGCATGGACGCCGAGAAGGCGAACGACCCGGCGTACCGCGACGCCTACCGGCAGTGCATGCGGACCAAGCTCGCGCGCTGATCGATCGGCGCGCACGGCTTATACTGCGTGCGCGCCATGCCGCGGATCAACGAGCACTATCTGAACCTCCGCGCCGCGTATCTCTTCGCCGAGATCCGGCGACGGCAGGCGGCGTACGCCGCCGCGCATCCGGCCGCGCGCGTCATCGACCTCGGCGTCGGTGACGTCACGCGGCCGCTGCCGCCGGCCGTCGTGCAGGCGTTGCACGAAGCCGCCGACGACATGGCGCGGCCGAACACGTTCAAAGGGTACGGCCCGTATGTCGGCTACGAATGGCTGCGCGCCGATATCGCCGCCCACGAATTCGGTCCACGCGGCGTCACGCTGACGCCCGATGAGATCTTCATCAGCGACGGCGGCAAGACCGACAGCGCCAACCTGCAAGAGATCTTCGCCACGGACTGCGTCGTCGGCGTGATGGATCCGGTCTATCCCGTCTACGCCGACGCCAACGTGGTGGCCGGCCGCACCGGCGCCGCCGACGCGGCAGGGCGATACGCCGGCATGGTCTACCTCCCGTGCGTGGCGGAGAATGCGTTCCAGCCCGCGTTGCCCGAGCGTCCCGTCGACCTCATCTATCTGTGCTACCCGAACAATCCCACCGGCGCCGTCGCGACGCGCGAGGCGCTGGCGCGATGGGTGGAGTACGCGCGCGCGCACCGAGCGGTCATCTTCTACGACGCCGCGTACGAGGCGTACATCGCGGACGAGGATGTGCCGCACTCGATCTACGAGATTCCGGGCGCGCGCGAGGTCGCGATCGAGTGCCGCTCGTTCTCGAAGAACGCCGGATTCACCGGCATGCGGCTGGCGTACACCGTGGTGCCGAGAGAAGCGATGGGCGGCAGCGCTGACGGACGTGCGCACAGTCTCAATGCCCTCTGGGCGCGCCGCGTGAACATGAAATCGAACGGGGCGCCCTACGTCATCCAGAAGGCTGCCGCCGCCGTGTACACGCCCGAGGGTAGCAAGCAGATGCGCGCGCTCATCGACTTCTACATGGCGAACGCGCGGGTGATCCGCGACGGGCTCGCCGCCGCGGGCTTCACGGTCTACGGCGGCCGGCACGCCCCGTACATCTGGTTCCGCACGCCACCCGGCGTGTCGTCGTGGGATTTCTTCGATCGCCTGCTGACCGAGGTGCAGATCGTCGGCGCGCCGGGCGCCGGGTTCGGGCCGAGCGGCGAGGGCTACTTCCGGCTCACCGCATTCGGCTCGCGCGAGCAGACCGAGGAGGCGGTGGAGCGCATCCGCGCGCGGCTCGCGCCTTGATGCGCACGCTCACCGTCGGTCGTCTTCGGATCGACGCCGTCGTCGAGCGCGCGGGTCCGACGCGGCCGACCTGGCTGCTGCCGGACGCCTCACCGGAGGCCGTCGAGCGCCACCGCGCGTGGCTCGCGCCGCACTTCCTCGACCACAAGGGCCGCTTCCTGCAGTCGATCCACACGTTCGTCGTGCGCGCGTCCGGGCTCACCGTGCTGGTCGACACGTGCGTCGGCAACGACAAGGATCGCGGTGGGCGCGCGCCGTTCCACATGATGCGCACGACGTTCCTCGACGATCTGCGCGCCGCGGGCGTGGCGCCCGAGGCGGTGGACGTGGTGATCTGCACGCATCTGCACATCGACCACGTCGGCTGGAACACGCGGCTCGACAACGGCCGCTGGGTGCCGACGTTTCCGCGCGCGCGCCACCTGTTCGCACGGCGCGAGTGGGAGCACTGGTCGAGCGAGCGCGACGACGACACGCGGCGGATCATGGCCGACAGCGTTCAACCCGTGCTCGACGCAGGACTGGCGAGCCTGGTCGAGATGGACCATCGCGTCAGCGACGAGATCTGGCTCGAGCCAACGCCCGGCCACACGCCGGGGCATGCCAGCGTGCGCCTGGCGTCAGGCGGCCAGGACGCGGTGATCACCGGCGACCTGATGCACCACCCGATTCAGATCGCCGAGCCACAGTGGTGCAGTCACTTCGACGTGGACCTCGAGATCGCGCGCAAGACACGGCGCGCGTTCTGCGAGCGCTACGGCGACGGCGCCGTCGTCGTGCTCGGCACCCACTTCCACGATCCCACCGCCGGCCGCATCGTGCGCCACGGCGACGCGTGGCGCTTCGAGGTGCCGTCCCGCTGACGACTTGCCGACGCACGCGGACACCCGTACCCTGTCCGGCGCCACGACACCGGTTCCCACGCGCGGACGTCCCATAGGAGGAGCAGATGGCGGTTGCCGAGGGCAAGAAAGCGCCGGACTTCACGCTGGACGACGCCGCCGGCAAGAAGGTCTCGCTCGCCGACTTCCGCGGCAAGGACGTCGTCGTGTATTTCTATCCCAAGGACGACACGCCGGGATGCACCAAGGAGGCGTGCGGCTTCCGCGATCTGAACAAGGAGCTGCAGAAAGCCGGCGTCGTCGTGCTCGGCGTATCCGCCGACTCGGGCGAGTCGCACACGAAGTTCGCGCAGAAGTACCGCCTGCCGTTCACGCTGCTATCCGATCCCGATCGCAAGGTGATGACGGCCTGGGGCGCGTACGGCGACAAGATGATGTACGGCAAGAAGACGAAGGGCGTGATCCGGTCAACGGTATGGGTCGGCCCCGACGGCGTGGTGCGCAAGCAGTGGAAGAAGGTGGCCGACGCCGCGAAGCATCCCGAGCAGGTGTGGGATGTGGTGCGAGGGGGCGCATGACCGACTACAGCGCGATCGAGCGGCGCCTGCGCGAGCGTCTCGGTCTGCCGCGACGGCCGGTGGCCGTCGCGTTCCGCGAGACCCCGCCGGCGGGCGTGAAGCAATTCTCCGGATCGGAGCCCTCCGGATGCTCGTTCTGGCGGCTCGCGATGGAGGGGCGCGCGTTCTACACCGTGCCGGCCGACCACTATAACTGTCCCGTCGGCAGTCACACGCACAACATCCCGCTGCCGGCCGAACGCGCCAATGAGCTGCCGCAGGTGCTCGAGGTCATGACCGGCCTCGGGTATCTCAAGATGGACGAGGTGCCGGGGATCCCGCGCCTGCCGAAAACGCCGGGGGCCATCGTCTATGCCCCGCTCGGCGACACGCCGGTCGATCCGGACGTCGTCATCTTCATCGGCCCGCCGGGTCGGCTCATGCTGCTGCAGGAGGCGGCGATTCGCGCCGGCGTGGCCGCGCGCGTGCCGTCCCTCGGCCGGCCCACGTGCATGGCGCTGCCGGCCGCGCTCGCGGGTGGCGCGGTGGCGAGTACCGGCTGCATCGGCAATCGCGTCTACACGGGCACCGGCGACGACGAGCTCTACGTCGCCGTTCCCGGCCGCGACGTCGCGCGCGTCGCCGAGGAGGCAGAAACGATCGCGAAAGCCAACGCCGCGCTCGCGGAGTATCACCGTGGGCGGCGCACGTCGCTGGCCTCCGAGTAGGAGTCGCGGTGAAGCTGAAGAAAGGGTTCCGCCAGCTCGTCGACGAGGCGAAGAGCCGCATCACGACGATCGGCATCGACGAGGCGAGCCGCCGGCACGGGCGCGACGACGTCGTGTTCGTCGATCTGCGGGACGTGCGCGAGCTCGAGCGCGAAGGCCTGATCCCCGGCGCCTTCCACTGCCCGCGCGGCATGCTCGAGTTCTGGATCGATCCCGACAGCCCCTACCACAAGGACGTGTTCGCCTCGGGCAAGGAGTTCGTCTTCTACTGCAATGGTGCGTGGCGCTCGGCACTGGCGGCGGATGTCGCGCAGCAGATGGGCCTCCCGCGCGTCGTCGAGATGGATGGCGGCTTTACCGCATGGAAGAACGCCGGCCTCCCCGTGGCACAGCGCACGAAGAAGCCGGCGTCCTGAGGTCGCGGCGAGGCGACTGACTACTTCTGTCGTGGCGAGGCCGCGGGGCTGCTCTTGCCCGTGACGCTTGCGGACACCTGCTTGGCCTGGTCCTGGTGCTCCTTCAGCGTGGGCAGCGTCTTGGACGCCCACGCCTTCAGGTCGGCATCCTTGCCCGAGTCGGCTTGCTTCTGGAACGCCTTCACGTCCTTGTCGTGGTCCTTGACCATTTCCTTCATGTACTCGCGATCGAAGTCCGCGCCGTTCAGCTTGGACAGCCGATCGTAGAGCCGCTGGTGGCCGCGGTCGAGCGCGCTGGGCAGCTGCACGCCCTTCTGCGACGCGAGCTGCTTGAGCTCGTCGTTCGCCTTGGCGTGATCGGCGGCCATCCGCTTCCCGAACTGCTTCACGCCGTCCGAGGCCGCGTGCTGTTCGGCGAGCTGGCCCATCTGGACCTCGGCCATTCCGCCGGCGGCGGCGTCCTTCATGAATTTCTCGTCGGCATGCGCCAGCTTCGAATTGTGCGACTCCTTCGCCGTGCCGCGCGCCGGAGTCTGCGCCGACGCGAGGGCCGGCACGGCGATCAAAAGGCCCACGAGCGCGATCCCCGTCAATGAATTCCGCATGTCACCCACTCCTTCTGTTGTAGGGGTATCTCCCAAACCCACTCAACACGGCAGCAAGCAAGAGGCCACACGGAACCCCAGGTTCGTTGAAAAAATGACAGGCTGCGCTACGGACGGCGGAAGTCGCCGGCGACGACGCGCCGACCGATCTGGCGCAGCTCGGAACGATCATCGGTCGCCAACCCGCGGCCGGGAATGCGCAGGACGGTGTCCTGACACGACGTCGTGATCGTCTCGCCAGGCTTGAGGCCGAGCCCGCGCGGCGTCTCACCCGCCTGCACCGCGCGGATGCCGTCGCGAACGATCTTGCGGAGCATGATCACGCCGCGGTCGGTCGACGCCAGGTGCTCGAGGTCGTGCACCGCAATCGTTCGCTGGCTCGACTGCGCGTCATAATCGCCGGGCCGTCGCTGCCGTTCCTCGTAGGGACGGTCCGCAGACTGGCCAAAACCCGGTTGCGCGATCTGCGCGGGCGTGAGTCCCCACGCCGGGTCGATCTGGGCGAGCTCGAAGTTCAGCGTGCGCGTGTCGTCGACCGGGACCGCCCACCGGATGACGACGGGCCGCGAGGCGATGCGCTCCGACGCCGCCTCCTCGATCTCGCGCGTGAATTGGTGGACGTTGGGCGCCATGAAGTCGCAGACGCGCACCCACACGAAGTCGCCGACGCGTCGCGTGGCGACGTAAATCATCCCGTAGCCGGTCTCCTGCCATTCGAGCTCGGCCAGCTCGCCGAAGGCCGCGGTGAAGTGATAGCCGCTGCTGATCGCATGCAGAAACGACGTGTGCACCGGGTCCATCGCGTTGTCCTTCACCTGGAGCCAGTTGCACGGCAGCAGGAACTGCGCGGCGGGGTGAAGCTCGAGCCCGGGCACGTCGAACGTGTCGTACATCGGAAACGCGGGCCTGGCGTCCGGCGGGCCCATGTACGCGAAGACGAGGCCACAGAACTCGAGCGTCGGATAGGCGCCCTGGCAGAGCCGGTGCCGCAGCGTGCTGTCGGCGGGCTCGCCGGGGGTCTCGAGAATCCGACCATCCACGTCGAACACCCAGCCGTGATAGCAGCAGCGGATGCCGCGTGGCTGAAGCACGCCGAATTCGAGCGACGTGCCGCGATGCGTGCAGTGCAGCTGAAGCAGCCCGACCCGTCCCGAACGGTCGCGAAAGACCACGAGGTCCTCGCCCATGATCCGGATGCGGCGGGGCACGTCCCCGAGGTCGCGCACGAACGCGACCGGCTGCCAGAACCGCCGCAGGTACTCGCCGCACGGCGTGCCGGGACCGGCGCGCGTCAGCAGCGGATCGGCGTCGGGCACGCTGCGCGTGTGCCACGCGCCGAACGGGACGTCGAGGAAGTCGCGCATCGGTGGGTCATGGTACCGCACACGTCCTCGGGCGCGCCGCCACGCGGATGAGGCAGGTCCGGGCGGATCGCCCGGACCGCAACCCGCGAATTTCGCGAGTGGCGCGGCTTTTCGTGTGGCACTGCGCTTGCCGCTGCGACGCAGCGGACAGGGGCTTGGCGTGCACCGCGAGCGAGAGGAGGCAGTCATGTTCAAGCGAGTGCTCTTCGGCGGGATGTTCGTCCTGTCCGCCACCGCAGCCATCTCGGCAACCGTCGTCGCCGCGAACAGCCTCACCGAGCGCCTCGACGGCCGAATGACGATTCTCAAGACCGATCTCGCCACGGGTCGGTTCCTGTGTGTCGAGCACCGACACTGGACCCCGGTGGTGAAGTCCGACCTGCGCGGGCTGCAGCCCGGTGACATCGTGCGGGTCGACCTGCAGCGCGGCGGTCCCGCCCACCTCGTACGGCTGCGCACCGCCGCCGAGGAACTCCGCAGTCCCGAACAGTAGCTGAACCGGATCGCGCGCGCGGGGGGGCTCGCGCGCGCGATCCAACACACGCGGCAGCGGGCGAAACCTCGCCACTGGCTCGAGAGTCACCACCCCCTCCTGCGGCCATCCTCACGACATGGGCAGTACGTTGACTCCGCGCGCCCCTACCCGTGGGGTAACACGTCTGGCATGCCGGTCGCACTGATGAGCCCGCGGGAGGAGACGGCAATGCTCAAACGAGTGTTCTTCTGCGGTGTGTTCGTGCTGTCCGCGCTCGCGACCATCTCGGCGACCGTCGTCGGGGCGAGCAGCCTGACCGAGCGCCTGGGAAGCGCTCGGATGACGATCCTCAAGACGGATCTCTCCACGGGCCGGTTCCTGTGCGTCGAGCATCGGAGCTGGACGCCCGCCGCGACGTCCGATCTGCGGGGGGTACAGCCCGGCGACATCGTTCGCGTGAACGAGCGTGGTGGCGAGACTCGGCTCGTGCTGCTCCGCACGGCGTCCGAGGAGCTCGGCAGCCCCGAGTAAGTCGGCGCGGCATCGCGCGCGGCTAATACCCGCGCGCGCGATCCACGAGGTTCAGCAGCGGTGTTCCCGTCCGGAAGCGCCTGAGGTTCTCCGCAAACAGCTCCGTGCACCGGTCGTCATACGAGGGCAGGAATCCGGAAACGTGCGGGGAGACGATCACGTCGTCGAGCCCGTACAACGGATGCCCCGGCGGCGGAGGCTCTTCGTCGAAGACGTCGACCGCCGCGCCGGCCAGCCGCCCGGCCTTCAGCGCCGCCGCCAGCGCAGCCTCGTCCACGGTGGCGCCGCGGCCAACGTTGACGAAGAACGCCGATGGCTTCATGGCGTCGAGCTCGGCGGCGCCGATCATCGCGCGCGTCTCGCCGGTGAGCGGCGCGCACATCACCACCACGTCGGACCGCGCGAGCATCTCGCGCAGCTGGGCCGGAGCGAACCATGCCTCCGGCAGCATCCCCTCGGGATCGCCGGTCCCGGACAGTCGATAGCCATCATCCGCACGACGTGACGGGTCGCGCTTGCACGCGAGCACGCGCATGCCGAGCGCGGTCGTGGCCATGCGCGCCAGCTCGCGGCCGATGCTGCCGTAGCCGATCACACCGAGCACGGCCCCGCGCAGCTCGGTCGGCACGAACAGTGGCCAGCGTTGCGCGTCGGGCGGCCAGAGACCTTTCATCCGCCACTCGACCATCCGCGGCACGCGATGGGCGAGCGCGAGAATCACCGTCAGCGCGTATTCGGCGATCGTGGCCGCATGCACGCCACTGGTCGTCGTGATGGCGATCGCGCTCTTCGTGTACAGCGGATGCTCGTGCAGCGCGTTGATGCCGGCCATGTGGACCTGCACCCACTTGAGCCGCGGCGCGCGCGCCAGATCGCGCGGCGGATCGCCCGCGTACAGGACGTCGACGCCGCTGTAGTCCGCGCGCGCGGGGTCCGCGGCGGAGACCGCGATGTCCGGTGCCAGCGCACGCAGCCGATCGAGCCGCGCCTCGCCGAACGGCATGGTGACCAGCACGTTCAACACGTGGCGGATGGTATCATCCGCGCTCATCGAAGGAGGCCCGCCATGTGCTTCGTGGACGATGCATCGCTCGCCGCGCATCACGTCTCGCGCCGCGGTCTGCTCGCGGCGGGCCTCGCCGCCGGCGCCGCCCTCGCCGCCGGTGGGCGCCCGCTGCTGCTGCCCGGCGTGGCCGAGGGTGCGGAGACGGCGCCGGCGAGCGGCGGGCCCGGCAGCGCCGGGGTGAACTTCAGATGGTTCGGCACCAACGGGTGGGAGATCCGCTTCGCCGGCAAGACGATCCTGTTCGATCCGTGGTTCAACCGCTTCACGTCCGGCTTCTTGCAGAACAAGCTCGACCCCAACGCCGTCCTGCCGACCGACACGACGCTGATCGATGCGCAGGTGAAGAACGCGGACCAGATCCTCATCGGCCACGGCCACTGGGACCACTTCGCCGACATTCCGTACATCGCGAAGAAGACGAACGCGATGGTCATCGGCTCCGAGACGCACGCCAACCTCCTGCGCGCCGCCGGCGTGCCCGAGGGCAAGATCGTGCAGGTGAAGGGCGGCGAGCACATGCAGTTCGACGGCTACACCATCGAGGTCTTCCCGAGCGTGCACTCGATGGGCGGAACGAAGAAATATGCCGTCCCCGGTCACCTCGTGTCGCCGCCGGCGACGGCGCCGACGAAAGTCGGCGACCTGCCCGAAGGCGACACGCTCGTCTATGTCCTGACCATCGGCGGCAAGTACAGCGTGTTTCTGATGAGCTCGGGCAACTACATCGAACGGGCGATCGCCGGGCTCAAGCCCGACGTCGCCCTCGTCGCGCCGCTGTTCTCGAACAACACGCACGCGTTCACGCCCCGCCTCATGAAGGCGCTCAACTATCCGCGGCTGGTCCTGCCCACGCACTGGGACAACTTCGAGGCGTCGCTCGCGGAGCCGCCTCAAGATCTGCGCACCATCTACGGCGACCCCGCCAACCTCGATCTCTGGGTCAAGGAGATGCGAACGGTATCGCCCAGGACGAAGATCGTGACGCTGAACTATTTCGGCGCGTACGCGCCGTAACACGTACGCGCCGGCACGGGAGGATCGCTCATGAGACTCGGGTGCCGCGCGCCGCTCATCGCCCTCCTCGTCGTTGTCGTCCTCGCCCTGGCGTCGACCGCCGCCGCGCAGGAGACACCCCGCATGGGCGGCGTGCTCAAGGTCGCCTCCATCGGCGAGCCGCCGACGCTCGACATCCAGGCGACGACGACCACGCTCACGTACGAGATCATGTGGCACGTCTACGAGCCGTTGTTCACCCATGACCGCGCCTGGAATCCGATTCCCATGCTGGCCGACAACGACGTGGTGAGCGACCGTGGGCTGCGCCACACGATCACGCTGCGGCGGGGCGTGAAGTTCCACAACGGCAAGGAGATGACGGCGGCGGACGTCGTCGCATCGCTCAAGCGCTGGGGCCAGGTGGCGACGCAGGGCAAGGTGATCTGGCCCGGTGTGGAAAGCATCGAGGCCAAGGATCCCTACACCGTGGTGCTCGGCCTCAAGCAGCCCTCCGGATCGTTGCTCTACGCGCTGTCCGACCCGTCGGCGATGATCTATCCGAAGGAAGTGGTGGACGCGGCCGGCACGGACCCGATCAAGGAGCACATCGGCACCGGGCCGTATCGCTTCGTCGAGCACAGGCCGGACCGCCACATCAAGCTCGTGCGCTTCAAGGACTATGCGGCGCGGCCCGAGCCGCCGAACGGCTTCGGCGGCAAGCGCACGGCGTGGCTCGACGAGATCCTCTTCATCCCCGTGCCCGACACGGCGGTGCGCCAGGCCGGAGTGGAGACCGGCGAGTATCACCACGCGATGTTCATGAAGCAGGACAACTGGGACCGTATCAAGGCGATGCCGCAGCTCGAGTCGCGGATCGTCAAGCCGCGCGGTTGGACGCTGATCTCGCTGAATCACAAGAGCGGTCTCATGACGAGCCGGCCGCTGCGTCAGGCGGTGCAGGCGGCGCTCGATATGGAACCGATCATGATCGCCGCCTTCGGCCACAAGGACTTTTATCGTCTCAGTCCGGCGCTGTTCTTCCCCGAGCAGCCGGCGTGGCACGTGAACGCCGGCGCGCCGCTCTACAACCAGCGCGATCGCGAAAAGGCCAAGCGCCTGATGAAGGAGGCCGGCTACACCGGCCAGACCGTGCGCTGGATCAGCACGCGCGAATACGAGTTCATGTACAAGTCGTCGCTGGTGGCCAAGCAACAGCTCGAGGCCCTCGGCTTCGTCATCGATCTTCAAGTCGTCGACTGGGCGACCCTCAATCAGCGTGTCCAGAAGCCGGAGCTGTGGGAGGCGTATGTGACCGGCTATCCCCTCAATCCCGATCCCGCCCTCCACGTCGCCTTCCGCTGCTCGTTCCAGGGCTGGTGGTGCAACGAGGAGAAGGAGCGCCTGATCGCCGAGATGCGGCAGGAGAGCGACGCGAAGAAGCGCAAGGCCCTCCTGGAGCGCGTCCAGACGATTCATTACGAGGACGTGGGCCAGGTGAAGCTGGGCGACTACAACACGCTCGACATTGCCCGCAAGGAGCTCCGCGGCGACTTCCGCACCGCTCCGCGGATGTATTTCTGGAATACATGGCTGGCACGGTAGAGTCTGCGTGAGTCCCCACCGTCCGAGGCAAGCCTATGCATGATCACATCACCGGCGTCGAGGCGATTGCGCTCGACATTCCGCTGAGGAAGGACTTCGGCGGCAGCACGTACCACGTGCTCAAGCGCAGCACGGTCATCACGCGCGTGCGCACGCAGGACGGGCTGGTGAGCGAGGTCTACAACGGCGACAACCGCAGCCATGGCGGCGAGATCGTCCGGATCATCCACGAGGAGCTGGCGCCGCTCGTCCGCGGCGGCAGCATCTTCGAGGGCGAGCGGCTCTGGGGCGCGATGTTCGCGCTCAGCCACGCGCAGCGCGATCGCAAGACGCTGCTGGAGGCGATTGCGTGCGTCGACTGCGCGATCTGGGACCTCGTCGGCAAGGCGGTCGGGCGCAGCGTTCGTGAGCTCCTCGGCGGCCATCGCACCGAACTGCCCATCATCTCCATCGGCGGCTACTACATGGAGGGCAAGACCGAGGCGGACATCGGCCGGGAGATGGAGGCGTACCGGCGCGCGGGCATGGCGGGCTGCAAGTTCAAGGTCGGCGGCCTGACGCCCGAAGACGATGCCCATCGCGTGGAGGCGGCGCGCCGCGCCGCCGGTCCCGATTTCGTGCTCGCCGTCGATGCCAATCGCGGGTGGAGCGCGCCGGACGCGATTCGCTTCGCGCGGCTCGTCGAAGGCCTGGACATTCGCTGGTTCGAGGAGCCGTGTCACTGGTACGACGACGGGGCACTGATGGCGCGCGTGCGGCAGGCCACGCGGATTCCGGTGACCGCCGGTCAGAGCGAGATCACGAGCCACGCCATTCGCCGCTTGATCGACGCGGGCGCCGTGGACCTCGTGAACTACGACGCCTCGGAAGGCGGGGGCGTCACGGACTGGCGCCGCGCGGCGGGACTCTGCCACGCGGCGGGTGTGCAGATGGCCCACCACGAGGAGCCGCAGATCGCGCAGCACCTGCTCGCCGGAGTCGCGCACGGCACGTACGTCGAGTGCTTCGCCGATCCCGAGCGCGATCCCATGTGGCAAGCCGTCTGGGCCAACCGGCCGCCGATCAAGGACGGCATCATGACGGTGTCGAGCGATCCCGGCTTTGGCATCGTGCTCGACGAGTCGCTGGTCCGGCGCTACCGCACCGGCTGACGTCGCGCACGCGGAGAGAGACTCATGGCCGACCTCGCAATGCTCGACCGCACGTACGACTTCATCATGCGGCGCCTCATCGCGGAGGGCCGCGCGCCGCATCACACGGAGATCGCCGCCGGGCTCGGCGTGCCGCCCGCCGACGGGCTGCGTTTTTTGCGGGACCTCATGGCGGTGGGACTGCCGAACTGGCTACATCCCGACACCGACCTCATCGCGTCATTTCCTCCGTTCAACAATCTGCCCACGCAGTACCGGCTCGGCGTGGGCGGCGAGTGGAAGTGGTTCGCGCAATGCGGCCTCGAAGCGCTCGCCGCGTGCTGGGCGTTTCCCGGGAGGACGGTGGAGATCAACGCGCCGTGCCTGGATTGCGGGCGGCCGCTCGACGTGGCCGTGCGGGACGGGCGGATCGAGCGCGCCGTGCCCGCCACCATCCGGTTTTACGTCTCCGTGCCGGTGCGCGACTGGCGGGTGAACCTCACCTATACCTGAGGCCACATGAACCTCTTCCGGTCGGAAGAGGACGCGCGGCGCTGGACGGAGTTCGTGCCGGGCAGCGAGGCGGGCATCCTCACGCTCGAGCAGGCGATGGCCATCATGAGCACGCCGCGCCAGCAGAATCGATTCGACGGCCACTATGTCTCGTCGGCGCCGGGCTCCGCCGCGGCGTTCTTCGCGAAGCTGCGCGAAGTGACAGGCGGCGATCCGTACTGGGCGCCGCCGGCCACGTAAACGCGACCATCGAGCACTCGCTCGGTATCGTATTTTGCACGCGCGGCGCGGTCGGCACATCGCGACACTCGCGACATGGGACTCACGTACGTCGAGGCGGTGGTCAGCGGTCCGACCGGCCGTTCTCGAACGGTCTCAGCCTTCTGCCGCCAGACGACTGGCGCTATATCCGCCTGCCCAGGGGGACGGACACACGCCCGTGATCCTGGGTGAGGCCGGTGACGAAGCGCTGCTCGGCGTCGTCACCCTCGAAATTCTCGGCCTCCTGCTGCACCCGTTCAATCGCACGCTTCAACCGTCACGGCTGCTGCTCGCCTGAGGCCGACCCGCGCCGTATCGTCGCGCGCGCCGAGGCCGCAACCGGCGCGCCGCGCGGGCGGCGCGCCGGGATCCACGGCTACTGCAGCGGCGAGAACGACGACGGCAGGCAAATCTTCGTCTCCTGCGTGATCAGCCGATCACCGCCGCCGGGCGGCGGCCACACGCCCTTCTTGCGCGCCTCGTCGCGGATCTGCATCCGCTGATCGAGGCTCTGGTACGCCCAGATGTGAACGAAGCCGTTGGCGCGCCCGAGCTCGACACCGCCCGCGAAGACGACAGGCGAGAGCTTGATGCGATCCGGCAGCTTCTCGCTCCAGCCTTTCGCGACCCCCGGAAGCGTCCCACCCTTGAGCGTGTAGTAACGGATCTCGAAGATCGGTCCCATGCGCCCCGGCTGCGGCGCCGGGACGAAGTCGAACGGATTGACGATCTCCACGCTCATGGTGCGGATGAACTCCTGGATCTTCGGCGGCCAGTTCGGATCCTTGGCGGCCTCGCCACGGATGCGCGCGCGCTCGGCAAGATCCTGGTAGCTCCAGATGTGGATGATCTCGTTGAGCGGCCCGATCTCGGTGTGCAGGAAGGCGGTCAGCGGGGAGTACTTCTTGCGGTACTCGTAGGCCTCGCCGTACCGCTTTTCGACCTCGGCCAGGCTGCCGGGCGCGATTCCGTACGTGCGGATCTCGTAGATCATGCGCTCTCCTTTCAGGCTCCAATCCGTTCGACCATGCCGAGGACGGCGCGGCCAAGCCTACGAGCCCACCCGCCCCGCGTCAACCCGAGCGTGGTAGCATCCCAGCACTCGCTCGTCGCCAAGGAGAACACTGATGCGCTCCCGCGTCATCTCGACGAATGACATCGCGTGGCAGGAATTCCGACCGGGCATCAGCTTCAAGATCGTCTGGGAGGATCCGGCGACCAAGCGGCGTGCGCAGATGACGCGCTTCGCGCCGGGCGCGCGGCTGCCCCAGCACCGGCACGTCGGCGACGAGCTGATCTTCGTCATCGAGGGGGCGTTGACCGACGAAGCCGGCACGGTGACGGCGGGCAACGTCGTGTATCGGCCGAACGGGTGCGTCCACAACGTGTCGACACCGCACGGCGCGACGGCGCTCGCCGTGCTGACCGGCGACATCGAGATGACCGACGACGCCGGCAGCGCGGCGCTGTCGCAGATCGTCACGCTCAGCGACCTGCCGTGGATCGACGCCCGCCCCGGCGTGCGCCAGAAGCGCATCTGGGAGGACAAGGCCACGGAGCGTCGCGCGCTTCTCGCGCGCTTCGAGCCGGGCGCCACGCTGCCGCCGCATCGTCACGTCGGGGATGAATTGATCTTTCTCGTCGAAGGCGCCAACGCCGACGAGGCGGGCGTCGTGGCGACCGGCAACCTGAACTATCGACCGAACGGGTGCGTACACAGCGTGACGACCCAGAACGGCGCAACGGTCTTCGCCGTCGTCTGGGGGCGAACGGAGCCGATCTGAGAGGAGTCGACATGAACATTCCACGCACGATGAAAGCGACGGTCCTCGTCGCGCCGCACCGGTTCGAGCTGCAGGAGCGTCCGGTCCCGGTGCCCGGCGACGAGGACGTGCTCGTTCGCGTGCGCGCCTGCGGCGTCTGAGGCACAGATCTGAAGCTCATCCACACCGGCATGCCCCAGATGCCGCCCTACGGCGAGTTCATCTTCGGACATGAATACGCGGGCGACGTGGTCGCCGTGGGCCGGACCGTGGACGAGTTTCGGGTTGGCGACCGGGTGGTCGTCGAGGCGCACATGGGTTGCCGTCGCTGCGAGAATTGCATCCGCGGGATGTACACCGCGTGCCTCAACTACGGCAACGCGCGGCGCGGGCATCGCGCGAATGGCTTCACCACCAACGGCGGCCTCGCGGAGTACGCGGTGAATCACGTCAACACGCTGTATCGCATTCCCGAGGGCGTGTCCTACGAGGAAGCGACGGTGGTGATGACTTCCGGCAGCCCACTCTTCGGCCTCGAGAACGCCGGCGGCTACTTCGCCGGCGAGACGGTGGCCGTGCTCGGCCCGGGGCCGATCGGGCTGATGGCCATTCAGCTCGTGAAGGCGCTCGGCGCGACGCGGGTGATCCTCACCGGCACGCGCGCCTCCCGCCTGGGCATGGGCCGCCAGCTCGGCGCCGACGTCGTCGTGAACAGCCGCGAGCAGGACCCGGTCGCTGCCGTGATGGAAGCCACCGGCGGCAAAGGCGCCGACCTCGTCATCGACTGCGCCGGTGCCGACGACACCTTCGATCAGTCGCTCAAGATGGCGAAGTCCGGTGGCAAGGTCCTGCTCGTGGCGTTCTATCACGGACCGGTCACCGCCGACGTCAGCCACGCGGTGCGACGCAACATCACGATCTACACCGAGCGCGGCGAAGGCGGCACCAGCGTCGGCCGCGCGCTCGCGCTGCTGGCGGCCGGCCGCCTCACGGCCAAGCCGTTGATCACGCACCAGTTCCCGCTCGCGCGCGTCCACGAGGCGTTCGACGTGCTCGAGAAGCGCATCGGCGATCCGCTGAAGGTCGTCCTCAACCCGTGAGGCGCGCGTTCGCCCTCGCCGCGCTGCTTCTGCTCGGCGCCGCGCCGGCGGGCGCGTTTCCGGACAAGCCGATCGAGCTGACGGTGCTCTTCGGCGCGGGGAGCGCCGCCGATCTGCTCGCGCGCAAGCTCGCCGAACTCGCGGGGCGCGACCTCGGCCAACCGGTCGCAGTCGTGAACCGCACGGGCGCCGGCGGGGCGCTCGGCTACACGTACGTGAAGAGCCAGCCGGCGGACGGCCACGCAGTGGTGTGGAACAGCAACAGCATCAGCACCGCCTATCACGCCGGCAACATGAAGCTCGACCACAGCGCATTCGCCGGCGTGGCGGCGCTCACCAGCGAGCCCGTCTCGGTGGCCGTCAAGGCCGATGCGCCGTGGAAAGACGTGCGCGAGCTCCTGGCCCATGCGAACGCGCATCCGGGACAGGTGCGCGTCGGCAACTCCGGCCGCGGCAGCTTTACCCATCTCGTCGCGGTCGCGCTCGAGAATCGCGCGGGCGTCAAGCTCACGCATGTGCCGTTCGGCCGCGAGCTGGCGGTGACGACGGTGCTCGGCGACAAGATCGAGGCGAGCGTGCAGTTGCCCGCGGAGATCATGACGCAGGTCACCGGCCGCCAGGTGCGCGTGCTCGCCGTGAGCGGCGACAAACGGCTGGCGTCGCTGCCTGACGTGCCGACCCTCAAGGAAGCGGGTATCGATCTCGCGATGACGCTCTGGCGCGGTGTGGCGGCGCCGAAGGGCACCCCCGAGCCTGCGCTGACGCGGCTCGAGCGCGCGTTCACTCAGGCGGCGCAGAGCTCGGAGTTCCGCGACTTCGCCACGCGGATGGGCGCCGTCGTGGACGTGCGCGGCGCCAGAGACTTCGACGCGTTCATCGCGCGCGACGACCGCGAGATCGCTGCGCTGATGGAGCAGATCGGCCTCAGGAAGCAGTAGGCGTGGGGCGCGAGCGCTGGAGCGCGGTCGGTCTCGCCTTCCTCGCGCTCGGCTATCTGCTCGCGGCGCGCCGCTATCCGCTCGACACGCTGGCCACGCCCGGGCCCGGCGTCGTGCCGCTGTTCGCGGGGGTGGCGCTGCTCGCCGTCGCGGTGTGGCTGTTTATTGGAGCGGGGTCCACGAGTCCGGCTCGAACTGGAGCGGGGTCCGCGAGTCCGGCTCGGGCCGTGGGCGGCCTGAGCGAGGCGCGCGGGGCTCCGACACGCCCGTCTTTGCGGCCAGCGGTGATGCTGGCCGTCGCGCTCGTGCTCTATGCCGCGCTGCTGCCGCGGCTCGGGTTCATCGTCTCGTCGTTCGCGCTGGTCGTGCTCGCGGCGCGGCTCACGGGCGCTCGCGGCTGGTGGCGTCCCGCGGCGCTCGCGCTCGGGGTCGCGGGCGTCGGCTATTGGCTGTTCGCGCGCTGGCTCGGCGTGCCGCTGCCGTGAGCGTGCCGCTGCCGTGAGCGAGCTCTTCGTCGCGCTCACGCCCGCGAATCTGCTCGCGTGCTTCGTGGGCACCGTGCTGGGCACGATCGTCGGCGTGCTCCCCGGCCTCGGGCCCGCCGGCGCCATGGCGCTGGTGCTGCCACTCACGATCAAGCTCGGGCCGACGGCCGGGCTCATCATGCTGGCCGGCATCTACTACGGCGCGATGTACGGCGGCTCGACGACGTCGATTCTCGTCAACGTCCCCGGCGAGGCGGCCAGCGTCGTGACGACCATCGATGGGTACCGGCTCGCGCGCAAAGGGCGCGCGGGCGCGGCGCTCGCGGTGGCGGCCATCGCGTCGTTCGTGGCCGGCACGTTCAGCGTTGTCGCGCTGCAGCTGGCCGCGCCGCTGGTCGCCCGCGCGGCGCTGGCATTCGGTCCCGCGGAGTACTTCGCATTCGCGTTGCTCGGCCTCGTGCTGCTCGCCAATCTCACCGGCGGCTCGCGCGTGAAATCGCTCGCGATGGTCCTGGTCGGGCTCATGCTGTCGACGGTCGGCATGGATCCACTGGGGGGAACGGTGCGGTTCACCTTCGACCTCGCGGGCGCGCAGGCGGGACTGAGCTTCATTGCCGTCACGACCGGGCTCTTCGGCGTGGCCGAGGTGCTGGCGAGCATGGCGGAGCCGCTCGCGGCGTCCGCGGTCGCGCGGGTGAAATTCCGCGAGCTCTACCCGAGCCGCGAAGAGCTGCGGCGCTCGGTGCCGCCGATGCTGCGCGGCACCGTGCTGGGCTTCCTGGTCGGGCTCGTTCCCGGTCCGGCGGCAACGATCGCGTCGTTCGTCTCGTACGGTGTCGAGAAGAAGGTCGGCCGGCATCGCGCCGAGCTCGGCACCGGCGCCATCGAGGGCGTCGCGGGACCCGAGGCCGCCAACAACGCCGCGGCGGGCGGCGGGATGATCCCGCTGCTCTCGCTCGGTCTTCCGTTCACGCCGTCGACGGCCGTGCTGCTCAGCGGCATGCTGCTGATGAGCGTCACGCCGGGGCCGTTTCTCTTGCGCGATCATCCCGGCGTCTTCTGGGGCGTGATCGGGTCGTTCTATGTCGGCAACGTGATGCTCTTGCTGCTCAACCTGCCACTGGTGGGACTCTTCGCGCGTGTCGCCACGATCCCGCAGCAGTATTTGATGCCCGCGGTGCTCGTGCTCTGCGCGGTGGCGGCATACTCCGACAACAACAACGTCTTCGACGTCTGGGTCATGACGGGGGCGGGCATCGCCGGCTGGGCCATGCGCGCGCTCGCCTTCAGCCCTGCCCCGCTCGTGCTCGGCCTCGTGCTGGGCCCAGTGCTCGAGCGCTCGCTGCTGCAGGCGCTGACGATCGCACGCGGCGAGGTCAGCGGCCTCTGGACGTCGGGCCCCGCCGCGGTGATGCTGGCGGCGGCCGTCGTCGCCTTCGTCGTTCCCGGCCTGGCCGCCCTGAAAGGACAATCATCATGAATCGTCGTCTCATCAGCTCCGGTTCCTCCTATGAACGCGAGATCGGTTATTCCCGAGCGGTCGTCGACGGCGACTTCGTCTTCGTCTCGGGCACGACGGGCTTCGACTACCAGTCGATGACGATCTCCGACAACCTGCTCGAGCAGGTCGAGCAGTGCCTGCGCAACATCAAATCGGCGCTCGAGCGAGCGGGGGCAACGTTCGCCGACGTCGTGCGTGTCACGTATATCGTGCCCCGCGCCGACGACTTCCCCGCGTGCTGGCCGGTGCTCCGGAAATACCTCGGCGACGTCCGTCCGGCCGCGACGATGATCTCGGCCGGCCTGGCGGATCCGCGGATGCGCATCGAGATCGAAGTGACGGCGCGGCGGCAGGCCGACCGTTGAGGCGCGACGTCGCACGCCCGGGCGGCGAGTGGTATAAGTCGGGGCCATGACGACCGCCGAGCCCGTGTACGACGTCGTGTGGCCGCTCGCCCCCTCCGCCGCGCCGCCCGGCTCGCTCGCCGCGCGCTCCGCCGACCTGTCCGGCAGAACCGTCGGCGAGCTCTGGGACTATCTGTTCAAAGGCGAGCAGATCTTTCCGATCATCCGGAAATCGCTCGAGGCGCGCTATCCCGGTATTCGCTTCGTCGAGTTCGAGGCCTTCGGCTCGACGCACGGCCGCGACGAGAAGGAGCTCGCGGCGACGCTGCCGAGGCTGCTGCGCCAGCACGGCTGCGACGCGGTGATCTCCGCCGTCGGAGCCTGAGGGTCCTGCACGCCCGCCGTGCTGCGGGCCGCAGCGATCGCCGAGCGCGCTGGAGTCGCGAGCGTGTCCATCGTCACGACGCCGTTCATGCAGCAGGCGGCGGTCGTATCGAAGGGCATCGGCCTGCCGTCTCTGCCGATCGCCGAGTACCCCGGCGTGCCGATGACCGACGGCGCGGACGCCGTCTCCCGAAAAGTCGAGGCGCTCCTGCCGCAGATCGTGGCGGGGCTCGCCGGAGCCCGCGACGTGGCGCATGCCGCCGTCGCGGAGCCCGCGCCGCGCGACATCGTGGCCCGCGGCACGCTCGATGAGATCCAGGAGCTGTATCACCGAAACCTCTGGAGCGATGGGCTGCCGGTGATTCCGCCCACGATCGACCGCGTGGAGCGCTTTCTCGCCCAGACGCGGCGCGCGCCCGACGACGTGATCGGCCGGCTGCTGCCCGAGAACCGCGCGGCCACCGTCTGGAGCATCGCGGTCAACGGCGTAATGGCCGGCTGCCGGCCGGAGTACATGCCACTGCTCGTCGCGATCGTCGAGGCCATCGCGGAACCGATCTTCCGCGTCGAGGATGCGGGCTCCACGCCCGGCTGGGAGCCCCTCGTCATCGTCAGCGGCCCGATCGCCCGGCGTCTGGACCTCAATCACGGCCAGGGCGTGATGCGAGTCGGTCGTCAGGCCAACACGAGCCTCGGCCGCTTCCTCCGCCTCTACCTCCGCAACGTCGCCGGGCTGCGCATTCCGCCCGGCGCGGGCGACAAGGGCAGTATCGCGGGCTCGTTCAACGTGGCGCTCGCCGAGGACGAAGACGCGGCGGCCGCGCTTGGATGGTCCACGTTCGGCGCCGACCAGGGCTTCACGCGCGACGACAGCGTGGTGACCGTCCAGAGCGTCGTCAGCATCAGCCCGCCAATCTACTCCGCCGGCACGCGCGCGCTCGAGCACGCGCGCATCCTGGCCGAGGTGTTCGGCGGCGCGTGCAGCTACTGGTCGTCGATCGGCATGAAGTACGCGCGCTGGGAGCCGCTGCTCGTGCTCGGTCCCTCGATCGCGCGTGTGATCGCGGAGGACGGTTGGTCGAAGGACGATCTGCGCCATTATCTTCACGAGCACGTGACGATCACCGCGCGCGAGGCCGAGACGTATGCGCTGCAGGTCGGCGCAACGTCGTTCACGCTCGACGCGCACGTGAAGGCCGGTGTGCTGCCCGCCGCGTACGCGGTCTCGAGCGATCCGGAGCGTCCGGTGCCCGTCTTCGTGCGGCCGGAGAAGATCGGCATCCTCGTCGCCGGCGATCCAGGACGCAACCAGTCGAAGGGCTACGTGAACAACCACATCCAGGGTGGACGCGTGAGCAAGAGGGTTTGACCATGGACGCCAATGCCAAGAAGACCGCGCTTCGGATGATTCCGTACGGCCTGTACGTCCTCACGGCGGCCGACAAGAGCGGCAGTCGCGTGGCCGCCGCCACCGTGAACTGGGTGACGCAGGTCGCGTTCGAGCCACCGCTGGTCGTCGTCGGTGTGAAGACGGACTCGCATGCGCACCCGCTCATCAAGGAGACGAAGGCCTTCGCGCTGAACGTGCTCGGAAAAGGTCAGCAGGCCCTGGCTTTCACCTTCTTCAAGCCGTCCGAGCTCGCCGGCGACACCATTTCCGGTCAGCCGTTTCGTCGCGGCACGACGGGAGCGCCGATCCTGACGAACGCGCCAGCGTTCGTCGAGTGCACGCTCGAGACGACTGTCGAACAGGCGGATCACTCCATCTTCGTCGGCCGCGTCGTCGAAGCCGGCGTGGCCAAGGCGCCCGACGGGCGGCCCGACGACGCCACGCTGTGGCTGCGAGACCTCGGCGACAAGGTGTTCTACGGAGGCTAGATGAAAACCGTCCTCGCCATCGCGCTGCTCGTCCTTGTCCTCCCGGCTTCATGTCCCGCCGCCGACGGCGAGATGCGCTACGGCATGCATGTCACGCTCCCGGCCAAGTGGCTCGACCCCGGCGACATGGAGGCGTTCAGCACGCCGTACATGATTGTCTACGCCATCCACGACGCGATGGTGAAACCGATGCCGGCCGGCATGCAGACATCGAGCCTCGCCGAATCCTGGAGCGAGGCGAAGGATCACCTGTCCTACACGTTCACGCTTCGAAAGAACGCCAAATTCCACGACGGCTCGCCGGTGACGCCCGAGGACGTGAAGTTCTCCTTCGAGCGGTACAAAGGAACGTCGGCGACGCTGCTGAAGGAGAAGATGAAGGAGGTTCAAGTCGTCGGGCCTTCTCAGGTGCGCTTCGTCCTGAAGGAGCCGTGGCCTGACTTCATGCTCTTCTACGGCACCACGGCCTCGGGCGCGGGCTGGATCGTCCCCAAGAAGTACGTCGAGAAGGTCGGCGAGGACGGCTTCAAGAAGGCGCCTGTGGGCGCCGGTCCGTACAAGGTCGTGTCGTTCGCGCCCGGCGTGGAGATCGTGCTCGAGGCCTTCGACGGCTACTGGCGAAAGGCGCCCAGCATCAAGCGGATCGTCATGCGATCGATGACGGAGGAGACGACGCGCGCGGCCGCCCTGAAGCGAGGCGAGGTAGATCTCGCCTACCTCTTCGCCGGTCCGGTGGCCGAAGAGCTCAAGCGCACGCCGGGCATCAAGCTCGAGGCGCCGCTGCTGACCGGCGCGTTCTGGCTCGAGCTCACCGAGCAGTGGGATCCGAAGTCGCCGTGGCACGACCGTCGCGTGCGGCTGGCCGCGAGCCACGCCATCGACCGCCAGGCGATCAACCAGGCCGAGACGCTCGGCTTCTCGCGGCTGACGGGCTCGATCGTGCCGCGCATCTTCCAGTTCGCGGTCGCCGTGGAGCCGCCCGCGTACGACCCCGCGCGCGCCAAGAAGCTGCTCGCCGAGGCCGGCTATCCCAACGGCTTCGACGCGGGGGACTTCAATCCATTCCCGCCCTACAACTCGATGGGCGAGGCGATCGTCGGGTACCTGCAGACGGTGGGCATCAAGAGCCGGATGCGCACCATGGAGCGCGCGGCGTTCTTCACGGCGTGGCGCGAGAAGAAGCTGCGCGGCATCATCATGAACATCACGTCGGTCATGGGCAACGCCGCGACGCGGCTGGAGCCGTACGCGACGAAGAACGGTATCTACACCTATGGCTCGCTGCCCGAGATCGACGATCTGTTTGCGCGACAGGCGCGCGAGCTCGATCCCAAGAAGCGCGAGGCCCTCGTGCATCGCATGCAGTCGGTCATGACCGAGCACGTGCTCAACGTGCCGATCTACGACCTCGCCTTCATCTGGGGCGTCGGGCCGCGGGTGGAGTTCAGCGGCGCCAACGCCATCCCCGGCTTCCCCTACTCCGCGCCGTTTGAAGATCTGAAGCTGAAGAAGTGAGAATCGCGACGCGAAATCCGAGGCGCGCCATGGCTCTGCCGGGGCGCGTCCGAGCGTTGGCCGGGAAGTCCGAGGGGGCGTTAGCCCCTTCGCTCAAGAGCCTGGGGGGCCATATCGGGGCCCCCCACGTCGAGCAGTGAGTTTCTCGCTCGGCATCGACATCGGCGGCACGTTCACCGACATCGTCGTCTACGACCACGCGCGCGGCCGCCAGTACAACCGCAAGCTCCTCACCACGCACGACGATCCGGCGCGCGCCGTCGCCGCCGGCGTCGAAGGGTTGCTCCAGCGATACCGCCTGCCCGCGCGCGAGTTCACGCGCATCGTTCACGCCACGACGCTGTTCACCAATGCGCTGATCGAGCGCCGCGGCGCGGTCACCGGGCTCATCACGACCGCGGGCTTCCGCGACACGCTCGAGATCGGGCGCGAGCGGAAGTTCGAGCTCTACGACCTCAACATCGTCAAGCCCGAGCCGCTGGTGCCGCGCAATCTTCGGCTCGAGGTCCGCGAGCGCCTGACGGCCGAGGGCGCCGTCGAGCGCCGGCTCGACGCGAGCGACGTGGCGGCGCGCGCGGGGATGCTCGTCGACGCCGGCGTCACGTCGATCGCGATCGTGTTCCTGCACGCGTATGCCAACCCGCGCCACGAGGCCGAGGCGGCGCGGCTGATCGCTCGCCGGCACCCAGGGGTATCGGTGACGACCTCGCACGAGGTGGCGCCGGAAATCCGCGAGTACGAGCGCGCGTCGACGACCGTCGCCAACGCCTACATCAAGCCGCTCGCGCGCCAGTATCTCGACGCGATGGCCCGGCGCGTGGGCGCGCTCGGCATCCCGGCGCCACTGCTGCTGATGCTCTCGAGCGGCGGCCTCACGCACGTCGCCGAAGCCGAGCGCACGCCGGTGCAGATGCTCGAGTCCGGGCCGGCCGCCGGCGCGCTGGCCGCCGCGTTCTTTGGACGTGAGGACAGCGAGGGCACGCTGCTGGCCTTCGACATGGGCGGCACGACCGCGAAGCTGTCGCTCGTGGATGGCGGCGAGCCGCTCACCGCCTACGCCTTCGAGGCCGCGCGGCAGAAACGCTTCATGGAGGGCAGCGGGCTACCGATCCGCATCTCCACGATCGAGCTCATCGAGATCGGCGCCGGCGGCGGCTCGATCGCCTCGGTCGACGAGATCGGGCTGCTGAAGGTCGGCCCGCGCAGCGCCGGCTCGCATCCCGGTCCGGCGTCCTACGGCCTCGGAGGCACCGAGCCAACGGTGACGGATGCTGATTTCCTGCTCGGCTATCTCGATCCCGTGGGGTTTGCCGGCGGTGAAGTGCGGGTGGACCTCGAGGCGGCGCGCGCGGCCATCGAACGGCTCGCCAAGCGCGTCGGGCTATCGCCCACAGACGTCGCATGGGGCATCCACGACATCGTCAACGAGAACATGGCGTCCGCCGCGCGCGTGCACATCGCCGAGCGCGGCCGCGATCCGCGCGAGGGAGCGCTGCTGTGCACTGGTGGCGCCGGGCCCGTGCACGCATGGGGCGTCGCGCGCAAGCTCGGAATCCGCCGCATCATCTGTCCGCCGGCCGCCGGCGTCGCCTCGGCGCTCGGCCTTCTCGTCGCGCCGGCGCGCGTGGATCGCGTGGCCACCGTCGGGATTCGCCTCGACCGCGACAGCCCCGCGGCGCTGGAGCGCGCATTCCGCAAGCTCGAGGACGAGGCGCGTGCCGTGATGGCGGACACGGGGCTGAAGCTCGAGACGGCGACGATCAACCGCCTGGCCGACGGGCGGTTTCTCGGGCAGGGCTTCGATCTCGTCGTCGACCTGCCGGCGGGACCATACGAGGACGGTCCCGACAGCCGGCGGCGGCTGGCCGCCGCCTTCGAGACGGCGTACCGCGAGAAATTCGCGCTGACGCCGCCGGATGTGCCGATCGAGTTCATCAACATTCGGGTCGCGGTGCGCGCGCCGGTCGCGGGCGCCGAGGTCACCGTCCACGGCGACGACGCCGCGGCGCGCAACGCCGTCAAGGGTCAGCGGCCCGCATATTTCGCCGAGCAGCGCGGTTTCGCCGAGACGGCGGTCTACGAGCGCGCGCGGCTCTCGCCCGGCGATCAGGTCCAGGGCCCGGCCGTGGTCGAAGAAGAGGGCTCCACGCTCGTGATCGGCCCGGGCGGCAGCGCCCGCGTGGCGCCGAGCGGCAATCTCGTGGTGACGCTGCCCGACGCCGGATCTCGCGCATGAGCCGGAGCGGGCAACTCGACGCGGTGACGCTCGAAGTCCTCTGGACGCGCATCATCTCGGTCGTCGACGAGGCGGCCAAGGCCATCGTGCGAACGTCGTTCTCCACGCTGTCCAATGAGGCGAATGACTTCGCGTGTGTGCTCACCGACGCGGACGGGCGCGCGCTGGCGCAGAACAGCGGCTCGATTCCCTCGTTCATCGGCACCCTGCCCGCCACCGTGCGCCATTTCATCCGCGAGCTCGGGGCGGACTCGATGAAGCCGGGCGACGTGCTGATCACGAACGACGCCTGGATGGGCACCGGGCACATGAGCGACGTGTCCGTGCTCGAGCCGATCTTCCATCGTGACCGCCTCGTGGCGTTCTCGGCGACGACCTCGCACATGCCGGACATCGGCGGCCGCATCCGGGCCATCGAGGCGCGCGAGATCTTCGAGGAGGGCCTGCACATCCCGCTGGCGCGGCTGGTGCGCGACGGCCGCGTCGACGACACCATGGTCGCGCTCATCCGCGCCAACGTCCGCACGCCCGATCAGACGATGGGCGACATCTGGGCCCAGGTGAGCGCCAACGAGCTCATGGAGCGCCGCGTGCGGTCGCTGATGGACGACTACCATCTCGACACGCTCCAGACGCTGGGCGACGAGCTCTTCAGCCGCTCGGAGCGCGCGATGCGCGAGGCGATCCGCGCGGTGCCGAACGGAACCTATCGCTATGGGTTTCGCACGGACGGCACGGAGGCGCCGTTCGAGTTCAAGATCGCGCTCAGCGTGAAGGACGACGAGATCGTCGCCGACTACGCCGGCAGCTCGCCGCAGCAGCCGCGGGCGATCAACTGCGTGATGGCCTACACGTACGCGATGACGGCGTACGCCGTGCGCTGCGTGCTGCTGCCCGGGCTGCCGAACAACGAGGGCATGTACCGGCCGATCACCGTCGAGGCGCCCGAAGGCTCCATCCTCAATCCGCGCTTCCCCGCCGCCGTGGTGAGCCGCGCGACGACCGGTCACTACGTCCCCGCGCTCGTCCTCGGCGCGCTACACCGCGTGATTCCCGATCGTGTCATGGCGGGGGTCGGGTCACCGCTCTGGGCGCTCAGCCAGTCGAGCACGCGCGCCGACGGCAAGCCCTACACGACCGTGCTGTTCTTCAACGGCGGCATGGGCGCGACTGCCGTCAAGGACGGCGAGAACGTGCTGTCGTGGCCCAGCAACATCTCGTCGACGCCGGTGGAAGTCGCCGAGCGCCAGAGCCCGCTGTTCTTCCACTACAAGCGGCTGCGGCGCGGATCGGGCGGCACGGGCCGATTCCGCGGCGGGCTCGGTCAGGACATCCTGATCGAGAGCCGCTCACCGCGGCCCATCGTGCTCAGCGTCATGGCCGAGCGCACGAAGTTTCCGGCGCCCGGTCTCGCCGGCGGCGGTCCCGGCGGACTCGGCGACGTGCGGATCAACGGCCGCCGCATCGACAACCGCAAGCAGCACGTGCTCGCGCGCGGCGATCGCGTGCTCGTGCGCACGCCGGGCGGGGGCGGCTACGGGTCGCGCGGGCGGCGGGGCCGAGATCGCGCCGCGCGCGATCGTACGCTCGGTTACACCTAGGCGCCGCGGCCCGCGCCCCAGAAGGCGGCCGACGCCAGGCGCGAGCCTTCGACGAGGCTGCGCATCTTCGCCCAGGCGATGCCGGGATCGACGGCCGCCTGACCCACCCACGTGCCGAAGCCGCAGTCGGTGCCGGCGATCACGCGCTCGCGACCGACTAGATTCGCGTAGCGGCCGATGCGCTGCGCCACCAGCTCGGGATGCTCGATGTAGTTGGTCTTCGACTCGATGACGCCGGGGATGAGCACCTTGCCGTCCGGCACCTTTACGCGCTCGAACACCGCCCACTCGTGGCCATGGCGCGGGTTGGCCGCTTCGAACGAGATCGCGGCGGGGCGCGCGGCGAAGACGATGTCGATGATGTCGGCCAGCGGGACGTCGTAGTGGTGCGGGCCCTCGTAGTTCCCCCAGCAGACATGCATGCGCAGCTGCTCGGGCGGGATGTTGGCGGTCGCGTGATTGAGCGCCTCGACGTGCAGGCGCGCCGCCTTGCGAAACTCAGGCAGGCTCAGAGCCGCGTACTGGATGTGGCGGCCCATCGCGAGGTCGGGGCAATCGATCTGGAGGATGAGCCCCGCGCGCGCGACCGTCTCGTACTCATGGCGCATGGCCTCCGCGATGGCCGCCAGGTACGCCTCCTGGCTCGGATAATGATCGTTGCGGAAGAAGAGCGAGATCACGCCGGGCGAGGCCGCCGAGAGAAACCCCTCGGTGGCTTTTGCACGCGCCAGCGCGGTCGTGACCATCTGCGCGTCGCTCTGCGCCGCGCGCGGATCGCGCACGCCGATCGGCCCCGTGCACGCCGGCGTCCGCCGCCGCGAGCGGCCCGGATCGCCGAACACGCGGCGGGCCATCTCGGGGAACTCGGCGAGGTCCTGGTACACGAGCGCGTGACTCTCGCCGCCGAAGCCGTGCAGGCGGTCTTTGATGTACGTCGCATAGCTCGGCTTGCTCATCTCACCGTCGTTGACGATGTCGAGCCCGCACTCCACCTGCAGATGCACGACCTCGTCCACGGCCGCGCTCACGCGCGCCGCCAGCGCCGCCACGTCGACGGGCACGCCTTCCTCGCGCGCGAACATCATGCGGATGAGATCCGGCGGCCGCGGCAGGCTGCCGGTGTGGGTCGTCAGGAACCGGTCGGTGCTGCGCTTCATGCGGGCGCTCCTTTCATCCGCGCAGGGCGCCCGCGGTGAGGCCCCGCACGAGAAATTTCCGGACGAGGAACGAGAACGCGAGCACAGGCAGCATGATCATGGTGCCACCCGCGGCAATTTTCCCCCACTCCCACCCTTCGTAGTTCATGAAGTTGACGACCGCGACGGGCGCCGTCATGGCTTCGGTACGCGTCAGAATCAGGGCGAAGAAGAAATCGTTCCACGCGTAGAGGAAGCAGAGGATCGCGGTCGCCGCAAGTCCTGGCGCGGACAGCGGCAGCACGATGCGCACGAACGTCTGTCCGAGGCCGGCGCCGTCGATCCAGGCCGCTTCTTCGAGCGAGCGCGGCGTGGCGTCGAAGAACGAGCGCATCAGCCACACGACCAGCGAGAGGTTGAACGTGAGATACACCACGATCAACCCCGTGCGTGTGTCCAGCAGCCCGAGATGCCGGTAGGCGAGGAAGTACGGAATCGTGAACGCGATCGGCGGCGCCATGCGCGAGACGAGAATCCACAGTCCGAGCGGGCCGGCGGCGCGCCAGCGCGCGCGGGAGAGCGCGTAGGCGCCCGGCACACCGGCGAGCATGGCCAGAACGGTGGACAGCACGGCCACGATGCTGCTGTTGGCGAACGAGCGCCGGAAGCCCGTGTCCCAGATCGACCGGTAGTGCTCGAACGTCGGTACGAACATCAGTTTGGGCGGGAATGCGAAGATGTCCGGTTGCGTCTTCAACGACATCTGGAGCAGCCAGAGGAACGGCGCGAGGATCAACAACACGAGGCCGAGCACAGCGGCGTGGAGGATCCACACCCTACTCACTGCGCGGCCCCCATCCGATCGCGCGGAGCACCAATGCGCTCAGCACGACGGTCGCCACCACGAGGGCGACGGTGATCGCGCTGGAGTATCCGAGGTACGAAAAGTTGAAGGCTTGGACGTACGAGTAGTAGTTCGTCACCTCGGTCACCGTGCCCGGTCCGCCGTCGGTGAGGATGAAGATGAGCGGAAACGCCTTGATACTGTCGATGAGACGAAATAGCAGGGCCACAAGGAGCACCCCGCGGAGCAGCGGCAGGATGATATGTCGCGTGAGGCGCCATCCGCCCGCGCCGTCGATGCGCGCGGCGTCGAGCAGCTCCTGAGGGAGCATCTGCAGGCCCGCCAGGATCATCAGCATGGTGAACGGAAACCACTCCCAGACGTCGGCGACGATGATCGCCGGCAACGCGTAGACGGGGTGCGTAATGAGCGAGGGCATCGGCCGGCCGAGCGCGGCCAGCGCCCAGTGCGCGGGGCTGATGTCTGGCGTGTAGAGAACCTTCCAGATGATGGCGACCACGATGGGCGGCAGGACCATCGGAATCAGGAACACGGTCCGCAGCGCCTCGAGGAGGCGCGAACGCGAGTTCAGCAGCAGCGCAAACAAAAAGCCCAGAGCCATCTGGAGACCGACGGTCCAGAACGACAGCTTGAGCTGGACCCACAGCGAACCGAGCAGGCGCGCATCCGCGATCAGGAGCTCGTAGTTGCGCAGCGGGTGCGAGAAGTCCCACGCCGTCTGCGGCTGGGTGAGATTGAGCGGCGTGAGGCTGGTGGCAAGCAGATAGAGGCCCGGCAACACCGTCACCGCGGTCAGGACCGCGAGCGTCGGCACCAAGCACCAGCGCTGAAAGCGCCGCTCGAGAGCGGCGGGACCGATCACACTCAGGCGTCGAGCTTGACGCCGGCCTTCTTGAGGTCTTCGATCGCCTCCGCCTGCGCCTGCTTCATCGCGTCGCGGGCGTTCTGCTGCTTGGTGGCGATGCGCTCGATGGCCTTGTTGATCTTGTCGCCCACCTGCGGAAACACCGGCACCGTGCGGTATTTCATGTAACCGCTCTTGCCGCCGAGATTGAGGACCTTGAGATAGAGCTCGCCCACGTCCTGGCCGTTGAACGTCATGGCGCGGCGAAACGCCGGGTCGTCGATGATCGAGCGACGGCAGACCGTGGTGTAGCCCTTCTCGAGCGTGATGCGCCGCAGTGTGTCCTTGCTCATCGCCCACGTGATGAACGCCCACGCTGCCCGCTTGTTCTTCGCGCCGACGGGGATGCCGAAGCCGTGGCTGTTCGAGCCGGGAAAGTGGCCGGCCGGGCCGGCGGGCATGAGCGTGTAGCGGACGGTGCTCTTCACCCGGCTGTCTTCGTGCTTGACGAGCGGCGACAGCCATCCGAGCGCCTGCGTCCGCATGTTCGCGCGGCCCGATAGCTGCGCGCGCATCGCCTGGTCGTCGGTGTAGGACAGAAGACCGGAGGGCCCGTATTTCACGAGGAGACTCGCGTAGTACTCCGCGGCGCGCGCGGCTTCGGGCGTGTCGAGCGTCGGCATGAGATTCCCCGGCGGATCGCGGAAGACGCGGCCGCCGTAGCCCATGAGGTACGGAATCCAGTTCCAGTGGTGCAGCTTGTCGGCGACGAACGGCGCGACGCCGTCCTTGCCGTTGGTCGCCTCGCACACCTGCACGAGCTGATCGAACGTCTCGGGTAGCTTGAGGCCGGCCTTGTCGATCAGGTCTGCGCGGGCCGCGCCCATCAGCATCGCGCCCGCTTCCCAAGCGAAGCCGTACGTCGTGCCCTTCGCGTCGATCAGCGACGACTGCGCGCCGGGCACGAAGTCCGCGGCGTCGAACTCGCGCGGCGTCTGGTTACGATCGTTGACGAACTCGTCGAGCGGCGTGAACCAGCCGGCGCCGATCCACCGTCCGGAGTAGATGAACGTGATGTTCAAGAAGTCCCACGCACTGCCTTGAGTCGAGAGCTCGAGGTCGGCCCGCTGGTTGTACACCGGAAACGCCTGCGGAGCGAAGTCGACGGTCATACCGCTCTTCGCCTCGAATTCGGGGATGAGCTCCTTCAGATAGGTGTGAAACACGTGCTGGAACGAGGAGCCCTTGATGGTGACGCCCGCGAATGGCTTCGCCTGCCCGAGCACGACGGCAGGGCGGACCATCGTGGCGCTCGTGACGGCAGCGACTCTGAGGAACGTGCGTCGGGTGAGCAGGGACATCTGGCGCTCCGCGTTGAGGTTCAGTGCGCTCCGAGGTCCGGAATGGAAAGCACCAGATGCAGCGAGCCGCCCAGCTCGTTGAGGCGGCGAGGATTCCAGCGCACGAACGCCTCGCGCTCCTCATCGGTCAGCTCCGCGGCGCGCAGCGTCGTCGCAGGATCGCGGCGGAAGCGCTCGCGGAACGCGCTGTCCTTCTTGAGCCGGTAGAGCAGCACGTTGACGTCGTAGCGGCTCACGCGCCCGCCCCCCGCTGAGCACGGGCGACGTCCCACTCCAGCGCGGCAAGGTCGATCCGTCCCATCTCGCCGAAGAAGCGAACGCGCGCCCGGGCCGGAGCGACGGCGCCGAGCAGCACCATCCAGTTGAGCAGCTCGTGCGAGCCCGACGCGTGCAGCTCCTTGGTCGTGAGCGCCGCGAGGCTCGCGTGGTCGCCGCGCTCCATCCAGCCGATCACGCGCCGGTCGAACTCCGGGTCGGATTCCCCGACGCGGCCGAGCGAGAGCTCGGGAAAGTGCGAGAGCCCGCCGGTGGCGATGATGCCGACGTTCCACGGACCGCCGGCCACCACTCGCGCGATGTGCTGGCCCGCCGCGAAGCAACGCCGTGCCGCTGGCAGCGGCGCCACGAAGCAGTTCACCCAGAACGGCACCAGCGGCGTCATCGGCCGGTCCGCGTGCAGCACGGCGAGCGGCGAGAGGAAGGCGTGATCGAGCGGCGCCGACCACGAGGCGGCGAAGTCGAAGCCCGCCTCGAGGCCGTCCTCGAGAATGCGATTCGCGAGATCCTCGTGCAGCGGGTAGCGCTCGGCCAGGCCGTCGAGCGCGCGGTCGAACTCGATGGCGCCGTCCTGCGCCATGCGCGACACCGAGCGGCCGATGCGCACGCACATGGCCGGCACGGCATCGAACGAGAAGACGTTGAGATGGTCGTCGGCGACGACGACCAGCGCGTCGGGCCCGAGCACCGCCAGCTCGCGACCCATCTCGCCGACGACGGCGATGAGCTCCTCCACCATCCGCTTGCCGTGCGGCCCCACGTTCTTTTCGTAGTAGGGCGGATGGAGGACGTGCGACATCGCTGCCGCGTAGACGATCCGGCCCATGCCGCTAGAACACCACGACGCCGCGCGCAACCTGGCCCGAGCGGAGCGCGGCAAAACCCTCGTTGATCTCCTCGAGCTTGTAGGTCCGGCTCACCAGCTCGTCCACCTTGAGATGGCCTGCGAGGTACTGGTCGACCAGCCACGGGAAGTCCAGATTCGGTCGCACCGAGCCGTACATCGTGCCTTTGATGCCCTTCTCCTGCAGCGCCATCATGTAGGGCGTGATCGGCGCGCGCACGTTCATGGCCGCCATGCCGACGATGACCGCGGTGCCGCCGGGGCGGATCGCGTCGAGGATCTGCAGCGTGGTCGCCTCGCCGCCGATCGCGTCGAACGCGTAGTCCACGCCGCGGCCCGCCGTGAGCCCGCGCACGAACTCCACCGCGTTGGCGCTCGAGGCGTTCACGGTGTGGGTGGCGCCGAACTGCTTCGCGAACTGCAGCTTGTTGTCGAGCAGGTCGACGGCCACGATGATGCCGGCGCCCGCGAGCCGCGCGCCCTGCACGACGTTCAGTCCCACGCCGCCACAGCCGACGATCATGACCGACGCGCCGGGCTCGACCTCCGCGCAGCGGGTGACCGCACCGACGCCGGTCGGCACGCAGCAGCCGAGCAGCGCGGCCTGCGGCCACGGCATCTCCTTACGGATGGGGACCAGCTGCTCGGCGGGGCAGACGACCTGCTCGGCGAACGTCCCGATGCGCGCCATCTGCTTGATCTCGTCGCCGTTGCGCTTGAGCCGGTGCGTGCCGTCGAACATGACCCAGCGCGGCGTATCGTTGTGGCCGTCGCAGAGGATCGAGCGGCCGATCGAGCAGTACAGGCAGCGGCCGCAATGCGGGCGGAACGAGAAGATCACGTGGTCACCCGGCTTGACGTTCGTCACGCCCGGCGCGACCTCGTCCACGATGCCGGCCGCCTCGTGGCCGAGCACCATCGGCAGCGGCAGCGGCCAGTCGCCGTTCATGATGTGCCAGTCGCTGTGGCAGACACCGGCCGCCTTCACCTTCACGCGCGCCTCGCCCGCCTTCGGTCCCTGCTGCTCGACGTCGACGACCTCGAGCCCCGTGTTGGCCTTGTACAGCACCGCCGCTTTCATGCCTGGCCTCCTTGCCGTCCGAAAACGTGCGACAACCCTACTCGGCGCGGGCGCGATGGTCAACGCCGCGCTGGACTCGCACCCTTTCGTGGGCGCACCCTTTGCGCTCGTATCGCGTGGGAGGGCTCCATGTGACACGCGTGGACGCGTCGTCGACGTGAGCGCCGACAGCCGCACGTCGACGTCCACTGGTCGCTGCGCCCCGGCCATCACGATCAGGTGACGGCCGAGAACGAGGTGATGCTCCGCCGCGTTCACGAGTCCGAAGAAGGCATGCACCCGCCGATGACGTCAGGCTTCTTTACGAATCCGCGACAGGCCATCGATCTCACACCAGTAGCTGCATAAAACTAAAGGTGTGGATGGTCTGGCATGCTCGTTGCCAGCCCTGCACGCGTCAGCGACCTTTGCCGGGTCCGGCCGGCCCAAGGAGACAGATGAGGATCTCGTCCGCGCGTGCCGCGCTGGTCGTGGCCCACCCCGGCCACGAGCTCACCCTCACCGGTTGGCTCGAGATGGTGCAGCCCACGGTGTTCGTCATCACCGACGGCTCCGGCCAACTCGGTCGCTCTCGTCTGCACTCGACGACGAACGTGCTGCACAAGACCGGGGCGCGTCCCGGCTCCCTCTACGGCCACTTCTCGGATCGGGAAGTGTACGAGGCGATGCTGCGCGGCGAGGCTGGCCTCTTCCTCCGCATGGCGCTGGAGCTCGCGGACTGGATCGCGCTGACTGACGTGGACTATGTCGTGGGAGATTCCGCCGAAGGCTACAACCCGATGCACGACATGTGTCGTATCATCGTCGGAGCAGCGGTCGAGCTCGCGTCGCGCCGCCGGCGACCGGTCGACAACTACGAGTACGTCGTCACCGGGCCGCGGGACGACTGCGACGCGGGGCGATGCAGCGGCACCATCAGGCTGAGGCTCAACGATGACGCGCTCGCGCGGAAGATCGAGACGGCGCTCGCGTATCCCGAGCTGAGCGCCGAGGTCCAGGCGGCGGTGCGGAAGGACGGGATGGAGGGATTCCGCCACGAATGCCTGCACCCGGTCGACAACCGCGCGAGCTGGACGCCTGTCGGCGAGGGCAAACCCTTCTACGAGGAGCACGGTGAGGCGAGGGTGGCGTCCGGCAAGTACCAGCGCCCGGTGCGGTACGCGGAGCACGTCGTCCCCCTGCGCACGGCCCTCTGGAAGGCCATCGATCGGCGCATCGGCGTGCCCGCCGCGAGCAAGGCCGCCGGGCCCTCGTCCCTTCAGCCCGTCGGGGGCGACGTCCGCCTCGCGTAGTTCCCGCGAAGTGCCCAGCCGTTGAGCAGCCTCCGCGTCCTCATCACAACCGGGGTCCTCTCCGCTCGCACCGGAGCGGAGATGTTCACGTGTGAGCTGGCCCTCGCCCTCGCGGCGCGTGGGCACACCCCGCTCGTGTACTCTCCCGACCTGGGCCCTCTCGGCGTCGAGCTGGCGGCCAAGGGCATCGAGGTGCGCGACAGGCTCGACGGCTTCTCGCGAGCCCCCGACATCGTGCACGGTCATCACACCGTTCCAACCGTGCACGCGCTTCTTCACTTCCGGGACGTCCCGGGCATCTACGTGTGTCATGCGGCCACCGACATTCCGCCCGTCTTCCCGCGGATCATCCAGCATGTGGCCGTCGATCACTACTGCGCGGAGCGCCTCGTCGAGGCGGGAGTCCCGGCCGAGCGCGCTCGTGTCATTTACAACTGGGTGGACCTGTCGCGGTTCAAGCCGCGCGGCCCGCTCCCCGCGCGGCCGGCCCGCGCGCTCCTCTTCAGCAACTACGCCTCGGAGCGCACGTACCTCGGCGCGGTCCGAGACGCGTGTGACCGCGCTGGCCTGCCTCTCGACGTGATCGGCCTGGGCGTGGGCAATCCCTCCGCGGAGCCCGAAGCCGTCCTCGGTCGATACGACGTCGTCTTCGCGAAGGCGCGCTGCGCGCTCGAGGCGATGGCGGTGGGAACCGCGGTGATCCTGTGCGATTTTCGAGGCGTCGGCGAGATGGTCACGAGCGCCGACGTGGATGAGCTGCGGCGGTGGAACTTCGGCGCGCGCATCTTGCGCTCGCCCGTCGAGCCGCAGATCCTCCTGGCGCAGATCGCGCGCTACGATCCCGACGATGCGGCAGAGGTGTCGCGCCGGATCCGCACCGCCGCCGGACTCGATGGACAGGTCGACCGGTACGTCGCGCTCTATCGAGAGGTACTCTCGGAGTGGGCTCGGACGCCGCGACCCGATCGCCGAACGGAGAAGCGGGCTGCGGCGGCGGCGCTCCGGCGCGTGTTGGGCCCCCCGCGCCTCCGTGAACGGATACGGCAGGTTCCGGTCCTGGGCTCGGCCGCCGTCATGGCCAAGCGGGCGGTGTTCGGCCCTCGCGTCTGGCGGTAGATCGGTCCGCCCGCCCGCGCGGCCTATGCGCGTCGAACGGCCCAGACCATGCCGACGATGACGCCGGCGATCCCGACGAGTTGGATCGCGGCGGGGATCTCGTCGAGCATCACCGCACCGAGAAGCACGGCGAACACGGGAACGAGCGGCATGAACAGCGAGGCGACTCCATCGCCGAGCACCCGGATCGCCCACGCATAGAGCGCGAGCGCCGCCACGGCGACGCCGAGCCCCTGGAACAGCGCCTGGAAGACGACCTCGCCGCGCGGCGCATCGAGAACACGGGCTCGCGCGAGCGCCAGGTACACGGGGACATAGGGCAGCGCGAGCACCCACACCGCCGCGGTCGCCGGCAGCGGAGCGATCCGCCAGCGCCGCACGCCCACGGTGAAGAGCGCCCAGAGCACGGCGGCAACGACGAACAGCGCGTCACCGAGCCACGCCGCGCCGCCGGCGATGAGCTCGGGCCAGCCGACGAGCGTGAGTCCGATCACGATCAGCGCGAGACCAACCGCTTTCGAAATCCCCTGGCGCTCGCCGAGCCAGAGCCACGCGAGGAGCGCGGCGAAGACCGGCATCGCTCCGGTGATGATCACGGCGCCGTGCGAGGCCGGCGCCCGCGTCAGTCCGGCGTACATGATCAATGTGTACGGCGCGCCGGCCGCGATCGACAGCACGCCGATCCGCCGCCAGGCGGCGCGGTCCGACGGAGCGTGTCGCATGACGATCGGCACGCTCACGAGGCCCGCGACGGTGAAGCGCAGCGCCGCCAGATCCCAGAGCGACAGCGTGCGCTGCATGCTCCAGCGCGAGAGCACGAACTGGCTCGCGTAGATCAGCATGGCGAGCGCCGCCGCGCCGATGGCCAGCGCGGTGCGTACGCGGGCGGACGCGATGCTCAGCTCAGGTCGCGGGCCGGCGCCACCAGATCTCGCCCGCGCGCAAGGTCAGCGCCGGCGCGAACCGATGGCGGCCGGTGATGTGCTGGCCGTGCGCATCCTCGTAGTCGAACGCGCCTTCCTCGAGATCGAAGACGGCGACGTCGGCGACCGCGCCCGGCTTCAGCGTGCCGAGCCGACCGTCGCGGCCGATCGCCTTCGCGGGATTCGTCGTGACGGCGCGCACGACGTCCGGCAGCGGCATCCCGAGGCTCAGGAACTTTCCCATCGTCGTCGGCAGGTCCTTGACGCAGCCCGCGGCGCCGCCGCTCGTCAGATCCGACGAAATCGTATCCGGATAGAAGCCCTCGGCGAACGCCGCGCGCACCACCGGGAAGTTCACGTGCATGCGGCCGTGCGCCACGTCGAAGACGATGCCGCGCTCGCGCGCCGCGCGGATGTCCCTGGCCACCTTTCCCTTCTCGTCCAGGATCCCGTGACCACGGCCGTGCAGGAAGTGGCTGACGATGTCGCCGGGGCGCATCAGCGCCAGCAGCTCGGCGAGCGGGCGCGGTGGATTCGTGCAGTGCAGCATCACGCGCCCGCCGATGGCGTCCGCCGCGCGTACGGCGCGCTTGAGCGGCTCGAGCCCGGCCTCGCCCACGACCTCGATCTGGTTGCGGACCTTGATGCCGAGAATGAGATCGGCGTGATCGCGCGCAGCGCCCACCGCCGCGTCCACGTCGGCATAGGCGAGGTGGTTGAGCTCGCCGATCTTGAGATACGTGAGTCCGATCGCTGAGATGTTGAGAAACGCGAACATGCGCACGCGCGAGCGCGCCATCACCCACTCGCGCATGCCCTCGAAATTGCCGGCGCCCGTGCTGCCACCGTCGACCCACGTCGTGACGCCGGTGGAGCGCGCCACGTCGTCGGTGCGCGGGCCGAAGTCGGAGGCGCCGGCGAAGCAGTGCGCGTGCAGATCGATGAGCCCGGGCATGACCAGCCGGCCGCTCACGTCGAGCACGGTGTCGCCGTCGGGCGCGAGCCCCGCGCGCACCTCGGTGACGAGGCCGTCGCGCACGCGTACGTCGAGCGCGCCGGTGAGGTCGGCGCCGGGATCCATGACCTGTCCGCCCCGCAGCAGCACGCCCATCGCTCGCCTCCGCCCGAACCGGAAGAGATCCCGTAAGATCGGGCGCCGTGAGCTTACCCGAAGGCGTCCTGCTGAGCCAAGGCTCGCCGCTCCTCGCCGCGCTCGAGAACCTCGCGCGTGAGGCGCGCTGCGTGTTCTTCGCGGGCCTGCCCGGCACGGGCAAGAGCCTCTTGATCCATCAGCTCGCGCACGTCGCGCACGCGCGCGGCCGAGGCATTCATCTGCTGCAATGGGACGTGGCGCGCCCCGCCTTCGAGGCGAGCCATGCCGGACGGCGTTATCCGCAACAGAACGGCATCACGCATCCGCTCATCCGTATCGCCGCCGGCCACTGGGCACGGCCGGCGCTGTCGCGCTGGGACGCCGAGGCGCCGGCGAGCGCGCTGCTCATCGGCGAGACGCCGTTCGTGGGTCACCGCTTCATCGACCTCGCGCGGCGCGACCACGATGCTGCCGAACGGCTGCTGGCCTCGTCGGCCACGCGCTTCGTGATTCCGGTCCCGTCGGTCGCGCTGCGCCGTCATCTCGAGGCGGAGCGCGCGCGGCGTTCCCGGGCGCCCCTGCACGCCCGCGAGCGCGAGGACGCGCCGCCCGACGTGCTCCGCGGTGTCTGGCGCGAGCTCGCCGGCATCGCGAGCACGCTCGGCATCGGCAGCGCCGCACAGGATGGTGAGTACGACCCGGCGATCTATCGCGCGTTCTACGAGCGGCTACTGGGCCGGTGGCACGCGGACGCGCTGATGATCGACGAGCGGGCGGCCACGCAGGGCGTCTCCGCCTATCAGTTTCAAATTCCGACGGTGGAGCTCGTGCCGAGCGACGACGAGGCCGCGCAGTTCATCGCCGCCGCCGAGTGCGCGTATGCCGATCCGGAAGTCCTGGAGCGCGTCATCGCGGGCTGGTTCGAGGCCTGATACCCTGGCGGCCGGAGGACGGCCATGACGACGACGGCGCAGCGCTATCTCACGGATGTGCAGATCGCGAGCTACCACCGCGACGGCTATCTCGCCATTCCGCGGCTCATCGAGGCCGAGCGAATCGAAGCGCTGCGGCGCCTGACCGAGGCGTTCGTCGACCGCTCGCGCCAGCTCACGCGCAGCGACGCCATCTTCGATCTCGATCCACGCCATAGCGCGGCGGCGCCGATCGTGCGGCGCATCAAGAATCCCGCCGATCACGACCCGCTCTATGCGTGGGTGGCGCTGGAGTCGCCGATCCTCGACGTCGTGGCGGAGCTGCTCGGCGCGTCGATCCGTTTTCACCACAGCAAACTGAATCTCAAAGGCAGTCACGTCGGCGCCCCCGTGGAGGTTCACTAGGACGCCGCGTTCTATCCACACTCCAACGACGATGTGCTCGCGGTAGGCCTGCTGCTCGACGACGCGACGGCGGACAACGGCGCGATGGCGGTGCTGCCGGGGAGCCATCGCGGGCCGATCTATACGCACTTCGACGCGCAGGGCCGCTTCGCCGGCGGAATGCGGGCCGAAGACATCGCGCGGCTGGATCGAAGCGGCGCCGTGCTGCTCGCATTGCCGGCGGGCAGCGTGCACATTCATCACTATCGGCTCGTGCACTGGTCCGCGCCGAACACGTCGTCGGCGGATCGGCGTCTGCTGATCAACGCCTACGCGGCAGCCGACGCGGTCCCGCTCGCGGCGGATCCGACCGGCTCGCCGCGCTATGGCCAGCTCGTGCGCGGCGCCTATCCTTCCGTCGCGCGCCGCACGGGGGGCGAGATGCCGATGCCGCCAGATTGGACCCGCGGCTACACGTCGATCTACGAGCTGCAGGGCGACGGGCGTTAGCCTTTGACGGACCCCGCGGCCAGCCCCTCCACCATCCATCGGTGGATGAACATGTAGAGCGCGACGACCGGCAGCGTCGTGATGACGGACGCCGCCATCAGCTGGCCCCACGAAAACACGTCGCCGTAGATCAGTAAGTTCAGTCCTACCGGCACGGTGATCGCCGTCTCGTCCTGGATGAACACCAGCGCGTAGAGGAACTCGTTCCACGACAGCGTGAAGGCGAAGATCGCCGACGCGACGAGGCCCGGCGCGGCCAGCGGCAGCAGCACGCGCGTGAGGGCCGCGGCCCGCGTCGCGCCATCGACGAATGCCGCCTCCTCCAGCTCCCGCGGCAGTGCCTTGAAGAAGCCGATCAGCAGCCACGTGCAGAACGGGACGGTGAAGGTCGGATACGACAGCACGAGCGCGGCGAGGCTGTTGGTGGCGCCGAGCTCCGCCAGCACGCGATAGAGCGGGATGAAGAGCAGCGCCGGGGGCACGAGGTAGAGGACGAGGATCAGCGTGGCGAACGACTCGCGACCCGGAAAGCGCAGTCGCGCGACGGCATAGCCGGCCAGGCTGGCGATGATCGTGGTGACGAGCGTGACGAGGACGGCGGTGACCAGGCTGTTGCGCAGCCATAGGGGAAAGCGTGTGGCCGTCCACAGCACGGTGTAGTTCTCCCAGGTGAACGGGCGCGGCACGTAGATGCTCGTGGCGAACTGCACCTGCTCGTAGGTCTTGAACGACATGCTCGCGATCCACCAGAACGGCACGAGGACGATCAGCAGGAACGCGACGATGCCGGCGATGGTGAAGCCGCGCGCCCATGGGGTCATTGGATTTGCCGTCGGGGCGTCATTCGCGCTCTCGCAGCAGGTAGCGGCTCACCAGCGCGATGGCGACGACGAGCGCCGGCACGAGGAAGATCGAGATCGTGACGCCGCGGCCCCAGCGCAGCTGGTTGAACGCGACCTCGTACGAGTACGTCGCGAAGACCTGCGTGGCGGTCCCGGGCCCCCCGCGCGTCATCACGTACACGATGTTGAAGTCGTTGATGGTGAGAATGAACGACAGCACGATCGTGACGATGAGCACGTGTCTAAGGCCGGGCAACGTCACGTGGCGAAAGCGATACCAGGCGCCCGCGCCATCGACCGACGCCGCGTCGTAGAGCTCGCGCGGGATGGCCTGCATGCCCGCCAGGTACGACACCCCGAAGAACGGAAACGCGCGCCACCAGTTGGCCACGATCACGGCCGCCATCGCGCCGGCCGGCGTGGCCATGAACGCGATCGGCCGGCTCAGCAGCCCCGCATCCAGTAACGCGCTGTTGAAGAAGCCGCGGCCCGGGAACGCGTCGAACATCCAGCGCCAGGTCAGCGCGATGATCACCGTCGACGTGATCCACGGCAGCAGGAACAGGCCGCGGAAGAACGTACGCCAGCGCCAGACGGCGTTGAGCACCAGCGCCATGGCCAACCCCGTGAGGACCTTGAGGACGAGCGAGCCGAAGGTGAAGATCAGCGTGTTGCGGACGACCTCGTGGAAGGTGTCGTCGTCGAGCAGGTAGGCGTAGTTGCGGAGGCCCACGAAGCGCTCCGGGTAGCCCACGAGCTTGTCGGTCAGCGACAGCCAGATCGCCCGCGCGAACGGATACGCAATCAGGCCGACTACCAACAGCAGGAGTGGCGAGAGGAAGAGGAGCGCGGCGCCGGTGTCGCGAGGCCGTCTCCTATTGGATGATCTCATCCGCTCGCAGCAGCAGCGACTGCGGGATCGTGACGCCGAGGGCCTTGGCCGTCCTGAGGTTGATGACCAGCTTGAACTTCGTCGGCTGCTCGAAGGGCAGATCGGCGGGCTTCGCACCTTTGAAGATCTTGTCGGCGAGGTCGGCGGCACGCCGCCACAGCTCCTCCTCTTCCGCCCCATAGCTCAGCAGGGCGCCGGCCGTCTCGGGATAGGACCGGTCGAGCATGCTCGGAATCCGCTTCTGAGTGGCAAAATCCACGATTTCTTCGCCGTGCTGCAGCGTCAGGCGATCACCGATCAAGAGCAACGCATCGGGGCGCTCTCGCGCCGTCTCGTTCAGAACGCGCTCGAAATCCGACGGGCCTCGCACTTCGCGGGATTGCAAGGTGATCCGTAACACGCGGGCGGCGTCCTGCACCTCTCGCCACGAGCGTGCGTTCGCGGGGTTCGCGGCATTCCACACGACGGCCACGGTCGACACATGTGGGATGGCTTGCACCAGCAGCTGCAGTCGCTTGGCGAAGAGGTCGGGCGCCTGCTGTGTCGTGCCCGTGATGTTTCCGCCCGGGCGCGCGAGGCTCGCCACCAGTCCGACACCCACGGGATCGATCGAGTTCGCGAGCACGACGGGGATCGTCTTGGTCGCGTTCTTCACCGCGAGCGCGGCCGGTGTCGTGGTGGCCATGATGAGGTCGAGGTTGAGTCGGGCGAGCTCGCTCGCAAATCCAGGGAATCGCTCGGCCCGTCCGTCTGAGTACCGGCGCTCGACGACGAGGTTTTGGCCCTCGACGTACCCGAGCTCTCGCAGATGCTGAAAGAAGACGGTCTCGATCCGCATGGGGGCGACCGAGATGAAGCCAATGCGCCAGATCTTGCCCGCGTGCTGCGCCTCGATGGCGAACGGATGAACGACGAGGGCGCTGGCGAGCGCCGCCGCCAGCGCCGCGTGAATGCGCCTCACGTGAGCGTCACGCGCCGAGCGTGCCGTAAATCTCCTTGATCTTCTTGTCCTCCCACTCGATCGCCTGGTCGACCGACCACTTGTCGACGATTACCTTCGCGGGCGCGTCGGTGAGCACGTTGCTCGCCTGCACCTCGGCGGCCGCCGCCGTGACCGGGCCCGGCCAGCCGGTGGGTACGAACCACTCCGCCGCTTTGCCGAACGTCCGATAGTTTTCGTTCTTGTTGAAGTAATCACGCGAGGCCGAGCGGCCCTTGTCGAGGACGGGCGCGAACTGGCCGTACGAGTCCTTCATCACGCCCAGCGTTTCTTCGGGCGACAGCAGATGCGCGACGAGGCTCATGGCGGCTTCGGGGTCCTTGCTGTTCTTGAAGATGCCGAAGCTCATCGCGATGGCCCACATGCGGAGTGCCTCGGGGCCGGCCGGATGCGGCAGCGCGAGATGATTGGCGAGCGCTTCTTCCTTCTTCTTCCGATCGGCCGCGTCGGTGGCCTTGGCGACGGCGTTCTCCATCGCGAACGTGATGCTGGGCCCGTTGGACGTCTGCGCGATGTTCTTGGCGATGAAGTTCTCGTTGTTGCCGGAGCCCGTCCACGTCAGCGTGTCGGCCGGCTGGATGCCTTCCTTGTAGATGTCGGTCGCCCAGCGCATCGCCTTCTGCATGGCGGGCGTCTTGATCGAGCGGTACTTGCCGTCCTTGCCGACCCAGCTCGCACCATACGAGTACATGAGACTCTGCATGACGCCATAGCCGTCCGCCGTGCGGTTCCACGACTGGCCGAGTCCGTAAAAGTTATCCTTCGGCCGGTTGAGCGCGTGGGCGGCTTGCTTGGCCTCTTCGAACGTGGTCGGCAGCTTGACCTTCTTCTTCTCGAACTCGTCGCGCCACACGTACCAGAAGGGCGCCATGATGTACCAGGGAATCGCCCACGTCTTGCCATCCACGATGTTGACGGGCGCGACGTTGGCGGGAGGCTTTCCCACCTGGCCTTCGATCTGCTTGGCGAAGCCGGTGAGATCGAGCAGCTGGCCCATGCCGGCGAAGCGCGCCGGCGCGCTCGTCTCGAGCTGGCCGACGTCGGGCGTGTTCTTGTTCTCGATGGCCGCGACGTACTTCGTCTGCATGTCCTCGAACGTGAAGTACTCGACGGTCACGGTGCCACCGTGCTTCGCGGCCCAGCGCTGAGCGCTGGCCTCGACCGCCTTGTTGGTCGGCTCGACGTAGGTCTTGAGGATCCAGAGCCGGAGGTTTGCGGCCTTCTTCTGCGCCGGTGCCTCACGCGCTCCCAGCGCGAGCGCCGTGCCCGCCGTCGTGGCTCCGATCAGAAAGTGTCGCCGACTCACGCGCCGGTGTGCCATGGGCCCCTCCCGTGTGCGCGCGAGTATCGGCGCCGGCCGCGGCCGGTGTCAACTGCGGTCGAGGAGCGTGCTGCGACGAGCGTTGGGGGGTTTGCGGGGCCATCGCGGGCCTGCGCGTAACACCGAGGAGCGCCACGATTCACTCGGGGCGCGACGAGCGTTGGGGGGTTTGCGGGGCCATTTCGGGGCCCCCCAATAATTAGATCTCGATCTTCGTCGGCGTGACGCGCTGATCTTCGTCCTGACCCTGACCTTCGTCCGGACCCTGGCCCTGGCCGAGCGCCTCGAGCATCGCCTTGCCCGCCTCATCGGCGAACAGCACGCCGACCAGCACACGATCGCCGACGATCCGCAGCCCCGTCAACGCGACGACGGCCGGCTCGAACGCGATCGCCTCGGTTGCGGCTTCCTCCACGGCGGTCTGGAGCGCACGCTCGAATTCGTGCGGGGACTTGATGTCCGTGATGTCGATGGCCGTCGTTACCTGCACCACATGGGCGGCCGCCAGGCTGGCCACGCCGAGCATCGCTATGAGGAACGCGAATCCCGCGACGAGACTCAGAGAAATTCGGCGATCCGTGGAGATTCTGAGACTGCTCATGATTAGCGCTCCTCCCGATGCGCTGCGAGTGCATGGATCAGGCCACCCGAGTGCGTCAGCGACGGTGTAGGAGTTACTTGCGTGCGGCGTCGGGCGCGGGTGGGTCTCCCGCGACGAACTCGAGCGAAGCAGAATTGAGGCAGTAGCGACGGCCGCTCGGTGGCGGGCCATCGGGGAAGACGTGTCCGAGATGGCCGTCGCAGCGACGACAACGGATCTCGACGCGCTCCATGGCGTAGGACCGGTCGCGCAGGTAGGTGATGTGGTCGGCGTCGAACGACTCATAGAACGACGGCCACCCGGTGCCGGACTCGAACTTGGTCGCCGAGCGGAACAGCGGCAATCCGCACAGCCGGCACGTGTAGACGCCGGTTTCCTTCTTGTCCAACAGGCCACCACAAAATGGGGGCTCGGTCCCGTGATCCAGCAGGATGCGGCGCTCCTCGGCCGACAGGCGGCCCGCCAGGCGCTCACGCTCCGCCTGCGGGAGCGGATCGACGTCGTATCCAGCCTTCGAGCGTGTGCTCATCGACGTCATTATATGATCCTTATATGATCCTTATATGATCCTTGCCCGGAGGTGGCGCGGGTCATGGACTATCGCACGCTCGGACGAACGGGGCTTCGTGTCGGCGTCCTCGGCTTCGGCTGTGGCAACGTGGGTGGGTTGCTGATCCGCGGCACCCCCGCCGAGCGGGAGCGCGCGGCGGCGCGCGCCGTCGAGCTCGGCATCAATTACTTCGACACCGCGCCGCTCTATGGCGACGGCCAGTCGGAGACGAATCTCGGCCAGGTGCTCCGCACGCTGAAGCCGCGAGTCTACGTCGGCACCAAGTTCCGCCTGCCCGACGTGCCGGCGACCGAGCTGCCCGGCGCGGTCGTTGCCTCGCTCGAGGCGAGCCTCAGACGCCTGGGCGTCGAGCGCGTCGACCTGCTCCAGTGCCACAACCTCGTCACGCGGGAGCGCAACGGCCGCGGCGTCTCGATCAAGGACATGCGCGACGCGGTCGTCCCGGCCCTCGTCCGTCTCGTCGAGCAGGGCAAGATCGGCTTCTACGGCATGACCGCGCTCGGAGAGACCGCCGCGCTCAACGAGGTGCTGGACGCCGCGATGGTGCAAACGGCACAGGTCTGCTTCAACCTGCTCAATCCGAGCGCGGCCCGCGCGCTGCCGCCGCGTTTCCCAGCGCACGATTTCGGACGGCTGCTCGATCACGCCGCGAACAATCGCGTCGGCGTGATCGTGATCCGCGTGCTGGCAGCCGGCGCGTTGAGCGGGACCGAGGCGCGGCATCCGATCGCCGTGCCGACCGTCGATCCGATCGGCTCCGCGCCGGATTACACCGTCGACGTGCGCCGCGCGCGGCTGCTGCAGACGCTCGTGAAGGAAGACCACGCCGACAGCCTGGTCGAGGCGTCCCTGCGCTTCGCGCTGACCAGCGACGCGGTCTCGACGGTGCTGCTCGGCTACTCGAGTCTCGAGCATCTCGAATACGCCGCCGCCGCGGTCGCCAAGGGCCCGTTGTCCGAAGCAGCCCTCGCGCGGCTGCCCGCCCTCTGGGCGCAGTTCGCGGAGGGGTGATACGCTCGGGGCGATGAGTCTCAGCGTCACGCCGCTTCATCCACTGTTCGCCGCCGAGGCCGGCCCGATCGAGCTGCGGCGAGTGCACGACGACGCGACGCTCGCCGCCATCCGCGCCGCGATGGATCGCTACGCCGTGCTCGTGTTCCACGATCAGGCGTTCACCGACGACGAGCACCTGGCGTTTGCCGAGCGGCTGGATGGCGCGCTCCACACGAAGCTCGGCTCGGCGGCGATCCAGAAAAATCGCTTCGGCAACGAGGCGCTCGGCGACATTTCGAACGTCGGTGCCGACGGCGAGATCTTGCAGACCGGCGATCGTCGGCGCGCCTACAGTCTCGGCAATCGGCTCTGGCACACCGACGCTTCCTTCCAGGATCCGCCGGGGCGCTATTCCATGCTCCACGCCAAGGTAATTCCCCCGGTCGGCGCCGACACCGAATACGCCGACATGCGCGCGGCGTACGACGCGCTGCCGGCGACGACGAAGGCGCAGCTCGAAGGCCTTCGAGTCCATCATTCGATCGCCTACTCGCGGCAGACGCTCGGCTTCGACTTCTCGAAGGACGAGGAGGAGATGCTCAAGGGCGCGATCCATCCGCTGGTGCGGACGCTGCCGCGCTCGGGACGCCGCGCGCTGTACCTGGCGTCGCACGCCTCGCGCGTCATCGACTGGCCCGTACCCGAAGGTCGCCTACTGCTGCGCGACCTGATCGAGCACGCCACGCAACGGCAGTTCGTGTACCGCCACGCGTGGCGGGTGGGCGACCTCGTCATCTGGGACAACCGCTGCACGATGCATCGCGCCACGCCTTTCGAAGACACCCGGCACCGCCGCGAGCTGCGGCGAGTGACCACGCTCGATCTCCCCGTGGAAGGCCGCGAAGCGGCCGCGCACGCCGCCGAGCGCCCCGGCGCCGCCGAATCTCGGCGCTAGGCCCCGACGCCTTCCCGCTGCCCCGCACACCCACCTGAACTTTCGCTTGACGGCTCGATGAAACTATTGTTTCATTCGGGCGGATGAGCCAGCAACAACTTCTCCTACTACTGGTCGGGGTCCCCCCGACACCCTCGAGCCTGCGCGTGCGGGTGTGGCGCCGCCTCCGCACCCTCGGCGCCGTCCCGCTCAAGCGCTCGGCGTACCTGCTGCCCGACACACCCGAGCGCTACGAGGACTTCCAGTGGCTCGCGCAGGAGATCCAGCGCGACGGCGGCGACGCCACGCTCGTCCGCGTCCAGCAGATCGAGAACGTCAGCCCCGCGGACGTGCTGCGGCTGTTCCACGAGCCGCGAGATCAGGACTACAAGCACCTGGCCGCGCGCTATCGCAGGCTGCTGCAGAGCCTGGACCGCAAGACGGCTGCGGCGAGCCCGCGCGTGCACGATGAGCTCGGCCGGCTGGCGAAAGACCATCAACGGATCCGCGAGATCGACTTCTTCGTCGCCCCCGGCGGCGCCGAGGTGCGACGGCTCGAGGAGGCAATCGCCATGCGCACACGACGTCCGGAATCCGCACGCTCCGAACCGGCGCCCACGCTCGACCTCACGAAGCTCCGAGGGCGCCGCTGGGTCACCCGGCCCCGGCCGCACGTCGATCGCGTGGCGTCGGCCTGGCTGATCAAGCGCTTCATCGATCCCGATGCGCAATTCACCTTCGCGCCGCCCGCCGAGTTCCCCAAGGACGCCATCGCCTTCGACGCGCCAGGCGTCGAGCTCAGCCATCACGGCGAGGACTGCACGTTCGAGACGCTGATCAAGCGCGCGCGGCTCCGCGACCGCCGCCTCACCCGTCTCGCCGAGGTCGTCCACGAGGCGGACTTGAGAGACGGCAAGTATCCGCATGAGGAGGCGCGCGGCATCGACGTGGCGATCCGCGCCCTGCTCGCGGCGTCGTCCGACGACCATCAGGTGCTGGCCCAGGGCATGACGCTCTTCGAAGGCCTGTATGCGACGACGCCGCGGAGGCCGTGATGACCCGCCCCACCACCGCGGAGCTGCTGAAGTACTTCCTGTATCTGGGCAGCCTCGGCTTCGGCGGACCCGGCTCGTCGGCTACATGCAGCGCGACCTCGTCGAGCGGCGCGGCTGGTTCACGAAAGAGGAGTACATGAAGTCGCTGGCGCTCTCGCAGCTCGCGCCGGGGCCGCTCGCTGCCCAGCTCGCCATTTGTCTCGGTTACGTGCACTCGCGCGTGCGCGGCGCCACGCTCGTCTCGCTCGCGTTCATCCTTCCGTCGTTCGTGATGACCGTGGCCATCAGCTGGCTCTACGTCCGGTTCGGTGGCCTCTCGTGGATGCAGGCCGCCTTCTACGGCGTGGGCGCGGTGGTGATCGGCATCATCACGATCGCCGCCTACAAGCTCGCCAAGCTGACCATGGCGAAGGACCGGCTGCAGTGGCTCATCTTCGCGCTGATGGCCGTCGTCACGGCGTGGGCCGAATCCGAGGTCCTCTGGCTGTTCGTGCTGTGCGGGGTCGCCGCGATGGTCGCGCAAATGCCACCCGCCTGGCTCAAGCGCTCGGCCCCGGCCTGCCTCGCGGTCGTCGTCACGCCCGAGCTCCTGGCGCAGATCGTGTGGTTCTTCGCCAAGGCCGGCGCGTTCGTCTTCGGCAGCGGCCTGGCGATCGTGCCCTTCCTCTATGGCGGCGTCGTGCAGCAGTACGGCTGGCTCAACGACAAGCAGTTCGTCGACGCCGTGGCGGTGGCGATGCTCACGCCGGGGCCGATCGTCATCACGGTCGCGTTCATCGGCTATCTGGTCGCGGCGTTTCCCGGAGCGCTGGCGGCCGCCATCGGCGTGTTCCTGCCCGTCTATCTGTTCGTCGTCATCCCGTTCCCCTGGTTCGATCGCATCAGCGCCAACCCGCGCGTGAAAGGCTTCGTCGCGGGCGTCACCGCGGCCGCCTCCGGAACGATCGCGGGCGCCTGCTTCGTCCTCGCGCGGCGTGCGATCGTCGACGTGCCGACGCTCGTCATCGCCGGCGTCGCCCTGGTGATCGCGTGGCGATTCAAAATCCCCGAGCCCATCCTCATCGCGGCCGGCGCCGCCACCGGACTCGTCATGTTCTCCCTGAGATAGGAGGCAACCATGAAATGGATCACTCGTGAACGCGCCCGTGTCGATCGCATCGCGTGCCCCTGGCTCATCCGTCGCTTCGTCGATCCCAACCCCGAGTTCCTGTTCGTGCCCGCCCGCGAGGTCCTCGCCGCGAGCCGCCGAGAGAACGCCATTCCGTACGACATCCCGGATGTCGAGCTCGGGCATCACGGGCCGCGGTGCTCGTTCGACGCGTTCATCGAGCGGTACGAGCTCGCCGACGCCGGACTGGCCGCGCTCGCCACGATCGTGCGTGGCGCGGACACCGACGACCGCGGGCTCACGCCCGAGTCGGCGGGACTGTACGCCGCCGCGACGGGCTTCCAGGCCATCAGCCGCGACGACTTCGACAACATGGCGCGGCAGTTCCCCATGTACGACGCGCTCTACTCCTACTGCTCGGCGCAGGTCGCCTCGATGCCGCCGCCGTCGCGGGTACTGTTCGTGTGCCTGCACGGCGCGGCCAAGAGCGTGGTGGCCGCCGCGCACTTTCGCCGCCTGGCCGCCGCGCGCGGCCTCACCGTCGGCGCAGTCGCGGCGGGGACGGAGCCTGACCGCGAGCTCGCCCCCGCCGCGGTGAAGGGCCTTGCCGCCGACGGTCTCGAGCCGGCGCCCACGCGTCCGCGCCCGGTCACGCTCTACGATCTCGACACCGCGGCGCGCGTCGTGAGCTTCGGCTGCGACGTGACGCCGGCGCGCGGCCAGCGTGTGGAGCAATGGGACGTGCCCGCGGTCAGCGACGGCTACGCCGGGGCGCGCGACCGTATCGTGGCGAACGTCGAGCGGCTCGTCGGCGAGCTGGCGGGCGGGCGCTGAGATGAGCCTCGCGCATCGCGGCTTCATCGACCTGCCCGCTCACGACAAGGCCGGCGGCTTCGACCACGCCGGCGTGCACGAGCCGACGGGACGGATCTATGTCGCGCATACGGCCAACGACACGGTCGACGTGATCGAGATCGACCGGCGCCGGCACGTCGACTCGATCGCCGGGCTGACCGCGGTCGCCGGGGCCCTCGTCGCGGAGCCGGATCTCGTGTTCACCTCCAACCGCGGCGAAAACACCGTCGGCATGTTCCGCGTCGCCGACACGCGCGTCGAGAAGGTCGGCGTCGGCGTCCGTCCCAATGGCCTCGCGTACGACCCGCGGCGCGCGCGGCTGCTCGCGGCACACGTCGGCGACCCGGCGATTCCCGGCTCGTGCAGCGTCTCGGTCGTCGATGTCCGCACGCGAAAAAGGGTCGCCGACGTCGGCGTTGCCGGACGCACGCGGTGGACGGTCTACGATCCGGGAGCCGACGCCTTCCACGTGAACATCGCCGACCCGCCGCAGATCGTCGTGCTCGATGCCGGCGACCCGCTGCAGATTCGTCGGATCGTCCACATCCCCCACGCGGGTCCGCACGGGCTCGATGTGGACGTCGCGCGGCGGCGGCTGTTCTGCGCATGCGACGCCGCGATGCTCGTCGAGCTGGACGCCGATACCGGCAAGATCGTCGCCACGGAAGCGATCGCCGGAGTGCCCGACGTCGTCTTCTTCAATGCGGCGCTCGCGCGGCTCTACGTCGCCATTGGCGAGCCCGGGGTCATCGACGTGTTCGACACGGCGCCGCTGCGTCGGCACGAGACCGTGCCGACGGAAGCCGGCGCCCACACACTGTCGTTCGACGCCACGCGGAACATCGTCTGCGCGTTCCTGCCCGGCAGCCATCGCGCGGCCGTCTACGAGGACCGTCCGTAACCGTCACAACGGAGTTTGTGTCATGCGAACCACGTCGCTCGTGCTCACCGCGGCGGACGAGCCGGCAAAGCTGGCGGCGGCGCTCGAGGCGGCGGTCGCCCAGACGCACAGTCGGAAATGACCGCGACGATGCCGCGCCGCCGATGGCTCACCGCAGCGCTGGCGGCTCTCGGGGAACTCGGAACGCGCGGCCTCGGGCGCGCGTTGGCGACGCCGCCCGAGCTGAAGCTGCCGGAGGGGGTCCCGCAGACCGTGTTCGATTTCGAGGCGGAGGGCATCGAAGGCTGGACGACCGTCGCCGGACAGTGGGCCGTCGAGGCCATGGCCGGTGCGCCGAGCGGCCAGCGCGTGCTCGTCCAGCGCGAGACGAAGAACGAGTTCAACGTCATCGTCGCGCCGGCGTCGTACACCGACGTCGAGGTCACGATGAAGTTCAAGCCGATCTCGGGCCGCGAGGACGCGTCCGGCGGTATCGTCTTCCGCTTCGCCGAAGGCAAGTACTACGTCGTCCGCGCCAACGCGCTCGAGAACAACTTCCGCCTGTATCACTACGACCGCAGCCGGCGCCAGCTGGCCTCGGCGTCGGTGAAGCGGCCTGCGCTCGGCCAGTGGCACTCCGTGCGCGTCGTCGCGGTCGGTGATCGCATCCAGGCGTGGCTGAACGGCGCCCTCCTCCTGGACCACCGCGACGCACGCTTGCCAACCGGCCGCGTCGGCCTCTGGACGAAGGCCGATTCGATCACCGCATTCGACGATCTCACGATCCGAGGATGAGGAAGGGAGTCGCACCATGCGATAGGACGTGAAGGCCATGCTCGATGCCGGCGAGCGCGTGCAAGTCATCGATGCCCGAGCGCGGTCGTATCTGTCGCGGCAGCAGCACATCATGGACGGTGCCACCTGGCGCGATCCCGAGCGTATCGGCGCCCTGCGCGATGCGGGCTTCGGTGCGCCGCCGCCACCACGCAGGCGGCAGCGCACCCCGATTGCTTAGCAGCAGCCACCCGCGGGCGTCTTGCGCTCGACCAGCTCCAGGCGGGTGTCGTCTGGCCCCCTGAGGAAGGCGATGCGCGGCCCTTTGGGCACCTGCGTCGGCCCCTCCAGCAGCGTCGCGCCCAGGCCCCGGAGCCGCGTGATGTCGGTCTCGATGTCTTGCGAGTCGAAGCCGAAATGCTCGAGGCCGTGATGCGGATTCGCGTCGCCCGCGCCCAGCCGCTCGTTGGTGCGGGCGCCGGAGATGTTCACGGCGAAGCCGTCCTCGCTCGTGCAGCGCACGAAGCGATCGCCGAACACGCGCGTCTCGTCGCTGACGATCTTGAACCCGAACGCGGTGACGTACCACTCGGCCGTCTTCCGCGGATCCGGCGACTTCAGGTGGATGTGGTTGATCCGGTAAGGCATGGGCTCACCTCCGGCCGGCTATCGTACAATGCGGCGGTGCGACTTGGCCTGGCGCTTCCCACCACGACGTCGGACGGGCGTCCGCTCACCGGCGCAGCACTCATCGCCGGCGCGCGCGCCATCGAGCGCGCGGGCTTCGACAGCCTGTGGTGCTTCGACTCCATCGGCCGCGGCTTCATGATTCCCGATCCCCTCATCGCGGTGAGCGTGGCGGCGACCGCCACCGAGCGGCTGACGCTCGGGACCGGCATATTACAGGTGCCGCTGCGCCGCCCCGTGGAGCTGGCCCACCGCATCCTGACCGCGCATCTGATCTGCGGCGACCGCCTGCTGCTCGGCGTCGGCGCGGGTTCGACCAAGGCCGACTTCGACGCCGTCGGCGTCGACTTCGAGACGCGCATGCGGCAGTTCGAGGACGCGCTGGCGGTGATGCGACGACTCTGGCAGGGCGAAAAGAGCGGCGCGGCCCAGCTGCATCCCTGGCCGGCGACGATCGGCGGACCGAAGCTGTTGATCGGCTCGTGGGCGGGCAGCCGCTGGATCCCGCGGGCGGCGAAGGACTTCGACGGCTGGATCGGCTCCGGCGCGCGCAGCAGCGTGGCCGCGCTGCGCGAGGGCATCAAGCGCTTCCGAGATGCCGGGGGGCGGCGCGCGATCGCCACCAACATTCCGGCCGATCTGGAGGCGCCGGCGGCGCCGATGCCCGACGAGGGTCAGTTCCACCTGCGCTGCGACGCCAAGACCGCCGCCGAGCGGCTCGCGATGCTTGCCGATCTCGGCTTCGACGACGCCGTCCTGGTCAGCCGCCGCTACGGCGACGCCGACCTGGCCGCGCTGCGCGCGCTTATCCGATAGCCTTCGCGAGCTGTTTGTCGGTCTTGCGGACGTCGTCGAGCACGTCGCCGATCTTCAGACCGGCGGCCTTGGCGAAGGCGGCCCAGCCCTGGCCCGATTTGCGCGCGGCGCGGACGCGGTCGAGCGCCGCCTGCCGCGTGCTCTTGTCGCGCTTCATCAGCTGCTGCGAGAACGCGAGCGAAGCGCTGATCTCGCCGTAGCTGACCTTCTGATCGTGCAGGTCGGTGACGACCTTCTCCGGCACGCTGTACTGCTTGGCGATCATCGTCGTCACGCGGCGGCGCCCGTCGGGCTTGGCCACCAGCTTCGCGCTGTCGCTGTCGAGCCGCTTCTGTTCCGCCCACAGCTCCTCGGAGAGCTTGCGCTCGGCATCGCTGAGCGCCTTCGCCGACGGCACCGCCTTGGACTCCGCCGGCTGCGCCTTGGGCGACGTTTGGAGGCTCGCCACGGTCCGGGCCGGCTTGTCCGCCGTCCGCGGCTCGGCCGCGGGCCGCGCGGCGGCATCGACGGCGGGTTGCGGCTGCGTCGCAACCGCGCGCGACTCGACGGCGCGCGACTCGACCGCGCGTGATTGCGGCGCACGCGACTGTGCCGCACGCGACTGCGGTGCCGCGGCGCTGCGCGACGCGGTCGTCGTCTTCGTCGGCTTCTTCTGCATCTGGACCATCACGACGACCGATACGATGCCAGCGACCATGGCCGCTGCGCCGACTGCTCCGGCCCAGTAACGAACCGAGTCTCGTGACGCCACGTGAGCCTCCCCCGCCCGGATCCCGGCCCCGGGCCCGGCGCGGCTCCCGTGCACCGCACGTGCCACACCGCGGAACGCGCCAAACCACCAACAGTTATGGCCGCCAAAGTTCCGCGACGCCAGGCGCGCGTGGGGCAGTGACGATCCGACGCGGCCCCACGCGTCACGCTGACACGTGCGCGAGGGGGGCAACGCGCAGGCCGCGGTGTTCCAAGAGGATTTGCGTGCGAGCTGCCGTAGCACTGCATCTGCACGACGCGGCCCGGGAGGATTGTCCATGACCGGCACGCGAGCGGTGCTCACCCTTGTCATCGTGTTCACGCTGTTCGCCGGTGTCGCGGCGGCCGCCGAGGTCAACATCAATATCACGCCGCCGCCGCTGATCGTCGAAAAGCCCGCGTGGTCGTGATCCCCGAGAGCAAGGTCTATCGGGCGCCGAACCTCGAGTTCAACGTGTTCGTGTTCGGCGGCAGGTACTACAGCCTGCACAACGACCAGTGGTTCGTCAGCGTGAAGGTCGGCGCGCCGTGGACGCCGGTGGTCGTCGCGCGGGTGCCCGTCGAGGTGCGCGCGGTGCCGGTGCGGTACTACAAGGTTCCGCCCGCGCACGCCAAGAAGATGCACGACCGCGACGACGACGATCAGGGCCGCGGCAATGGCCACGGCAAAGGCTGCCCCCCGGGGCTGGCCAAGCAGGGCCGCTGCTAGAGCGCCTCGGCGATCGCCTTCCCCAGATCCGTCGTCTTGTCCTTGCCGCCGAGGTCGGGCGTCCGCGGCGCGCCCGACTTCGGCTCCAGCACCGTCTCGATCGCGCGAACCACCGCCGCGCCCGCTTCCGGATGTCCGAGGTGCTCGAGCATCATCGCCGCCGCCCAGATCTGACCGATCGGGTTGGCGATGCCCTTGCCGTAGATGTCCGGCGCCGAGCCGTGCACCGGCTCGAACAGCGATGGGAATGCGCGCTCGGGGTTGATGTTGCCCGAGGGCGCGATGGCGATCGTGCCGGTGCACGCCGGGCCGAGGTCCGAGAGGATGTCGCCGAAGAGGTTCGAGGCGACGACGACGTCGAACCAGTCGGGATGTTGCACGAAGTGCGCGCTCAGGATGTCGATGTGAAACTTGTCCCACTTCACGTCCGGGTACGTCTTCGCCATCGCCGCCACGCGCTCGTCCCAGTACGGCATGGTGATCGAGATGCCGTTGGACTTCGTGGCCGACGTCAGGTGTTTCTTCGTCCGCTTCTTCGCGAGCTCGAACGCGAACTTCAGGATTCGATCGACGCCCTTGCGTGAGAACACCGACTGCTGGAACACGATCTCGCGCTCGGTGCCCTCGTACATGCGTCCGCCCACGCTCGAGTACTCGCCCTCGGTGTTCTCGCGGACCACGAAGAAGTCGATGTCGCCGGGCTTGCGATCGGCCAGCGGCGTCCGCATGCCGGGCATGAGGCGACAGGGGCGTAGGTTCACGTACTGATCGAAGTCGCGGCGGAACTTGATCAGCGAGCCCCACAGCGAGACGTGATCCGGCACCTTGGCCGGCCAGCCGACGGCGCCGAAGAAGATCGCGTCGTGTGCGCCGATCTGCTCCTTCCAGTTCTCCGGCATCATCGTGCCGTGCCTCAGGTAGTAATCGCACGACCAGTCGAAGTGATCGAGGTGCAGCTCGACCTTGAATCGACGCGCCGCCGCGTCGAGGACTCGGAGCCCCTCGGGAACGACTTCCTTGCCGATGCCGTCGCCGGGGATGACCGCGATCGTGTGCTTTGCCAACTCACCCTCCCTGGGCTCGCGCGCCCGGGTCGTAGTATCCGACGATTTGCGCTCGGCGTGGCGCCGGGCACGCGGCGCCCCCAACGGGGGCGCGCCGGGCTCGACTGAGCATTCGAAAGCGCTATCCGCCCGAGCCGCAAATATCGTAAATCTGCTCGACACGACGCCGAGATAGTGCACGGCGATCGCTTCACTGTGAAATAGGTTCGTCACCTGACGCGCCGCGTGACTGCACCGCCATTCCGTAATGGGATAGCACGCGCGCACCCTACGGCGTCCGCCTCCCGACGGCGGCGCGCGTTTGCTACGTAGTCAGCACACTTCGCCGCACGTCAGGGTCGAATCACGCCCCGATCGGTCGGGTATGGCAACCCTCTTGCTCCCTGTCCATGGCAACACGCGGCGTCACCGGCGAGTCAACGTCGTCGGTTGCCCAGTCGGGGAGCAGACGCGCGAGAGACCAAAGGGGGCGAAGCCTGTGCAGATGAACGACACCGACGTGGCGCTCGATCAGGCCGTCGGCCAGGCAGGCGGAATCGCAAGCGGTGCCCGAACACCCGCGTGGCACGTGCTGTGGACGAAAAGCAACTGCGAACAGCTCGTGCGCGAGCAGCTTGTTGGAAAAGGATTTCACATCTTCCTGCCGACCATCGAGACGTGGACGAAGGCCCGTGATGGCCGGCATCGCCGTCGAGTCCCCCTGTTCCCGGGCTACGTTTTCCTGCACCACGCGCTCGACCATTGGAGCGACGTCGAAGTCCGCAAGGCGCGCGGTCTCGTCGCCATCCTGGGCGACGGGTGGGACCGGCGCGCCGTCGTCCCGCGCGCCGAGATCGACGCCATCCAAACCCTCGTGCACAGCGCCCAACCAGCCTTCCCCTATCCGTATCTCACCGCCGGCCAGCGCGTGCGCATCACGCACGGGCCGCTGGCGAACGTGGAGGGCGTGCTGGTCCGAACCCGACCCGATAAAGGCCTGCTCGTCGTGTCGGTCGAGCTGCTGCGTCGGAGCGTCGCCGTGGAGGTCGATTGCACCTGCGCGACGCCGGCGTAGCGGGTGACGTCATGAGCATGGTCAGCGACGAGTGGCGCATGGTGTGGAAAGGCCGGGACGGGCACGCCTACGACGAGCCGGCGTTCCGTCACCTCCTGGCCCGTGAGCGGATCCGCGCCCGCGCGGGCGGCCCGATCGTGCTCGTGCTCGTGGAGCTGACGGGGCCGGCCGCCGGCCTCGACCGCACGCTCGTCGATCGACTGTTCTCGGCGCTGACGTCCTGCGTCCGCGAAACCGACGTCGTCGGTTGGTATCGCCGACACCGCGTCGCCGCGGTCGTCCTCACGGAGGTCGCCGACGCCCCGGTGGCGACGGTGGCGCGCCTGGTGGCGGCCAGAGTCGCGGCCGCGCTCGAGCGACGGCTTCCCGCAACGGTCGCACATCGCGTGCACGTTCGCATTCATCCGAATCATCGTTCGGCCGCCGCCATGACGGCGGCGGCCGAGCTTGCTGTGAGAGAGGACCAATGATCAACCTGGCAGTGATTGGCTACGGCTACTGGGGACCCAACATCGTGCGCAACTTCGCGACGCACGCCGACTGTCGCGTCGCCGTCGTGTGCGACAGAGACCCGCGCGCGCTCGCGCGGGTGGCCAGCCGTCATCCGGCGGCGAAGGTCACCGAGGATCTCGATGCGACGCTGCGCTCGCCCGCGATCGACGCCGTGGCGATCGTCACGCCGGTCTCGACCCACTACGCGCTCGCCAAGGCGGCGCTCGAGAACGGCAAGCACGTGTTCGTCGAGAAGCCGTTCACCGCCACCGCCGCCCAGGCCGAGGCGCTCATCGAGCTGGCCGAGCGCAAGCGGCTGCAGATCATGGTCGACCACACGTTCCTGTTCAACGGCGCCGTGCGCAAGATCAAGGAGCTCGTGGACGGCGGCGTGCTCGGGCCGCTCTACTACTACGACTCGACCCGGGTGAACCTCGGGCTGTTCCAGCACGACGTCAACGTGATCTGGGACCTCGCCCCGCACGATCTCTCGATCATCGACCACCTGATCGGCGCCGAGCCGGAGATGGTCCTGGCCACCGGAAGCGCGCACCTCAACGGCCACGCCGACGTGGCCTACATCACGCTCGGCTTCCCGCGCGGCGTCATCGCGCACGTGGCGGTCAGCTGGCTGTCGCCGGTGAAGGTCCGCACGACGCTGGTGGGCGGCGAGCGCCGCATGGTCGTCTGGAACGATCTCGAGCCGGCCGAGCCGGTGAAGGTCTACGACAAGGGCGTCCAGGTCACCTCCGAGCGCGGCATCCACGAGTTGCTCGTGAGCTATCGCAGCGGCGACATGTGGGCGCCGCGCATCGACCAGGCGGAGCCCCTGCACCTCGAGACGCGGTACTTCCTGGACTGCGTGGCGTCGGGGACGACGCCGATCAACGATGGCCGGGCCGGCCTGCGCGTGGTCCGCATGCTCGAGGCCGCCGACGAATCGCTGCGGCGCCATCGCGTGATCATCGGACGGCCCGGCCGGCGGCGTCGGATCGCGACGACGACGGCGCAACGGCCACAGATCGCGCCGGCCGTCACGCCGGCGAAGCCCTCGCCGATCTCGCCCGCTGCCTCCTCGGCGATCTCGTCGGCGGCGTGACGATGATCCAAGAGGACTCGCTCGACGCTTACCGCCGGCGGCGCGGACTGCCTCCGCGCCGACCGCGCCTGCTCGGCGTCGAGATCTTCCGCTCGGTGCTGATCCGCGAGCGCAAGCGCGCCGACCGCTCGGGTCGGGCCGTGGTGCTCGTGCTGGTGGCGCGCAGCGACGCGCAGCGCGCGGCCACCAACGCCTGGACGGCGGTCATCGAGCGGCTCCACGCTGCAACGAACGCGACGGACGTCATGGGCTGGTACGAGCCGGGCGTCGTCATCGGGATCGTGCGATCGCTCGCCCGGATGCCGGACTCTCCCCAACCGGACGACGGCGGCAATCACGTTCTCGATGACGCGCTCGGCGCGAGCCTCGAGGAGGAAGCCGCCGGCGGCTCCGCCGTCCGCGTGCTCGTGTATCCGCAGCCGCTGCGCCTCGCGGGCGACGACCTCGGAACGATCGCGTCGGGTTTCTATCCGGACCTGGTGGATCGTCCCCGCGGTGCGCGCGCCAGTGATGCCGCCAAGCGCGCGCTCGACATCCTCGGCAGCCTGATCGGCCTGGCCGTCCTGGCGCCGATGCTGGGCGTCATCGCCGTGCTCGTGAGGCTGACGTCGTCCGGGCCCGCGCTCTTTCGGCAGACCCGCGTGGGTCACCTCATGAAGCCGTTCACCGTCCGCAAGTTCCGCACGATGTACACCCACGCCGATTCGACGGTGCATCGGGAGTTCGTCAGCCGCTTCATCGCCGCCGGCGCCTCGAATGGCGGCGCCAATGGTGGGTCGAGGAGCGACAAGCTCTTCAAGCTGACGAACGACCGGCGCATCACGCCGCTCGGACGTTTCTTGAGAAAGACGAGCCTCGACGAGCTGCCGCAGCTCTGGAACGTGCTCCGCGGGGACATGTCGCTCGTCGGACCGCGGCCCCCGCTGCCCTACGAGTACACGCAATACCGCGCCTGGCATCGCCGGCGCGTGCTCGAGGCCAAGCCAGGGCTGACCGGGCTCTGGCAGATCAAGGGGCGCAGTCGAACCACCTTCGACGACATGGTTCGCCTCGATCTGCGCTACGCCCGCACGCGCTCGCTGTGGGGCGATCTCGCCATCATCTGCAGGACGCCGGCCGCCGTCATCTCGGGCAAAGGCGCCTGCTGACCGACAGGAGGACAGTGGTGCACGGGGACGAGTATCGCTGCATCGCCGCCGACGTCACGCTCGCGCCCGGCGTGAAGCTCGGCAAGTTCATCAATCTCTACGGCTGCTCGGTCGGCGAGGACACCAAGATCGGCGCCTTCGTCGAGATCCAGAAGAACGCCAGCATCGGCCGCCGGTGCAAGATCTCGAGCCACACCTTCATCTGCGAAGGCGTGGTGATCGAGGACCGCGTCTTCGTCGGCCACGGGGTCACCTTCATCAACGATCGATTCCCGCGCGCGACGACGGAGACGGGCGAGCTGCAGACCGAGAAGGACTGGAAGGTCGAGCGCACGGTCGTGCGCGCTGGCGCCTCCATCGGCTCGGGCGCCACGATCCTGTCCAACGTCGTCATCGGCGAGAACGCCATCGTCGGTGCGGGCAGCGTCGTCACCCGTGACGTTCCCGCGAATGCCATCGTGCTCGGCAACCCCGCCCGGGTGCTGCGCCACATCATGCCCAAGAGGAGAACCGCCGCATGACGCCCGCCGCCTCCGTTCCGTTCCTGGATCTCATCACGCCGCACGGAGAGCTCGAGGACGAGCTCATCGGCGTGTTCCGCACGGCGCTGCACACCGCGAGCTTCATCGGCGGTCCGATGGTCGACGAGTTCGAGCGGGAGTTCGCCGCGTTCTGCGGCGCGCGCTCGTGCATCGGGATCGGCAGCGGCACCGATGCGCTGCGGTTCGCCCTGCTCGGCGCCGGCGTGCAGCCGGGCGACACGGTGCTCACCGTTCCCAACACGTTCATCGCGACCACGGAAGCCATCTCGCACGTCGGCGCCCTGCCGGACTTCATCGACGTCGACGAGCGCACGGCCACCATGGATCCCGACAAGCTGCGCGCGTATCTGGAGACCCAGTGCGCGTCGTCGCCCGGCATCACGCAGCCGGTGAGCCGCCGCACCGGCCGACCGGTGACCACGATCGTGCCCGTCCATCTGTACGGACAGATGGCGGACATGGACTCGATTCTGGAGCTCGCCGAGCGCTTTCACTTGACCGTCGTCGAGGACGCGTGCCAGGCGCATGGCGCCGAGTACTTCTCGCGCAAGCACGGCACTTGGCGGAAGGCCGGGACGATGGGCCGCGCGGCGGCGTTCAGCTTCTACCCCGGCAAGAACCTCGGCGCGTGCGGCGAGGCCGGCGCCATCACGACGGACGATGAAGCGCTCGCGCGCTACTGCCGGATGATGCGCGACCACGGCCAGTCGCGGAAGTACGTGCACGAGTTCGTCGGCGCCAACGGTCGGCTCGATGCCATCCAGGCCGGCATCCTCACCGTGAAGCTGCGCCACCTGGCGCGCTGGAACGAGGAGCGCCGTGAGCGCGCGCACGAGTACGATGCGCTGCTCCGCGCCTCGGACAGCGGAATCATCCCGCCGCACGTGCCGTCCTGGTCGCGGCACGTCTACCACCTGTACGTGGTGCGCGTCGCCGAGCGCGATCGCGTCCAGCGCGAGCTCGCCGCCGCAGGCATCGGCACGGGCATCCACTATCCGGTGCCGCTGCACCTCGGGCCCGCCTACCCCGGCGTGCCCGTCGGACCCGGCGACTTTCCCGTGGCCGAGCGCGCGGCGTCGGAGATCCTCTCGCTGCCGATGTTCCCCGGGCTGACGCGCGCGCAGCAGCGCCGTGTCATCGATTGTCTCGCCGCCGCCGTGGCGGTGAACACGCGCGTGCCGCAGCGGTCGCCGGCGCCCGCCGAGGCCGCCGCCTGATGAAGATCGTATCCGTGGTCGGAGCGCGCCCGCAGTTCGTCAAGGCTGCGGCCATGAGCCGCACGCTGCGCGCGCGTCACCAGGAGGTGCTCGTCCACACCGGCCAGCACTACGACTACATGATGTCCGGCGTCTTCTTCGACGGTCTCGACCTGCCCACGCCGGAAGTGAACCTGGGCGTGGGCTCCGGCGCGCACGGCGTGCAGACGGCGCGGATGCTCGAGGGCATCGAAGCCGTGCTGTCGGCGCACCGGCCGGACTGGCTGCTCGTCTACGGCGACACCAACTCCACGCTGGCCGGCGCGCTCGCCGCGTCGAAGCTCTCGACGCCGATCGCCCACGTCGAGGCCGGGCTGCGCAGCTTCGACCGGTCGATGCCCGAAGAGATCAACCGCGTCGTCACCGACCATCTGTCGACGCTGCTGTTCTGCCCGAGCGAGACGGCAGTGGAGAACCTCGCCGCCGAAGGGATCCGGCGCAACGTCCACGTCGTCGGTGACGTCATGCTCGACGTGCTCCGCGACGCGCAGGCCCGGGCGGCGGCACGCGCGCCGAAAGTGCTGTCCCGCTTCGGCGTGACGGCGAAGGCGTACCTCGTGCTCACGATGCATCGCAGCGCCAACACCGATGACAGCGCGGCGCTGAGCGGCGTTCTCAAAGCGCTGGCCGCGCTGGACGAGCCGGTCGTCTTCCCGGTCCACCCGCGCACGCGTCGGATCCTGGCCGAGGCCGGCGCGCCGCCCGCGCACGTCCGCCTGATCGATCCGCTGTCGTATCTGGACATGCTGACGCTCGTCGGCTCCGCGCGCCTCGTGCTCACCGACTCCGGCGGTCTGCAGAAGGAAGCGTACTGGCTCGGCGTGCCGTGTCTCACGCTGCGTGACGAGACCGAGTGGGTGGAGACGGTGAAGGCCGGCTGGAACACGCTCGTGGGCACCGAGCCCGCACGCATCGTCGAGGCCGCGCGCTCCGTCACGCCGCCGGCCGCGCGGCCGCCGCTGTACGGCGACGGTCGTGCCGCCGCCAGGTGTGTCGATCTACTGGGCGGAGCCCACAACACCGAAGGAGCATCATGAGTCACACGATCAACGTCGCCGTTTGTGGCATCGGGTACTGGGGGCGCAACGTCGCGCGCAACTTCCACGAGCTCGGGGCGCTCGCCGCGGTGTGTGACGCCGACGACGCCGCCGAGACGCGCTGCCGCTCCGACTATCCGGGTGCCCGGTTCCACCGCGACTACCGCGCGGTGCTCGACGATCCGCACATCGCCGCCGTGGCCCTCGCCACGCCCGCGACCACGCACTACGAGATGGCGCGGGCGGCGCTCGAAGCGGGCAAGGACGTCCTCGTGGAAAAGCCGCTGTCCATCGAGGTCGAGCACGGCGCCGAGCTGGTGGAGGTCGCCGCCGCCAAGGGCCGCATCCTCATGGTCGGCCACATCCTGCGCTATCACCCCGCGATCATCGCGTTGCAGCGGCTGATCCGCGACGGCGCGCTCGGGCGCATCCACTACCTCTACTCCAACCGGCTCAACATCGGAAAGATCCGGACGGAAGAGAACATCCTCTGGAGCTTCGCGCCCCACGACATCTCGGTGATGCTGTCGCTCCTCGGCGAGACGCCCACCCGCGTCTTCTGCCAGGGCGGCGCCTACGTGAGCCCGCAGACGGTCGACGTCACGCTCAGCCACTTCGAGTTCGCGAGCGGCGTGCAGGCGCACATCCTCGTGAGCTGGCTGCATCCGATCAAGGAGCAGCGGCTCGTCGTCGTGGGATCCGAGAAGATGGCCGTCTTCGACGACACGGCCGACGACAAGCTGGTGCTCTATCCGCATCGCGTCGAGTGGCGCAATCGCATCCCCACCGCCGTCAAGGCCCGGGGCGAAGCCGTGCCGCTCGAGGACACCGAACCGCTCAAGGCGGAGTGCCGCCACTTCCTGGAGTGCGTGCGCACCGGCACCACGCCCGTGAGCGACGGCGCGGAAGGCCTGCGCGTGCTGCGCGTGCTCGACGCGTGTCAGCGCTCGCTGCTCGCGGGCGGCGTGGTCACCGACCCGGCGCGCGACGCCGTCAAGCCGGCGCGCGCGTACTTCGCGCACGAGACCGCGCGGGTGGACGAGGGCGCCGAGGTGGGCGCGGGGACGAAGATCTGGCACTACACCCACGTGTCGGCCGGCGCGCGCATCGGCCAGAACGTCAGCATCGGTCAGAACGGCTACGTCGACGGCGCGGCCCAGATCGGCAACAACGTGAAGATCCAGAACAACGTCTCGATCTACGCCGGCGTGGTCATCGAGGACGACGTGTTCCTCGGCCCCTCGTGCGTGCTCACCAACGTCAGCAATCCGCGATCGCAAGTCAATCGCCACGCGCTCTACGAATCCACCCGGCTGCGGCGCGGGTGCACCGTCGGCGCCAACGCCACGATCGTGTGCGGCGTGACGGTCGGCCGTTACGCGTTCATCGCGGCGGGGAGCGTCGTCACCAAGGACGTGCCCGACTTCGCCCTCATCGTCGGCAATCCCGGCCGTCAGATCGGCTGGATGAGCCGTCACGGTCATCGGCTGACGGCCGGCCCCGACGGCGTCATGCGCTGCCCCGAGACCGGCTATCGCTATCGCGAGATCGAGCCAGGCGTCCTGCGCTGCCTGGACCTCGACGAAGACGCGCCGCTGCCCGAGGAGCTCCGGAAGGGAACGCGACCGTATCGCCACTGGAAGAAGGAGGCGGCGTGATGAAGGTACCGATGCTGGATCTCAAAGCGCAGTACGCCACGATCCGCACCGAGATCGAGGCGGCGATCGCGCAAGTGCTGGAGTCGCAGCACTTCATCCTGGGACCGGCGGTCGACGCCTGTGAGCAGGCGATCGCGCGCTACTGCGAGGCCGGCCACGCCATCGGCGTGTCGTCCGGCACCGACGCGCTGCTCGCCTGTCTGATGGCCGAGGACATCGGCCCCGGCGACGAGGTCATCACGAGTCCGTACACGTTCTTCGCGACGGCCGGCGCGGTCGCGCGCGTCGGCGCCACGCCGGTGTTCGTCGACATCGATCCGGCGACGTTCAACCTGGAGCCGGCGGCGATCGCCTCGAAGGTCACGCCGCGGACGAAGGCCATCATCCCCGTCCACCTCTACGGCCAGCTCGCCGACATGGACGCCGTCATGCGCGTCGCCGAGGCGCACAGCCTGGTCGTCATCGAAGACGCCGCGCAGGCGATCGGCGCCGCCCACAAGGGGCGCCAGGCCGGAACGATCGGACACTACGGATGCTTCTCGTTCTTCCCGTCGAAGAACCTCGGCGCCGCCGGCGACGCGGGGATGGTCGTCACGAACGATCCCGACCGGGCGACGAAGCTGATCCGCGTGCGCGCCCACGGCTCGCATCCGAAGTACCACCACGCCATCGTCGGCGGCAATTTCCGCCTCGACGCGATCCAGGCGGCGGTGGTGTCGGCGAAGCTGCCACACCTGGACGACTGGACGGCGGCGCGGCAGCGGAATGCCCGGCGCTACGACGAGCTGTTCGCGAATTCCGGCCTCGAGATCGCCAACAGTGCCGTGTACCGCTTCCGCGGCGGCACCCAGCCGGGCCGTCACGCGCCGCACGTGTTCGTGCCGGCGGTCGTGACCGACCGGCACATCTTCAATCAGTACGTGATCCGCGTGCCGCGGCGCGATGCGCTGAAGACGGCGCTGCAGCAGCGGGGCGTCGGAACGGAGATCTACTACCCCGTGCCGATGCACATGCAGGAGTGCTTCGCCTACCTCGGACACGCGCGCGGCGCCTTCCCCGAGAGCGAGCTCGCCGCCGCCGACACGCTGGCCCTGCCCGTGTATCCCGAGCTCACCGAGGCGCAGGCGCAGTACGTGGTGGACTGTGTTCGCGACTTCTTCCTGGCCCCGGATGCCGGCCCGAGCGCCGAGGGAGCCCGCACGTCGTGATCGGAGTCCTCTGCCGCCGCGAGGATGCCGCGGTCTTCGCGGAGTTCTTCGAGCTGTTCAAGACGCCGTGGGAGCTCTACGAGCCGGGCCGCGAGTACGACGTCGTGCTCGCCGCGGGCGCGGACGTGCCCGCCATGCAGTCGGGACTGCTCGTCGTCTACGGCGCGCACGCCGCTCAGAGCGCCGGCCTTCGGGACGCGGGCGGCGTCCTGCGCTACCGCGACACGCCGCTCGCCATCTATGGCAGCCTGCGCACCTTCGAGGAGCCCGCGCCGGACACCGTGTACGTCCGCACCGACGACGGCGCCGTCGCGGGATTGCGGAGGCGCACGGGAGATCTCACGGTGGTGCGGCTCGGCTACGACCTCGCGCACGAGGTGCGCGCGCTGCTGTCGACGGGACAGCCGGTGCAGCATGCCGGCGTACCCGCGTTGGACGTGCACATCGCGATGCTGCGCGCGCTGATCCTCGAGGCCGGCCTGCCGCTGGTGGAGATTCCGCCGACTCCGGCGGGCGCCGAGTTCGCCGTGTGCCTCACGCACGACATTGATTTCGCCGGCATCCGCCAGCACCGGCTCGATCACACCGCGTGGGGGTTCCTCTACCGCGCCACCGTCGGCACGCTGCGCCGCCTGCTCGGCCGCCGGCTCTCGCTGCGGCGCTGCGCGCAGAGCTGGCGCGCCGCCGCGTCCCTGCCGCTCGTGTACCTCGGCTGGGTCAAGGATTTCTGGGAGCCGTTCGCCTGGTACCTGCGCACCGAAGACGGGTTGCCGGCCACGTACTTCCTGATCCCGTTCAAGGGACGGCCGGGCGAGCGCGTCCCGGGGCGCCATGCGTCGCGGCGCGCCGCGGCCTACGACCTCGCCGACGTCGCCACCGCCGCCGCCACGCTTCGACAACGCGGCTGCGAGCTCGGCGTGCACGGCATCGACGCGTGGCACAGCGTGGACAAGGGACGCGCAGAGCGCGAGCGGCTCGCCGCGCTGACCGACGGCGGCCCGATCGGCGTCCGCATGCACTGGCTGCTGCGCGATGCGCAGACGCCGCGCGTGCTCGAAGAGGCCGGCTACGCGTGGGACAGCAGCGTCGGCTACAACGAGACGATCGGATATCTCAACGGCACGACGCAGCCGTTTCGACCCTCGGGCGCCTCGTCGCTGCTCGAGCTGCCACTGCACATCCAGGACGGCGCGCTCTTCTATCCGGGACGGCTCGACCTCTCGGAGACCGACGCGTGGCGGCGATGCGCGAGGCTGATCGACAACGCCCGGGCGTACGGCGGCGTGCTCACCGTGCTCTGGCACGATCGCAGCCACGCACCCGAGCGGTTCTGGGGCGATTTCTACGTGAGGCTCGTGCACGCGCTCCGCTCAGAGGGCGCGTGGTTCGGCACGGCGGGGATGGTCGTCGAGTGGTTCACGAAGCGCCGTGACGTGCGCTTCGAGCGGTCTGGCACAGGAATCCGGCTCCGCTACGATGGCGACGCGATCAGCCCCGCGCTGGCGCTGCGCGTCCACGGCCGGCGTCCTACAGCAAGCGAGGGGCCCGAGCGACGGGCCTCCTGGATCGACATCCCGTGGGCGGGCGGCGATGGCGAGAACGTGGAGCGCCGACTGGCATCGCTGGCGGGCCAGGAAGCGCTGTCCATGCAGGGAGCGGCCGCATGAGATCCGTGTGCATCCTCCTCCAGAACGTCTACGACCACGACATCCGCGTGCGGCGCAAAGCCGAGGCGCTCGCGGCGGCGGGATATACGGTCGATGTCCTCGCGCTGCGGGCGTCTGCCTCGGCCAAGCGCTACACGCTGAACGGCGTGCACGTGCTGACGGTACCGCTGGGAAAGAAGCGTGGCTCGCCCGTGCGGTACGCCTTCGAGTACGCCGCCTTCTTCCTGTGGGCGTCGCTGCTGCTGCCCGTGCGCATGTGGCGCCGGCGCTATGACGTCGTCGACGTCAACACGCTGCCCGACTTTCTCGTCTTCGCAGCGGCGGGGGCGCGGTGGATGGGCGCCGAGATCGTGCTCGACATGCACGAGATCACGCCCGAGTTCTTCGTCTCCAAGTACGGCGTCGGCGAGCACTCACGGTGGGTGCGGCTGCTCGAGTGGCTCGAGCGCCGCAGCTTCGACTACGCCGATCGCGTGATCACGATCAACGAGCCGATCCGCGAGCTGCTCGAGCGCCGTGGCCTGCCCCGGTGGAAGTCGACGGTCATCATGAACGCCGTCGACGAAACGCTGTTCACCGGCGGAGCCGCCTCGGCACCGCCGGTGCCGAAAGAGCCCGGGCGCTTCGTGATGATGTACCACGGCACGCTGACGTCGGTGTACGGGCTCTCGCTGTCGATCGAAGCGCTGGCCCTCGCCCGCCGCGAGCTGCCGGGCGCGGAGCTCCGCATCCTCGGCACGGGCCCGGAGCGCGACGCGCTGCAGGACCTCGCGCGACGACGCGGCGTCGCCTCGCACGTCCGCTTCCTGCCCGTGGTGCCACCCGGCGAGGTGGCGGCGCTCGTGAGCCAATGCGACGCCGGTGTGCTCCCGATGCGCCGCGACGTCTTCCTCGAATACGCGTTCCCCAACAAGCTGTCGGAATACATCGTGCTGGGCAAGCCCGTCATGATGCCGCGGCTCCGAGCCATCCGACATTACTTCAGCGAGGACGCGCTCGCCTACTTCGAGCCCGACGACCCTGCCGACCTGGCCCGCCAGATGGTCCGCCTGGCTCACCAGCCCGAGCTGCGCGAGCGGCTGGTGACGACCGCGCGCGAGGAGTACGCGCCCATCCGGTGGCAGGTCATGAAGGACCGCTACCTCCGTCTGATCGACGACATGACGCGGTCGGCCGAAACGACGCGCTCGCGCAGGACCCCGCGCTCCCCCGAGCTCACGACCGCCGGCCCCGCCGCGCCGCGGCCGATGCCCGCGCCGATGGACACGGCCGCGGTCCAGGACGACGCGCGGACCGCCGCGTTCGCGCTGCTCGGGTACTGCCGCGCCAACGACTGGGCCGGCCACGATCCTTACGACGCGTTGAACAGCCACCTGCTGCGGGCGCTGCCGATGCTCGACGCGAAGCCCGTGCGCCTCGTGCTGACCCAGGCGCTCAAGCGTAGCCCGGTGGACGTTCGCCGGCTCGCGCTCGTGCCACGGACACAGAACGCCAAGGCCCTCGGGCTCTTTCTCGCCTCGCTGCTGAAGCTCGGGCGGACGGGCGTGCCGGGCACCGACGAGCTCGTCGAGCCGATGATCAAGCGCCTCATCGCGCTGCGCTCGCCCGACAAGTCGCATTGGTGCTGGGGTTACAGCTTCCCATGGCAAACGCGCACCTCCGTCGTCCCGCGCGGCGAGGCCAACCTCGTCTGCACGGCGTTCGTCGGCGGCGCGCTGCTCGATGCGGCCGAGCACGGCGACGCGCGATGCCTCGGCATGGCGGCGAGCGCGGCCGAGTGGATCGCGAGCGAGCTCTACCGCGAGCACGCCGATGGTCCCGGTTTCGCGTATCCGCTGCCCTCGACCGACGGCAGGATTCACAACGCCAATCTGCTCGGCGCGGCGTTTCTCTGCCGCGTCGGCCGCCTCACCGGCGACGCGTCGCTGGTCGAGCCGGCCCTGCGCGTCGCGCGCGCCAGCATCAGCTACCAGCGGCCCGACGGTTCGTGGCCGTACGGTGAAGCGTCGACCCAGCGCTGGATCGACAACTTCCACACCGGCTACAACCTGTGTGCGCTGGCGGCCATCGGTCGCGACGCCGAGACGGACGAATTCGAGCTGAGCCTTCGGCGCGGCCTGGCCTTCTATCGCTCACACTTCTTCCGGCCTGACGGCGCGCCGCGCTACTTCCACGACCGCACCTATCCGCTCGACACGCACTGCATCGCGCAGAGCATCATCACGCTCGTCGAGCTGCAGGGCCGCGAGCCCGACAACCTCCGGCTCGCGTCCTCCGTCTTCCGCTGGGCCATGGCCAACATGTGGGACCGCCGCGGCTTCTTCTATTACCGCCGGCTGCGCCTGTGCACGATCCGCACCTCGTACATGCGCTGGTCCCAGGCGTGGATGCTGCTCGCCCTGTCGACTCTCATCGACGGCCTCGGTGCGCCGGTTCCGGCGACGACTCGGGCCGTCGCCACGGTGTGTCACCGATGACCGTGGGCGTCGGACAGGACACGGCGTCGACCGCGCGCGCGGTGCCGGAACGCGGCACTGCGCTGAGCTACGTCCTCGTCACGCCCGCCCGCAACGAAGCGCAGTTCATCGAGCGCACCATCACGTCCGTCGTTGCGCAGACGGTCAGGCCACTCACGTGGGTGATCGTGAGCGACGGCTCCACCGACGGCACCGACGACATCGTGCGGCGCTATGCGGCCGAGCACCCCTTCATCGAGCTCGTGCGCATGCCCGAGCGCCAGGAACGCCACTTCGCCGGCAAGGTCCGCGCATTCAACGCTGGCTACGCTCGCGTGCGTCACCTCGCCTACGACGTCATCGGCAGCCTCGACGCCGACGTCTCGTTCGCCGAGGACTACTTCGCGTTCCTTCTCGGCACGCTGGCCGCCAATCCCGCCCTGGGGCTGGTCGGCACGCCATTCCAGGGACGCACGACCTACGACTATCGCTTCGTGAGTCTCGAGCACGTCTCCGGTGCTTGCCAGCTCTTCCGGCGCGCGTGCTTCGAGGACATCGGCGGCTACGTGCCCGTCAAGACGGGCGGTATCGACCACATCGCCGTGTTGACGGCACGCATGAAGGGCTGGAAGACCCGGACGTTCACCGAACGCGTGTGCCTGCATCACCGCGAGCTCGGCTCGGCGCAGCACGGCGCGCTGGGGACGAAGTTTCGTGACGGCGTCCTGGACTACCTGCTCGGAGGCCATCCGCTCTGGGAGCTGTGCCGCACGGCGTACCAGATGACGCGCCGCCCGCGCGTGATCGGAGGCCTCACGCTGCTCGCGGGCTACACGTCGGCGATGGTGCGTCGTCTCGAGCGCCCGGTGTCGCGCGAGCTGGTCGCTTTCCGTCGCCAAGAACAGATGCACAGGCTGCGAACGTTCTTCTCACGCGCCGCTGAACGGTGACGCCATGAGCCCCGCTGACCTGTCCGACCCCGGTCACCGCGACACCTCCAACCCGCTGCTGCGCAGCATGTACTACCGGCTGAAGCCGATCATCCCGTGGACCGTGCGCATGGAGCTGCGCCGGGCGCGCGCGCGCCGGCTGCTCCGGCGGCTCAGCGCGACCTGGCCCATCGACGAGGCGGCCGGCCGCACGCCCGCCGGGTGGCCGGGATGGCCGGAGGGCAAGCAGTTCGCCCTCGTGCTCACGCACGACGTCGAAGGTCCGCTCGGGCTTGACCAGGCGCCGCGCCTCGCCGAGCTGGAGCTCCAACGCGGGTTCCGATCGTCGTTCAACTTCGTGCCGGAGGGTGAGTACACGGCGCCGGACGGGCTGCGTGAGCTGCTGGACGAGCAAGGCTTCGAGATCGGCGTGCACGACCTGCATCACGACGGCAGCCTCTATCGCTCGTGGACGTCCTTCCGCGAGCAGGCCAAGCGCATCAATCACTACCTGGCGGCGTGGGACGCCGTCGGCTTTCGCTCCGGCTTCATGTTCCACAATCTCAACTGGCTGAAAGATCTCGACATCGCCTACGACGCCTCGACGTTCGATACCGATCCCTTCGAGCCCCAGCCGGACGGCGTGCGGACGATCTTTCCGTTCTGGGTCCCACGCACGGTGGCCAGCGGCTACGTCGAGATGCCCTACACGCTCGCGCAAGACGTCACGCTGTTCCTCGTGCTGCGGCAGACGAACATCACGGTGTGGATGCGAAAGTTGGAGTGGGTCGCCGCGCACGGCGGCCTCGCGCTGCTGAACGTGCATCCCGACTACCTCGCGTTCGACGGCCGGTCGCGCCCGTGCACCTACCCGGCGAAGCTGTACGAGGCCTTCCTCGAGCACGTCGCGATTCGGTACGGCGACCGCTGCTGGCACGCGCCCGCGCGGGAGGTCGCCAAGTACGTTGCGAGCCACGCACAGGCCGCCGGGACGGCGCTCAAGGCGACCGGATAAGCCGTGTACGTCCTCGACCCGCTCCGGGATCCGCGCTGGGCCGCGCTCGTGGCGCGCCATCCCAACGCGTCCGTGTTCCACACCGTGGAATGGCTGCGCGCGCTGCAGCGCACGTACGGCTACGAGCCGATCGCGTATACGACCTCGCGCCCCGGGACGGAGCTCGAAAACGGCTTTGTGTTTTGCGCGGTGCGCAGCTGGCTCACCGGCCGGCGTCTGGTGTCGCTGCCGTTTTCGGATCACTGCGAGCCGCTCGCGCAGAGCGCCGACGAGCTGAACGCGCTCGGTCGATTCTTGCAGAATGGCGGCGGCGGGCGGTGGCGGTACGTTGAGATGCGCCCGACCGACGCCACGCCGGCGGTGGCATTCGAGGCCGCCAGCGCCTGGGCGTGGCATCGGCTCGACCTGTCGCCCGAGCCGGCGGCGCTCATGCGCCGCTTCCATCGCGACTGCGTGCAGCGCAAGATCCGCCGCGCCGAGCGCGAAGGGCTCACGTACGAGACGGGACGCGATCGCCGGCTCCTCGACAGCCTCTACGCCTTGCTCCACATGACGCGGCAGCGCCATGGCGTGCCGCCGCAGCCGCGGCGGTGGTTCGCGAACCTGATCGAATCGCTCGGCGAGCGCGCCTGCATTCGGATCGCCTCCAAGGACGGCCGGCCTGTCGCCGGCATCCTCACCCTGAGCCACGGCCGCACGATGGTCTACAAGTACGGCGGCTCCGACGCCAGCGCGCACAATCTCGGCGGGATGGCGCTCTTGTTCTGGAACGCCATCCAGGAGGCGCGTCGCGACGGCGCCGTCGAGCTGGATTTCGGCCGGTCGGATCCCGATCAGGCCGGTCTCATCGCATTCAAGGAGCGCTGGGGCGCCGCGCCGACCGCGCTGACCTACTGGCGGCATGCGCCGGCCTCGGCGGCGTCCGGCCGGGCGTGGGCGCTGGACCTTGCGAAGAAGCTTTCGGCGCGACTTCCGGGTCGCGCGTTGACCGTGGCCGGACGGCTCCTCTACCGGCACATCGGCTGAGACACCATGACAGCACACGAGCCAGCCCTCATCGGTCTCGACGACCCGATCCTCGTCACGGGAGCCGCCGGCTTCATCGGCACGCGTGTCGTCGAGCAGCTCCTGCAGCGCGGCTTCCGGCAGGTCCGCGCCCTCGTGCGTCCGTCGAGCGACCTCACGCGGCTCGAGGCGGTGGCGCGACGCGCAGCGGACGGCGCCGCGCTCGCCGTGATCCGAGGCAACCTGCTTTCGCGCCAGGACTGCGCGGCCGCGTGCGCTGACGTCGCCGTCGTCTTCCATCTCGCGGCGGGACGCGGCGAGAAGTCCGTGCCCGATGCGTTCATGAACTCGGTCGTGACCACGCGGAACCTGCTCGAAGCCTGCGTGGACCATGCGCGGCTGCGGCGCTTCGTCAACGTGAGCTCGATGAGCGTCTATAGCAACCGTGGCGCGTCGGGCGCCGTGCTGCACGAGGCGAGCCCGATGGAGACACGCCCCGAGCTCCGGGGCGACGCGTACTCGTTCGCCAAGGTGAAGCAGGACGAGCTCGTGATGGACTACGCGGCGCGGTTCCGTCTCCCGTGCGTGATCGTGCGACCCGGCTACGTGTATGGGCCGGGCAACGAAGCGATCACCGGGCGCGTGGGCATCGGCAGCTTCGGCGTGTTCCTGCATCTGGGGGGCGCGAATGCCCTGCCGCTGACCTACGTCGACAACTGCGCGCAGGCGATCCTGCTCGCGGGGCTCACCCCGGGGATCGACGGTGAGGTGTTCAACGTCGTCGACGACGAGGTGCCGTCCAGCCGCCGCTTCCTGCGTCTGTACAAGGCCAACGTGCGTCGCTTCCGCTCCGTCTACGTGCCGCACGCCGCGAGCTACGCGCTGTCGTGGCTGTGGGAGGCGTACGCGCGCTGGTCGGACAACCAGCTGCCGCCCGTCTACAACCGGCGGGTGTGGCACGCGTACTGGAAGCCGACGCGCTACAGCAACGCCCGCCTCAAGCGGCGGCTCGGCTGGAAACCAGCGGTGACCACCGCCGAGGGTCTGCAGCGCTACTTCGTGAGCTGCCGGGAGAAGCTGCGCCATGCTTAAGGTCGCCATCGTCGGCTGCGGCAAGATCGCGGACTCGCACGCCTCGCAGATCGGGCGGATCGCGGGCTCGACGATCGTCGGCGTCTGCGACCGCGAGCCCCTGATGGCGCGGCAGCTCGCCGAGCGCTTCCCCATCGGAGGCTGGACCAACGATCTCGGCGAGCTCTTGAGCGCGACGCGGCCCGACGTCGTGCACGTGACCACGCCGCCCGCGAGCCACTTCGAGATCGCGCGGACGTGTCTCGAGGCCGGCTGTCACGTGTACGTGGAGAAACCGCTGGTGCTCGACGTCAACCAGACGGAGGCGCTCGTCGCGCTCGCCGCGGAAAACGGCCGCAAGCTCACCGCGGGCCACGACGATCAGTTCACGCACGTCGCGCGCCGCATGCGCGCGCTCGTGCAGAGCGGCTACCTCGGCGGTCCGCCCGTGCACATCGAGAGCACGTACGGCTACGACCTCGGCGACGCGGGCTACGCGCGGGCGCTGCTGGCGGACCAGGGACACTGGGTGCGGCGGCTGCCCGGCGGGCTCCTGCAGAACATCATCAGCCACGGGATCGCGCGGATCGCCGAGCACCTGAGCGGCGACGCGCCGACCGTCATCGCGCACGGCTTCGTGAGCCCGCGGCTGCGGGCGCTGGGCGAGCGGGAGCTCATCGACGAGGCGCGCGTGATCGTGTCGCAGGACGGCGGCCCCACCGCCTACTTCACGTTCTCGTCGCAGATGCGGCCCTCGCTGCACGAGCTGCGGCTGTTCGGCCCGCGCAATGGCCTGCTCCTCGACCAGGATCGCGAAACGCTCGTGCGGCTGCGGGGCACGCGGCGCAAGAGCTATCTGGAGAAGTTCGTGCCGCCCCTTGACCTCGCCCGGCAACAGCTCGGCAACGTGGTCACCAACGCGCGCTCGTTCCTGGCCCGCGACTTCCACATGAAATCGGGGATGAAGCACCTGATCGAGGCCTTCTACCGCTCGATCGTCGACGACACGCCGCCGCCCATCCCGTACCGCGAGATCGTCCTCACGGCGCGGATCATGGATGCGATCTTCGATCAGCTGCGCTCGCGGCGCGCGGCCGAGGTCGCCTGAGCATGCCGGGCATCGTCGGCATCATCACCCGTCAGCCCCGCGAGCGCGTGGAGCCCGAGCTCCTGCGCATGGTCGAGAGTCTGCGGCACGAGCCGTTCTACGGCACCGGCACCTGGATGGACGAGACGCTCGGCGTGTACGTCGGCTGGACGGTCCGCAAGGGCGCCTTCGCCGACGGCATGCCGCTCTCCAATCAGCGTGACGACGTCGCGCTGATCTTCGCCGGCGAGGAATTCCACGACCCGGCCACGCCACGCCACGTCGCGCCGCGCGCGCGCGGACGGCACGGCGAGGCGTCGTATCTGCTCGATCTCTACGAGGCCGACGCGACGTTTCCGGCGGCGCTCAATGGTCGCTTCCACGGCATCGTCGCCGATCGCCGCCGCGGGACGGCGATGCTGTTCGACGACCGGTACGGCATGCAGCGGCTGTACTACCACGAAGGCCGCGACGCCTTCTATTTCGCCGCCGAGGCCAAGGCGATCCTCGAGGTGCGCCCCGAGCTGCGCACGATCGACGCGCGCTCGCTGGGTGAGCTCGTCACCTGCGGCTCGGTGCTGGAGAACCGGTCGCTGTTTCCCGGCATCGGCGTGCTCCCGGCCGGGGCGGCGTGGGTGTTCCGCAACGGAGCCGTCGAGCGCCGCGCGACGTACTTCGAGCCTCGCGAGTGGGAGCAGCAGGACGTCCTCGCGCCGGAGGCCTACTACCACAAGCTGCGCGACGTGTTCGCCCGGCAGCTGCCGCGCTATTTCGGCGGCGGGGAGCCGATCGCGATGTCCCTCACCGGCGGCCTGGACACGCGCATGATCCTGGCCTGGCGCAAGCTGCGGCCGCACTCGCTGCCCTGCTACACGATCGCCGGCACGCTGCGGGAGTCGCGCGACGTGCGGGTGGCGCGCGCGGTGGCGCGCGCGTGCGGCCAGCACCACGACATCATCCGCGTCGGCGACCCGGACTTCCTCTCGCGCTTCGCCCGCTACGCGGAGCGCACGGTCTATCTGACCGACGGCTGCGCGGACGTCAGCCGGACCCCCGATCTGTACGCCAACGAGAAGGCGCGCGACATCGCGCCCGTCCGGATGACCGGCAACTACGGCAGCGAAATCCTGCGCAGCGTGCGCGCGTTCAAGCCGATCGTGCCGCGCTCGGGACTGTTCCACGCCGACCTCGGCAACCACTTCGAGGCGGCCGCGCAGACGTACCGCGCCGCGCTGCGAGTCCATCCGCTCACGTTCATCGCGTTTCGTCAGGTCCCCTGGCATCACTATGGGCTGTTCGCGCTCGAGGAGACGCAGCTCGCCGTGCGCAGCCCGTACCTCGACAACGAGCTGGTGCGAACCGCATTCCGGGCCCCCGCGGCCGCCCTGGCGAGTGCCGACGTCTGCCTGCGCCTGATCGCGGAGGGCGATCCGGCGTTGCGCGGCATCCGCACCGATCGCGGCCTCGCCGGCAACCGGCTGTCGGCCGCCTCGCGGGTGATGCACGAGACGCTGTTCAGGGCCGAGTACGCCTACGACTACGGGATGCCGCAGTGGATGGCGCGTGTGAATCACGCGCTCGAGCCGCTGCATCTCGAGCGCCTGTTCCTCGGACGCCACAAATTCGCTCACTTCCGGGTCTGGTATCGCGGCCCGCTCGCGGGGTATGTCCGCGACGTGCTCCTCGATCGCCGGGCCCTCTCGCGGCCGCACGTCGATGGACGACGGCTGGAGGAGTTGGTGATGGCGCACACAACGGGCCGCGGCAACTACACCTCCGACATTCACAAGGCGCTCACCGTCGAGCTGGTGCACCGCCTGTTCGTGGACGCGCGATGAGCGAGCTGGCGACCGTCTTTTGCGCCGCCGTCGTTTTCGTGCTGTTCTGGCTGGACCGCGATGGCTCCGAGCGTGTCTCCCACGCGCTGTGGATCCCGTTCGCGTGGATGTTCCTCGCCGGCTCCCGGATGGTCTCGGAGTGGCTCTATCCGGGCTGGACCGCAGAGTCGCCCGATGCCCTCCTCGACGGCAGCCCGCTCGATCGCTTCGTGGTGAGCGCGCTGCTCATCATCGGGCTCGGCGTGCTCCTTGGGCGCGCGAAGCAGGTCAACGCGATTCTGCGCGCCAACGTGCCGCTGCTCGTGTTCTTCGGGTTCGCGGCCTTCAGCGTGATCTGGTCGGACTATCCCGACGTCGCCATCAAGCGCTGGATCAAGGCGTGCGGCAACGTGGTGATGGTCCTCGTCGTGCTGACCGAAGCCAACCCGACGGCGGCCGTCAAGCGCCTGTTCGCGCGGCTGGCCTTCGTGCTGCTGCCGCTCTCGATCCTGCTGATCCGGTACTACCCGTCGCTCGGCCGCGGCTATCACCAGTACACGTGGCAGACGTTCTACAGCGGGGTCGCGACCGGCAAGAATTCGCTCGGCTACATCTGCCTGGTGCTTGGACTGGCGTCGTTGTGGCGTGTCGTCGAGACGCGCCGCTGGCGCTGGACGCCCGCGCTCGGCGAGGCCGGCGTGTCGCCGACGGCGCTGGCCCAGACACGGCGCCGAATCCTCCTGGCCCATGGCCTCGTGCTGGTGATCGCGCTGTGGCTGTTCCGGCTGTCGGACTCGGTCACGCCCCTCGTCTGCTGCATCGTGGCCGCGGGGCTCATGATGATCGCCGGCGCCGACGCGCTCGCGCGCCGGCCCACCGGCCTGCACGTCGTGTTCGCCACGCTCCTGCTCGTCCTCGTGCCGGGCTGGGTCATGTTCGACGCCTTCACCGAGGCGTTCGGCCGCGACGCAACGCTGACGGGACGCACGGAGCTGTGGCAAGGGCTGCTGCGCCTCGCCGTCGATCCCGTGCTGGGCGCCGGCTTCGAGAGCTTCTGGCTCGGCGACCGGATCGCCAACCTCTGGCATCAGTACTGGTGGCGTCCGAACCAGGCCCACAACGGCTACCTGGACATCTACCTGAACCTCGGTGCGATCGGTGTCGTGCTGCTGATCATCATGATCGTGCGCGGCTACAGCGGCGTGGTCCGGACGCTGCACTATGATCCGGAGCTCGGCCGACTCAAGCTCGCCTTCCTCACCGCCGTCGTGCTCTACAACTTCACCGAGGCCGCGTTCAAGGGCATGCATCTGGTGTGGATCGCGTTCCTCTTCGCCGCGATCCGCGTTCCATGGCGAACGTCCGAGGCCAACCGGTGAGACCGTTCGACGCTGAGGGGGCGTTCCGATCGCCCGCGGAGACGGACGGGCTTCGCCGGCTCGCCGTGCGCGGCGCCGGCGTCACCGTGCTGTCGCAGGTGGTGTCGTTCCTGATCCAGCTGATCGCCACGGCCGTGCTGGCGCGCCTGCTCACGCCGGCCGACTTCGGGCTGCTGACGATGGTGACGACCTTCAGCCTGCTGCTGATGAACGTCGGCTTGAACGGCTTCACGGAAGCGGTCCTGCAGCGCGAGCGGATGGACCACGAGCTGGCCAGCACACTGTTCTGGATCAACGCGGGCCTGGGGCTGGTGCTCGCGGCGGCGTTCGCGGCACTCGGCCCGCTGCTCGCGCGCTTCTACGGCGAGCCGCGGGTGACCGCCGTGGCCGGCGCGCTCGCGTTGACGATCGTGCTCACGTGTCTCTCGGTCCAGCACCTGGCGCTGCTGAAGCGGGCGATGCTGTTCACGCGCGTGTCGGCAAACGACATCGTCGCGCGGTCAGCGTCCGTGGTCGTCTCCATTCCGCTCGCGTGGATGGGCTGGGGGCACTGGGCGCTCGTGGCCGGCGCCCTGGCGCTGTCGCTCTCCACCGTGATCGGCGCGTGGACGATGTGTCGCTGGCTGCCGGGGCGGCCGCGCCTCACGCCGGGCACGCGGTCGATGGTGCAGTTCGCAATGCACACGTACGCGCGATTCATGACCGGCTACGGGACCGCGAACCTGGACAAGTTCCTGGTCGGCTGGGCATTCGGGCCCACGCCGCTCGGGTTCTATCGCAAGGCGTACGACCTGTTCGTGATGCCGGCCAACCAGGTCTCGTCGCCGCTCACGGCCGTGGCCGTCGCGGCGCTGAGCCGGGTGAACGACGATGCCCGGCGGCGCCGGCGCTATCTGCTCGAGGCCCTCTCGACGATCGCCTTCGTCGGCATGGGCCTCGGCGGTGCCCTGACCGTCGTGGGCCACGACCTGCTGCGCGTGCTGCTCGGACCCGGCTGGGAAGAGGCCGGACGACTCTTCACCCTGTTCGGACCCGGGATCGGCGCCATGCTCGTCTACGGCACCCACGGGTGGATTCATCTCTCCATGGGCCGCCCCGACCGGTGGGTCCGCTGGGGGCTCGTCGAGCTCGGCATCGCCGCGACGCTGTTCCTCGTCGCGCTGCCGTGGGGCCCGGCCGGAATCGCCGCCGCCTCGGCGGCCTCGTACTGGATCCTGATGCTGCCCGGCCTGTGGTATGCCGGCCAGGGTCAGCTCGACGTCGCGGCCATCGTCGGCGCGATCTGGAAATACGTCGCCGCGGCCGCGTTCGCGGGCGCGGTCGCCGTCATGAGCGCCGTCACCATGCCGTCGATTCCCGGCGCGCCGGGCGTCGTTCACAACGTGGCGCAAATCGCGGTGAACAGCACCGTCTTCGGAGTGCTCTACCTCGGCGCCGTGGTCGTGCTGTATCGCGGCTACGCGCCGCTCGCGCATCTCACCGGGCTCGTCCGCGTCATGATCATGCCGCGGCCGGCCCGCCATCTCGTCTAGCGCGGGAATACATTTCACCCGTCAACACAGAAACGAGGTCTTGCATGAGCTCCAAGGACGCCAGTGCGCGGCTCGCCGCTGCGATCGACGATCGCAGCGCGCGCGTCGCGGTGATCGGTCAGGGATACGTCGGCCTTCCTCTCGCCGTCGAGCTCGCCCGCGCGGGCTATCGCGTGGTCGGCATCGATACCGACACCGATCGCGTGGCGGCGATCATGATCGGTCAGTCGCCCACGCCCGACATCGCGAGCGACACTCTGCAGACGCTCGCGCGGGAGGGCCGCTACCGCGTCACGACCGACTTCGCGGCGATCGACGGCAACGACGTGGTGATCATCTGCGTGCCCACGCCGCTTCGGAAGTCGAAAGACCCGGACATCTCGTTCGTGGCGGCGGCGGCGGCCGAGGTGGCCAGCCGCTTCCGGCCGGGCCAGCTCGTCGTCCTCGAGTCGACGACGTATCCGGGCACGACGCAGGAGCTGCTGGTTCCGCTCTTCGAGGCGCGCGGCGCGCGCGTGGGCGTCGATCTGTTCCTCGCGTTCTCGCCCGAGCGCATCGATCCCGGCAACCCCAAGTACAAGATGAAAGACATTCCCAAGATCGTCGGCGGCGTGACCGAGACCTGCACGCGCCTGGGCGCCCTGCTCTACCGGCAGCTCGTCGCCGGCGTGCGTGAGGTCTCGAGCCCGATGGTGGCCGAGCTCGCGAAGCTCTATGAGAACGTCTTCCGCAACGTCAACATCGCGCTCGCCAACGAGTTCGCGATCATGTGCCGGCGCCTCGGCGTGAACAGCCGCGAGGTCATCGACGCGGCCGCCACCAAGCCGTTCGGGTTCCTCCCCTTCTATCCGGGGCCTGGCATCGGCGGTCACTGCATTGCGGTGGATCCCTTCTATCTGTCGTGGAAGATGCGGCTCAACGGCTACGAGGCGCGCTTCGTCCACCTCGCCGACGAGGTCAACGCCGCGATGCCGACCTACTGCGTGCAGCTCGTGACGGAGGCGCTGAACGAGCGCCAGCGCTGTCTGAACGGCGCCCGCATCCTGGCGCTGGGCGTCGCCTACAAGCGCGGCGTCGGCGACACGCGCGAGTCGCCCGCGCTGGAAATTCTGCACACCCTGCAGCAGCGGGGCGCGATCGTCAGCTATGCTGACCCGTACGTGCCGACGATCGTGGTCGGCGACACCCAGCTCAAGGCCGTGTCGGTCTCGGACGAGAACCTGGCCGCCGCCGACTGCGTGCTCATCCTGACCGACCACGCCGATTTCGACTACGCGCGAGTCAGTGACGTCGCCAAGCTGGTCGTGGACACGCGCAACGCCACGTGGGGCGTCGCCGCGCCGGCGGAACGCATCGTCCGGTTGTGACGTCGGTGACTACCGCACGATCAGGTTCGTCGGCGCGGAAGGAGGCGATGAGATACGAGCTCCGTAGCAGACGCTGGGGTTGAAGCTCCGGGTGCCGTCGCTCTTCTTCGTGCCCGCCTCGTAGCACGCCTGGGCGGGAATCTTGTGCGCGTGACCCGGCGGGTCGTCACCGCCCGTGACATCCGGCCCGATGGCCGGCCAGGGCATGTCCCGCCACCAGGGCGGCCGCGCATCGAGGAAGAGCGACGGTGGCAGCGTGCGCGGCAGCGGCGTGCTGATGTCGCTCGGGACCTCATCGGCGTTCCAGCGCACCTGGCGCGTCGCGTAGTCGAAGTTGCCCCAGCGGAGCATCGACTTGGCCACGAGCGGATCGTACGGCAGGCGGCCCGCGGCGGACTCGAGGACGCCGGAGTAGCCGAGCACGTAGATGGAACGATTCGGCTGACCCCGCGTGGCCGACGCGGTCTGCGACGACTCGTAGAGCTGATGATGGCCGGGCGTGCCGAGCACGTTGCCGATGACGTTGACGAAACGGTTGTAGGCCATGACGTTGACCGGGATCGTGTTCGCGGTCTTCGCGACCTCGCTCCCCGTCAGCCGGTTGCGGAAGAGCGTCGTGAGGTTTCCGGTCCCATGATAGGTGTCCATCAAGAAGGCGTTGCTGACGTTGCCCTCGAAGAGGTTCATGCCGGTGCCGGCGTCGTGCGATGCGTTCAGCCCGGCCATCATCCAGTGCGCGACCGTGTACTGATTGTCGGTCGTGAAGTTGTAGGCCACGACCACGCCGGCGCTGTTGCCGGTCATGATCGGTGCCGTGACCTGCTCGAAGATGTTGTTGACGACCAGGTCATCGGACGTGGCGAAGAACTCGATGCCGTAGCTCTGCGACGCGGCGTTCTTCGTGCCGTAGAAGTAGCTGTCCCGCACCTCGATCCTCGCCGCCTGGTTCATCCAGACGTGGTTGCGCCCGCCGCCGATCGACTTGACGTTGCGGACCCACGAGTCGTAGGCGTTCTGGAACGCGATCGCGGCCTTCTCGCTGCTGGCACTGTTGTCCAGCGTGAGGTTCTCCACGCCGTTGCGGACCGCGCTGGGTCCCCACCACCACACCTCGGGCGACTGCGAGGCGCGCCAGTTCACCATGTGCAGCGCCGGCGAGATCGTGAGCCGCTTGCCGTCGATGGCGCTGATCTGCACGAACTGCTGCTGCGCGCGGCCTTCACGTCCCGCGGGCTTGCCCTCCTGCGAACAGGAGAGAGTTGCGCACACGTAGACGTGGCTCGTGTCCGAGGCGTCGTCGCGCTGATCCAGGACGATCATCTGGCCGACGGCGAGACCGGACGTCGAGCTCACGGTGATGGTCTTCGTGCCCCTGGCGTAGCCGTCGGTCCAGCGACGGACGTTGCTGTCGGGGACGTTGCCCGACCACACCTCGGAGACGCCGCGGACGCAAATGTTCGCCTGCAGGCCGCCGCACGGGTCCGGTGCCCCGAACTTTATGATCGTCTGATCGGGGCCGGCACCGCGCAGCGTGACGTTGCTGGTCCCGCGGAACGTGATGCCGTCGGACAGCTGATAGGTCCCGGCGCCGAGGGCAACGACCCCGTTGCGGCACTTGGCGATGGCGGCGTTGATCGCGTGGGCCGTGGCGCCCGGCGCCAGCTCGGCGCAGATGGTGGTGCGGGCGGGGATGCCGCCCGACACGCCGGCCGAGCTCCAGTCGATCATCCGCTGGGCGCCGCTCAGCACCGATGTGAGCGTCTGCGCGTGGGCCGGCGCGGCGATCAGCAGCAGCAACGCCAGCACTCGAAGCGTCACACTCATCAATGCTCCTTCACACGTCGTCATCACTGATAGTGTCCCATGCCAATCACCATCGACATCGCTCGCCCCCGAATCGAAAGCGTACCCGCTGAGCAGGAGTCCGCCATTCCCACGCTGAGCGAAGTGCGTCTCTACCTCCGCACCCACGGCGTGTGGGCGACCGTTCGAAAGACGCTGGCGGCCTACGTCGTCGGCCGTCTCGAATGGCGGGTCACGCTCGAAGATCTGACCCAGTGGAATGGGGTGCCGCTGCAGGCCGGAGGCTTCGAGATCCGCGCGGCCCGCCTGGCCGATCTGGCCGCCATGAAGTATTTCGAGATCCGCCAGACGCCCGACGTGCTGCGCCGGTGGCTCGATCCCGACTTCTTCTTCTTCGTCGCCCTCGATGCCGGGGAGCCGATCAGCTACCGCTGCGTGTCCCGGCACATCGCCCACCCGGCCGTGTTCGGGCACCTGCAGATCGGCCCGCGTCAGCTCTTCATGGTGGACGAGTTCACGGCGGCGCCCTATCGACGCCGCGGCATCACGCGTCAGCTCGCGATCGCCATGAACCCCGCCCTGCTCGCGGACGGCTACCAGCAGGTCGTCGGCCTGCACAAGGCCGACAACACGGCGACGATCGCCGCCACTCGCGCCAAAAACATCCCCACGGTGGGCACACTGCGGCGCTACCGCGTCGGTCCGGCGTGCTGGTTCACCTATTCGTCCTCGGACGTCGCCGAGCGCCTGTTCGTCCCGTTCAAGAGGTACCCGCAGCAAGGAGAGTCGCGACCATGACCGGGCTACGACGATCCGATGCCCGGCCTCCTGGAAATTCCGCTGATGGCGTACCTCATCGGCACGCGGTTGCTTCGCCGCCGGGGACTGTGATGCACGTCTGTGTCTGCATCTGCACGTACCGGCGGCCCGTGCTGCTCGCGCGCCTGCTCGAGGCGCTGGCGGCCCAGCAAACGGACGGCGCGTTCACGTACTCGGTCGTCGTCGCGGACAACGACGCGGCGCGATCGTCGGAGCCCACGGTGCGCGCGTTCGCGGCCTCGACGGCGCTGGCCGTGCGGTACAGCGTGGAGCCGCGCCAGAACATCGCGCTGGCGCGGAACAAGGCCATCGAGAGCGCCGAGGGCGACTTCATCGCGTTCATCGACGACGACGAGTGTCCTCCGCCGCGCTGGCTGCTCACGCTGTTCACCGCGTGCCGCGAGTACGGCGTGGCCGGCGTGCTCGGCCCGGTGCGTCCGCACTTCGAGGATGCGCCGCCGGACTGGGTCGTCGCCGGAAAATTCTACGAGCGGCCGACGTATCCCACGGGCTTCGTCATCGGCTGGCGGCAGGGCCGCACGGGCAACGTGCTGCTCAAGCGCGAGATCTTCGACGGCGAGCGCGCGCCCTTCCGGCCGGAGTTCCTGACCGGCGAAGACCAGGACTTCTTCCGGCGGATGATCGAGCGCGGGCATCGGTTCGTCTGGTGCGAGGCCGCATCCGTGCACGAGGTCGTGCCGCCGGTTCGCTGGCGGCGCACGTTCATGATGCGCCGTGCGCTGCTGCGCGGGGCCATCTCGCTGTTCCATCCGACCTTCGGTCCGCGCGACGTCGTCAAGTCGCTCGTCGCCGTGCCGGCCTACGCGGCGCTGCTGCCGCTGGCGCTGCTCTTCGGGCAGGCGCCGTTCATGACGTACGTGGTCAAGCTCTGTGACCACGTAGGCCGGCTGCTGGCGCTGGTGCGCATCAAGCCGATCAAAGAAGCGTACGTCAGTGAATAGCGTCAAGCCGCGCGTGTCTATCCTCATCCCGGCTTCTACCCGCGACGGCCGGAGCTCATCGTGGCACCGGGCGAGCTCACGGCCGACCTCGGAGGGTACCTCGATGTCCCTCGGCTTCCGCGCAAGTACGAGTGCATTCGGGCGGTGTTGGGCTGGCGGGTCGCGAAGTCGATGCAGAGCCTCGGACCCGAGATCCGGTGGTCGTTCGCCGGCCGCTGGAAGTCCCGCGCACACCGCGAGGCGTGCCGGTAACGAACGGGGGCCGAGGCCATGCTGATCCTGAACGCCGACGACTGGGGCCGCGATCGCATGACCACCCGCGCGATCTTCGACTGCGCACGGCGCGGCGCGGTGTCCGCGGTGAGCGCCATGGTGTTCATGGAGGACTCCGAGCGCGCGGCGTTGCTGGCGCGCGAGCACGGCATCGACGCCGGTCTGCACGTGAATTTCACGACGCCGTTCTCCGCGGAGCGCTGCTCCACCCGGCTGGCCGAGCGGCAGGCGGTCCTCGGCCGGTACCTGCGGCACCATCGCTTCGCCCAGGTCATCTACCGTCGCGGGCTCGCCCACGACTTCGAGTATGTGGTGAAGGCGCAGATCGACGAGTTCCGTCGCCTCTACGGCGCGGAGCCCGTGCGGTTCGACGGGCACCATCACATGCATCTGTGCGCGAACGTGCTGCGTCAGCGCCTGCTGCCGGCGCGCAGCCTCGTGCGGCGGAATTTCTCGTTCGACGGCGGAGAGAAAGGGCTCGTCAACCGGCTCTACCGCCGCCTCATCGACCGGCGGCTGGCCCGCCGCCATCGGCTGACCGATTTCTTCTTCTCGCTGCCACCCCTCGAGCCGGCGAGCCGTCTCTCGCGCATCTTCAGCCTGGCGCGCGAGCACGTCGTCGAAGTCGAGACGCATCCCGTCAACGCCGAAGAGTATCGATTCCTCCTCGAGGGCGAGCTGTTTCACCGAACCCGCGACCTGGCGATCACGGCACCGGCGTCGCTCGCCGCCGGTCGCGCCAACGGAGGTCATCCATGATCGTGTGCGGCAGGGAGATCAGCGTGCGGGGACGTGTGCTCCGGATCGGTCGCCTGGCGGCCGACGGCTACGAATTCGTCGACGATCCGGCCGCGACCCTCGCCGGTCTCAGGGCGCAGCGAGGCCGGATCGACGTCTTCACGTTTGCCCAGGAGCTGCCCGACACGGCCCCCGCGTACGACTTCCCGGTGGAGTGGGACAACGTGGCCGCGGTGCCGGTGTCGACCTTCGAGCACTGGCGCACGCGACAGGTCAAGGACAAGACCCGCAACATGCTCCGCCGCGCCGAGAAGAGCGGCGTCATCGTGCGTGAGGTGCCCTTCGACGACGCGCTGGTGCGCGGCATCCACGCCATCTACGACGAGTCGCCGATGCGCCAGGGACGCCGCTTCAAGCACTACGGCAAGAGCCTCGAGCTCGTGCGCCGCGAGAACGCCACGTTCCTCGACCGCAGCGTGTTCCTGGGGGCTTTCGTCGACGACACGCTCGTCGGCTTCGCAAAGCTCGTCAAGGCGCGGCACCAGGCCGCCCTGATGCAGATCCTCTCGATGGTCGCGCACCGCGACAAGTCGCCGACCAACGCCCTGATCGCCCGCGCCGTCCGCGTCTGCGAGGAGCACCACGTCTCGCATCTGGTCTACGGGCGATTCTCGTACGGGCGGAAAGAGGCGGACCCGCTCAGCGACTTCAAGCGGCACAACGGGTTCGAGCGCATCGAGGTGCCGCGCTACTACGTCCCGCTCACGCCGATCGGCCGGCTGGCGCTGCGCGCGGGACTCCACCACGGGCTCGACACGTACGTGCCTCAGGCCGTCGTCGATCGCTTCCGCAAGGTCCGCGCGCTCTGGTGGGCGCGACGGTTTCCGGTCGCGAAGGCGACGGCCTGAGGCCGAGGCCCGCGTCTAGCGGACGGTGAGGTTCGCGGGCGCGCTGGGCGCGGCCGCCACCGGCGCCGCCGCCGCGGCCGTTTGGCGGTAGCACGCCGCGGGATCGAACGCGAGCGTGCCGTCGGAGGCCCGCTGACTGGTGCGGAAGCAGGCCTGGGCGGGAATCTCGTACGCGTGCCCGCCGCCGTCGGAGGCGCCGCTGACGTCAGGCCCGATGGCCGGCCACGGCATGGCGCCCCACCAGCCGGGCCGCGAGGACAGGAAGAGCGACGGCGGCAGCGCGTTGCTCGGCGGCAGCGTCACCCCGGACGGCACTTCCGACGCCTTCCACTGCGCGCCGTTGCTCGCCATGTCGAAGTTCCCCCATCGCAGCAAGGTGCTCATCACCTTCGCGTCGTACGGAAGCCCGGATGAGCTCGAGTTGCTGACGCCCGAATAGCCGAGCACGTAGATCGACCGATCCGTCGAGCCCGACGAGGACGCCTGCGAGTACTCGTACGTCTGGTGGTAGCCCGCCGTGCCGAGCACGTTGCCCATGAGGTTCACGTAGCGGTTGTACCCGAACAGATTGACGGGGATCGTGTTCGAGCCCTTCGATCCCTCGGTGCCCGGCAACCGATTGCGGAACAGCGTGATGAGGTTGCCGGTGCCGTGATAGTTGTCCATCACGAAGCCGTTGCCGACGTTGCCTTCCAGGAGATTCATGCCGGTACCGGCGTCATGGGAGCCCTGCAGGCCTGCCATCATCCAGTTCGACACCGTGTAGTACATGTCGCTCATGAAGTTGTAGCCGACCACCACGCCCGCGCTGTTGCCGGTCATGACCGGCGCCGTGATGTGCTGGAAGATGTTGTTGACGACGAGGTCGTCGCCCGTCGCATAGAACTCGACGCCGTAGCTGAGCGACGAGGCGTTCTTCGTCCCGTAGAAGTAGCTGTCGCGCACCTCGATCCGCGCCGCCGTGTAGAGCCAGACGTGATTGCGGTTGGCGTTGAGCGACTTCACGTTCTTGATCCAGCAGTTGTACGCGTTCTTCACGCCGATGCCCGTCGTGCCGGGGCTCGACGTGTGATCGAGCGTCAGCGCTTCGACACCGTTCATCGTCGCGCTCGCGCCCCACCACCACACCTGCGGCGACTGCGACCCCCGCCAGTTCGGCATGTACACGCCCGGCGAGATCGTGACCTGGTTGCCGCTGATGCCGGTCACCTGCACGTACTGCTGCTGCGCGCGGCCGGGTCGTCCTGCCGGCACACCCTCCTGCGAGCACGATTTGCTGCCGCACACGAACACGCCGCCGGTGTCGGAGGCGTCGTCCGCCTGATCGAGAATCACCACCTGCCCGACGGACAGGCCGCTCGCCGAATCCAGCGTGATCCGGGTCGAGCCTTTCTCGTACCCCGCGGTCCAGTTCCGGAGGTTGGCGCTCGGCACGCTGCCCGACCAGACGTCCGACGCGCCGTGGATGCAGACGTCGGCCGACAGGCCGCCGCAGCTGTCCGCGCCCGAGAATCGGAGGACGGTCTGGTCCGGTCCGGCACCGCGCAGCGTCACGTTGTTGGCGCCGCGGAACGTGATGCCGGTCGAGAGGGAATACGTGCCGGCGCTCAGCTGGACGACACCATTGCTGCACCCGGCGATGGCGTTATTGATGGTCGCGGCGCTGGCCCCGGCGGGCACCGTGGTGCACACGTTCGTACGGTTCGGAATGCCGCCACTGACGCCCGCGAGGCTCCAGTCGATCGTGCGCCCGGCCGCGGACAGCGAGTCGGTGATCGTCTGGCCGGCCGAATACATCGGCAGGCCCAGCACGAGCGATGCGCACAACAGCAGCGTCGGATATCTCAAATCGTGTCTCCTCGATATGCGAGATTCGCCATTCGGCGTCGAGCGCATGCCGGTCACGGACGCCGCCGGGATCACAGCCGGCCCGCCGCGCGGAAGTTCGCGCCCGACACGCTGCGCGGAATGCCCGCGAACGAATCCGTCCACGTGTGCGTCGTGGTGCCGGCGCCGGTGCCGCGATCACCCTGGACGGGCGACGAGGCCGGGCCCCAGACGAACGTCTGGTTCGTGGGCGGCGATGACCACTGATTCGTGGTGAAGGCGATGCTCGCCGTGAGGTCACCCGGGTCGCTCGGGATCGTCACGGACGTCGCCGCGGCTGGCGACGCGTTGAACGCGGCGAACCGCCCATTCGTCGTCGGCGTCGTCTGATTGGCGCCGGTGACCGTGATCACGCCGACGTCGGCGTGCATCGCGGTCGTCCACGACACCGTCGCCGTCTGCGACCCCGACGGCGGGTTGACGACCTGGAACACCAGCGTTCGGATGACCGCGCTCGCTCCGGAATCCGTTCCCGGGATGAGCGTGGCCGGAACACCGCCGAGGCTGGCGGTGATGTTGGTCGCGTTGTTGGAGCTCATCGCGACCATGATCATTGCGGCGCGATTCGCGCCGCTTCCGACGACGAACGCCGGCGTGGTGATCGACGTCACGCCCCACTGAAAGCCGGAGCTGACGGCGTTGTCATACGCCAGCGGCGCCGGTGCGATCGGCGCCGGCGCCGACACCGCGGTGGGCGTGACGCTCGTAGGCGCCGCCACACCGTTGGTCAAGTTCACCGTCACCGCCGCGGACGTCGTCGTGTTGCCCGCCGCGTCACGCGCCACCGCCGTCAGCTTGTGCGTGCCATTCGGCGTCGAGAGCGTGTACCAGGAGAGGCGATACGGCGGGGCCGTGACCTCGGACCCGAGGTTGATGCCGTTGACCTTGAACTGCACGCCGACGACGCCGACGTTGTCGGAGGCCGACGCTGTGAGGATGACCGCGGAGCCGGAGACGCTGGCGCCATTCGCCGGCGCGGTGAGGCTCACCGTGGGTGGCGTCGTGTCGTTGGCAGGAGCGGACCCCGCTGAGCTCGACGGCGCAGAAGTGGACGGGGCCTGAGTGTTCGGCGATGGGCTGGCTGTGCTCGTCGTCCCCGTGCCCGTGACGACGCGAGAGATCGTGCCGCCCCCGTTCATCGCGAACGTCACGTTGGACGTCATCGCCACCGCCATCGTCGGGCTGAAGCGCACCGTCACGGTCGTCCGGCCGCCACCAGCGGCGAGGTCGTACTGACCGCCGGCGACGACGCTGAACGGCGCGGACGCGGAAACGGTCCCCGATACCGCGGACTGTCCGTCGTTCTGCACCGTGAACGTTTGATCGGCGGAGCTACCGACGTTGACGTTGCCGAACGCGACGGTGCCGCTGGGCGTCACCGACAGGGCGTCTCTCGCCACCGTGGCCGACGCCGAGGAGACGCACGCGCTCTCCTGGCCATTGGCATCGACGGCCGTGACGCCGATGTAGTACGCCGTGCCCGTGTTCAGACCGGAGACCGTGAAGGTCGTGGTCTGGTTCGCCGACGGCGCGGCCGATGGCGAAGCCACTTGTAGGTATGTCCCGCCCGGGCACCCGGCACTGCCGGTGCCGTAGTACACGCGATACCCGGCGAGATTCGTCAACGGCTGTCCGGTGACGGTGGTGGTCGGAGCCGTCCAGGACAGCTCCAGGTTCCCTGCGTAGGCCGCGCCGTGGATCAGGACGATGCTGCACAGCGCGAGCACCGGCGCGAGTGAACGCACGACCGCGACATTCCATCTCGAGAGCATTCGTGGCTTCCCCCCACGGAGGACCACCACCTGCGCGGTTGACGATGACGTGGGCCGCGCGGCCTCACGTTGTCCCGAGCTCGACGCGTTGTAGCGCCGTCCAGTGATGGCGTGGTCTTCCGGGCGGGTGCGGCAGTGCAGCGCGGGTGCCAGACCGGCTCCACGCCGCTCATGCCGTTCAACGTGCGGAAATCAAAAGCCGACGCGTCGTGTTCGCGAGGGTGCGAAGGTAAAAGTAATAATTACACCGTCAGCTGAGGTGGCGCTCGGCGTCGGCAAGCGGACACTTGGACGCAGCAGCGCCGCAGCCGCACAAACGTCAAAAAATCTCGGCTGATTTGTTGACGGCGCCGCCGAGTACGGCGTCGCGTGAACGTCTGACGACGGGCTGACGTTCACGCGCGAGCACCGGCCCCGGCCGACGTAACGTCGACCGGGCCGCGCCGCTGCGAACGCGCGCGTCAGCGCGTGTTGTTCATCAGCACCGAGACGTCGTCCGAATTCGAGTTCGCCGTCACGAGGTCGAGCTGGCGGTCGCCATTGAAGTCGGCCGCGGCCACGGACACCGGCGTCTTGTGAACCCCGAAACCGAGGGGCGCCGCGAACGTCCCATCACCGTTGCCCGCCAGCACCGAGACGCCGCCCCAGGTCGGGCGGAATGGGAATCCGAACGAGTGCCCCGAGTTGGCCACCGCGAGGTCGATGATTCCGTCACCGTTGAAGTCGCCGACGACGATCGCAGTCGGCGTGACGCCGGCGGCGAAGTTCCGCGCGGCCTGGAACGTGCCATCGCCGTTGCCGAGCAGCACGGAGACCGCGCTGGGCGGGCAGTCGTCATGGTTGAAGCAGCCCCAGTTGGCGATGGCGAGGTCGGCGACTCCATCGCCGTTGAAGTCACCGACCGCCACAAACAAGGGATTGCTGAACGGCGCCGACGTCGGAATCCTCCCCGTCGCGAAGTTCCGCGCCGGCTGGAAGCTCCCATCGCCGTTGCCGAGCAGCACCGAGACGTTGTCCGAGTTGAAGTTAGCGACCACCACGTCGGACTTGCGATCGCCGTTGAAGTCGCCGATGGCGACGGACACGGGCCTCGTACCGACGGCGAAGGCGACGGGCGCCTGGAAGGTTCCATCCCCGTTCCCGAGCAGCACCGAGACGGTGTTCGTGCTGCCGTTGGTCACCACCAGATCGAGCTTCTGATCTCCATTGAAGTCCCCCACCGCCACTGCGCCAGGAGCGTTGCCGGCAGCGAAGTTCACCGGCGCCTGGAAGGTCCCATCGCCGTTGCCCAGCAGGATGGCGACGGTGCCGTTACTGTTCGTCACCGCCAGGTCGGGCACCAGGTCGCCGTTGAAATCACCCACCGTCACGCCGCCGGGAGCAGTCCCGGCGGGGAAGTTCACTGCCGCCTGGAATGTCCCATTGGCGTTGCCGAGCAGCACGGAGACGTTGTTGGAATTCGTGTTGGCCACCACGAGGTCGGGAATGCCATCGCGGTTGAAGTCGCCGACGGCGACCTCGATCGGCTGGCGTCCAGCGGCGTATGTCGGCGCTCCCAACGTCCCATCGCCGTTGCCCGGCAGGATCGAGAGCGACATACCGTTACCAGACGAGTGCGTGACCACCACGTCGGCTCGTCCGTCGCCGTTGAAGTCGCCGACCACCATGTCGCGAAACTCGGTCTCGGCCGTGAAGTTCAGCCCCGACCGAAACGTTCCGTCGCCGTTCCCCAGCAGCACCGCTCCATCTCTCGAGGAGCGGGAGGAGACGACGAGGTCGCGGATCCCGTCTCCGTTGAGGTCGCCGACGACCACTCGCCACGCGAAACCGGGGGCATCGAGGTTCCTCGCCGGCTGGAACGTTCCATCGCCGTTCCCGAGCAGCACGGCCACACCCGCGACATCGTCCTTCGCCACTGCGATATCCGGGCGTCCATCGCCATTGAAATCGCCCACGGCGATCGACAGCGGAGTCCGCCCTGCGACGCCGAAGTCGTTGGCCGGCTGGAACGTGCCGTCGCCGACGCCGAGGAGCACCGAGACGGTGTTGGACGATCCATTGGCGACGGCGAGGTCCGGTATGCCGTCGCCATTGAAGTCCGCCACCGCGACGGAGACTGGAGAGCGTCCCGTCGCGAAGTCCCTCGCCAACTGAAAGGTCCCGTCACCATTCCCGAGCAGTATCGAGACCGTGCCGTCGCCTCCGTTGGCCACGACGATATCCAGCGCCCCATCACGGTTGAAGTCGCCAAGCGCGACCGCTTGAGGAGCGCTGCCAACCGATAAGGTCTGGTAGGTCGAAAGCGCTCCCGTGCCATTACCCGGCAGCACGGTGATCGTGCCCGGCTGGCTAGAGCTAGACGTCTCGTTGACGCCGACGATGTCGAGGTGGCCGTCGCCGTTGAAGTCGCCCAGCGCCACGGCGACGAAGCTCTTGCCGGTGAAGATGGTCCACGGCTGCTCGAACGTCCCGTCGCCTTGCCCCCTGACCACGGAGTTACCCGTCACCAGATCGAGGACGCCGTCGTGGTTGAGGTCACCGGCGACGACGCAGCATCGGCCTTCGGCCGGGAACATCCGCTCGGCGAAGAACGAGACCGTCTGGGCAACGGCAACCGCGGGGAAGAGCATCAGCAGGGCAGCGATGATCAGCAACGCGGATCGCAGGAGCATGGGCGTGGGCCTCCATTCGCGAACTAGGTACGGCTCATGCCCCTCTCCGTAGAACTACGCAATCCTTGTGCCGAACGAGCTCTGCGCGTGTCTCGCCGTGAAATGCCGGGTACGCGGTGGATGCTGAACACTGCAATGCAAGATCGCCGCGCCCCGCCTCAACACTCTTCCGCAGCGAAGTGCACAGTGTGAGTCGGAAGTCGGCGCTGCTACGATCGCGCGCGATGCGCGAGATCGTTGGGTAGCGTGCCGCCGAGTCCGCCCCGCGTTCCTGCCCCCGCGCCGCGCCGCTGGTATCTGCTCGGCGTGCTGACGTGCGCGTACGGCCTCGGCGCCTTCGGCATGCTCGGCGTGTCGCCGCTCTCCCCCGCGCTCATGGACGGCTTCGGGCTGAGCCGTCTCGACATCGCGTTCATCGTGCCGTCCGTCTATGTCGGTGGGCTGCTGTTCGCGCTGCCGGGCGGGCACGTCGCGGATCGCTGGGGCGTGCGGCCGACGCTGCTCGGAGCGCTCGCCGTGGGCGGCCTCGGGCTGGCGGTGGCCGCGCTGGCGCCGCGCTTCGTCGTCTTTCTCCTCTGTCTGGTCTTCGCCGGATCGGGCTGGAGCGTCGTGAATCCGGTGCTCGGCAAGGCCATCGTCGACCTCTTCTCGCTCACCGAGCGCGGCATCGCGATGGGCATCAAGCAGATGGGGCTCACCCTCGGCGGCGGGCTGTCGGCGCTCGTCCTGCCGGCCATTGCCGCCAGATGGGGCTGGCGTGCGGCCATCGCCGTCTGCGCGGCCGGAATGCTGGCGCCGGTCGCGTTCGCGTGGCGGTCGCTGCGCGCGGTGCCGCGGCCCACCCCGACGCCGTGGGGTCGAGGCGGCGCGCGGATGGACTGGTGGTGGACGCGCCGCCCGGCGCTGCTGGTGCTCTTCGCCGCCGGCGTCGCCCTCGGCATGGTGCAGTCGGCGGTGCTCGCGTACCTGCCGGTCTTCAGCGTGCAGGCGCTCGGCTTCACACCGATCGGCGCCGGGGTGTTGATCGCCGCCTCCCAGATCGGCGGTGCGGTCGCGCGACTCGGGCTCGGCGTCGCGAGCGACCGCTGGTCGTCGGGCCGTCGGCCGCCGTGGCTGGTGCTCACCTCAGCGCTCGGCGCGGTGATCTTCCTCGTCTACGCCGCGGTGCCGACGGCGCATCCCGTCTGGGCCACGCTGCTCGCGTTTCTCGCCGGCATCGGCGCCTACGGCTGGGTCGGCATCTACTTCATCATCAGCGCCGAGGCAGGAGGCGTCACGCGCGCGGGGCTGCTGAGCGGCGTCTCGTTCGCCGCGATCGTCGTGGGGCTGCTGGTCGGCGCGCCGATCTTCGGCCTCGTGCTCCAGGCCTTCGACGCCTACGGCGCGGCGTGGACCGTCTTCGCCGTCCTCTCCGGCCTGGTCGCGCTGGTCGTCGCCGCCTACGGCGCGGCGATTCATCGCGAGTGCACGCTGACACGGTATGCTGACGGCTCGTGACGCCATCCGAGCCCACCCCGCATCACCACGAGACCTACACGCACGGTCACGCGCCCGCCGTGGTCCGCCAGCACGCGCAGCGCACCGCAGAGGAGGCCGCGGACTTCCTGCTGCCATCGTTGCGGCCGGGCATGCGGCTGCTCGACGTCGGCTGCGGTCCCGGCAGCATCACACGCGGCCTGGCCGAGCGCGTGGCGCCGGGCGAGGTCATCGGGCTCGATCTGTCGAAGGACACGCTCGAAGAGGCGCGCCGCGACGCCATCGCGCGGCGCCTCACGAACCTGACGTTCCAGGAGGGCAGCGTCTACGCGCTGCCGTTCGGCGACGGCACCTTCGACGTCGTGTACGCGCACCAGGTGTTCCAGCACCTGCGGGAGCGCGACGCGGCACTTGCCGAGGTGCTCCGCGTCCTGCGTCGCGGCGGGCTGGCGGCGATCCGCGACGTCGACTGGGGATCGGCCGTGTACTGGCCGCGTGATCCCCGGCTCGATCGCTGGATCGAGCTGCACCTCGAGACGTGGCAGCGCAACGGCGGCGAGCCGCGGATGGGCCGTCGGCTGCGCGCGCTGTTCAACGCCGCCGGCGTCGATGAACTGGAGATTATCGGCTCCGTCTGGTGCTATGCCACGCCGGACGAGACGATTGCCTGGGGCGATGCCTATGCCGACCGGCTGCTCACGTCGCCGATGGGCGGCCGCATCGTCGAGTACGGCCTCGCGACGCGCGCGGAGCTGGAAGACATGGCCGCGGCGTTCCGCGTGTGGGCGCGCCATCCCGACGCGCTGTGGTCGTTCCTCCACGTCGCCGCGGTCGGCCGCAAGCGCTGAGGGCGGCGGTCGGCGTCTCGCGCTATCATCCGCGCCATGCCGAACGATCTGTCTCTGGCCGCCGCGCTCGGCGCCCTGCTGAAGGAGCGCAAGCAGACCGTCGCCGTCGCGGAATCCTCGGCGGGCGGGCTCATCTCCGCCTCGCTGCTCGCCGTCCCCGGCGCGTCGGCGTACTTCCTCGGCGGCGGCGTCATCTACACGCAGGCGGCGCGCCGTGGGCTGCTGCGCGTGCCCGACGAGGCCATGAAGAACGTCCGCTCGAGCACCGAGGCCTACGCGCAGATCAAGGCGAAGGCGGTGCGCGAGCTGGTCGGCGCCACGTGGGGGCTGGCCGAGACCGGCGCGAGCGGGCCGACGGGCAACCGCTACGGTGACGCCGCCGGTCACGCGTGCATCGCGGTCAGCGGCCCGGTCGAGCGCGTGATCACGGTGGAGACGCGCGACGCCGACCGCGAGCGCAACATGTGGGCCTTCACCCGCGCCGCGATCGAGCTGCTCGAACAGGCCGTGCGCGCCGCGCGCTGACGGGCTAGCGTCGAACGTCCGCGCGCAGGATCGTCAGCGAGTGCGCCGGCAGCACCAGGTTCAGGCTGGCGCCGCGCGCGTCGAGCTTGCGCTCGCGCACGCTCACCGCGTTCGGCGTCTCGAACGAGTTGGTGGCCATCACGTCGGCCCCATTGACCTCCCATGCGGTCACCGCGCCCGCGGGCGTCGCGCCGGTCAGCTCGAGCGTGGCCGGCAGGTCGCGCTCACGGTCGCGGTTGACGAGCGCCACCGTGAGCGCGCGGCCCGCCTCGTCACACGTGGCGCTGGCGTCGATGAGCGTGAACGGGCCGAGATCGGCGACGTGATGGACGCGGCCGTTCGGCGACTCCTGCTCCGCCCGAAAGTCGTAGGTCTCACCCTCGACGTGCACGTCGAGCGCGACGTCCTGCGTGTGCTCGGCGTAGAGCCGCAGCGGATGATAGATCGTCTGCAGGAACAGCCCCTTCGGATCCGTGAAGATCGGCGCGATCGCATTCACGAGCTGCGCGAAGTTGGCGATGCGCACGCTCCGGCACTGGCGGACGAAGCCGTTCAGGTACGTGGCGACGGCGAGCGCGTCGGACAGCGTGTAGCGCTCCTCGACACCGCCCACGCGGTCCTCGTGGCTGCGCGTGCGCCACCACACGTTCCACTCGTCGAATGCGATGTGGATCGGGTGCGCGATGCGCTGCGCATAGCGGACCCGCTCGATCAGCGCCGCGCAGATGCGGACGGCGCGCTCGGCCTGATGTGACTGGAACACCGTCGCGTAGTGGTCGGGGCCGCCGGTATAGAGATGAATCGAATGGAAGTCGATGAACGGCGCCAGCCCGCTCAACGTGATCTCGTCCCAGTCGCTCCACCCGTCGCGCCCGCAGCCGACCAGCTGGATCGACGGATCGGTGCGCTTCATCACCATCGCGAACCCGCGCGCCTTCTTCACGTAGTCGTGGGCGTTCAGGTTGCCGATCTGCCAGGCCCCGTACATCTCGTTGCCGAGTCCCCAGTAGCGCACACGATAGGGCTCGGGGTGGCCGTGCTGTCGCCGCAGATTCGCCCACGAGGTGTTCCCGGTGCCGTTGCAATACTCGACCCAGGCCTGCGCCTCGTCCATCGTCCCCGAGCCCATGTTCACGCAGATGAACGGCTCGGCGCCGAGCACGCGGCAGTACTCGATGAACTCGTCGGTGCCGAAGCGGTTGGACTCCTCCGCGTACCACGCCAGCTCGCTGCGCCGCGGCCGCTTGTCCTTGGGCCCGACCCCGTCGACCCAGTGATAGCCGCTGACGAAATTGCCGCCCGGCCACCGCAAGATCGGAATGCGCAGCGGCCGCGCGGCGTCGAGCACGTCACGGCGAAAGCCGCGCGCGTCGGCGAGCGGCGAGCCCTCGTCGTACACGCCACCGTAGATGCAACGTCCGAGGTGCTCGATGAACTGACCGAAGATGCGGCGGTCGACGCTGCCGAGCCGCCGCGCGAGATCGATGCCGATGCGTGTCATGCGCGGAGTCTACAATACGCGCCGGCATGATAGAGTCGCGGCGACCGCGCCTCAGCGAGGAGGATGCATGAAGCGTCGAACGTTCCTGGCCGGCGCCGCCGCGGCAACCGCCGCGTGGCCGCGTCGCGCCGCCGCTCAGCCCAAGGCGAGCATCACCTACTGGAATGGCCTCACCGGCGCCGACGGCAAGGTCATGGACGAGCTCATCGATCGATTCACGAAAGACACGGGCATCCGCATCGAGCAGCAGCGTCTGCCGTGGGCGGAGCTCTACCCGAAGCTGCAGGTCTCCGTGCCGGCCGGCGAGGGTCCGGACCTCGCGCTGATCCACACGGTCGAGGTGCCGCACTTCGCCAACGACGGCGTGTTGGAAACGATCGACGATGCAACGGCCGCGGCCAAGGGCTTCAGGGGCGACGAGTACCTGCCGGCGACGTGGCAGGGCGGGACGTTTCTAGGCAAACGCTACTCGCTGCCGCTCGACGTGCCGCAGCACCTGCTCTATCTGAACGTCAAGGTCATGAAGGATGCGGGGCTCACCGGCGCCGACGGCAAGCCGAAGGTGCCCGCCAGTCGTGACGAGCTCGTGAGCATGGCGAAGAAAATGACGAAAGCCGACTCGTTCGGCTTCGCGATCGGTACGAGCAATCCCGGCCGATACACGTGGGGCTTTCACAATTTGCTCTGGCAGAACGGCGCCAACATCTATACGTCGGATCTCAAGCGCGCCGGCGTGAGCGACCCGGCGGCGCTCGAGGTGGCGGAATTCTGGGGCGGGCTCGCGGGAAGCCTGGGCATCGCGCCCCCCGCCAACGCCAACTGCCGTGACGCCTTCATCGCCGGCCGGCTCGGGATGTGGATCGCCGGATCGTGGAACTTCACCGGCCTGCGTGAGGCCAAGGTGGATTTCACGGCCGCGCCGGTGCCCAAGCTGTTCAAGCAACCGGTCGTGTGGTCGATGCCGCATCAGTATGCGTTCCCCAAGCCCAAGAGCGCGGACCACGCAAAGCGCGACGCGGCGTGGACGCACATTCGGTGGATGACCGAGCACGTGGCGGAGTGGACGCTCAAGGCCGGCCAGGTGTCGGCCAGCCGCAAGGCGCACAGCGATCCGCGCATCACCGGCGATCCGGTGCTCAAGACGCTGCTCGGTCAGGCGCCCAACTGGCAGGTGGGCCAGCCGACGCCGAAGTGGGTGGCGGCCGAGAACCTGACGCGTCCGATCATCGAAAGCGTGTACACGGGACAGAAGCCGCCGAAAGCCGCGATGGAGGACCTGGCCCGCCAGATCAACGCGTTGCCGGACTGATGACATGGGGGGTCCGGGCGCCCCCCATTCTCCCCGGGCTCTCGTCCGGCGGAGCCGGGGTGCTCCGCGCTCACGCGCGCACCGCCGCCGGCAGACGGGGACGGCCTACCTGTTTCTGCTGCCGGGGCTGTTGTTGTTCGTCGTCTTCCGTCTCTATCCGCTCCTCGAAGGCCTGCGCCTGTCGTTCACCAACGCACGGCTCGGGCGGGCGATGTACCAGTACGTCGGATTTGCCAACTACACGCGGCTGACCGAGGACACGCGTTTCGGCGTGAGCCTCTGGAATACCGCGTTCTACACGGTAGCGAGCACGCTGCCGATCCTTGCGGTCCCGCTCGCGCTGGCGCTGGCGCTCAACCGCGGCGCCCTGCGCAACGTGCTGCGCGGCGTGTTCTTCTTTCCGTTCACGCTCTCGGTCGTCACCGTCGGTCTAGCGTGGCTCTGGCTGCTCGATCCCGTCGTCGGGCCGTTCAACTACTATCTGCGCGCGCTGGGCGTGCCGGCGCGCGCGTGGCTGGCCGATCCCGCGACGGCGATGTGGGCGATCATCGGCACCACCGTGTGGTGGGTGACCGGCTATTACCTCGTCGTCTACCTGGCCGGGCTGCAAGATATTCCGCGCGAGCTCTACGAGGCCGCCGCGCTCGACGGCGCCGGCGGCTGGCGCACGTTCTGGACGATCACGCTGCCGCTCTTGCGCCCGGTGCTGTTGTTCGTGGTCGTCACGCACGTCATCGGCTCGTTTCAGATCTTCGGCCAGGTGTTCGTCCTCACGATGGGCGGGCCGGGCGACGCCACGCGCACGGTCGTGCAGCACCTCTACGAGACGGCCTTTCAGAACTTCTTTCAGTTCGGCGCCGCGTCCGCGATGGCCTGGGTCCTGTTCGCGATCATCATGGTGTTCTCGGTGCTCCAGTTCCGGCTGCTCCGCGGGCACACGGAGTACTGAGCATGCGACGCCCGCGCGTGCAGGCGCTGGTGCTCACGCTGTCGCTGGGGGTCCTCGCGGTCGTCTGGCTGGCGCCGATCGTCTGGGTGCTGGTGACCTCGCTCAAGGTCACCGGCGACATCGTGCGGCTGCCGCCGGAGTGGATTCCGTGGCCGGTGACCGTCGAGCACTATCAGGAGGTGCTCTTCAGCAGCTCGCGCACGGCCCGCATCGGCCGCGCCTTCGCCAACAGCCTGGTGATCGCCGTCGGCACCGTGGTCCTCGTCGTCGTCACCGCGGCCATGGCCGCCTACCCGCTGGCTCGCATGCGCTTCGCCGGCCGCGACGTCGTGTTTACGCTCGTCGTCGGCAGCCTGATGATCCCGAACGCGGTGGTCCTCGTCCCGCAGTACGTTCTGGTGCAGCGCCTCGGCTGGCTCAGCACGTACCAGGGGCTGATCGTGCCGGAGGCGGCGACGACGTTCGCGTTCGGCGTGTTCCTGCTCCGCCAGTTCTTCCTGACGATGCCCGGCGACCTGGAAGAGGCGGCGCGCATCGACGGGGCCAACGCGTGGCAGACGTTCACGCGGATCGTGCTGCCGCTCTCGCAGCCGGTGCTCGCCGCGCTGGCGATCTTCGCGTTTCGTTCCGCGTGGAACGACTTTCTCTGGCCGCTGATCGCCGTCAACAAGCCGGAGATGTTCCCGTTGCCCGTCGCGCTGGCGCTCCTGCGCAGCGCGTACAGCTCGGAATCCTATGGGCCGATCATGGCCGGCGCCGCGCTCAGCGCGCTGCCGCTGCTGGTCGTCTTCGTCGTCGCCAACCAGCGCATCGTCGAGGGCGTGCGAGTCAGCGGGTTGAAGGGGTAGCCGTCACTTCGTCGCGACGATCTTGTCCCAGAGCTCGCCGTACTGCTGGCGGTACTGCGGCCAGATCTTGTCCTCGGCGATCTTGCGGAACGACGCGACGTCGGCGGCGTTCACCTTCATCCCGCGGGCCTCGAGGATCTCCTTGGCCTTGGCGAAGTTGTCAACGCTCTCGGTGACCTCGCGCACCTTCTTCTGCGCCTCGCGTCCCACTTCCATCACGAGCTTCTGCTGCTCGGGCGTGAGGCCCTTCCACGCATCGAGGTTCATGACGAGCAGCGTCGGGCCGTAGTTGTGGAAGGTCATCGAGACGTACTTGCTGACCTCGTACACCTTGAGCGCGTTGATGTTGTAGATCGGCAGGTCGGCGCCGTCGATCACGCCCTGCTGGGCGGCGGCGATGACCTCGCCCCACGGCATGGGCACCGCGCTGGCGCCCAGGCCGTTGACGGTGTCGGCGAAGACGCGCCCCTGCTGCACACGCATCTTGAGGCCCTTGAGATCGGCGGGCGTGTTGATCGCCCGGCGGTTGTTCCAGAAGTGACGGAAGCCGTAATCGTAGAAGTAGATGATCTTGACCTTGTACTTCTTCTGGAACGTGTCATCGAGCTGGCGGCCGATCTCGCCATTGAACATCGCGTAGGCGTGGTTGTAGTCGCGCACGAGGTACGGCGTGAGGAACACGCAGACCTCGGGGAACACCGTGCACGCCGCGCCGACGGGCGTGCCGAACGCGATGTTGCCCGACTTCACGGCGTCCATGATCTCGAGCTCCTTGCCGAGGAGCGTTCCGCCGTGGAAGACGACGTTGAGCTGGCCGTTGGAGCGCTTGGTGACCTCGTCGGCGAAGTACTTGTAGCCGATCGCGCCCGATTCCGGCGGCGGCATGATGTGCGCGAGGTCGAGCTTCTTGCCCGCGGCCTGGGCGGGTCGCGCCGCCGGCGTGATACTGCCCAGTCCGATCATCACCGCCATCACCACCGCGACACACGCCACGCTGCGCTGCGCTCGGCTCATGGACGCCTCCTGTCGGCGTGCGACCTTCGCGCGGCGGCGGGGGGCTTGTCAAGCTTGACGCCCGCGCGCCGATGCTCGTACGATCCGCGCCGTCGTGATCCCTCTCCTGCGCGTCATCCAGTGGCTCCCCCACCTCGTGATGACGGCGCTGATGCTCGTCGCAATGGTCGACATGCTGGTCGGCGTCTTCCTGCGCTACGTCGTCACGTGGGTCTCGGCGACGTTCGACCTGCCCTCGATCCGGTTCTTCTGGGTGGAGGAGATCGGCGAGTACGCGCTGGCGTGGCTGACGTTCATCGGCGCCGCCGTCGGGATCCGCCGGGGCACGCACTTCGCGGTGCACATCCTCATCGATCGCTTTCCCCCGGGCGTGCGTCGCGCCGTGACGGTCGGCCACTACGTGCTGCTCGTGGGCTTCGGCCTGCTGCTGACCGTCTACGGCTGGCAAGTCAGCGAGCTGAACTCGCAGTCGTACTCGCCCGCCCTCGACCTCAACCTCCGCTGGCTGTATCTGTCGTCCGTGGTCGGCGGCGTGCTCACCGTCATCTACAGCGCCGCCGGCGCGCGCGACGCCTGGCGCGGGCGGGCCTGATGCTCTTCGGCGCCGTCGCGGTGACCTTCCTGGTGCTCACGATCGTCTCGCTGCCGATCGTGTTCTCGCTGGGCATCGCGGGCTTCGTCGGGCTGGTCATCGGCAACTTCTCGCTCGGCAAGCTGCCATCGAGCCTCGTGGCGGGCTCGCAGAGCTGGGTGCTGCTCGCCATCCCGACGTTCATCTTCGCGGGCAACCTCATGGAGCGCTGTGGGATGTCGTACGCGCTCGTCGATCTCGCGCGCGCGCTCATCGGCTGGGTGCGCGGCGGGCTCGGCATGTCGGTCGTGCTGGCCGAGTACTTCTTCTCTGGCATCTCCGGCTCGACCATCGCCGACGTCTCGGCGATCGGCGCGATGCTCACCCCGCCGATGCTGCGCGCCGGCTACAAGCCCGAGCACGCGGCGTCGCTGGTCGCCTCGGCGACCGCCATGGGCATTCTCGTGCCGCCCGCCATCTTCATGATCGTGCTCGGTCAGGTGACCGACACATCCGTCGTCGGCATCTTCCTCGGCGGCTTCCTGCCCGCCGCCGTCACAGCGCTCTGCCTCATGGTGGTCATCTTCGGCCAGGCGCATCGGCTCAACTGGCCGAAGGATCAGCGGCCGACGCGCGCCGAGTTCCGCCGCGCGGCGAGAGCGTCGCTGGTGCCGATGGTCGTGCCGATCGTGATCGTGCTGGGCTTCTACTTCGGCGTGTTCACGGCGACCGAGGCCGGCGCGCTGGTCGCCGCCTACGCGGTGGCCGCCGCGCTGCTCTACTACCGCAACGTGTCGCTACGCGAGATGCTCGTGCTGATCCACGAGAGCGCGCTGCTCACCGCGGCCGTCGTGTTTCTGCTCGCGGTGGCCAGCGTCTACCAGTTCCTGATGGGCATGCTCGGCGTGCCGGCAATGCTCGGAAGCCTCCTGCAGCCGCTGCACGCCACGCCGTGGCTGTTCCTGCTCGCGGTGTCGATCATCGTGATCCTCTTCGGGATGGTGCTCGAGGGGTTGCCGGCAGCCGTCGTGCTGGTGCCGGTGGTGTACCCTATCGCCAAGCAGATCGGCATCCATCCGATCCACTTCAACATCGTGCTGACGGCGGCCGTCGGCATCGGGCTGTTCCTGCCGCCGATCGGCGTCGGCCTGCTGATGGCCCTGCGCTTCGCCGACGTGTCGGTCGGGCGCCACTTCCGCGCGTACTGGCCCTATCTCGCCTCGCTGGTGGTCGGGCTGATGATCCTGATTCTCTTTCCGGAGATCACGCTCTTCTTACCGCGGCGCGCCGGCCTCGTCCGGTAGGAGCTGCTCAAAGAGGCGCAGCGTCGCCGCCTCGGTGAATCGGCTGGAGTCGCCATTGCTCAGGATCACCACGCCGGCCTTGGCGGATGGGACGAGGACGATGGCCGCCCTGAAGCCGGGATTCACGCCATTGTGGTACACGAGGCGCACGCCTCGGTGTTCGCCGGTGAACCAACCGAGCGCATGGTGCAGGTCCTGAATCGGGGCTGGTGTCCAGGACGGGTCCACAGCGATCTCCGGACGATGTAGTTGACCCATCATGCGGGCGGACAGCAAGCGCCGGCCAGACACCGTGCCATCGCCGAGTTGAAACAGCGCATAGCGAGTCATGTCCGTGATGCTCGCGTCGATCCCGCCTCCAGGACTCAACGGATCCAGGTACGCGAGACGTCGCCAGGGCACCTGGACCTGGCCCACAACGGAGTCGTGCTGATATGGGTGGGCTCCGTCGGTGCTCCGTTCCAGTCCAGAGGGGCCGAATGAAGCCGTCGTCATCCCCAGCGGCGCGAAGATATGCGCGCGAGTGTATGCTTCCCACGATTGGCCGCTGACGCGCTCGAGGACGTATGCGGCGAGCACGATGCACCGGCTACAGTACTGAAACCGTGTCCCAGGTTCTGCAGTGATCGGCATCGTTGCGAATTCACGGATGATGTCCTGACGACTGGGCGGGACCTGGCGGGGCCACTGCTCGTCGGGCGGCAACCCGCTGGTGTGAGAGAGCAACCGCCGTAACGTCACCGTCCGCGTCACCCGTGGCTCACTGAGCCGCACCTCTGGCACATAGCCGATGATCGGCGTATCGAGATCGACTCTGTTCTGATCGACGAGCTGAGCGATGGCGAGCGCCGTGAAAGATTTTGATATCGACCCGATGTTGAAAAGCGTGTGCGCACTTACGGGGGCATGAGTCGTCAGGTCACGAACACCATAGTGCGTCTGCAGGACAATCCCGCCCCCTTTGATCAATACGAGGGCCGCACCCGGTGTGTTGTACGTCGCCATGAAGCGAAGCATCAGAGCATCGACGGCACGGATATCGACAGGGACCTGCGCGGATGCTCGACCCGCTGTGGCGGCCAGGGCGACGCCGATGCACAGCGCGAATGCTCGCGTTCTATCGAACGCGAGCGTCACCGCGAATCGCGCTCCGGCGCCGTGATCGTCGTGCCGCCGTCGACGACGAGCGTGTGGCCCGTGATGTAGCGCGCGTAATCGGACAAGAGAAAGCGCACGGCGTGGCCGATGTCCCAGCCGGTGCCCTCCTGCTTGAGCACCGAGGCGTTCTTGCGCGTCTCGCGCGCGGCTGGCGTCATGCCGCCCGCGTAGACCATCGGCGTGTAGACCGGTCCGGGCGCCACGCAGTTCACGCGAATGCCCTCGCGGCCGTGATCCACCGCCATGGCGCGCGTGAGCGCGATCACGGCGCCCTTCGAGGCCGTATACGCGGTGAGCCCGCGCGGCCGCAGCGCGGAGATCGACGACACGTTGACGATGGCGCCGCCGCCGGCCCGCCGCATGGCGGGAATGGCGTGCTTGGCCACGAGGAACATCGTCTCCACGTTCACCTGCATCACGCGCCGCCACTCGTCCTCGCCGAGATCGACGACGGAGCCGCGGCTGCCGATGCCGACGTTGTTGTCGAGCAAATCGAGGCGCCCGAATCGCTCGACCGCCGTCTTCACCAGCGCCGCGCAATCGGACGAGCGTGTGACGTCGACCTCGATCGCGGTGGCCTGGCCGCCGGCGGACTCGATCATCTCGACCGTGCGACGCGCGAGCTTGAGGTCGCGGTCGGCGACCACCACGCGCGCGCCGGCCTTGGCGAGCAGAATGGCCGCCGCGCGGCCGTTGCCGATGCCATCGCCCGCGGCGCCGCCGCCGGTCACGAGCGCCACCTTGCCCTCGAGTCCCCAGCCGTCCGGAATGTCCATCGCGCCCTCCTTGTCGTCGGCGGCGAGTACGCTACACTCTCCCACCATGAGATTCCAGGGACGCATTGCGCTCATCACCGCTGCGGGCCGCGGCATCGGACGCGCCACCGCGGAGATCATCGGCCGCGAAGGCGGCACGGTCGTGCTCGTCGACACCGACAAGGCCGCGCTCGACGAGGCGGCGGGCGCGGTGCGCGCGGGCGGCGGCACCGCGGACACGATCGTCGCCGACGCGTTGGATGCGGCGCAGGTCGAGAGCGCCGTGCAGCGCACGGTGCAATCGCACCGGCGCATCGACATCCTGGTCAACGCCGTCGGCGGCAGCACGATCATCGGCAAGCCGGCGGCGCCGATCGACGAGCTGTCGCTTGCCGACTGGCAGCGGCTGCTGCACTTCAATCTCACCGGAACGTTCCTGTTCTGCCACGCCGTGATCCCGATCATGAAGCGCCAGCCCGCGGGCAAGATCGTCAACATCTCGTCGATCGCCGGACGTGGCATCAGCGCCAGCAGCAGCGCCGCCTACGCCACCGCCAAGGGCGGCATCATCGCGCTCACGCGCAAGCTGTCGCTCGAGCTCGGGCCGTTCGGCATCAACGTGAACGCGATCGCGCCGAGCCTGACGCTGTCGCCGCGGCTGCGGCCGCGCTGGGACGGCATGTCCCCGATCGAGCAGAAGGCCGAGGTCGAGCGCGTCCCGCTGCGCCGCATCGCGGAGCCGCAGGATCAGGCGCGCGTGATCTGCTTCCTGGCCTCGAGCGATGCCGATTTCGTCACGGGCCTGACGATCGACGTCACCGGCGGCCAGTAGCGCGCGCCGACCAGGACTCGCGAACGATCAGACATGCCGTTCACCGAGTCACCGGTTCGGTTCATCGAGCAACTGGGGCTACGCCATCTGTGACGTTGCAATGCGCCGCCACGTCGATCCGCAGCTGCCGTCGCCGGCGGGCTTTCCGTACCCGACCGCCGGCCTCGGCTAAGAGGAGGGTTCAATGATCAAGGTGAAGGACCTCGCGTATGGCCGGCTCCGAGCGCCCGACCTCGATGCGGCGGAGGAGTTCCTCACGCACTTCGGGATGATCCGCGCAGCACGCACGCCGAGCGCGCTCTACATGCGCGGCACGGACCCGATGCATCACCTGCACGTCACCGAGAAGGGCGATCCCAAGTTCGTCGGCCTCGCGTACTACGCCGCCAGCGAGGAGGATCTGCAGCGCGTGGCGAAAGCGCCGGGCGCCTCGGCGGTGGAGTCGATCGACGAGCCCGGCGGGGGTCGGCGCGTACGGCTGCGCGAGCCGAACGGCTATCAGATCGAGGTCGTGCACGGCATCGAGCGTCTGCCGGCGATCGACGTGCCGTCGCAGCACATGAACTCGGGCGCCGAGCCGCTGCGTCGCGCGGGGGCGCTCATGCGGCTGCGCGGCTCGCCGTCGCCGATCAAGCGGATGGGCCATGGCGTGCTCGGCACGCCGAAGGTCAAGGAGACGGCGCAGTGGTTCCGCGAGACGCTGGGATTCATCTGCTCGGACGACATCTACGTGGGCGACAAGGACAACATCATCGGCTCGTTCAACCGCTGCGACCGCGGCGAAGAATACGTCGATCACCACACGCTGTTCTGCGTCCGCAACGAGCGCGCCGGGCTGAACCACATGTCGTTCGAGGTGCCCGACGTCGACGCGGTGTTCAAGGACCACGAGTATCTGACGAGGCTCGGGAAGTACGAGCACATGTGGGGCGTGGGGCGTCACCTGCTCGGCAGCCAGGTCTACGACTACTGGGCCGATCCGTGGGGACGCGTGCACGAGCGCTGGGCCGACACCGACCGTCTCAACGTCAACAACGGCAGCAATCTCCTGTCGGCGGAGCAAGGCTTCCGCAGTCAGTGGGGCGAGGACCCGCCGCAGAAGTTCCTTGGGCACGTGAGCGTGTAAGAGGTCTCAGCGCTTCGGGATGCGCGCGTCGAGCAGGATCGTCCACGGCTCGACGCGCGCGATCTCGCGCATTCATGAACGCCGCGTGCTCGGCCCACAGCGCCTGAGCGCGCATGGCAGCGCCGGGTTCCACGCGGCGCCGCGGACGCGCCGAACCGCGAATTACGCCATCGACGCCGACCGTATCACGCTTGACGAACCGCGTCCGGGCCTGTAAGCGTTGGGCGCATTCGCGAGGGAGGCACCATGGCGATCATTCGCATCTTCACGGGCCCGGACCAGCAATCACACTTCGAAGAGATCGTTCCGCAGTGGAAGCCGCTCGGCGACCAGTCGGAGAGCGCCGAGCTGATTCCCGGCAGCGGCATCGTCATGCGCCGCTTCGAGGCCACGCGCACCAATCCCTGGCACCACGCGCCCGGCCGCTACGCGGTCTTCACGCTCACGGGCGCCGTCGACATCGAGATCGGCGACGGCACCGTGCGTCGTCTCGGTCCGGGCGACATCCTCATCGCGGAGGATCTGACCGGCCAGGGTCACGGCACGCGCGAGGTCGGTCCCGAGCCGCGCGTCTCGATCTTCGTGCCGCTCGGCGGTGCGCGATGAGCGTCGTCACGTACGAAGCCGAAGGCCGCGTCGGGCTCGTCACGCTCAACCGCCCCGACAAGCTCAACGCCATCAGTCCCGAGCTCAAGAAGACGCTGATCGAGCGGTTCCACGAGGCCGACCGCGATCCCGCCACCAGCGTCGTCGTGCTCCGCGCCGAGGGCCGCAGCTTCTGCGCCGGCTACGACATCTCGCCGAACCCGGCACGCGCCGCACGCAAGGGCAACGCGCTCGCGTGGCACGAGTCGCTCAGCGACGACATGCGGCTCGAGCTCACGCCGTGGACGATGAAGAAGCCGGTCATCGCCTCCGTGCAGGGTCACTGCCTCGGCGGCGGCTGCGAGCTCACCATGGTGTGCGATCTCACCATCGCCGCCGACGACGCGCTGTTCGGCGAGCCCGAGATCCGCTTCTCGAACGTCGGCCCCGTCATGGTGATGCCGTGGGTCATCGGTCTCAAGCGCGCGCGCGAGCTGCTCTACCTCGGCGATCCGATCGACGCGCAGACCGCGCTCACCTACGGCATGGTGAACCGCGTCGTGCCGCGCGCCGAGCTGCGCCCGGCCACGCTCAAGATCGCGCGGCGCATGGCCCTCATGTCGCCCGAGGCGCTGGCCGCCACCAAGCTCGCGGTGAACCGCGGCGCCGAGTGCGCCGGCTTCCTCAACGCTATGCACGCCGGCGTCGACGTCCTGGCCGCGCTCTACGCCGCCCGCACCGAGGTCGGCACGAAGTTCGACGAGATCCGCGAGAAGGACGGGCTCGGCGCCGCGCTCAAGTGGCGCGCCGCACAGTTCGCCGAGTAGATGTCGCTGCTGCAGTCGCGCACGCGGCTGGCGCCCCAGGGCTTCGGCAAGCCGGTCCGGCGCGTGGAGGACGCGCGCCTCGTCACCGGCCACGGCCGCTACAGCGACGATTTCAACCTGCCGGGGCAGGCGTACGCGTGCTTCGTGCGCTCCCCGCACGCGCACGCGCGCATCGCGAGCATCGACACCGCCCGCGCGCTCAAAGTGCCGGGCGTGATCGCGGTGCTCACCGGCGCCGACGCCGTCGCCGACGGGCTCAAGTCGATGCCCCACCGTCCCGTGCCCGCCAATCCCTACGAGCCTCAGCTGCACAACCGCGACGGCTCCGAGCACTTCGTCGCGCCGCACCCGCCGCTGCCGGCGGATGGCCGGGTGCGGATGGTCGGCGAAGCGGTGGCGATGGTCGTTGCCGAGAGCGCCGCCGCCGCGCGGGACGGCGCCGACGCGGTCGTCATCGACTACGAGCCGCTGGCCACGGTGACGCGCGCGCTCGAGGCGGCTGCGCCCGGCGCGCCGCTCGTCTGGGACGAACCCGGCACCAACGTGTGCGTCGACTCGGACAACGGCGACAGAGCCGCCGCCGACGCCGCGTTCGCGCGCGCGGCTCACGTCGTACGCCTCGAGACGCAGGTCAATCGGGTCACCGGCGTGCCGATGGAGCCGCGCGGGGCGCTCGCCGTGTACGACGCCGCGCGCCAGCACTACACGCTGTACGCCGGCTCCGGTGGCGTGCAGCGCATCAAGCACGACCTGATGGAGACGCTCGGGATTCCGCGCACGGCCATCCGCGTCATCGCGCGCGAGGTCGGCGGCAATTACGGCACCCGAAACGCCTGCTATCCGGAGTTTGCGCTGGTGCCGTGGGCGGCGCGGCGCGTGGGCCGTCCCGTGAAATGGACCTGCGATCGTCGCGAAGCCTTGCTCACCGACTATCATTCGCGCGATCTGACGTCGCACATGGAGCTGGCGCTGGATGCGGATGGCCGCTTTCTCGCGCTGCGCGGCGTGCACACGAGCAACGTCGGCGCCCACGCGGCGTCGTTCATCCCGCTCGGCAAGGGCATCGGCGTCCTGCCGAGCCTCTATCACTTCCCCGCCGCGTACGTGCGCGGCCGCGCCGTGCTCACGAACACCTCGCCGACCTATCCGTATCGCAGCGCCGGGCGCCCCGAAGTCATGTACGTGATCGAGCGGCTCATCGACATCGCCGCGCGCCGCCACGGCTTCGACCGTGTCGAGCTGCGCCGGCGCAATCTCGTCCGCCCCGATGCGATGCCGTACCGCAATCCGATGGGGCTGGTGTACGACAGCGGCGATTATCCGGCGGCGATGGAGCGCGTGCTCGCGCTCGCCGATTGGAAGGGCTTCGAGGCGCGCCGCGCGGAGGCGCGCCGCCGCGGTCGCTATCGCGGCATCGGCCTGTCGAACTATCTGGAGCTCAACACCGGCGCGCCGCGCGAGCGCGCCGTGATCACCGTGCGGCCCGACGAGCGCATCGACGTGATCGTCGGCACGCTGTCCTCGGGCCAGGGTCACGAAACCAGCTTCGCGCAGCTGCTCGTCGAGTGGTTCGGCGTCGAGCTGACGCAGGTGAGCATCATCACCGGCGACACCGACGTCGCGCCGATCGGCGGTGGCTCGCACTCCGGGCGCTCGATGCGCCAGGCCGGTGTCGTGATGGCGGCGGCGTCCGACCAGATCGTCGAGCGCGGAGCGCGCCTGGCGGCGTGGCTGCTGGAGGCGGCGCCGGCGGACATCGAATTCGAACGCGGCCGCTTCGGCGTGCGCGGCACCGATCGCGGCGTCGGGCTCTTCGACGTCGCGCGCGCGGCGCTGCGCCCCGACGCGCCCGCCGAGCTCGCGGGGGCGCTCGCCGGCGAGAGCGATCAGACGAATCCCGTGCCGTCGTTTCCCTACGGCTGCGCCGTGTGCGAAGTCGAGATCGATCCGGACACGGGCGTCGTCGACGTCGTGCGCTGGACGTGCGTGGACGACTGCGGGCGTGCCGTGAATCCGATGATCCTGCACGGCCAGACGCACGGCGGCATCGCCGCCGGCGTCGGACAGGCGCTGTGGGAAGACTGCGCGTATGCCGCCGACGGACAAATGCAGGCGGCAACGTTCATGGACTACGTCCTGCCGCGTGCGGACGTGCTGCCGAGCTTCACGACCGAGATCAGCGAGGTGCCGTCGACGACCAACCCGCTCGGCCTGCGCGGCGGCGGCGAGGGCGGCACGACGCCCGCGCTCGCCGCGACCATCAATGCCGTCGTCGATGCGCTCGTCGACTTCGGCGTGGAGCACATGGAGATGCCCGCGACGCCGGAGCGCGTATGGCACGCGTTGCGCGCGGCCCGCCGGCCTTGACGACCACCCGGCAGGGTGGTCTCATCACCGCACCGTCCGAGAGGAGGTCCGCCATGCCGCGTACCTACAACGTCATCGACGCCGACGGCCACGTCCTCGAGCCCGTCGACATCTGGGACAAATACATCGATCCCAAGTTCCGTGATCGCGCGCCGCGCATCGTGCGCGACACCGACGGCAAGGAGCGCCTCGACGTCGAAGGCCAGGTGCTCGGCAGCCAGAAGGGCTTCGGCGTCATCGGTGCGATCGGCGCGCGCCAGGGCGAGGTCGAAGAGGACATGCAGTACATCGACGGCCGCAAGGGCGGCTTCGATCCGCACGCGCGCATTCCCGACATGGACCTGGACGGCATCGACGCGGCGTTCCTCTATCCGAGCGTCGGGCTCTTCGCGGGCGCGATCAAGGACCCGGCGCTGGCGGCCGCGGTGTGCCGCGCGTACAACCGCTGGCTGGCCGACTACTGCCAGCCCTATCCGGACCGCCTCTTCGGCGTGGCGATGCTGCCGATGCAGTCGATCGACGCGGCCATCGAGGAGATGCACTACGCGCGCAATCGACTGGGCATGCGCGCGGGCTTCCTGCGGCCGAACCCGTACAACGGGCGCATGCTGCATCACCCCGACTACGAGAAGTTTTGGAACGAGGTCGAGGAGCTCGACTTCTCGATCGGCTTGCACGAGGGCGCCAGCGGCGGCATGCCGCAGGTCGGCGTCGATCGGTTCGAGACGCGCGGCGCCAAGCACATCATCTCGCACACGATGGAGATGATGCTGGCGGCCATGAGCGTGATCTGGAGCGGCGTGTGCGACCGCCACCCGAAGGTCCGCATCGCGTTCCTGGAATCGGGCGGCGGCTGGATCGCGCCGTGGCTCGACCGCATGGACCGGCACTTCGACGACCAGGGCTTCAACGACTCCGGGCTGTCGACGCGGCCGAGCGAGCTCTTCCAGCGCAACTGCTGGATCTCGTTCGAACCGGTCGAGCGAAGCCTCAGCGTGCTCGCGGACTTCATCGGGCCGACGAAGATCCTCTGGGCGACGGACTATCCGCATCCGGATGGGTTCTTCCCCGGCGCGCCCAAGATGATCGCGGATCGCCCCGAGCTCTCGGCGGAAACGAAGCGAGGGATTCTCGCCGGGGGGGCCAAGGCGTTTTACAAGCTGGAGGGCTAGCAATGAAGACCATCGACGCGCTCTTCACCGAGGCCGTCGACTCGAAGAAGATGCCCGGCATCGTTGCCATCGCCGCGACCGGCAAGGGTGTGCTGTACCAGGGTGCGTTCGGCCGGCGCTCGCTCGGCACCGACGCGCCGATGACGCTCGACACCGTCGTCTGGATCGCCTCGATGACGAAGGCCATCACGGCCACCGCGGCCATGCAGCTCGTCGAGCGCGGCAAGCTCGCGCTCGACGCGCCCGCCAGTCAGCTGGCGCCGGGACTCGCGAAGGCGCAGGTGCTCGAGGGATTCGACGCCGCGGGTCAGCCGCGTCTGCGCGCGCCGAAGCGGCCAATCACGCTGCGCCACCTGCTCACCCACACGGCCGGCTTCGGCTACGAGATCTGGCGGACCGAAATCGCCAGATACCAGACGGCGACCAACACGCCCGGCATCACCACGTGCACGAACGCGGCGCTGACCACGCCGCTGCTGTTCGACCCCGGTGAGGGCTGGGAGTACGGCATCAACATCGACTGGGTCGGCAAGATCGTCGAGGCCGCATCGGGCCAGAGGCTCGATGCATACCTGCAGCAGAACATCCTCGGGCCGCTCGGCATGAAGGACACGTCGTTCACGCTCACGCCCTCGCAGCGCGCGCGGCAGGCCAGCGTGCACCAGCGCGACGACAAGGGCGCGCTGGCGCCGATCGAGTTCGCGCTGCCCGAGGACCCCGAGTTCTTCATGGGCGGCGGCGGCCTCAACGGCACCGCGCCCGACTATCTGGCGTTCACGCAGATGATCCTGCACGGCGGCCGCTTCAACGGCGCGCAGATCGTTCGGCCGGAGACGGTCGATCAGATGGCGCAGAACCACATCGGCCCACTCGAGGTCGGCCCGTTGAAGACGGCCATGGCGGGCCTGTCGAACGACGTCGAGCTGTTCCCGGGCGTGTCGACGAAGTGGGGGCTGAGCTGGGTCATCAACACGGCGCCGCTGCCGACCGGACGCGCCGCCGGCAGCCTCGCGTGGGCGGGCCTCGCCAACACCTACTTCTGGATCGACCGCAGCCGCGGCGTGAGCGGCGTGTTCCTGTCGCAGGTGCTGCCGTTCTTCGACCACACGGCGATCGATCTGCTGACGAAGTTCGAGACGGAGATCTACCGGGCGCTGTAACAAGTCGCGCCGTTCGAGCGCCGCCTCCGAAGTTACTCGTAGCGCGGTGCCCGCTTCTCGCGAAACGCGGCCACGCCCTCGCGGAAGTGCGGGCTCGCGCGCACGCGATCGCCCAGCGTCTGGTCGAGCGCCTCGCGGGCGCGCGCGTGCTCGGCGATCGTCGCGCTGATCTGCCGCTTCACTGCCTGCACCGCGGACGGGCTGTTGGCCGCGATGCGGTCCGCCATCTCCAGCGCCCACGGCATGAGCCGCTCGGCCGGCACGACGCGGTTGATCAGCCCGATCCGCGCCGCCTCGGTCGCGTCGATGAGCTGCGCCGTGAACAGTAGCTCCACCGCGTGCACGTAGCCGATCTGCTGCACGAGCTTGATCGTCGCGCCGCCGAACGGATAGACGGACCACTTCACCTCGGGCAGCCCGAACCGCGCGTGCGGCGCGGCCGCGCGCACATCGGTGGCCAGCAGCAGCTCGACGCCGCCGCCCGCGCAGTCGCCGTTGACCGCGGCCACGATCGGCTTGCTGAACTCGTCGAGCTTCAGCAGCGCGTGATTGACGAGCCTTGCGGTCTCGGCCGCCGCCGACAGATCACCGCTCATGTCGGCGCCGGCGGAGAACGCGCGCGTGCCCGCGCCGGTGAGCACGATCGAGCGACACGGTCCGCGCTCCAGCTCATCCCAGAGCCGGCCGAGGTCGGCCAGCATCGCGCGGGTCAGCGCGTTCAGGCGCGGCTGGTTGTCGATGGTCAGGACGACGACGTGGGGGCCGTGCTGCTCGACGCGGATCTCCATCGTTAGCGGCCGTCGGGAACGACCACGATCTTGCCATGCGCCTTGCGGTCGGTGAGGAGCCGGATCGCCTCGACCGTGCGCTCGAGGGGCATGCGCTGGCTGACGAGCGGCCGCACCCTGCCCTCGCCGTACCAGCGAAACAGCTCGTCCACCGAGCGCTGCAGCTTGTCGGGCGCGTGCCAGCGGAAGTAGCGCAGCGACGAGCCCAGCGCCGCACGATGCTTCACGAGCAGCCGGTTGGCCGCGATCTGCTGCACGCCACCGACGAAACCGACGAGCAGAATGCGTCCGCCCCAGCCCAGCGCCGACAGCGCCGCGTCGAAGAGAGGGCCGCCGATGGGATCGAAGCACACGTCGGCGCCCTTGCCGTCCGTCAGCGCGAGCACGCGCTCGGTGAGGTTCTCGGTCGCGTAGTTCACCACGTCATCCGCGCCGCGCTCGCGCGCCACCGCGAGCTTGTCCGCGGTGCTGGCGCCGGCGATCACGCGCGCGCCCATCGCCTTGCCGATCTCGACGGCCGTGAGCCCGACGCCCCCCGCGGCGCCGAGCACCAGCAGCGTCTCGCCGGCCTCGAGCCGGCCTTGCCAGCGGATGGCCACGTGGCTCGAGATATACGCGATCGGAAACGCGCCAGCCTCGTCGAACGGCATGCCATCGGGCATCGCGAACGTCTCGACGTCGTCGGCGACGGCCATCTCCGCCAGGCCACCGTACGCGAGGATCGCCATGACGCGATCGCCGCGCGTGAACCGGGTGACGCCCTCGCCGCACGCCGCCACCACGCCCGCCGTCTCCAGCCCGGGACTGAACGGCAGCGGCGGCTTCGTCTGATAGCGTCCGGCCACCATGATCGAGTCGGCGTAATTCACCGCCGTCGCCTTCACGTCGATGAGGACCTGGCCGCGGCCCGGCGTCGGCGTTGCGACGTCCTCGATCTTCAGCGTCTCCACCTCGCCCCACGCGTGACACATCACCGCGCGCATAGACGCTCCATCTCCTCGCGCAGTCGCGGCTTCTGCACCTTGCCCGTCGCCGTGCGCGGAAATTCCTCGGCCTTCCTGAACACGATGTGGACCGGCACCTTGTAGCCCGCAAGCCGCTCGCGGCAGTACGCCGTGAGCGTCTCGACGCTGGCCGACGCTCCCTCGTGCAGCTCGATCGCTGCCGCCGCGATCTCGCCCTTGCCGCGGTCGGCAAGCCCGACGACGTACGCCTGCTTGACGGCGGGATGCGACAGGAGGACCCCTTCGACCTCGAGCGGCGCGACGTTGATGCCGCCGGTCTTGATCATCTCCTTGAGCCGGCCGCGAAAGCGCACGCGGCCATCGGCATCGAGGACGCCGAGGTCACCCGTGATGAAAAAGCCATGGCCGTCGAACGCCGCGCGCGTCTGCTCGGGGTCGCGGTAGTACCCGGGGGTCACCCAGCCCTTCACGCGCAGCTCGCCGACCTCGTTCGCCGCCAGCGTCCGGCCGCTTTCGGGGTCGACCACGCGAATCGCCATGCCGGGCAGTGGCCGCCCCTGCGTCGCCAGCCGCCGCTCGAGCGGGTCGTCGGCATCGGTCACGGCGCAGTTGCCGTATGTCTCCGTCGCGCCGTAGACGTTGCAGAGCTGGCGGGCGTTGACCGCCTCCATCGTCATCGCCATATCCTCGGGTAGGCCGATCGTGAGTCCCGTCCGCATGGCGGCCAGGCGTCGTCGCGGCCGTTCGGGGTGCTCGAGCATCGCGCGGGCCATGTTCGCCATGCCGTAGTAGACGCTGCAGCGCTCGCCGTCGAGTAGCGCCAGCGCCTCCCCCGGCTCGAAGCTCTCCTGCAGCACGAGCGCGCCGCCGTGGGTCAGGATCGCGGGCAGCGCATTGGCCGAGCCGAACGACCAGAACAGCGGCACGGCGAGCCACACACGATCGGCGGCGGTGAGATGCTGCCGCTCGCCGATGTCGAAGCCGTTGGCGATCACGCCGCCGTGGGCGAGCATCACGCCCTTCGGCGTGGCGGTCGAGCCCGACGTATAGAGGATCACGCAGAGATCCGCCGCGGTCACGGCGGCCTGCGCGGCGGCCAGCGCGGAAGCGCGCACGTCGGCGGCGCGCGCCGGCAGATCGCTCCACGCATACACGCCGTCGTGATGCCGATCGTCGATGCTGACCACCGCGCGCAGCTCGGGCAGCCGCTCGCAGCGCGCCCCGCCCGGCTCGGCGCGTGCGAGCTCCGGGCACACGTCGTACACCGCGCTCAGGTAGTCGTGGCCGCGAAAGACGGGCATCGTGACGATCACGCGCGGCTGCGCGTGCTCGAGCGTCCACGCGAGCTCGCGCGGGGTGGAGAACGTGCTGATGGCCACCGTCACCGCACCGATCTTCGCGGTGGCGATCGCCGCGATGAGCCACTCCGGGCGATTGGGCAGCAGGACCGCGACGCGGTCGTCCCTGCGCACGCCGAGCGCCAGAAACGCGCGCGCGAGCACGTCGGCACGGTCGCGCAGCTCGGCATAGGTCGTCCGCTCGCCACGAAAGACGACCGCGTCGGCGGCGGGGCGCGCGGCAGCCATCTCGTCGATCAACGCGCCCAGCGTCTGACTCCGCGGGCGCACCGGTCAGCGCCCCGTGAAGCGCGGCGTTCGTCCCTCGCGGTGCGCCGCCGCGCCTTCGTCGACGTCCTGGCTGCGCTCGAACGCGTACCGCAACGTGTCCGCCAGCGAGCGCGCCTCGGTGAACCCGGAGAGCAGCCGCGTGTTGACGATGCGCTTGGCGCCCCGCGTGGCCAGCGGGCCGCTGGCGGCGATGCGCGTGGCCAGCGCGCGCGCCTCCGTCATCAGTCGATCCGGCGGGTAGACGGCGAGCGCCAGGCCGAGGCGCTGAAGCTCCGCGGCGTCCAGCTCGCGCCCGGTGCAGATGATCTCGAGCGCCCGCGCGCGACCGACGAGCATCGGCAGCCGCACCGGCCCGCCGGCGCCCGGAAAGCCGCCCCACAGCGCCTCGGGCAGCGCCCACGTCGCGTGCGACGCGGCGAGGCGCATGTCGCATGCGAGCGAGAGCTCGGCGGCCCCCGCGCGCGCCGCGCCGTTCAGCGCGCCGATGACGATCTGCGGCAGCGCCTCGAGCGCGTCGTACACGCGGTTGGCCGTGCGGACCAGCTCGAGCACCTGCTCGTGACTGTACGTGGCGCGCACGGCGGGGCTGAGGATGCCCATGGAGAAGAACTCCGAGCCCGCGCCGGTGAGGATGACGACCTGCGTCTCGTCGTCGCCGGCAAGCGCGTGGACGATCTGCTCCAGGCCCAGCAGCACCTCGCGCGTGAGCCGATTGTGATCGGACGGACGATCGAGCGTGACGACCGCCACGCGGCCGTCGCGCTCGACGGTGATGTCGCTGGCCACGTCAGCGCTTGAGCTCGAACGTCTTGACGTAGACGCCGGGCGAGCCCTGCGCGTGGCGCATGTGCTTGCGCATCGTCTCGGACACGGGCACCGCGTCGCGCTGGGCGTTCCACTCTTTGCTCTCGGACACCTTGGGATTCTCGAACTCGTAGAACGTCAGGTACGTCGGCGTCCCTTCGAGGGCGCGATACCGGCGGCCGCGGATCACGCCGGGGACCTTCTCGTAGTTCGGCACGTAGATCGTGTTGTACCACTGGTTCCACTCGGCATCGACCTGCGCCGGCACGTCCATACGCCCGAGCTGCAGCGCCGGCGCCATGCCGCTCGCCGCCACCGGTGGCGTCACCGTGCGCGGATGGATCATCGTGTAGACGTTGCGGATGAACGTGGTGGCGACCGCCTGCGGTCCCGAGCGCTGCGTCCACGGCGTCGGGTTGGCGGCGACGTTCTTGTATGCGGCGCTCTGCAGCACCGCGGGACTCTCGAGCTCGTAGACCGCGAGATGCTTCGGCCCGCCCTTCACCGCCTCGTAGCGGGCGCCGTTCAAGAACCCGGGAATGGCCAGCCGCTCGGCCAGGTGCTCCTCGTTGTACCAGCGATTGAACTCGGCTTCCTTGTCGGCCGGCACCTCGGCCCACACCATCAACAGTCCCGTTCCTTTTTTCGCCGCCGTGGATGACGTCATGGATGGCCCCTTTCGGGGAGGTAGCGTAGATCAGCGGGCGGCAGAGTGCCAGCGATTGGAGCGGAGGTGACGCATGGACACCCTCCGTCATGCCCGGTATGCTGCCTGCGCGTTCCAAGGAAGGGAGTGACCCGCGCGGTCACGTCACGCTCGCCGACATGATCGATTGTTCCGCCTACACGCTGGAACCGCTGCACGCAGACGGCGAGCTCGTCCTGTACCGCGGTCGGCGGGCCATTGCGGCGACTGACGGTCGCGCGCAGATCCTCGTCCTTGCCCCCGCGAGAGACCACGCGTCCCCGCTGACCCAGGCGCGCCTCGAGCATGAAGCATCGCTGGCCGCCGAGCTCGATCCGCGATGGGCGGTTCGCCCGCTGCAGCTCGGACGGCGGCACGGTCGCACGGTGCTCGTGCTCGAGGATCCCGGCGGCGACTCCCTCCTTCAGGTACTCGGCGAGCCGATGGAGATCGGCGTCTTCCTCCGGCTGGCGATCGGCCTCGCGCGCGCCGTCGGCGGCGCGCATGCGGCCGGCCTGATCCACAAAGACATCAAGCCCGCTCACGTCCTGGTCAACACGACGACCGGCGACGCCTGGCTGACTGGCTTCCGGATCGCGTCGAGATCACATCGCGAGCGGCAAGCGCTCGAACCGCCGGAAACGATCGCCGGCACGCTCGCGTACATGGCGCCCGAACAGACGGGACGCATGAATCGCTCGACCGACTCGCGCAGCGACCTCTACGCGCTCGGCGTCACGCTCTACCAGCTGCTGACGGGCTCCTTGCCCTTCGCCGCCGTCGATCCCATGGGATGGGTGCACTGCCACATTGCCCGGCAGCCGACTCCACCGAGCGAGAGAGTCGCGAATGTCCCGACCCCGGTGTCGGCCGTCATCATGAAGTTGCTCGCGAAGACGGCCGAGGAACGGTACCAGACCGCGGCAGCCCTGGAGCGCGATCTCCGGCGCTGTCTGGCTCAATGGGTTGCCGAGAAACGCATCGGGGATTTCACGCTGGGCGAACGCGATACGCCCGACCGGCTCCTGATCCCCGAGAGATTGTACGGGCGGGCGCGTGAGATCCAGAACCTGCTCGCCGCGTTCGAGCGCGTCGTCAACGGCGGGGCGCCAGAGCTGGCGCTGGTCTCGGGCTATTCCGGGATCGGCAAGTCCTCTGTCGTCAAGGAACTGCACAAGGTCCTGGTGCCGCCGCGGGGCCTGTTCGCGTCGGGAAAGTTCGATCAAAACAAGCGCGACATTCCGTATGCGACTCTCGCCCAAGCGTTCCAGCATCTGGTCGGCATGATCCTGGTCGAGCCGGAGGGGGAGCTCGCGCGCTATCGCGAGGCCATCCTCGCCGCGGTCGGACCCCACGGTCAGTTCGTCGTCAACCTCATCCCCGAGCTCGAACGAGTCATCGGCAAGCAACCGCCGATTGCGGAGCTCGCACCGCAAGACGCCCAGCGCGTGTTCGAGCAGGTGCTGCGACGCTTCATCGGCGTGTTTGCTCGACCGGAGCACCCGCTGGCCCTGTTCCTGGACGATCTGCAGTGGCTCGACACCGCCACGCTGGACGTGCTTCAGCACTTGCTGCTGCAGGACGAGGTGAAGTCCCTGCTCCTGGTCGGAGCCTACCGCGACAACGAGGTCGGCCCGGAGCACCCGCTCCTGCGTCGGCTGGAGGCGATTCGCGAGGCCGGGGTGCAGGTCAGCGAAATCCGGCTCGCGCCGCTCGCGTTGTGCGACGTGCGCGAGCTGATCGCCGACGCGCTGCACGACGACGACGTCCTCGCGCTGGCCGAGCTCGTGCACGACAAGACGGCCGGAAATCCGTTCTTCGCGACCCACTTCATCACCGCGCTCGCGGACGACGGTCTCATCGCCTTCGATCCCGGCGGTCGGCGCTGGATCTGGGATGCGGCGCGCATCGCGGCCCGCGGCTTCACCGACAACGTCGTCGCGCTGATGATCGAGAAGATCACGCGGCTGCCCGCACCGTGTCGCGAGACGTTGCGGGCCATGGCGTGCATCGGCAACACTGCGCGCGCGGAAGCGCTGGCGACAGCCCTGGACGTGAGCGTGCCCGACGTCCACGCCGCCACGCATCACGCGGTCGACGCCGGTCTGGTGGCGCTCCAGGGTGGCGCCTACACCTTCCTTCACGACCGCATTCAGGAGGCTTCGTACGCGCTCATCGCGGAAGCCGAGCGTCCGAGCGTGCACCTCCGCGTGGGCCGGCGTCTGCTCGGCCGGACGGCGCCCGACAAGCTCGATGAAAACGTGTTCGAGATCGTCAATCAGCTCAATCGCGGCACTCACCTCGTCAGCGACCGCGCCGAGCTCGATCGCATCGCCGAGCTCAACGCGAAGGCGGGGCAGCGCGCGAAGGCCGCGACCGCGCATGACACGGCGCTCGCGTTCTTGCGCACGGGCGCGGCCGTGCTCGGCGATTCAGGATGGCAGCGACGCCGCGCGCTGGCGTTCACGCTCGCCTTCGAGCGGGCCGAGTGCGAGTTTTTGATGGGCGACCTGAAACAAGCCGAAGCGCGACTTTCGGCGCTGGTCGCGCGCGCCGAGGGGCCGCGCGAGCTTGCTGCCGTCGCGTGCTTACGGATCATGCTGTATGTGACGCAAGGTGAGCCCGCGCGGTCGGTCGAGGTGTGCCTCCAGTACCTCAAAAACGAGGGCATTCATTTCACGCCCCATCCGTCGCGCGAAGACGTCGAGCGCGAGCTCGAGCGGATGTGGCGAGCGCTCGGCGCCCGCTCCATCGAAGACCTCGCGCGGCTCCCCGAGACCACCGACCCGGCCACCCTCGCCACGCTGGACGTGCTGGCGGCGGTCGCGTCGCCCGCCTGGTTCACGGACCAGATCCTGCCCGCGCTGATCGGCGCCCGCATCGCCAATATCTCCATCGAACGCGGCAACGGCCCCGCCTCGAGCTTCGGTTACTCGATGCTGGGTATGAAGTTAGGACCTTTTTCGGGCGACTATCGAATGGCCTACGGCTTCGGAAAGCTCGCGCTCGAGCTCGCCGAGCGCGCCGGCAACCCGCGCACTCTGGCGCGGGTGCTGTTCGGCTACGCCGGGTTCACGCGTCCGTGGGTCGACGATCTCAGCGGCTGCCGGGAGCTTCTGGAACGCGGGTTCGAAGCGGCGGAGCGCGGCGGAGACGTCACGTACGCGACGTATCTTCTGTACCACGTCGAAGAGTTGATGCTGATCGCGGGCTCACCGCTCGAGGAGACCGAAGCGGCCTGCCGGCGCGCGCTGAGTTACGCGCGCAAGCTCAACTTCGACTTCGCCGTGCTCCAGATTCAGCCGCAGCTGGAGTTGACTCGGATGCTGCGCGGGGACTCGGTGCGTTTCGGGTCATTCGACAGCCCCGAGTTCGACCAAGGCGAGTTCGAGCGCACATGCAGCGGGGTACCGGCACTCACCTCGCCCCTGTGTCGATACTGGTTCCGCCGCCAGCAGGCGCACTTTCTCGCGGGTGACGCGAGGGAGTCCGTGGCGGCAGCGGAGGCCGCTGAGCCGTTGGTGTGGTGTGCCGACGTCTTCCCCCAGTTCGCGGAGTATCACTTCTATGGGGCGCTGGCCCGTGCCGAGTGTCTGGACAGCGCGGATGACGGCGCACGATCGAACTTGCGCGAACGGCTCGAGGCACACGTGACGAAGCTGGCTCAGTTCGGTGAAAACTCGCCCGTCACGTTTGGCAGCCGCGCTGCGCTGGCCGCGGCAGAGTTCGCGCGCATCGAGGGCCGGGAGCGAGACGCGATGACCCTGTACGAGCAGGCCATCCGCTCAGCACGCGCGGCCGGCTTCGCCCACATCGAGGCCCTGAGTTTCGAGCTCGCTGCGCGCTTCTACGCCGCCCGCGGCTTCGAAACGATCGCCACCAGTCATCGGCGCGAGGCTCGCGCCGCCTATACCCTCTGGGGCGCGCACGGCAAGGTGCGGGAGCTCGAAGACCGTTTCCCCGAGCTTCGCGATCGCGCACCGCTTTCGAGCACCTCGACCATCGCCGCGCCGGTCGAGCAGCTCGACCTGGCGACCGTGATCACCGTCTCGCAAGCCGTCTCCGGCGAGATCGTTCTGGAGAAGCTGCTCGACACGCTGCTCCGCACCGCGATCGAGCATGCGGGCGCCGAGCGCGCGCTGCTGATCATTTCGCGAGAGTCCGAGCATCGGATCGCGGCCGAGGCCACCACGAGTGGCGACACGGTCATCGTGCGACTGCGCGACGAGCTCGTGAGCGCCTCCGCCTTGCCCGAGGCCGTGCTCCGCTATGTCGTGCATACCGGGGAGAGCGTGATTCTCGACGATGCGGCGACCCGGGAACCGTTCTCGCGCGACGAGTACATCGTTCGGCGACGCGCGCGGTCGGTCCTGGGCTTGCCGCTCATGAAGCAGGGCGCGCTCGTGGCGGTCCTGTACCTGGAAAACAACCTCGCGCCCGGGGTGTTCACGCCGCGACGGATCGCCGTCCTCAAACTGCTCGCGTCCGAGGCGGCGATGGCTCTGGAGAACAGCCGCCTGTACGGGGAGCTGCAGGAGCGTGAGGCGAGGATCCGTCGGCTCGTCGACGCCAATATCGTCGGGATCACGATCTGGCATCTCGACGGTCGGTTGATCGACGTCAACGATGCGTTTCTGCATATCGTCGGCTACCGCCGTGAGGAGCTCACCTCGGGAGCGATGCCCTGGCCGGACCTGACGCCGCCCGAATGGCGCGCGGTGGACGAGCAGCGGCTCGCCGAGATGCGCGCCACTGGTCGATCCACGCCGGTCGAGAAGGAGTTCGTGCGGAAGGACGGCCGTCGCGTGCCGGTGCTGGTCGGTTCGGCGACGTTCGAGGGGCAGCCGGACGCGGGCGTCAGCTTCGTGCTGGACTTGACCGGCCGCAAGCAGGCCGAGGAGGCGCTGCAGCGCGCCCGCGGCGAGCTCGCGCATGTCACCCGGGTGACGACGCTCGGCGAGCTGGCCGCGTCGATCGCGCACGAGGTCAGCCAGCCGCTCGCGGCCATCGTCGCGGACGCGAGCGCGTCGCTGAACTGGCTGGGTGGCGCGCATCCCGACCTCGGCCAGGCACGGGAGGCTCTCGAAGCCATCGTCACCCACGGCCACCGTGCCGCAGACGTCGTTCGGCAAATCCGGGAGATGGCGACAAAGCATACCCCCCGCAAGGGGCGCCTGGAGATCAACGACGTCGTGCGCGACGTCGTGCCGCTCGTCCGGGCCGAGCTTCTGAAGCATCAGGTCTCCTTACAGCTTGAGCTCGCGGCCAACATACCCGCGGTGGAGGGCGATCGCGTCCAGCTGCAGCAGGTCCTGATCAACCTGGTGATCAATGCCATCGAGGCGATGGCGCCGCTGACCGACCGGGCGAACGAGATCATCATCCGGTCAACAATCGGCGAGCGCGGACACATCGCGGTCGCCGTGCAGGACACCGGGCCCGGCGTCGATCCGACCACTGTGGAGGGAATATTTGGCGCCTTCGTCACGACCAAGCCCGGCGGAATGGGGCTAGGCCTGTCCATCAGCCGGTCGATCATCGAGTCGCACGGTGGGCGGCTGTGGGTGTCGCCTGGTGACCCTCATGGGGCGGTGTTTCAGTTCTCGCTTCCAGTCGACCACCCGGCTTCAGTGGGAGAGGACGCAGGCGAACACTGACAACGCGGCAGACCGTGATCTGGAGGAATCGCGGGAAACCTTGTGCGCGGACTACGAAGCGCGACGCGTTCACATTGACGCGACGTGATCAGCGTCTTGCATCCGCTCGCGATCGCAAGCTCATGAGCCGCCCGGCACCTTTCGGCCCCGCGCAAGTGCTATAGTCCGCCCGTCACGCGAATCCGTTCGATACAAAGGAGATCCCGATGCTTCGCATCCGCACGCTGTTGGCCATGCTCATCCTGCTCGTGCCGGCAACCCCCGCGCCGGCACCGGCCGCCGATGACGTCAAGATCGCGCTGGTGGCGCCGCTTTCGGGACGCTGGGCGCGGCAGGGCCAGCTCAAGAAGATGGGCGCGGACATCGCGATCGACGAGATCAACAGTCAGGGTGGCATCAAGGCGCTCGGCGGCGCCAAGCTGGTGCTGCGTGAGGCGGACGCGGGCGATAGCGTCGAGAAAGCGGTCAGTGCCGCGCAGCGCGTGCTGACGCGCGAGAAGATCAGCGCGGGCATCGGCTCGTGGCTCTCCTCCTTCACGCTGGGCGTCACCGAGGTCGCCGAGCGGCTGCAGGTGCCGTGGCTCACGCTGTCCTACGCCGACAGCATCACCGAGCGCGGCTTCAAGTACACGTTCCAGACGTCGCCGGTGTCGTCGCTGCAGGCCGAGCAGGCGCTCGAGCTCGTGACCGATCTCGCCAAGAAGAACAACCGTCCGATCAAGAAGGCCGCGATCGTCGGCGACAACACCGCGGCCACCGTGTTCTTCTTCAAGCCGCTGCGCGAGAAGCTGCTGGCCGCCAAGGGCATCGAGCTCGTCGTCGACGAGGTGTGGACGCCGCCGCTGGCCGACGCCACCGCGATCGTGCAGAAGCTTCGCGCGACGCAGCCGGACATCGTCTTCTACGGCGCGACGAACTTCCCCGACTCCATCCAGGTGCTGCAGAAGGTGAAGGAGTTCGGCGTGAAGTCGCCGATCCAGGGCGTGGGCGCGTGGCTCGTGACGCCGGAGTACGTCAAGACGCTCGGCAAGGAGATGCTCGACAGCATCCAGACGGTGGTCGCGACGCATCCGATGAAGGGGCAGGACGAGTTCGTCAAGAAGTTCACGCAGCGCACCGGCGAGCCGTTCATGACCCAGGACCCGCTGTGCACCTACGGCCACGTGTGGCTGATCAAGGAAGCCATCGAGCAGGCGAAGTCGGCCGATCCGAAGGCCATCCGCGACGCGCTGGCAAAGATCGATCTCACGTCGGGCCCGGCCGCGACGTCGTTCTATCCCAATCGCATCAAGTTCGACGAGCGCGGCCGGCGCGTCGGCGCCACGCCGCTGATCGTGCAGTGGCAGGGCGGTGAGCCATTCACCGTCGTGCCGACCGCCGTCGCCACGCGGCCCGTCGCGTGGCACAAATAGCCGAGCTTCTCCAGTACGTCGCGACCGGCCTGCTCGTCGGGGGCGTCTATGCCCTGATGAGCATCGGCCTCGCCCTGATCTTCGGCGTCATGCGCGTCGTCAATTTCGCGCAGGGCGATTTCATGATGCTCGGCATGTACCTCACCTACTTCTACGCGCTCGGCGGCGTCGATCCGCTGCTCGGCGCGCTGCTGACGGTTCCCCCGTTCTTCGCGCTTGGTTGGGTTGTGCACCGCGGCCTGCTCGCGCGGGTGACCGGCGGCGGGGATCCGCAGCGGCAGATGGACGCTCAGCTCATCCTGACGCTGGGACTCTCGCTCGTCATTACGAATGCCGCCACGATGATCCTCACGCCGACGCCGCGTGGCATCCGCACCGCCTACGCGACGCAGGCGTTCGCGGTAGGGCCGATCCTGTTCAACCAGGCGCGCTCCTACGCGTTTCTGATGGCGCTCGTCCTCGCGGCGGCGGTGTACGTCTTCTTGACGCGCACCGACGCCGGGCGAGCGCTGCGCGCGGCCGCCGACGATCCCGAGGCGGCCAGCTATCAGGGCATCGACGTGCGGGCCATGCACGGGCTGGCGTTCGGCACCGGCATCGCGCTCGTGGCTGCCGCCGGCGGTCTGCTCGCGACCTACTATCCGATCGAGCCGAGCGTGGCCGTCAACTTCATCGTGCTGATGTTCGTGGCCGTCGTGCTCGGCGGGCTCGGCAGCATCCCCGGCGCCTTCGTCGGCGGGCTGGTCATCGGTCTCGTGCAGTCGCTCACGCTGCTCGTGCTGCCGTTCCAGCTGCAGAACACAGGCGTGTTCATCGTGTTCCTGCTCGTGCTCTACCTGCGGCCGCAGGGCATCTTCGGCCGCCGCGCCCGCACCGTGTGATGGCGCGGTCGCGTGGCTGGCTCGCCATCGCGGCGATCGTCGCCGCCGGCGTCGTGCTCGCATTCGCATTGCAGGAGCGCTACCACCACCGCGTGCTGACGCTGGTCTTGCTGTGGGCCGCGATGGGGCTCGCATGGAACATCATCAGCGGCTACGCGGGACAGATCTCGTTCGGCCATCAGGTGTTCTTCGGCATCGGCGCGTACGTCACCGTGCTGCTGGTCGTGAAGGCGAGCCTGACGCCGTGGCTCGGCATGGCGGTGGCCGTCGGCGTGGCGGTGCTCGCCGCGGTGCTGATCGGGTTGCCGACGTTTCGGCTGGCCGGCATCTACTTCGGCCTGGCCACGCTCGCCTACCCGCTCATCTTCCGCATCGTGATGGACTGGCTCGGCTATCAGGAGGTCGCGATCCCGATGAAGCGCGACCATCCGGGCTGGTTCATGCAGTTCACCGAGCCGCGCGCGTTCGATCTCTTGGCGCTCGGCGTGCTCGCGGCGACGCTCGTGCTCTCGCGCGCCATCGAGACGTCGCGCCTCGGCTACCGGCTGCGCGCGGTGAAGGAGAACGAGCAGGCGGCGGAGGCGATGGGCGTCGATGCCTTCCGGGCGAAGATGGCCGCCTACGTGCTGAGCGCCGCGCCCGCCGCCGTCGTCGGCGCCGTCTACATCCACGCGATCCTGTTCATCG